>Ga0164290_1001100_pt1 | contig 53123 bp, 52 predicted proteins | sample Micstemetagenome_FD_108782 | JGI IMG/M metagenome (GOLD analysis project Ga0164290, IMG submission 108782) | Contaminated culture microbial community from soil near Moab, Utah, USA - Microcoleus steenstrupii SON62 (Illumina Assembly) | ecosystem: Environmental > Terrestrial > Soil > Soil crust...
CCACACAGGAAGATTTGCAGCTGCAATAGTTCTGGCCTGTGACCGAACAGGCAGGGTGGCTTGTGCACTGGCTACAATAGCAGCAAGTAAATTAGCATTCGTTGCATTGTAACCGGCAAAATCAAATGTTAATCCACCCCCTTTACTCAAGCCTGTCAAATAAATCCGGGTAGGGTCTACCTTATAATGCTGCAATACATAATTCAGCATGTTAGTAATATCAGGTACAGCATCAGCAGCACCAGGCATGTAGAGATACTGCGGGGAAATCACAATGAAACGAAATACCTCTACGTTCACAGTGAACGATTTAGGGAAGCCGCCAATATGTATTTCGCGGGTCAATCCAACACGTAATAGCCTGGGTAGTTCGGCAGGGCTTCCGTTACCAACATCTCCGGCACCATGAATAAAAAATATTAGCGGATAGGTTTTGTTATCATTTGCATTGTACTGTTCGGGCAGGTACTCGTAATAGCCATTAGAAAACCTGCCTATAGAGATATGTTTCGGAGTGAACGTTTGGCAAAAAGCAGTTTTACAGGTAAGTAAAACTGCAATAACCAACATGAGTTGTTTTTGTAAAGGTGTAGGCATAAGGGTGTTTAAATTATTAGCAACTGCTCACCATTATTACGGTACAGATTACACGAATAATGGTGTTGCTAACAAATTTAATACGAAAAACAGCCTTAGCAATATGAAATTATTGTCCCTGCGCCAGGCTATAGGCTCGTTTTCCATCCCACATGTTCAATAACTCTAATGAACAAACTTTAAAATCGGCGCTAAGACTTACATATAATCCTATCACATCCTGTTGCGTAAGAGGCTGCTCATTTAATGCTTCAAAACGCAGGTTATATTGATTAACAAGGTTCGTGTATTTAGATCCTGTAGGCCATACCTGCGTACCACGGTTACTGATATTCAATAATTTGAACTTGATACCGCCATGATGTTCGCAACGTTTAGCAATTACATCAGGTTGCTCTGTACTTTCAATGAACATGTCTACACCAACGATTTTTTCTTCTGATATTTCCTTAGAAACCATCATTGGGTTTTTATCTAAAAGGCATACGGCTGGCGTTTCCAGGTCATTTGCAATCAGTGGCCTTGCATTCATTTGCGGCGTCTTTCTAAAATTGCTAATGATAGCTTCCGCAAACTGTGTGGTATTTAAGGCTGGTTTTGATTTATCTCCAAAGTCGCCAGTGCGAACGCCTTGCTCTAATGTGTACAATAATGCGTTTTCTATAATTGCAGCATTTTCTGTATAGCCTAAGTGCCGTAACATGGATAAACCGCTCAACAGCAATGCTGTTGGGTTTGCAATATTCTTCCCGGCAATATCCGGAGCTGTTCCATGTACCGCTTCGAAAATAGAAATGTGATCACCAATGTTAGCAGAGGGAGCAAAACCAAGCCCGCCAACCAGGCCGGCACACAAATCCGAGATAATATCACCTTGCAGGTTCGTCATCACAATCACATCATATTGATCAGGCTTTACTACCAACTGCATAGCCAGGTCATCAACAATCTTATCATCTGCTTTCAAGTCTGGATATTCTTTTGCAACTTCATAAAAAACCTCCAGGAATAAGCCATCTGTCAGCTTCATGATGTTGGCTTTGTGACCGCAGGTAATTCTTCTGGCACCTTTTTGCTTTGCCATTTCAAATGCATAACGGATCACCTGCATACTGCCGGGACGGGTAATAAAACGGCGGCTTAAAGCCACATCATGCGTTAACATGTGCTCTATTCCGCCATAGGTATCTTCAATATTTTCCCTCACAATCGTAATGTCAATGGGTATTCCAGCTTTGCTGAATACGGTATCAACCCCATGCAGGGTTTGAAACGTTCTTTTATTGGCGTAAGTATTCCACGTTTTGCGGGCTGTTACGTTCACACTTTTTACTCCCTTTCCTTTCGGTGTTTCCATTGGGCCTTTAAACAAAATCCCAAGCTCTTCAATAGTTTGTTGCGCCTCAGGCGTCATACCATTTGAAAAGCCTTTATCAAACACCCATTTACCCATATCAACATATTCATATTCAAGGCCTGTATTGGCTGCGTCGAATATTTTCAGTACTGCTTCCATGATCTCTGGTCCAATTCCATCGCCTTTGGCAACCGCTATTTTCATATAGTTTGAGGTTTTTGTGCCGAAAAATTAGGTGTAGTCGAAACTAATATGCCACAAAAAATCGTTTATTATATTGTGGCAGCAAAGTTGATTTATATAATTATCTAAAATTCGACAGTATGGTCAGCATGATATCGGAAGGAGTTAAGGTCAGCGTGGAGACGTTCTATCAGCAGGATTATTCCAACCCGTTGCAGTCGGAGTATATGTTTGCTTACCGCATTACCATAGAAAACCATAATGGCTATCCTGTAAAACTGCACAGCCGGCACTGGTTCATATTTGACAGTGATGGCAGTTACAGGGAAGTAGAAGGAGAAGGTGTTGTGGGGATGCAGCCTATCATCAGCGCAGGAGAGGAATACCAGTATGTAAGCGGATGCAACCTACATACTGAAATGGGACGTATGCACGGAATATACCTGATGGAAAATTTACACAATAAGCAATTGTTTGAAGTGAATATTCCAGCGTTTGAGATGGTGACTCCGTTTAAATATAATTAGTGAATTGTGATATATAAAGCCAGTTAAGCTCTGCCTGATGCAGGGCTTTTTGCTACCGGATATTGTTCGATCGTCAACTTTCTGAAAAGATATTTATGGAATTTTATTGAGGAGTGCTCTTATGGGAAACCAAACCAAAAATGAAAAAGATTCTTGGCCTTCTATTGATTGTATCATTGTCTTCTGCATCGTATGCCCAACAAAAGAAACAACCTCCAAAGGTTAGTAGTGAAAAATTCAAGGCTCCCGGCAAAAAGTCTTCAACTTCATTATCTAAAAGCAAAAAAGATATTCCAAAAGTTGATATAACACATTTCAGAGCACCGGTAAAAAAGCCTAAGAAAGGCAACAGATAATCCTTTACTTCGGCTTATACTTAGCCTCATTATAAATAGTCCGGGCAGGTGTTTTTACAATTTGCTCCAGCGAAAGCTTTTCATTTTTTGCAGCATACTTTTCTACTATCTGCCAGCCAATCCATTGACCCAGGTTGCCAGGTGAGTAATCTTGTGACATGGTGTTAGTGAAAGGTGCAGGACCAATGTATCGTTGTATCACTTCAGGGTCAATTGAGTAAATATCTTCTGTTGTGGTGACCTGCGTCCAGATGTTGGCTTCGTTAGCAGTTACCCATTTCAATTGGTCGCCTGTAAAACCGGTTTTCAAACTGTCGTGCACATCAGGTAAAAATTTATTTAACAAGTACCACTCTTTTCCTTTTTCAATCATTTGCTCAATTAAAGGTCTGCCATCACTGCTATCAGGATAGATACCTGCAATAATACCCTTCAGCGAATTAGGCAAAATATATTCTTTATCAAACCGGCGTGAGATATAATAAGGGTACATCTCTGCAATTTCCGGTGCAGAATAAGGGGAGAAATTTTTGCCTGCATATTGATGCAATCCAATTCCGATTGAGTTCTCCAGTATAACAATACCAGGCGAGTTAAACGGACCGATGTAAGTAAAAAAATGGGGCTCTTTGTAAGAGGGATAATAATATTTCACATAACGAACAGCTTCATTGAGGTCGTCCTTTAACCAAGAAAAATCCGGATACTTTTTCTTTATTGAATCATACAAAAACCGGTGATAGTAAATAAACGCCTTAATGTTCGGTTCATCTTTTCCTACAAATTGTTCAGTGAATAAAGGATAGAAATCGGGATATTGTCTGCTGATGGTTTGGAGGGTAGCAGTAAGGTTGCCCGTATCAGCTTTAAACAAGCTTTCTTCAAACCGGCTCAACTTCACATCCACTTTAATATCCGAAACGTCAGGTTTATTATTTGCACTGTTACAGGCCAATAAAAATGAAAAAAAAATAGTTGCTATGCAATATCGAAACATGATAGGTAAACGGGGTTTATATTTTTTTATTAAGAACTTTGAAAGATAAAAGAACAATTAACAAGATGAAAATTTTCCTGGCCCAGCAAAATTATCACATAGGCAATTTCGAATCGAATACACAAAAGATCATTGAAGGGATTCAAAAAGCGAAGGCAGCAGGTGCTGAATTAGTGCTATTCTCCGAACTCTGTGTATGTGGTTATCCGCCCAAGGATTTTTTAGAGTTCAACGACTTTATCAATAAGTGTTACCAGGCAATAAATACTATTAAAGAACATGCTGATGATATTGGAGTATTGGTAGGAAGCCCTGCAAAAAACCCAAGGGTAGAAGGAAAAGATCTATTTAACGCTGCCTTTTTATTGCACAAAAAACAAGTGAAAGCCGAGATACACAAAACACTTTTACCCAATTACGATGTGTTTGATGAGTACCGTTATTTTGAACCGGCTTTTGAATGGCAGTGCATCGAATTCAAAGGCAAGAAGTTAGCTGTTACTATTTGCGAGGACATTTGGAATCTTGGTGACAACCCATTGTATCGCATTACACCTATGGAAATGTTGATCAAAGAGAAGCCTGACATTATGCTGAATCTTTCTGCTTCTCCTTCTAACTATGCTGCAGATGTCGTTCGCAGAAGTATTATGGAAGCGCATACAAAAAAATATGGATTGCCAATGTTGTACTGCAACACGGTAGGAGCACAAACCGATGTTGTTTTTGATGGAGGACGCCTGATATATGATGCGGATGGAAACATGATTAAGGAGATGAACTATTTTGCTGAAGACTATTTTTTGTTTGAAGCTTCGTTCAACTCATCAACCGGAATGCCTGTGAGTAGTGGTGCTACAAAAGATGAGCGGCCTGCTGAAAGCAAAGAAGATCAGAATCCTTCAACCATAAATAAACAATCGGGTAGAACTTTTTTCTATTCAGCTTCTGAAGTAGGTCGCGACCGAGATACGCTTGAATATCTCACCGATGAAAAAAACATTCAGGAGATACACGATGCTGTTGTTTTAGGAATACGTGATTACTTTCAAAAAATGGGTTTTAAAAAAGCAACGCTTGGAGCGAGTGGCGGTATTGACAGTGCTGTAGTGCAGGCATTAGCAGTTGAAGCTTTAGGAAAAGAGAATGTGCATGTGCTGTTAATGCCTTCGCAATATTCATCAGATCATTCGGTTAACGATGCAGAGCAGCTAAGCAAAAACTTAGGGAACCGGTATGATGTTGTTCGGATCGGAGAAGTATATGATGCTTTTCTTTCTACCTTAAACCCTTTGTTCAAAGATTTGCCTTTTAATATTGCAGAAGAAAATATTCAAAGCCGTACAAGAGGCAACCTGTTAATGGCGGTGGCAAATAAGTTCGGATATATTTTGCTGAATACTTCTAACAAAAGCGAGTTGGCTACAGGGTATGGAACACTTTATGGCGATATGGCCGGCGGATTAAGTGTTCTAGGCGATCTGTATAAAACACAGGTATATGCATTAGCTCAGTACGTCAATCGTAATAACGAAATAATACCAGGTAACATTCTTACAAAAGCTCCATCCGCAGAATTAAGACCCAATCAAAAAGACAGCGATAGTTTACCCGATTATGCAATTTTAGACCGGGTGTTGTTTGAATACATTGAGCTAAGGAAGGGCCCTAAAGAAATTATTTCACAAGGGTATGATGAACCTCTTGTAGCAAGAATATTAAAACTGGTAAATACCAATGAATATAAACGAAACCAGTTTTGCCCGATACTGCGAGTAAGCTCCAAAGCTTTCGGAAGTGGGAGAAGATTGCCTATTGTGGCTAAGTACCTATCGTAGCTTGTAACTTAAGAGCTTCGAATTTAATTGAACAGTTGTAGCATTCCGTACTTCAATTTCGATAAAGCCTATGCCTTTCGCAAAATAGTAATCAATAACAAAACCCAAAGGCAAGTTGCCTAAAGGCGAATTCAATACTACTTCACCCTTAACATGGATCACATTATTATAGGCTTTTCCTAATACCGTTCGTTGCACTCCTTTTTCTGAGATGGTGTATTTCACTCCCGCAAATGCTGAGAATAAAGGTGGTTGGCTGATATTGAAAATGGTGTCCATCCAGTTCTGGCAGGCAGAAGCATTTGCTTTTAAAATGGTTGTTTGAAAAGTGGATGGAATTTGAATAAGATTGGGTGGAATGGGTAAAGGCAATTGTTGCAGAATAATATTCTTGATCGAATCCAGATTCAATCCTATTGAAGCAAGGTTGAACCACACTTTATATTCTTCGCCTGAGCAATTATATAACAGACCTTGATTAAAAAAAGATACAGCAGAGATCTTAGTGTATTTCTGGTTGTTGATAGTGGTATCGCCTAAAATGCGGGGAACACTTGTGATGGTATCAACGCTATTAGCCGTTGTATTTACATAAACAAATACGGAACTATCACAAAAAGGCAGGTAAGTGCAGTCAACACATTTTACATTCGATGCCTCGGTTGGATGCTCAATTTCTTTTTGGCAGGAAAGAATGATCAGGAAGGCACAGATTATAAAAAAGAGATGGCGCAGTTTCATGTTAATGTTTCAGTTGAACAACCAAAGCTAATGAACCGAACCCGGTGATCGTAGTATCTTTTGAAAGCGTTAACGTAGTAGTGTTCAAGGTTATAATCTTAAACTGGCCAGAGATCCCAATAATGCCTCCGCCTCCTATATTGATACTTCCTTCATTGTTGGCAAAACTCCATGCAATGGGAGTATTCTGAGGCGCATTCGGGTCGCATTTTGTCGCTCCCTCGCTTACTACACCTGTTCCATTATTAGAAAACGTAATTGTATTATCCGTTTGGCAAGGTTGCAATTGACTGCTAATGCTTATATCAATTGTTCCATCCTTGTTAGCATCCATTCCTGCATTATCATATTTCCATGCACTGGCCGTTATTAATTCGGTTTTGTTGGGTGCAGGAGGATCGTTGTCTTTTTCAGAACAATCTGAAATAAAAACACAAATAATGAAGCAGCTTAAAAGATATTTCATAATGTTTTATTTGATCGGGGGTATAATTTTTTATCAAATTAGTTATTTCGCATCATTATTGGAAGATTGAGGCAGGCAATTTGCTAAAGGCAGAGTTCGTACTTTGTAATTCTAAATCCAGGTTATGTTTAAAACGGCAGAAGACATCAGACAGTTAAACGATCGGATCAGTTATGCGGGAAGGTTTATTGATACGCTACGCAATGAAGTAAGCAAGGTAATCATTGGGCAGTCTTATATGTTCGACCGGCTGCTGATCGGACTTTTAAGCAATGGGCACGTTTTGTTAGAAGGTGTTCCCGGATTGGCAAAAACATTAACCATCAAATCGCTTGCGCAGGCCATACAGGCCCGTTTCAGCCGTATACAATTCACTCCGGATCTTTTACCTGCTGACGTAATAGGCACTATGATCTATAACCAGCAGCGCAATGAGTTTGTGGTTCGTAAGGGGCCCATTTTCGCCAATTTTATTTTAGCTGATGAAATTAACCGTGCACCTGCAAAAGTGCAGAGTGCCTTGCTGGAAGCGATGCAGGAAAGACAAGTAACCATTGGCGATAGTACCTATAAACTGGATGAACCTTTTTTGGTGCTGGCAACTCAAAACCCGTTAGAGCAGGAAGGAACCTATCCTTTACCAGAAGCCCAGGTTGACCGCTTTATTATGAAAGTGGTGGTAGGTTATCCAACCAGAAGTGAAGAGCAGATCATCGTTCGTCAGAATGTACAAGGTTTGGGCTTTCCAACGGTTAATCCTGTTGTATCCATCCAGGAAATTACGAGTGCCCGGCAAATGGTACGGGATATTTACATGGATGAAAAAGTGGAGCAATACATTTTAGATATTGTATTTGCTACCCGTAATCCATCTGAATATAAGTTGGATGCCCTGAAGCCTTTGATCTCTTATGGTTCTTCTCCCCGTGGAAGCATCAATCTTGCTATTGCAGCTAAAGCACAGGCTTTCATTAATAAAAGAGGGTATGTTGTGCCGGAAGATGTGCGAAGCATCTCCATCGATGTGTTACGTCATCGTATTGGACTAACATATGAAGCTGAAGCCGAAAATATAACCGCGGAAAATGTGATTGAGCAAATCCTTGCAAAAATTAATTTACCCTAGAAGAACACAGATCATTAAGATTATGATGATCTGCGCTGATCTTAACCATCATAAAAATCAACGTTCCATTTGCTTACAACAACAGAAATATTAAAAAAAGTTCGTGACCTCGAGATCAAAAGCAAAAAGCTTACAACTGATCTTTTTACAGGCGAATACCACAGTGCGTTCAAAGGACGTGGTATGTCGTTTAAAGAAGTTCGGGAATATGCTGCGGGTGATGATATTCGTTTTATTGACTGGAACGTTTCAGCACGATTTGGCCATCCCTTCAGTAAAGTATTTGAAGAAGAACGTGAGCTGACGGTAATGCTGCTAATTGATGTAAGTGCTTCTTCTTTGTTTGGAACTGTTCATGCAAGTAAGAAAGAATTAGCCATTGAAATGGGAGCGGTGCTGGCATTTTCTGCAGTGAACAATGCAGATAAAGTAGGGGTGATCTTTTACAGCGATAAGATTGAAAAATACATTCCACCAAAAAAAGGCAAGCAACATGCTTTATACATAGTAAGAGAGTTGCTATCCGTTCAATCAGCAAGAAAGAAGACAGAACTAAGCAAAGCGCTTCGTTATTTCAACAACACCAATAAGCAAACGAGCATTGCATTTGTCTTAAGCGATTTTATTGATGCAAATTACCAGGATGCCTTACGTGTAGTAGGCAATAAACATGATGTGGTTGGAATAAAGCTATACGATAAAATGGACAGGAACTTACCGAAGATTGGTATGCTGCGGGTTGAGGATGCTGAAACAGGCGATCAAAAATGGGTGGATACCAATAGCTCCCTGGTGCGTTATGAATATGAAAAAGAATTTTTCAGAATAGTAGATTATTGCAAGGATGCATTTCGCAAATCAGGTTGCGATCTGTTGCATGTGCGTACAGATGAAGATTATGTAAAAGTGCTACAACGATTTTTTATCAGCCGTAACCGATGATCAGAACACTCCTCATTATATCCTTGCTCGGTTTCTCAATAACTTCTGTTGCACAAACAGGAACGATTTCTGTTGACAAGCAAAGAATACTGATTGGTGAGCCGATCAAGATCACCCTGCAGATAAAGTTCCCCGGCAAACCCGATACGGTTAGCATAGCTATTGATACACTGCCTCATTTTGAATTATTAGACTCATCTGAACTTGTAAAAAGAGAAGAAGCGTCGGAATTAATACTGGAGAAAAGTTATACCATCACAAGTTGGGATAGTGGCTTATGGGTACTATCGCCACCTATGTCAAAAGCATTTACTACAGAGCCCATCCGGATAAAGGTTGATTGGACTTCGCCTTTTGACACTGCGCAACCGTATCACGATATTAAAGACGTTGTGCCTGTTGAAAAAGAAACAGAACATAAATGGTATTGGTACCTTATTGGTCTTGCATTATTGCTGCTACTCTTTTTACTATTCTTTCCAACTTGAAAAAAACAGCAGGCGCCTAAACCAAAAGCACCACCGATTGATGCCTACAAAGAAGCTATTCTGCGTTTGCAAGATTTGCGGGCAAAAGAACTTGACAGAAGTGATGTAAAGCAATTTTATTCGCAACTGGTTTTTATTCTGAGAGATTACCTGCACAGGAGAAAAGGCGTGTATTCTCATTCCAAAACAACAGATGATCTTTCCATACAAATGAAAGACCTGAAGCTGCCAAATGAATTTTATCATGAACTTTTACAAATACTCCGCCTGAGTGACCTGGTGAAGTATGCAAAATTCCAACCGGGGAGTGCGGATAATCAAAAGGCTTTTGACGTGATTGTTCAAACAATAAAAGATATTGAGCGAGGAAATGCTGTATAACTGGCTACAAAATATTGAGTTTGCCCGTTTGTGGGTTTTGTGGGGATTGCTTCTGATTCCGCTGCTCATCTTTTTTCGTACAAGAATGCGAAAGAAGAAAGCAGCAATGTTGGTAACATCTTCCCATGCTTTCACTACTAAAACAGGAAAAAATTTCTTTTTTAATCTTCCTTTTCTTTTTCGCTTAATCACTATTGCCTGTGTAATTACCGCCTTGGCTCAGCCCAGGTTAAAGCATGTGCAAAACCGTAATAAAGGAGAAGGTATCGACATTATTCTATGTCTGGATGTGAGCGGTAGTATGCTCTCTTCCGATTTTGCACCGAACCGCCTGGAAGTAGCAAAACAAATGGCTATCGATTTTGTAAAAAGCCGCCCGGTAGATCAGATAGGTCTTGTAATATTTTCCGGCGAACCCTACACCCAATTTCCTTTATCAACAGATCATCAAACTCTTATAACACATTTAAAAGGCTTGCGCAGCGGTATGCTGGATGATGGTACAGTAATAGGTGAAGGCCTTGCTACAGCAACAGATCGTTTATCGCGGAGCAAGTCGAAAAGCAAGGTTATTATTTTGCTTACCGATGGAAAGGAGGAGGCACCTGAAACAAGGTTGATTGATCCTTACGCTGCTTTGGAGATTGCAAAGTCAAAAGGTGTAAAAGTGTACACCATTGGAATGGGAGGAAAGATAGGTTATATCCTAACCGAAACAGGCAGGCAACAGGTAAGCGGAGACCAGTTTTTAGATGAGCCATTGTTGCGGCGAATAGCAGATCAAACCGGCGGAAAATATTTTAGAGCAACAGACCAGCAGGGTCTGGAAGAAATTTATCAACGCATTGATCAACTGGAAAAAACACAGGTAGAAGTAATAGAGAAGGTGAGGTATGATGAACTTTTTATGTGGTTTATTCTAGCTGCACTTTTTTTCCTGCTGCTTGAGATACTTTTGCGATATACAACTTTCAGAACTTTTCCCTAATGCAAGGAGTCGTTTACAGGTCAACAGGTAGCTGGTACATTGTTAAGGATGAAGAAGGTAAGGTATGGAATGCCCGTATGAAAGGTGTGTTCAAACTGGATAACATTACTTCAACCAATCCGATTGCAGTTGGCGATGTGGTGGATTTTGATATGGAGAACGAGAATGAATCTTCCGTCATGATCACCAATATTCATGATCGCAGAAATTACATCAATCGTCAATCGCCACGGGTAAAAAGCCAGCAGCATATTGTAGCAGCCAATATTGACCAGTCACTTCTGATTGCCACACTAAAAGAGCCCAGAACATCATCAGGCTTTATTGATCGTTTTTTAGTGGCTTGCGAAATGTATCATGTGCCGGCCCTGGTGCTTTTCAATAAAACGGATTTATACAAGGAAAAAGAAAAGGAAAAGTTTGAGCATTTAAAAGAGGTGTATGAAAGCATTGGCTACAAAGTGATTGGAATGAGTTTAAAAAAAGGAGAGGGAATAGAAACAATTAATGATGTATTGAAAGATAAGATATCACTCATCAGCGGGCATAGCGGTGTAGGTAAATCAACATTTATAAATCATGTTTTGCCCGGTAAGCAAATTCGTACGCAGGATGTAAGCGGATGGAGCGGCAAAGGCCAGCACACCACCACCTTTGCGGAGATGTATGATCTGCCTTTTGGCGGAAAGATCATTGACACACCGGGCATGAAAGAGTTTGGTTTGGTTGATATTGAGAAGGCAGAAGTCTCAGGCTATTTCCCGGAGATGAAACAACGTTTAAATAACTGCCAGTTCAATAACTGCATACACATGAACGAGCCTGGATGTGCCATAAAGGAAGCCGTGATAAACGGTGAGATTGATGAAGACCGGTATGTGAGCTATTATAATATTGTAGAGAGCATTTCAGATCAAAGATGGTGAAGTGAGTTGTTTCTTATGACCAATTGCGGGGCTTCTTCATACAACTATAAAAGATTGTCTATAAAAAAATCAGGCTCCAAAATAGGAGCCTGAAAACATAAGACTATCTGAGTCAAATTAAACTTTACTGTAAACGTGTATTGAAAGTAACCTCAATATCGGTTGATGATTTAGGGCTATTAACCGGATCGTTAGCCGCTTTGTTTGGCGGGTTGCCGGGATAATGACGTAGAGTTATTTTCATTGTTCCTGTTGTTGTGGCTGCACCGGTCGTCCACGTGCTGGTAATGCCAAGCGGCACTCCATTAGCATCGTTGTTAAAGCCGGCTACGGTAATGTTGCTACCGCCGGCAGGCTCGTAATAAAAACGGTGCGACTGTGCTTCGGCAGCTATTTCAGCCGTTATATCCTGGGCAGGATTCGCTGTTTTGTTCAACAACTGTAATGTAACGTTGTATGTTTTATTCGGCATCAATGTGATCTGGTCCTGCGTTGGTGCCCCACCGCCAGGCCCGTCCGGATCGTCATATTTAAAAGTAACAGTATTACCACCGCCAACCGGCACAAAGGTTAGCTGCATAGTGGTGATCACTTCTTCTTCGTTTTCTTCTTCATCATCGTCTTTATCGCACGATGTAAGCACCAGTGCTGATGCACTGAATAGCAACAACCCGATTTTCAATAGTTCTTTTTTCATACTTGGTTTTTTGATTTGTTTATGGATAAAAATGTTGAAGATTGATTTTCAATCGCAGACTAATGTTCCTCCCCATTTCATCAGTGAAATAGCGGAAGAAATTCAGATAGTCTCTATAAGCTTTATTTAAAAGGTTTCTTCCGCCTATACTGATGGTGAGAGGGAGATTATTTATCTTGACTGCGGTGGCAATATTGGCGTTAACCAATGTATAACCCGGCGGCGGTTCTTTATAATCCTGTTTACCATTACGCTCATCCGGGACTCTTGTTTGCCTGAAGACATTTTGTACTTCAACAGAAAAATTGGTATTGCTAAACCGCCCCCGGTCATTCAGTGTGTAGGTCAGTTCATTTCCGATCCTATCCGCAGGCATTCCAATCAGCCAGTCGTTTGTATGTTCGTTCCTAACCCGCAGCATGGAATATTTTGATGCAAGAGACAGCCTTTGACCAAGTTTGAAAACAGTTGAAAGATCTATTCCCTGCAACAAAGCATCAGTGGCTTCGTATTCAATTTTAGGAAAGGCACCCCGAATGGTTAATACAGGTTCATCAGGTTTTGGTTGCTGATAGATAAAATTGTCAATGCTGTTTCGATACAGGGTCAGGTCGGCAGAAAAAATTTTGCTTTTGCTTGTAAAGTTGCTGTTCAGAGAGAGATTAAAAGATCTTTCGGGCTTTAAATAAATGTTTCCTACTTCATAAGTACCTGTACCATGATGAATGCCATTTGTCAGCAATTCATTTACCTGCGGTGCCCTGGTAGAAATAGAAAAGTTGGTATTAAGTTTTAGTTGCGGTGATATTTTATACCCGGCATTGAGGGAAGAAGCAAATGTTGAAAAATCAAAATTGTATGAAGTAAATATTTGCGAACCGGTTTGGAGCCTGCTTGTTGTAATGTCTTTAAGATCATAACGAATGCCGGCCTGTATATCCCACTTATCATTTGCCCATTTTTCAATAGCGTAGGCACCATAAGCATACGACTCTTAATTAGGAATAAGATAGCGGCCCGAATAAGAATTATCCTGCTGCATGGCTACAAGTCCAACGGTACCATTGAGGTTAGAGAATTTGGGATGCTCCCAGGAAAGCTCCTCTGACAAAGTGAAAATGGAAAGATTAATCTGCGCACCTTTTGCTGCTGCGTTTCGTACTACATCATACTCCTTTCGCTGATTGTATTGTCCGGCCACTAAAACCGTGAAGCGATGATTGCCTATATCGAAACCTGTCTTCGATTTGAGCAAGTGATGCGCTACATCCTGGTAAGGGCGGCCAACCTGATAAGTGTTCTGTCCGGTAAATGTTTCATCTGGACGTGTAGCAGCAATAGCCCTTTGCAAATCGGCCAGATTTCCAATGTGCGAGCCGGCAAATATGCCTAGCTGTGTATTGAACAAACTATAATATAACTCTGAATTGAAATGCTCTTTTCTCCAACCGGCTGTAGCAGATAAACTAGCTTCCTGCAAAGCCGTATTATTTAACCGGTAACCCGGTGTTCTTACATTCGCCCCTTTCTTGAAAGTTCCTTGCAAACGATAAGTAAATGCAGTCAGCTTGCGTAATTGTTGTTCAAAGATGGCCGAAGCCACATATTGTCGGTTATTAGTAAAATATAGTGTGTTGAATTCAGCGTTGTAGCAAGGTGTATTTCTTAATGCTCTCGGCTCAACAAGTATTACTCCACCAATGGCATCAGAGCCGTAGCGCAGTTCATCTACTCCTTTGATAACTGTAAGCCTATTGGCAATAAAAGGATCAATTTCCGGTGCATGTTCATTGCCCCATTGCTGGCCTTCCTGCCGCACACCATTATTGATGGTTAGAATGCGGTTGCTGTGCAATCCATGAATGATAGGTTTGGAAATAGTAGAACCTGTTTGCAGCATGGTTACACCACTCATCTTGCTCAAGGCTTCAGCAAGCGATAGCCCTTTTGTTTCATCTAACTCGCGGCCTGATAGTTCTCTTTTTATTCCTGTGTTTTGAACACCTCTTGCTGCGTTTACTGTTACTTCGGCTAAAATATTTTTGGCTGGAGTCAGGTCTATATCAAGATGTTGGTTGCGGGTTAGGGCAAAGCTTCTGGCCGTAGTATCAAAGCTACTATGTGTAATAACAATAGAATAATTGCCGGCACAAAGGCTGTCAAAAACAAAATCGCCATTACTGTTGGTAATAACAGATTTGATTTTACCTGAAACCGTTACCGTGGCCCCGGCAAGGTTTTCATGCGTGGCCGTACTATGCACATGACCCGTAAGCCGCAAGGAACAATCCTGTGCGTAAACCGCCGGATAGCTAACTATAGCAATAAAAAACAGATAGATAAATTTCACTACAAAAGATTTTGATGGCACAATAAGAAGGTGGCAGGCTTGTTACGCCGTAGCAGGAGGACCTCTTAAATCTTTTGCTGAATAAGAATTATAAAAAATGAAATGATAAGGTGAAGAAGTAAATTCTTTATAAGATGTAAAAGAGACGAGATGAATATCAGAAGATGTATTTGTAAACAAGGTAGAAACTACCATTTCATCGCAATGGCAGTCAAATCCTGTTTTGCTGAAAGTTGTTTTGGTATCAGCACTTTTTGTCTCTAACTGGTTATGATCGGCCAAACATTCATGCCAATAGTTTTTAGGTGTAATGCCAAAGGTGAAGATCACCAGCATTACCAACGCCAAAACTTTCTGTATGATGGTTGGGTTTTTCAACAAGGTTGCAAATTAAGCCAATTCTGTCTAATTATCAATATGTGCTTAAACGCATAATTTTTTGAGCTACTTGAGGTGTAATTCCATCTTAAACTTGAACAATAAGATCATCAGTGAATCCATTACCTCTTGACTGGGGAGGGAAAATTTGTAGCCCCGACAGGAATCGAACCTGTATCTAAAGTTTAGGAAACTTCTATTCTATCCATTGAACTACGGGGCCAAGGAGGCGCAAAATAAGCAAGAATTGTACATGCGCCACCTTATCTTTGCTGCCCTCTAATAAGTTTTATGAAATTCTATAATTGGCTGATAAAATACAGGTTGTACGTGGGAGTGATCATGATCCTGGGCGGTGTTGCTTTAAACCTTACCATCAGCGGTTTTTGGCCGGTTTTCCCTCTGTACCTGATTGGCGCCATACTCATATTTGGTCATTTCTTTTTTGGCCCCCTTCGTTTGATCCAGGAGCACCTGGAAAGCGGCAACACGGAAGAAGCCGAAAAAGTAATCAACTCCGTAAAGTATCCTAACCTTTTGTATAAGCCTATTCGCTCTGTTTATTATACGCTCAAGGGCAATATTGCAATGATGAAGCAGGACTTTGATTCGGCAGAAGTGAATATGAAAAAAGGTCTTTCTCTTGGCATGCCAATGAAAGAGGCAGAAGGCGCAAGTATGTTACAAATGGGTATGCTTTCAATGCAAAAAAACGATATGAAGCAGGCCGAAAGCTACATTCGTGCAGCCATTCGTAAAGGTTTGCCTGATAAAGAAAACCAGGCCGCTGCTTACCTGCAGATGTGCAGCATCATGATGAATAAAAGAGATATGAACTCGCTTAGGGCAGCAAAAGATTTTTTCCGGAAAGCAAAAGCCTTAAAACCTACCACACCTCAGATCGTTGATCAGATAAAACAAATAGAAAAGTATATATCACGGATTCCCGGTTGATGTAATTGGAAGGAATGAATGTATTTGAAAACAAGTGGTTTTATTGAGAGAGCTTTTCAATCTATTCTTTCAACCTATACTATCCTAAATCCCGCCAGCTTTACCTCTTCCTCTTCTTCTTTCAATTCGTGCAAGGCTATAGCAAGCTTATTCGTCTTTACAAAATTGCACCAATGACATTCTTCTTTTCCGCAGCCTGTATAAAAATCTTTCCGCTGAATTTTATTCCACACATCTTTGATCTGCTCTTTCACTAAGTCAATGTCAATAGAAGAAATAGAGATGCGTTCTTTACGGTATTGCTTCTTTTTATCAGGTTCTACAAAATCAAATTCCACTGCAGTTACATTCCATTCTTTTGGATACAGGTCTAACATGATCTTATAAAAAATCGCCTGTCGCCAGTAATCACCGCCATTTGGCTCTTTGCTTCCGGGTCTTGCTAATTTATCACCACATTTTTCAGGATCACCTGTTTTGTAATCAATGATCGTTACATCCTTACCATTGAATTCAAGCTTATCGATCTTTCCTTTCAATGGTATTTCATCAAGAAGAACATTTCGCACATTCAACTCTATGCTAACGATCTTATTCCACTTGTTGATGTAGGTGTTGTAATAATTAGAAAGGATCTGCTGACCATATTCCAACCTGCGGGCAAATTGCTCTTTGGTGAAGCTTTCCCTGTGGCGTTTCATGTGCCATGTGAAGTCCGTTAAAAAATCATCCAGCATAGGGAAAGCATCTTTCGTACGCATCTTCTTAAATAATTGCTCTAAAGCATGGTGCACGGCAGAACCAAACTCCATAGCTTCATTGCGTGGAGACGGAATGCGAACGACATTTTGATAATAGAACCCAAGTGGGCATTTTAAATAGGAGTTCAATGCAGAGACGTTCATCTGGAAGCCTAAAACAATACGGTCAATAATATCATCATCCAGGTGCTGTACTTCGGGTGCAATGCGACCCGTGAATTGTAAAACGCTGAACCCCGTAATTGTATCGGCAGCAACCAAAACTTTTTCTGCAGGAAGATCATGATGTTCCTTGATCTCGGCAATGAACATAGAAGGCTCTAACTGCTTGCCTTCGTTGGTATAATTTGGGAAAGAGATGTATAAATGCTTTTTGGCCCGGGCTAATGCCACATAAAAAAGGCGTCGCAATTCTTCTGTATCATTTCCTTTGGCTGCTGATGAAAATAGTGTATCAGGAAATGAAAAGCCGCTGAAAGGCTTGCGTTTCTTTTCCCAGCAAGTACTGCTACAGCCTACAAATAATACATGATCGTATTCCAGCCCTTTTGAGCCATGGCATGTCATCAGGTTTACGCCTTTCTCATTACCAGCCACTTGCACCAACGGTAGTACTAAGCCTTCTTTGCGCATCAATTCAATGCGGTTCATAAACTCTTGCAAGCCTACCAATGGATTACGTCTTGTCTCCTCCTTTACATGATCGTAAAAGCCAGAAAGTAATTGCATCAACCAGTTCTTTTCGGGGTGATGCATGATGTATGAAAGAAAGCCGGCCTCACGAATTATTTTCTCCAGTAGTGTTTGCAAGGTTTCGTTGGTAACCGCTTTGATCAATCCTTCTATAATTCCTACTGCTTCTTTAATTTTTGGATGAGGACCGATATCAAACAACTCGGTTTGTGGCTTAAAAGTTTCTTCTACCAGCCATTGACGCAGTGAAGTAATATTGCCTTTATACTTCAACTCAGATACTTGCATGCTGGCCTTCGCAATTTCAACGGATGGGATATCCAGCCATTCAAAATGTAATATTTCAAACAACATTTCATCTCCGCTATAGGGCACATCATGTTCAGCACCCAGGTAATTCAATAGCAGCAGCAATTGATTAATAAAAGGCTGATCAATTATGTTCAAAGAACGTTTGCTGTAGAAAGGAATATTCTTCAAGCGTAGATAGTTCGTCAGTTCATCACCATATTTATTTTCGCGGTAGATGATGCCAATCTGATTTCCGGGAACACCTTTTTTTATCAAGGCTTCTACCTTCAGAGCCACATCAATCATTTCATCCCGCTGCGTTTCATATTCAAAAACTTGCGGAGAATGAGTTAAATGTTTGATAGCATCGTGGCTGGCAATCAGTTCTTTACTTAAACCATCAATTTGTTTCACCAATCGTTCATCATTTCGATCGATAAGTGATTTGGATATATCCAATATCGGTTGAACAGAACGATAGTTATTGGTTAATACCACAGTTAGCAAATCTTTTTTATAACCATCAGCAAACTGCAGCATGTTCTCCACGTTAGCTCCCTGGAAACGATAGATGCTCTGGTCATCATCACCGACAACAAACACATTGGGCTTATCCCAATAGTTGATCAGCAGTTGCACAATCTTGTTTTGCGAACCACTGGTGTCCTGGTACTCATCTACCAGTATGTATTGAAACTGCTCCTGGTAACTGCGCAATAAATTTTCGTTGGTCTCGAACGCCTCAATCACCCAATTGATCATATCATCAAAATCATAGCGGTTACGGCTGCGCATCATCTGCTGAAACTTTTTAAACTCTTTGCAAGCAGCCCTCAGCTTTTCCATTTTTTCTTTCTGCTCTTCTATCTTGTCTAACCGTACATCTCCTTTTTTATATTCTTTCGTGGCACGTTTGCAGATGTATTCATCACGGTTGAGTAGGTCGTTGATGTATTCGTCTACCTTGTTACAGATATAATCAGCCGTCCAGCCTTCCCGCTTCATCATACTAAACAGCGATTGCAGAGAATTAATTTCGAAATACACGTCTCCCCTGTATCGCTTTAGCGGATGGTCTTTACCAAAACTGTCTATCAGTTCCTTCATCAGTTCAATCCGCTCCAGGTCAGAGATCGGATCTAATGAAGTCTTTTCAAACAAACCCAGGTTGTCCTGGATCACATCATTACAAAAAGCATGAAAAGTAGAGATGGCAACACGATAGGCGTCGGCACCAATAAACTGGCTTAAACGTTTGCGCATGGCAACTGCACCTGAATCCGTGTAAGTCAGACAAAGAATATTATTGGGCTCAGCCTGTGCATCGCTCAATAAAATTTTTCCAATACGGGCTGAAAGAATTTGGGTTTTACCCGTACCAGGACCTGCAATCACCATCACAGGACCTTCAATCTGATCAACTGCTTTTCTTTGTTCAGTATTAAGACGATGGTATTCTTCTTCAAATTTTTTCAGCAGTTTTTCGCGTTGGAATGACATAATATGAAGGTATGATTCTATGCTAGGATCTTTAGCATAATGGTGGCGAAGTGGATAAAAATTTCGGCGAGGGATTGCCTGTAAAGCTCAAAGACACGAATAAGCATGGAAACCTTTGCCTCTTCGTGTCTTTACACCTATTTCAATTATGATAGAGTTTACTCTTTTGTCACTACAAAATTCTGCTTACGCTTCACTTTGCGTGGACTACCGGCACTATCTAAAATTGGCGCCAAATACGGAGGATTATTCAACAAACGATCTTTCACCTGATTTTGTAAATATTCATTCTCAGGGCTGGAGAAAACATTAAGGACTTCGACCTTGCCATCGGTTCCCAGTTCATAATCTAAAGTGATATAGTAAGTTCCTTTCTTTAGTTTTTTAGAAGCCAAAACTTCTTCTGCTTTCATAGCAGCCGTAAGGGAATCGGTGTATTCCTTCCAAAGTTTGGTGTTACTTTTTGGCGCAGCGGTTTTAACTGCTTCTGTATTATCAGTACCGAGGCTTGTGGTATCCGTCATTGCATTAATATCGGTAACTGCAGAAACAGACTTCGATGTATCGTTGCCTATAATATTCTCAGCTGTTATAGGTGGAACTTTTTCTGCTTTCGGTTTTTTAGCAGCTGTATCAATTTTGGTAGAGAGGTCATCACTTTTGCGCACAACAGTGTTTGAGTCGGTCTTCAACTTACCACTGTAAAGAAGATCCTTTATAGATTGTGCATCTGCAGAAAAGCTGGTCGCCAGCAACAAGATCAATATTCCCTTTTTCATGTATAACTTATTGAATGAATGTAACGGAAAGTTACCTAATGAAATTGTTAGGGAGTTCACAACATAGCTGTTTTTATGGCAGGGGTTGGTTAGTGCCCTGAAGAATAAGTATAGAGATAGCAACTGGATCACCATCCTCTTGAACAAAAATCTCTTCCTGATAAATACAAAAGGAGAGCAGGTCTTCAATAAATGGTTTGCTCATCAAGCGTTGCGGTGTACTTAAAATGATGGTTGTGCCCTGTAGAAGAAAGCGTTGCAAAGCAATCTTTAAATCAGCAAAATTTGCCGGATCATAATTTACATCGCTGAGAAGTAATACATCTGCTTCGATGTTTGAGGAAAGGTCATTCCAATCCAAAACAGCAACAGATATATTGGTTGCATTGTTATGCTTTGCAGAAGCATGAACAAATTCTAAAGCTACGGGTTGATGATCTGTACAAAGAACAGAAGCAGCATGTTTTGAAGCGATGACTGAAGGCAATCCTAATCCGGCTGCCAGCTCCAATACTTTTTTGTTTTGAACATAATGAGGATGTGCAGCAATGAATTGCGAAAGAGCTATCGCCGCTGGCCACACTTTAGACCAATAAGGAAAAGAGATTTCACCTTTTGCATAAAGCTCCTGAACAGCTTTGGAATCAGGTATAACCAGGTCAATTGTGTGTGCATCAAATTGAAAGCTTTTTATAGAAAACAGAAACTGCATTAACCCTGGAGCTTTTCGTTTCCTTTATGCCGGTCTGCATCACGGATGTTCTTTTTTCCGAAATTCTTTTGCAAAGCTTCGGTCAGATCAACACCTGTTTGATTGGCAATACAGATCAACACCCAAAGCACATCAGCCAGTTCATCAGAAAGTTCTTTGCCTTTATCGCTTTCTTTAAAAGATTGATCACCATACACCCGGCTCATTATTCTTGCCACTTCGCCTACTTCTTCGGTTAAAATAGCCATGTTGGTCAACTCACTGAAGTATCGGACACCGGTAGTTTGTATCCAGGTATCAACCTGTTGCTGAGCTTCTTTGATTGTCATGCTACGAATTTCTGGATTTATATTTTGCCAATGCCGCTGTGATTGAGTTTGATATCCATCAATGTAGCAATGGATTGTGCTCTTTGTTTCATCAAAGTTGCCTTAGGTCCTTCAAAACTTTCATCTACCGTTGTTTGAAACAACTCAACCCATTTGTTCAGATGTTCTTTTTTGATAGCAGATAAACTGTGGATCTGCTGATGCACTTCCATTACATTCTTTTTGTAGGTACGTGTATCAAAAAGGATGGCTTCCCAAAAATCTGCTATCACCGGAATGTGTTTTTCAATGTCAAGTTGAATCACTTCTGTAAAAAAATGCCCGATCAATGGATCATTAGTAGCCTTTTCATAAAAAGAGTGTAGTAATGCTTCGATATCTCCGCGGTTTTCAATGCCTCTCTTCACAGCTATTCTTTATTCTTTGTATCAATGATAATTGTAACCGGGCCGTCGTTTAATAATTCTACTTTCATATCGGCGCCAAAAATGCCTGTTTCAACTTTCTTACCTAAATCCTTTTCTAATTGTACAATCATCTTCTGGTACATAGGAACGGCAAATTCAGGCTTACTGGCCTTTATATAACTTGGCCTGTTACCTTTTTTAGTTAAGGCATGTAAAGTGAATTGGCTCACTAGTAAAATGTCTCCCTCAACTTCCATCACAGACTTGTTCATTACTCCGGCGGCATCATTAAAAATTCTAAGGTTCACAATCTTACTACTCAGCCATGCCAAATCTTCGTCGGAATCAGCATCTTCAATACCCAACAACACCAGCAAGCCGTTTTGTATGCTTCCCGTAACCGATCCTTCAACGGTTACACTTGCTTTAGAAACTCTTTGAATGACAACCCGCATAATTCAAAAATGGAAACGCAAAATTGGAAAGAGATCATCACAATGGCGCAATTTTTTACTTTTTACTTTTACATTTTTCATTATGCTTGATTTTAGTTCCGAAATAAAGCTTCAAACCACACGCAGTGGTGGCAAGGGCGGACAAAATGTAAACAAGGTGGAAACCGCCGTAATTGCCAGCTTGGATATTGCTGCTTCGCAGCTTTTGCGTGATGAACAAAAAGCTATTATCAATGAAAAACTTTCTAATCGCATCAACAGCGAAGGACAATTATGGGTGAAAGCACAAACCTTCCGAACCCAATTAGAAAACAAAGAAGAGGCCATCCGAAAGATCAATGAATTAATAGATGCGGCATTGAAAAAGAAGAGGCTGCGCATCGCTACCAAACCTTCTAAAGCAGTAAAAGAAAAACGTTTAGAAGGCAAAAAGCAATTTTCTCAAAAGAAAGAAGCCAGGAAAAAGCTGCGGCCAAAGGATTATTTGTAGTCAATTAGCTTTTATAAAACTTTTGAGCAGTTAAATTCGTTTACATAAAAAACAGGGCTTTTGAAAACCAGGCTTGTCTTTCTATTTTTTTCAACGCTTATTATAGGTGGATCTGTTTTGCTAGAAAGCTGCAGAAGAGATCTCTCTACCTGGACAACGCCGCTCTCATTTCAGGTACCGCAAGGCTTTCCACAGCCGGTATATAATTTCTCCGACAATCCTTTATCCGAAGAAGGGTTTCAATTGGGTAAGAGATTGTTTTATGACGGAATATTGTCTGCCGACGGAAATTTTGCCTGCGCATCATGCCATCAACCCGAAGCTGCTTTCACCACTTTTGATCATGACAGAAGTCATGGCTATAATAATTCGCACACCACACGCAACGCCACTGCCTTGTTCAACTTAGCCTGGTATCCTGAATTTAACCAGGATGGCAGCGCACCAAACCTGGCAACTGTTATCCGCAACCATATCAATTCGCCAATTGAAATGGGCGACAACATAAGCAATGTGCTGAGGAAGCTGAATCAGCATCCCGAATATCCACGGCTTTTTTTTAATGCTTTTGCTGACGGAAAAATTACCGAGGATAAACTATACAAAGCATTATCGCAGTTTGTTGTAAGCCTTGTCTCAGCTAATTATAAATACGACCGTGTGAAAAGAGGAGAGGAAAGTTTTCATCCGCTTGAGCAAAATGGATATGTTATTTTCCAGGCCAAATGCGGAGCCTGCCACAAAGAACCGTTGTTCACCGATTTTAGTTATCGCAATATTGGCCTGCCAATAGATAACATGCTAAATGATGTTGGCCGCATGCAGGTTACCGGCAACAGAAGCGATTCCTTAAAGTTTCGGGTACCCAGTTTGCGCAATGTAGCCGCTACTTCTTATTATACCCATGATGGCCGCTATGATCTTTTCCGCCAGGTGATAAGGCATTACCGAACCAGTATACAACAAGGGCCAACATTGGATCCTTCATTGATCAATGGTATTCTAATGACGCAGCTCGAGGAAGACCAATTAGTGATCTTTTTGAGAACCTTAACCGATTCTTCTTTTATTAATAATCCCCGCTTTAGACAATAATTAATCATTTGCATTAGTAGTTGGATGGTGTAGCTACTAAATTTGCTCACTTCAAATGAGTGGAATAAAAAAACTAGCCGGACAAACAATGTGGTATGGCGTGCCTACCATCGCCAGCCGCTTCCTTGGCTACTTAATGAACCTGTCTCTTCCATTCCTTTTTAGTCAGCCGGCAAAAACAGCTGACCTTACACAGATCTATGCTATCATTCCTTTTTTAAATGTGCTGTTTACGTACGGAATGGAGACAGCGTACTTCCGTTTTTCACAGGAAGAAGACAGGAAACGTTTAGATAATACCCTTTCAGTATCACTGTTTGTCTCAACTATTTTGCTTACACTGATTCTTTGGTTATTCAGGTTTGATATTGCTGATGTAGCAGGGTTAGAGAGACATCCTGAGTATGTATCATGGATGTGCTGGATCATCTTCTTCGATACCTTAGCCACCCTCCCATTTGCACGACTAAGGCAGGAAGACCGGCCAAGGAAATATGCATTTGTTCGTGTTTCGGGAATTGTCTTAAATATCCTGGTTGTAGTTCTTTTTTTGGGTATCCTTCCTAATTATGCAAAATCAAATCCTAACAGTTTTGTAAGTACAATTTATAATGAGGAAGATCCTATTAGCTATTACCTGTTAGGCAACTTATGCGGAAGTGTATTCACCTTTCTCTTATTATGGAAAGAATTTAAGCAGATACGTTTTGAATTTAGTTCTGCACTTTGGAAAAAAATAATGCGCTACAGCTATCCGCTGATTATTGTTGGTTTAGGAGGCATGATCAATGATATGCTGAGTCGTTTGGTGTACCGTCATGTGGTAGATGTATCACCTGCAGAAGCAGATAAAGAGCTTGGTGTATTTGGAAACCTATATCGTTTGGCAGTGTTAGTGACGGTAATGATCCAGGCTTTTAGGATGGCGGCCGAACCTTTTTTCTTTAACCGTTCCAAAGAAGAAAGTGCACCAAGAACCTACGCAAGGGTGATGAAGTTTTTTGTGATTGCCTGCTGCTTTATGTTCTTGCTTATTGGCTTGTACCGGGATGTGCTGGAATGGGTGATTACTTTAAAATCTGATGCATGGGGTGAAGGAATCTATATTGTTCCGATACTGGCTATGGGAAATATTTTTCTTGGTATTTATTACAACCTAAGCATCTGGTATAAGCTTACCAATAAAAACATGTATGGTGCCATTATCACTTTTTCAGGTGCTGTAATTACTGTGCTATTGAACATTATTCTTATTCCTGAGCTTCACTATTTAGGTGCCGCTTTAGCCACCTTCTTTTGCTACTTATTCATGATGATCACTAGTTATGTGCTGGGGCAAAAACATTACCCTGTGCCTTATGCCCGAAAGAAATTGATTGCCTATTTGGTTATCGTCGCAATGCTATATGCTCTTCATCGTGGCCTCTTGCTGCTTTGGGATAATATCTGGTTTAGTATTGCAACAGCTACGGTTCTGCTGCTGATTTTTACCTGGTTTATTGGCCTTGTTGAAAGAAAAGAATTAGCCAAGCTACCTTTTATAAGTAAATTTTATAAGCCCCGACCCGTTTGATCTTTCACCTGTGTTAAAGCTGGGTAGAGAGGGCCCAACTATAAACTATAAACTCCTATATCATCTTCACAAACGGATTGGTTTTCATTTCATCTCCAACAGTAGTTGAATCACCATGTCCCGGGTAGACAATTACATCTTCAGGCAGAGTGTATAGCTTGGTTTTTATGCTCTCTTCCAGGATGGTGAAGTCACCACCGGGTAAATCGGTGCGGCCAATGCTACCTTGGAACAACACGTCACCAGCAATCAAAAACTTATGCTCCTTGCTGTAAAAAGAAATGCTTCCGGGTGAATGTCCCGGTGTAAACAACACATGTAATTCCTCTTTACCGATCCTTACTACGTCTCCTTCCTCTAAAAATTTCAGCTCAGCATCATAATTATCAAAAGGCAATTGCCACATTTGACCTGAAATAGGTCCGTACTCTAAAACAGCCTTCTCCAACTGGTGAATATGTAGTGTTAAGTCGTAAGTTTTGTGTATAAAGCGGTTGCCGAAAATATGATCAAGGTGGCAATGTGTATTGAGCAGCAAAATGGGTTGTAAATCGTTTTCTTTAATAAAACCTACTAATTCCTGCTCCTCGGAGGCAAAATAACAGCCCGGGTCTATAATACAGCATTGCTTTTCTTCGTTGTAAAGGATGTACGTGTTTTCCTGCACAGGACTGAACGTAAAGGACTGAACCGTTAACATGAACCTTTTTTGTATTTTTAGTTGCAATTTACTATCCAAATTTGCACCGACATTAAATCAGAAATCACAGCGTCTTTATGAATAAATTGACAAGCAGAGCCCTTTTGCTAACCATCCTTTTCCTGACACTGAAGCGATCAGATGCACAGGTTAGCACCGTGGAGTTTGGAAAGAACAGAGTTCAATACCAAAAATTCAAATGGAAATATTACCAGACCGAAAACTTCAACACTTACTTTAGCCAGGATGGTTTGGAGATTGGTAAATACGTAGCCCGTATTGCCGAAGAAGAACTTCCGCAACTGGAGGAGTTTGTTGAATATGGTTTGCAACGCCGCATCAACATTGCCGTGTACAACAATTTTGATGAGATGCAGCAATCCAACATTGGATTGGGCATTGACTGGCAGGGCAATGGTGGCATTACCCGCATGGTGAACAACAAGATGATCCTGTACTTTGATGGCAATCACCAAAATCTGAGAAGACAAATTCGTCAGGGGATTGCAGGCGTTTTGGTTTCAAATGTTTTGTTTGGTGATGACCTTGGAGAATTTGCCGCTAACCAGGCTTTGTTAGACCTCCCCAAATGGTTGACAGAAGGCTATATTTCTTATGCGGCTACAGAATGGAGTACCGATCTCGATGACCAGTTAAAGAATGCATTGTTAAGTGGTGAGTACAACAACTTTTACCAGTTTGCTTTTGACAAGCCCGTTTTAGCCGGCCACTCATTTTGTTATTTTATTGCCAATAAGTATGGTCGCAGCAAAACAACCTACATGTTGTACCTCTCCCGTATCTATCGCAATTTGAATAGTGCTTCGCAAAGGATAGCTAAAAAGAAGTTTAAAGAACTGCTGGCTGATTTTATGACACAGATGTCGCAGGAGTATTTCAAAGACATACGTGGAAGAAGGGTAGTACCAAAAGGACAGTTATCAGTAGTGGAAGAAATCGGGAAAAAGGACTTTATACGTTTCAATGCCAATCCAATCCCGCGCAGCTTTACTTATGCCGTTGTAGAGTTTAAGCAAGGTAAATACAGTGTTGTGCTGAATGAAAATTTTGTAAACCGGAAAGTGCTACTGAAGTATGGACACCTATCAAGAGAAGATGAGATCAATCCAAACTATCCCATTCTTGCATGGGATGGCAAGGGAACAAGGCTGGCAGTAGTGTATAGTGAAGAAGGCAAGACCAAGTTGTTTGTGTATGATGTTGTCAATCGTATTAAAGTAGTAAAGCAGGAACTGCCGATGTTTGACCAGGTGCAGGATGTAAAATACATGCTGAATAACAACACACTTATTTTAAGTGCCGTAAAAAGTGGTCAGACAGACATTTTTGTTTACACAATAGATAAACAATCTGTCGAGCAAATTACTAATGATGTTTATGATGATCTGGATGCTGCCTTTGTAGCTTTTCCAAATAAAACCGGTATCATCTTTTCCAGCAACCGCCCATCTGCCAATGCGCAGGATGTAGGCGACACGGCTGCCATTTCAAAGCATTATAATGTTTTTCTCATTGATAATTGGAATAAGTCGGAGTTCAAACAGATATCACAGCTAACCAATGTCCGTTTTGGAAATGCAAGATTCCCATCCCAGTATAATACATCACACTTTACGTTTGTGAGTGATGAAAATGGAATCAATAACCGCTATGCAGGTTTCTTTACAACAGAAAGGGCCGGGCTGGATACTGTCGTTTATATAGGAGATGAGGTCTTACGGAATCCATCTTTAAAAGAAGTAGACAGCTTATTAAAAGAATGGGATAAAACGGATGTAGATTCAGTTGGGTTTTTCTCAGTCACTAACGATTCGTCTTATGTATTTCCGCTAACCAACTATCAAAGCAGTTTGCTGGAAACCCGCACTGCCGGAGATCAACAACAGGTGAGCGAGGTGACAAGGCAAGGGGATTATAAGTTCCTGTACCGGTTAAGAGTGGATGAAAGCACTTTGCGCAGAAGGAATGTAACAGCTAAACCAACAGAATACCAGAAGAAGCGAATGGCTGAAGAAAGGATTGCCGCCGACAAGGGCATTACCCTGCAAGGTGCCATGGATTCAACAGCCCAGGATAATTTCTTTAATAATGAATTTGGTAACGAAAAAAGAGACAGTTCTCAGTTAGGCAAAGTATTCCAGGCCGAAGAGATCAGTGAAGAACCTGTATTGAAAAAGGCAAAACTGTTTGAATACCGTCCGCCCAAATTCTTTAATGATTATGTTGTTGCTGGGTTGAACAACACGGTTTTTGTTGTGAACAAGTATCAGCCTTACCAAAATGGTAGTGGCCCGATTGATCCTTCTAATGGCAATGATTTGAATGGTTTGATCCGTGTAGGAACCGCAGACCTTTTTGAAGATTACAAGATCTCAGGAGGCTTTCGCTTTGCGCCCAATTTAAGAGACAATGATGTGTTGTTTGAGTTTACAAATCTTCGCAAACGTTTTGATTGGGGTATTACCTATTACCGCAGTACTGTAAAAGTTGGGTTTAATTCCGGCATACCAGGGTTTGAACCTACAGGTAAGCAATTCTCAACTTATTATCTGGCACGGTTGCGGTATGATTTTGATAAGGTGCGCAGTGTACGCATTACAGCCGGTCCTCGTTTTGATCGCTTATCAGTAGATGCCATTAACGACCTCACATTAGGTATTCCGGACAGTACAACAACACATGCCCAGGTTTCATTAGAATATGTTCATGATAATACATTGAATCCGGCAATGAATATTTGGCATGGGCTGCGTTGGAAGGCAGGAGTGGATGTGTTTTCTAAATTGAACAATGTTAAAAATACCAATGGGCGATACCTGTTTAATGCAACATTGGATGCACGACACTATTTACCTATCTATCGCAATGTGATCTGGGCGGTAAGAGGTGCTGCAGATTTTTCATGGGGTAGCCAAAAGGTAATTTACTATTTAGGTGGAGTTGATGGCTGGCTTAAGATCCGTGAGAATACAAAGGACAATGGCCAGGTGCGTTACTTCGAACCTTCTAATACGCCTGACCCTGATAACGACTATACTTACCAGGCATTGGCAGTGAACCTGAGAGGCTTTAAACAAAATGTGGCCAATGGTAATAACGCAGTAGTGATCAACAGTGAAATAAGAGTGCCTGTGTTTAGCACCTTCTTTAATAAGCCTATTAATAATGCTTTCTTAAGAAATCTTCAGGTGGTACAGTTTGTTGATCTGGGTACAGCATGGAACGGTTCTTACGATAAGTTTGAAAGGCCTTCTGTACGCTATACAGCTCCGGCACCTAATCCCCTAGTGGTAAAACTAAAGGCAGGCGGCGTTGGACCATTTGCCGGCGGTTATGGTTTTGGCATAAGAAGCACGTTGTTGGGCTATTTTGTTCGTTATGACGTTGCCTGGCAGATGGATGGCGTTTTCAAAGGAAGACCTCAAACCTATTTGGCATTGGGATTAGATTTCTAATTTGAGAAACATACGATAAGTAAAGAGACGCCATAAGGCGTCTCTTTTTGTTAGGCTACGGACCTGCTCAGTCTTTTCATAGTTATATAGACCAAACTCATAAACAGGGAATAACACATAATCATGCTCCAGTCAAAACGGTTTTGAATAGGATGGATAAACAGGTAAAGTATGTCGCTTATTAATTGAAATGGATTTGTTATTACATCCCAACTATTAAAACGTAAGTAACGGCCAATATAAACGCCAAGTGAATTGAGAAACATCACAGGATAAACAAACCAAAGTTCCGTTCTAATCTGCCATTTGGTAATAAAGATCTTTTCCATTTGGCGAACGGATAAGATGCCGAGTAGTATCCCGTTCCATACAAATGAAAGGATCAGCATCAGATCGTACCAGAAAGGCACCACATACCGGTAATCCAGGTGTACAAGGTCAGTGATAATATAGAATGAATTGGGTATGAACAGCAGCCAGGCAAGGGATATGAAAAGAAATTTTGGAGTGCTTTCAATCCAGTCAATCCTTTTATATAAAACAGAGGAAATAGCATATGGTACATAAGCTAAGAAGAGATTCCAGACTAGGAACAAAAAGAAAGTTTCACCTGTATAAATCACTCTAATGCCAACCATGCCTAAGCTGAACAGACAGGAAAGCATTACTATTTTAGAGATTTCAGATTTCTGCTGATATATGCTTTTGATGGCGGCAACTGTTTCAAATTGTTTGAACATAGATGATGATTTTAGGAATGAAAATGATTAGGCCTATACATGCTGCTGCAATGGCGGTGATAAATACCGCAGCTGCAGAAAGGTCTTTGATGATCCTGATCTGCGGGTGTATTTCTGTTGAAACAAAGTCAATTGATTTTTCTATTGCAGTGTTGAACAATTCTGCCATCCATACCAATGCTATAGCGATGATTAATGCAATTACTTCGGTTGAAGTGATGCTAAATTCAATCGAAAGCATGATCACTGCTATTGTAGCCCCAAGATGGATCCATGCATTGTGTTCTGTTTTCAACAAGGCTTTTATACCACTCCAGGCATAGATGAAGCTTTTAAAACGGGCTTTCCAGGAGAAGGGTTTGTTTTCAAGTAGCAAGCCCTCATTCATATTTTTTGAAGTATGCGTTTTCATGAAACTGATTTAAGCAATAGCAGGAAATGGGGATGAAGCATCCTTGTTTTTCTTGTTTATTCTTGATAAAATGGATTCAAGCAATGGCAGCATCTTATTAAGTCCTTTTGTTTTGATAATAAAATTCCAGAGTGGCTCGAACTTTTTCCAGCCACCGGCATAAGCGAAATGCTTTACCTGGTGTTTCAAATTATCATGCTGGAGGCTTGCTTTTAAAATATTGCTCCAGCTATAAAAAGACTGGTAAGCCCAATCGTATCCTTTTTTTAGTTCTTCTGCTGTCAATCCTTTTGTTTTATAAACAACCTGCCTTGTATCATATTGATCCCATTTACGATGAAGAATACGGTTGTCTTTTTCCATTTGCTGAAACAACCTTGTACCGGGATAAGGAGTGAGAATATGAAAAGTGCTTGTTGTAAGACCATTATTTACTGCCCAGTCAACTGTACTTTTAAAAACACTCTTGTCATCATCGTCCAGGCCAAATACAAAACTGCCGTTGATCATAATACCTAACGAGTGCAGACGATTAATGGCTTCTGTATAATCTTTATCCAGATTTTGTTTTTTGTTGCTCTGGCGAAGATTTGTTGGGTTCAATGTTTCAAAGCCTACAAATACAGATCTTAATCCTGCATCGGCAGCTTTTTCAATAAGATCGCCTCTTAAAATTGCGTCTATGGTGGATGCGCCCTGGAATACCCGGTTCATTCCTTTCATCCCCTCAAACAAAGCAGCAGCGAACTTTTGATTTCCTAAAAGGTGATCATCCAGAAAATACAAATGCTTGCCTGGCAACCTGTCTATTTCGGCCAATGCAGCATCTACCCTTTGCGTGTAGAATGATTTGCCCCCTTCGAAAAATGCGTCCTTGTAACAGAAATCGCAATGATGAGGACAGCCTCTTGAAACAACAATAGAATTGGGCACCAGGTAGAAACTACGTTTTATAAGGTCTCTTCTAATCGGTGGAATGTCCTGTATGTCTCTTTTTGTATTCAGGTACATTTTACGAGCACAGCCCTTTTGGAAATCCTTTAAAAACTGAGGGAAAGTATCTTCACCGGGTCCGATAAAAATACTATCAGCATGCTTCATGGCCTCTTCTGGCAAGGAGCTTACATGTAATCCTCCAAGACATACATAAGCACCCTTGCTTCTATAATGATCTGCTAATGAATAAGCTCGAAACGCATTTGTTATATAAACCTGGATAATAACAAGATCAGGTTCATCGTGGAGGTTTAATTCCTCTACATGTTCATCCTGCAAACTGATTTCATCATAATCAGAACAGTAAGCTGCAAGAGTAGCTAGACCTAGTTGCGGAAACAATGAATATTTTATTGGTCTCCAGTAAGGGCTTTTAGCCTCTGTAAGTGCAGGTAAGATCATCTTAATTTTCATAGATCACCATTGAATTTTTCTTGAGAAATACATGATCACTCCAAGCGTAACAAACAACCCAATGCTTCCTAACAATAATGAATAATCCTGCAACTGAAGAATAGTAAATACATAAGTGTATAACAGTAACAGAATGGTAGAGAGAAGAATTGACATCCTCCCAGATTGCAATAATCCTTTTACAAACCAACCGATCAATCCGATAGTAGCAAGAGCGGCAATTGCATACGAAGCATTGAAGCCAATGTATTCAGAAAAAGAAAGCAATAGTGTATAAAACAACACCAGGGCCACACCCACCAATCCATAATGAAATGGATGTACGGAACGCTTGTTAGTTGTTTCAATAATAAAGAATGCAGCGAAGGTTAACAGTATGCACAGCGCAGCATACTTAACAGAACGCATTGTTTTCTGATAGCTGTTTACAGGCACAAAAAGATTAACGCCAAACGCTGCTGAGCATAAATTATTAGCTGTTACAGAAGACGCCACGTCAACTGATCTTGTATAGGCTGCAGTCGTCAATGGAAATTCATCTCTCACAGAATACGCATCGCCTTTCCATTGCTGCGGAAAAGCTCTTTTATGTGCGAGGCTTTTCCATGTAGCATTAAAACCATCATTGTTAACCTGGTGGGTTTGTGGTAATATGGTGCCATTAAAGCTTGGGTGTGGCCACTTAGATTTTACCTGCACAGTAGTTGCCTTGCCCACCGGTGTAAATAACAATTGCTCTGAGCCACTTAAATTGAAAGAAGTTTCAAACACAGCGTTCTTTAAATCGTCACTGGTAGTTAAATTTAAGTTCGTCATTATTCCTTCTGTACCATTACTCTCTGTCAGAGGTGATAAAGCAAACTGTTGATTCTTCCATTTCAGTTTTAATTCTTCATTCAACCCTTTTACATCGCTTATATGCAACTTGACGAAGGCTTCATCCCAAATAACATCTGCAGAAGATATATTGAGTTTGGCCAGATCTATTGCATTGAAGGAGCCAGACATGGATACATCTGTGCTGTAAAGCATCACTTTGTAGATGCCACGGTATTTTTCTTGTGGAGTAACAGTTGACTGCACATTTAATACATCAGGCAGAAAATATGCGTACTGTTTTGTCCTTGATTTTACATAAGCTGTATCACCTGTGTTTTGCCAGTAAGGCAATACTAACAAAGGTCCTGTAATGTTTTGCCTGCCTGCCCATTTGCTGCTGACTTCAGTGATGGCCTCTCTTTGTCTTGCTTCTCTCTCCTGTATCAGATCTTTAACATAGAAAAGAGGTATTTGCAGCAGCAATACCAGGAAGCCAATAATCAATGCTTTGACCAGCACTTTGCTTTTCGACCATACATTTTGAATAACTGTTTCCATATAAATGTTTAATTAGATGTAGTGTTGAAATAGATAAGATATCCAACTTTTCTATAGCAGATCCATAGCACAGCAAAACCAAAAACGCCAAAAGAACAATCGATCAGCCGCCAACCAAGAGGTATTCCTCTGAAGTGCCCGGCAATAAATGCTGTTGGAATAATGAGCACACAGGCTATTAAACCAAATTGAATGACCCAGATGTTGCGCACAGGATTTTTATATGGCCCAACGAAAAGAATAGCTAAAACAAAATGGGCAAAGGCAAGCCAATCGTAACCATACAGCAGAAAAGGATGGTTGGCAGCAACTTCTCTATAAGCATATAAAACTTTCGAAAGCCACTGATGTAATGAACCTGTAGGGGGAACAAACTTTAAAAGAAGCGACAACTGCCAGTCTATTGGGATGGCAGTTAATCCACTGATGAATAAGCAGGCAATGAAAAATACCATCCATTTCCTGATTGCTTTTATTTCATTTATTCTTTTCATAAAAAGTACTTTGTATTTCAAAGTAGAAGGGCAAAAAAAATTATTTTATACCCTTGATCATTTTTTCCAATGCTGTGATGTGATCGGTAAATGCTTTCTGTCCGGCTTTTGTAACCGAATAAGTTGTGTTGGTTTTTCTGCCAATAAAACCTTTATGCACTTTAATAAAACCTTCGTCTTCCAACGTTACCAGGTGCGTGGCCAGGTTACCATCTGTCACTTCAAGCATTTGTTTCAGGTCGTTAAAACTTACTTCATCATTCACCATAAGAATGCTCATAACACCCAGGCGTACCCGGTTATCAAAAGTTTTATTTAAGCCTGATATGGGATTGTTAGCAGCCATTAGTTTTCCCCTCTTTCATATTTCCACCACATTAAAAAGCCATAGATGATGTGCAGCACACCAAAACCAATAGCCCAAAAATAGAGGCCGTAACCAATGAATTGGGTATTGATCACACCAAGAACGATTTCACAAAAACCCAGGTAACGAATCTCGCTGAGAGTGTATTTGCTTCCGTTGATTAAAGCCAAACCATAAAACACAAGACAAGCAGGTGCAACAAATTTCCAATCGTTATATTGAAGCATAGCCAGAATAAATAAACCTCCCGTTATTAATGGTATTGCAGTGTTTATTAGCAATTTTCTGGAAGTAGGATCCCAAAGCGGTTGGCGATGTTTCTTTGCCCTGCGCCAGGTAAAATAAAAAGCAGATATCAGTGAAGCTGCTAATACAGCACCAGCCAACAGAAGAAGATTCCACTCCAGGTTTTGAAATGCAGCACCTGTATAACCGGCTTCCTCATAGCCAACGTAATATTCATAGATCCAATCATAAGCAAAGTAAGCTCCAATTAATGCCCACACCCCGGCCGCAATGCCACTTAAACCACTTAAAGAAATGAAGCGGCTACTCCGCTGCATCATACTGCGTATGTCTTGTATGGCTTCGAGGTGGCTGGTTTGTTCAGTCATAAAAAGCACTTTGAGATACAAAGTAAGTAATAAATCCAGATTCCTCAAAATGTTTTTCAAAAGAAAATCATAAAGCAGAAAGAATCACCTCGCAACTCCTCCTGATTTCTTCATCAGAGATGGTTAATGGTGGCGAGATACGAAGGCAATTTGAAGCAAACAAGAACCAATCTGTTAGTACTCCATTTTCAATGCAGTGATCAATTACTTTTTTGCAAATTTCAAAAGAGTCAAACTCAACTGCCATCCACAGGCCAAAGGAGTTAATGCTTTTTATCTTTGGATGGAATAGTAAACTTTTGAGTAAAGCTTCCTTTTTATTTACCTCTTTCAACATCGCTTCGCTAAGCAATACTTCCATTGCAGCTTTACCTGCAGCACAACATATAGGATGGCCACCGAATGTTGTTATATGTCCTAACACTGGGTTATCAGTTAACGACGACATTAATTCTCTATCAGCAATAAAAGCCCCCAAGGGCATACCGCCTCCCAAAGCTTTACCTAATAAAAGAACATCCGGAACTATATCGAAATGTTCAAATCCCCAAAGACTGCCTGTTCTTCCAAAGCCTGTCTGTATTTCGTCCAATATCAATAATGTTCCTGTTTCACTGCACTTTTTTCTTAATTGTTGAAGCCATTCTTTTTTGGGTGCAATAATTCCTGCTTCCGCTTGCACCGTTTCTGCAATAACACATGCTGTACTTTCTGTAATAAAATCAAATACTTCTTCAGAATTATATTGAGCATGATATACATGAGGCAACAAGGGGCGAAAAGCATTACGCCAATATTCATCGCCAATAATGCTTAATGCACCTTGCGTAGAGCCATGATAGGAATTTTGGAAAGCAATGATCTCTGTTCTTCCTGTTACTCTTTTTGCCAGCTTCATAGCTCCTTCAACCGCTTCGGCACCTGAGTTGGTGAAGTAAACTGAGTTTAATGTTGATGGCAAATGATCGGTAAGCAGCTTTGCATATTGCACTTGCGGACTTTGAACAAACTCACCATATACCATTACATGCATATAGCTATCCAACTGTTGTTTTATTGCTTCAACCACTTTTGGATGCCGGTGACCTACATTGGCTACAGAAATGCCTCCAATCAGATCAATATATTCTTTGCCATCAGCAGCATACAATTTCCCGCCTTCGGCTTTTACAATTTCCAGTGCTAAAGGTGCAGTTGATGTTTGTGCAACATGTTGAAGAAATAACTGCCTTAGATTCATTGGTGCAAATGTACAGGCCTATGTCCTTGTCTCTTCATCAGCAATTTGATTAGTTTTGTTTCGATGGGAAAACTTATTCTTCATAACAATCCTGATCCGGAAAGGAATAATCTGGAAAGAGCGAAAGAGTTTGCTGCACTTCCAGATGAAGAAAAATTAAAAAGATTATTTGCACTGATTGAACTCTCTGTGGTATTAAATGATGGCAAACCTTTGAAAGAACCCCAAGGTAAAGGACTTGTAATCAGAAAACCTTCCTAATGATTAGTTATCATGATGAATTATTAAAACTGATTAATCACTTTGAAAACAACAAGGTGAAATACCTGATTATTGGAGGGTTTGCAACTAATAAATACGGATACCACCGGTTTACAGGGGATATAGATTTATATCTTAAAGACTCAGTAGAAAACAGACAGAGTTTAGTAAAAGCTTTAGAGGAGATAGGCTATGGCAGGTTTGATTCCCTGTTAACTACACAAATTGTTGCCGGCTATTGCGAGATCATGATGGATAGTGGTATGTACGCTGATTTTATGACAAGTATTCCGGGCCTAAACCCCGAAGACTTTGACGAGCACTATAACATGGCTACTATTCAGGAGATAAAGGGTATTAAAATGCGCTATATCCATTACGATCATCTCATTCAAAACAAAAAAGCCACAGGCAGGCCAAAGGATTTATTAGACGTACAAGAGTTAGAAAGAATAAATAAAAAATAATGGCAGTCATCTTACCTGTAGAAGATAAATTTCCTAAATGGGGCTCGGAATGTTTTATTGCTCCAAATGCAACAATCGTTGGCGATGTGGTCATAGGTGATCAATGCAGCATTTGGTTCAACACAGTAGTACGGGGAGATGTGAACAGCATTAGAATGGGGAATAAAGTGAACGTTCAGGATGGGGCAGTGATCCATTGCACTTTTAAAAGAACGCAAACCATTATTGGCAATAATGTTTCTATTGGTCATAATGCTATTGTGCATGGCTGCATGCTGCATGACAATGTGCTCGTTGGAATGGGCGCCATTGTAATGGACAATGCTGTAGTTCACAGCAATACTATAATTGCTGCAGGCGCCGTTATATTGGAAGGAACCGTTTGTGAAGGTGGTGCGATCTATGCAGGTGTTCCTGCTAAGAAAGTAAAAGAGATATCGCAGGAAAAAGTAGAAGGGGAGATCAATCGAATTGCCAATAATTACGTTGGTTATGCAAAGTGGTACAAAGATGCTAACAATGCGAAATAAACGTTTTATATTTATAGTATCTGTACCAAAAACCTAAATAGCATGAAAACGATTCGCAACACATTTATACTCGTTGTTTTCTCCATAATGGTTTCCTCGTGTTCTGTATGGAACAAAGTCTTTCCTCCCAAATATGGCTGCGGCAATGGCGGTGGTCGAAATGTAGGTGCCGAGAAAGTGCTGGACCAAAACCCCAAGAAAGTAAAAAAGTTCAAGGCATAACAATTGCTTAATGCAGCAATAGGGATAAATCCGCTGTCTATAAAGCAGATTTACTCAATTATTAGTACTCGTATTTTTACTCACATAAACCGATTTTGTTATGAGTCTCACCCTACGAACAACATTAGGTTGCACAGAAGCCGTAATTGATGATGACGGCGGTTTGAAACGCTTTTATCAGATAGCAGATATTTTATCAGATGATCTGCAGGCAAACTTCGTTACTAAAGAAGATGACTTTGATGCCATTAGCTGGTCTTTTCAATTAGGTCAACACCTGCTTACATTGTACTATAGCATCTACAACGGCATTTCAGTGTTCCCTACTAAAACCAAGGATGCCCGTAAAAGAGATAACCTTGCCGTAGTAGAATTAGCCAATGTGTTGGAAGGAAAGCTGATGTCTTTAGATATGCGTAGGCATATTGCATAAAAACACGACCTCTTGTTGCATAATAACTCTATAGCAGTTGTTGCTTGTGCATAGTCGGAAAGTCTGTTGAATTGAAGCTTTAAAAAGCTTGGCATTTAAGCAGCAAGAATAATGATAAAGAGGGCGCCCTTCATATTCTTCTTTTGAATTAAGCCTTGTAAATGTTTTAAAGATCCGTTCTGCCTGATCTTCTTCAAATCCAATTCCATTGTCTGAAACAGATATTTCAACAAACCTCTTTAATGTGTTTGCTGCATTTCCTTTATTGATGATCCTTGGAAGAGATCCTCATGTTTGCAGGCACACCTGGTAAGCCCGATTGAATGGCGTGTTTCCAAACGGCAAGAGTAGATTGCAGATCATCAGGATCGCACCCTTTCCCAACTCCATTTTGCCCTCAGGATGGTGGATGGCCCTGGCATTATGATCTATCTTATTATTATAGCATAATATCCTAAACTATTGCAATCATACAAGTTGAGGGATGGTCTCGGCAAGGCTCATCAGCCGCTTGTGATCTAAATAGTTTCTGTTTGTGAAGTTAGCTTCTAGTTCATCTGCGGGCATAAGACCTTCTGAAATAGAAATTGGCTTCATCGCTAAGGCATATGGATTAAGTTAATCCAATACATCATTAAGTTTTATGCTCTGTTTTAAAAACCCTACTTTAGAATAGTAAATCTTTCATCCTCCCGAACCAATTCTGATATGGACGAAATCATAGAGTTTTTCAAAGGCCTGTTTGACTATGATCAGTGGCCGCCGAGATGGCAATGTGGTTACTGGTCCGATTTTCATGGCTGGGTTTATATCATCAGTGAATTGATGGTATGGACAGCTTACTTTCTGATACCACTTATCATCATCAATTACTTCTATAAAAAGAAGACCAACATACGGTTTCGAAAAGTGTATTTGTTGTTTGCAACATTCATTCTGCTTTGCGGTTCTACACACTTTTTAGATGCGTTGATGTTCTGGATACCGATGTATCGTTTTAATGCTGTGGTGCGATTGGCAACAGGAGTAGTAAGCTTGTTTACAGTGTATCATCTTTTTAAAGTTTTGCCGGATCTGTTTAAACAAAAAACCAATGTGGAACTTGAGAGAGAAATTAGAAAGCGGGAAGTAGCAGAGCGGAAACTGGAAGAAGCCAACCGCGGATTACAGGCATTTGCTTATGTGGCATCGCATGATCTGCAGGAACCATTGAGAAAGATTAGAATGTTTTCAGGGATGTTATACGAAGCGAACGCCGGTAGTTTTGATGAACGAAGCAAAGGCTATACAGAAAAGATCATATCATCCAGCCAAAGAATGCAGTCTTTAATTACTGATGTTCTTAGCCTTTCCACCATATCCGAAGAGATTGAGTTGAAACCAGTGAACATGAACGCTGTTGTTAACAGGGCTATTGAAGATCTGGACATACGTATTTCCGAAAAGCAAGCTATAATTGAAGTAGATCCATTGCCTGAAGTAAAAGGTCACGACACGTATCTGACACAGCTATTTTTCAATTTAATCAGCAACGGTTTAAAGTTCAACGACAAAACACCCGTTATTAAAGTAAGTGGAGAAGAAAGAGGTGATAAAGTTTTTATTGCTGTTTCAGACAATGGCATTGGCATGGAAAGAGAAGACCTGCAGAAGATTTTTGAAGCCTTCCAAAGATTGCATGGTAAAGTTGAATATGAAGGTACCGGCATTGGGCTGGCCATAGTAAAAAAAATTGTGGATGTACACCAGGGAAAAATTGAAGTGAACAGCGAAGTAGGGAAAGGCACCACGTTTACCATTGAATTTTTATCGGTTTGATCTGTAATGATAAAATCGATCGTTTAAAGATTTCTTGTTTCATTCAATTAATTTTGAATTATGTCGCAACCTGCTGCAACCATACGTAAGGTGCTTTTGATAGATGATGATCAGGATGACTTTGCCTTTTTTGAAGAGGCTATTAAACAAATTGATCCTTCCATTGAGGTAGCTTATATCTCCGGTGTGCAGGACCTGCCAAAAGAAGGTCCGTGTAATATACCCGACGTGCTGTTTTTGGATATTAATATGCCTGATAAAGATGGTTTTGAATGGCTGAAAGACATCCGCGAAAAGGGTTATGATTTTCCGATTGTGATGTATTCCACCGCCAGCAATCCAAGCTTTGTAAAGAAGGCTTACACAGAAGGTGCAACGGTGTATTTTCCTAAGCCTGAAAGTTTTAAAACCCTTATGGAGTCGCTCAGGCAATTGTTTCAGTTCAACTGGCAAAACGCCAGAGAGATCCATCAGCGGTTTTGTGGCAATGGGCATTACAGAACATTTTCCGCTTAAGCTTTTCTAAATCTTTATAAAGCAAACCAGGTTTATGAAGGAAGTGATAGTCAACCAAACTTCTGCCGAACGATACCAGATAGCCCTGGAAGCTGCAGGTATTGGTATTTGGGATAATGACCTGCTTTCTGATACTATCCACTTTTCTGGCTACAGCCACCAACTTTTTGATATACCAAGAGAAGCTAGCATCAATCTGGAAATGCTTTATAGCAGAATGCATCCGGCTGACCGCCCAAAGGTTGAAGCCAGGATAAAAGCAAGCCTCGATCCCCAACTAAGAGCACAATACGAAAGTGAATACAGAATTGTTCATCCTGAAACAGGAGAGGTAGTGCGTTGGGTGCGATCAAAAGGCAGGGCTTATTTTACTGAAGTCAATACACCTTATCGTTTTACCGGAACCATTCAGGACATTACTAAAGAAGTGAAAGCAAGGGAAACACAACAAAAGCTTTTAACGCTGGTAGACAATAGCGTCGAATTAATGTCCATTTTGGAGAATGATCAGAAAAACTCCTATCTGAACAAAGCCGGTATGGAAATGCTGGGATTTGACTCGATAGAACAAGTGAACGAAACGCCAATTACTGAATTACACACGCCTGAAGACATTGCTTTTGTACAGGCCAATGTATTGCCTGCTGTCCTTGAAAAAGGAAAGTGGTCAGGGGTTATGAATGTCAGGCATTTAAAAACAGGAGAGGTGTTCCCGGTTTTCAACAATACTATTCGCATACACGATCCTGTATCAGGTGAGCCAATCGCTATTGGTGCCGTAATGAGAGATATGCGTCCTGAAATGGCTGTTCAAAAAGCATTGGAAGAAAGTGAACGCAGTTTTCGAATGCTGGTTATGCAGGCGCCTGTTGGTATCTGCATTTTTAAAGGAGAAGATTTTATAGTGGAAATTGCAAATGACACTTTTCTGGAAGTGGCGTGGAAAAAAAGAGAAGACATGCTCAATAGTAAGGTTGCTGATGTATTTCCTGAAGCCACTAAACAAGGTTTTGTGCAGATGCTCCAATCTGTTTATACAACAGGGAAGCCATTTTATGGTAAAGAGATGGAGGTGGTACAGGAAAGAGACGGCCAATCAAAAACCATATATGTTGACTTTACCTTTCAGCCTTTGTTTGAATCGGATGGTTCAGTGAGTCGCATCATGGATCTTTCAATTGATGTCACCGACAAAGTGCTGGCAAGAAAAAGGCTGCAGGAAAGCGAGGAAGAATTGCAAAAAAGGGTAGCGGAACGCACTTCTGAATTAGAGAAGAAAAACCGTGAATTAGAAGAGTTTACCTATGTCTCCAGTCATGATTTGCAGGAGCCTATCAGAAAGATCAAGATGTTCAGGGAAATGATAAAAGAAAGGGATTATGATAACCTGAGTGATTTTTCGAAAGAAAAATTTGATAAGGTAGGAGAGTCTATCAACCGCATGAGTAACTCTTTAAAAGACTTGCTGAATTTTGCCCGACTGACTAAAGAAGAAGAATATGAAATTATAGACCTGAATAAAATAATAGCTGATGTTGAAAATGACTTGGAGTTGATGATTCAGCAGAAGAATGTCACCATTAAAAAAGTTTTGCTTCCTCAGACAAAGGCCATTCCACTGCAGATGCACCAGTTGTTTTACAATTTGATGAATAATGCACTGAAGTTTTCTAAAAAGGATATTCCGGTCGAAATAGAGATCACCTGTGAAAAGAGGCCAGGCAGCCAGTTAGAAGCTAAGGAAGCAGATCCATCACAGAGTTATTATGTGATTGAAGTAAAAGACAACGGCATCGGCTTTGATCCTTCTAAAGCTGAGAAGATCTTTGGTATGTTTCAGCGATTGCATTCGAAGCAGGAATACAGCGGAACAGGTATTGGCCTGGCATTATGCAGAAAAGTAGCAATGAATCATAATGGTTTTATTCATGCTCTTTCCGAACCAGGCAAAGGCAGCGATTTTATTCTTGCTTTACCTGCAGAATAAACTAGCTTATAGGCTTCGGGTTTTGGCTGATATTCTATCCTTTTCTTTTATGCATTAAATGATATTACCCTGATGTTTGGCATAAGTAAAAAGCAAGGGACTTTATAATGACAATAGCCTAAACGTGTTTAATTAATATGTGTATATATTTACGCATATTTCAATGCTTTTTTATTATCTTACTGGATAATGCTGTCCCTTTATAGCAAATTCTTCCTTATGATTTCTTCTTGTATGTTCTAACGTCCTATGGCTTGGTTTTGGTGGTAGGTTCGGTTCAATTTACCTTCTACTATTTTTTACTATTTATTAATTAGCTTTTTATGAGAAGTACAAAGACTTGTATTCTACTCGGTGCATTATTTCTGTTTACAAGTATCTCTACAACGATTCATGCACAGTATGTGCAAACCAAACGCCCTTCAGAAGTTCCGGCAAACATCGTCAATAATGTTGTACGAGGATATATAGAAGCTTTACCCAGTGATTATAATGCGCCTGAAAATGCTTTAGTTAAATATCCTTTGTTGTTGTTCTTTCAGGGTTTAAGCGAGGCCGGTACAGGAAGTTCTTCTGATCTGGATAAGCTTATAAGCTGGGACCGTCAGAGACCTACAGCTATGATTGCCGATGGAGTGTTCCCTTCTTCTTTCACCGTAAATGGCCAAACGTTCAAATTCATAGTTATTTCACCTCAGTTCAATATCACTTTTGGTCAGTATCCTACACCTCAGGAAATTGATGAACTGATCACCTACATGGTAAACCGATACAGGGTAGACCCTAACCGTATTTACATTACAGGTTTGAGCACAGGAGCCGGGTCTATTTTTTACTATGCAGGTTCGGGTTCTGCTTATGCAAACCGTTTAGCTGCCGTAGTGCCTTTTAGCGGCACCTTTGGTACTGTTGATCCTGCCCAGCAAACAAATGAATCAGTAAGAAATCGCATGAGAGTAATTGCCGGCAGTAATCTTCCTGTTTGGGCTTTTCATAACCAAGGTGACCCAAGTGTGCCAACAAGTATATCCGTTAATCACATCAATTATATTAATGAGCCTCCGGCACCTAATCCACCAGCTAAACTAACGTTGTTTCCTGCAGCTAATCCGCCACAACATGATTCATGGCAACCAGCCTATTATTGCACATCCCCTTCAACCTGTTATACAGAAAACGGATTGAACATTTACCAATGGATGCTTCAATATACCAGGGCTGCCAATTCAACTTTGCCGGTTAAATTGAAAAACCTTCATGCAAGCAAGTCGAATAACAAAATTGTAATTAACTGGGAAACAGAAAACGAGCAGGATAATAGTCATTTCACTTTGGAAAGATCTGCCAATGGTGCGCAATTTCAAAAGATCGCCACTATTACAGGAGCTAACAGAAGCCAGCTATACAGCTATACTGATCAACAGCCGTTTGCAGGAATCAACTATTACAGATTGTCGCAAACAGATTTTAATGGACGCACTGTATATTTTCCCGTACTAACTGTAAAAGACAATGTAAAAGGTAAAAAGATCAGTATAGCCCCTAACCCGGTAGAGAATTATCTGAATCTACAGATAGATGCAAATGTTACCGGTATATTGAGGGCAACAATTTATTCAGTCAACGGAATGCTCATCCGCGATTGGAAGATCAATAAATCTTCAGCAAGTTTTAATGAATCCATATTAGTTTCAGGATTACCTAAAGGCACATACTTACTCAAAGTAGAGTCGAAAGATTTTTCGGAGCAGGTTCAATTCGTGAAATAAATAATCAGCAATATATTTTGGAGCCCCTGTAATGCAGGGGTTTTTTTATTAGTAAAATACAGTTAAGCAGCCTAACCAATAAGTAATTGATTGATAACCATTAATTCATCAAACCTTCACTCTCTGTTTAAATTGGCATAGTTCTTTTGGTAAACTAAATACTATGAAGGGCATTGTGCTAAGTTTGATTTTGGTGACGTTAAGTGTATCCGTTACTAACACGCAGAAAACACCGCAGATCTTTAACTCTGAAAACAAGCTGTTTATCATTACACTTGATGGGTTTAGATGGCAAGAGGTTTTTAACGGTGCGGATCCTTCTTTGCTCTATAATACTGCTTTTACAAGCGATACTTCTCTTACTAAAGCCTTATACTGGCATACTGATAAAAAGGAAAGAAGAAAAAAGCTTATGCCTTTTCTGTGGAATTACATTGCAGCAAAAGGCCAGGTCTTTGGTAACCGCGAATACAATAACAATGTAAATGTTTCTAACCCTTATGCACTATCCTATCCGGGTTATAGCGAGTTGCTTACAGGAAGTGTGGATTTTGGTATTACAGGTAATCATAAAAAAAAGAACCGCAACAAAAATGTTTTGGAAGTATTAAATAGTACTGAATCCTATTCGGGTAAGATTGCAGCGTTTACTTCGTGGAATATGTTTCCTTACATTTTAAACAAGGAAAGAAATGGTCTGATGATCAATAGTGGTGTTGAAGAAGTTGATAGCAGGGAAATGTCTTCATCGGAACACATGCTAAACGTGTTACAATCTGAAGTGATAGAGGAGCCCGGAGAAACACGATACGATGAGTTAACCTACATAGCCTGCAAAGAGTATGTTCGAAAGCACAAGCCTTCCGTAGTATTTCTCAGCTTTAGCGGTACCGACGACGCAGGCCATGATAAACGTTACGATCAATATTTGCAGGAAGCGGCCGATGCGGACAGGATGATTGCAGAACTTTGGAGGATTGTACAATCTATGCCTGAGTATGCAGGTAAAACGACTTTCCTGATCACTACAGATCACGGCCGTGGTAGCAAAAGCAGCAATTGGAACAAGCATGGATTTTTTGTATCAGGCTCATCGCAAACATGGTACGCTGTAATAGGGCCGGGCATAGTAGCTAACGGGGAAATGAAAACAAAGAACCAGGTATTTCAGAAAGACCTGCATAGTTTGATTATGGACATACTTGCCCGTTAGTTATTATTTCTTCCATAAAATCATTTGGTATTTTCTTACGGCGGCATGGCTTTTGGGCTAAGTAACTGGTAAGACAGTTTATTATTCATTGATGAAAGAGCGATTAGTAGAAGAGTCAGAGACATTAATACACTAAGCCACTTAAGCATACGGTAAAAATCATTTTCGACACACAATCTATTAATAGCTGCTGTAGGCTGGCAGATAAAACCTTTTTATGGCAACAGATAAAAGAAACAGTAAAAACACTGTTACGGCAAAAAGCAAACGGGATCAGAAATAACCTTCATCTCAATATGAGACAATGAGCCAAAAGCAAAACAGAAGTGGTAAAGGCAGGCAACAGAATGGTTCAGACGGAACAGGAAAGGGAAGAGGCAGCAACCATTAGAATGGTAGTGGAAATATAGTTGCAAGCTGAAGGTATTGGTATGCCATGAAGCCCTGTTGCCTTACTTCCACAAAACCCTCCAAACTAACTATAAGATACACCTGAAATTTCAGTGGTTCAGCTTGGACTTATTCAGGCACAAGTTTTTAGTAGTTTATATTGTTCAAAATTTTTTTTGACTTTAAAAACTACAGTTATGGCAGACAACAACAGAAATCAAGATCAAAACAGCGGAATGCAAAGCGGTAACGAGTCTATGGGTTCACAGGGTGGAAACATGGGCGGACAGCAAGGCATGAGCGGCCAACAAGGCCAGGGTGGCTCTGAAAGAGGTTCTGAAGGTTTAGGCGGACAAAGCCATGGCACAAGCGGATCACAGGGTGGTCAGCAAGGACAGCAAGGCCAGCAAGGCATGGGCGGTTCACAAGGTGGATCACAGTCAGGCTTAGGCGGTGGTGTAGAAGGTGGCGATCAGGGCCGTGGCGGAAGCACTGGCACAGGTAACACAGACAATGACATGGGCGGTGGCGGCCGCAGTGGCAGTGGTGGCATGTAATATGTCTTAAGATCTTGAGATCTTTCTATGAAACGATAATTAAGCCTTGTAGTGACGTACAAGGCTTAATCTTTTTTAACTAATAAATATTTTGTCATGAACCGCGAAGAAAAAGGAAGTAATGATCGTCCTGAGTCTTATCCAAAGCCAAATGAAGTGGATACCCAGTTAAAGAACCAGGATGAGTATTCTACACTAAATGCAAATAATATCAACGATCCGCAGGAAGTAAGTACAGCAACTCCAAAAGAACAGCCATCTACAAATAATAAATCTATCGAGGGGTCGTAAGAACGTTACAAGTTGCAGGTTATGGATAAAGTATAGACCAGGTAATAACTTGAAACTTGTAACCTGCAACTATTGATAAATTCTTTCTACAGCATCACTATACTTCTCCATTACCACTTTTCGCTTAAGTGAAAGCTTAGGGGTCATTTCGCCGGTATCCACACTCCATTCGTGTGGCAATAATTCAAATTTCTTTACCTGCTCTACCTGGTTGAAGTATTTATTAAAGCTTTCAATAAGGTCTTTATATAACTCCGATACTTTTGGATTTCTTATCAGTGTTTCGGGATTTCCATCAGGCACATTGTTCTTCCGGCACCATTCCCGCAGGTTAGCAAATGCCGGCACGATCAGAGCACCTACAAACTTTTTCTCAGCTCCCACCAGCATTACCTGTTCAATGAAAGGCGATTCTTTTAACCTGTTCTCAATAGCAAGTGGAGCTACATACTTTCCACCGCTTGTTTTAAACAACTCTTTTTTACGATCGGTGATTTTGAGGAAGGTGTTATCTACCATAGTGCCAATATCACCTGTATAAAACCATCCGTCGTTGATGACTTCTGCAGTTAGATCGGGACGTTTGTAGTAACCCATCATCACGTTCGGGCCTTTGCAAAGTATTTCGCCGTCTTCTGCAATCTTTACTTCAACATTATGTAACAATGGGCCAACAGTACCAAACTTTCTTCCGCTTTCTTCATAACGGTTTACAGCAATCACCGGGGAAGTTTCGGTTAACCCATAACCTTCCATAATGGTGATCTTAGCTGCAGTAAAAATTCGTATCAATCGCACCTGGCATGCAGCACCGCCGGTAACAATGCATTTGATATTATTACCCAAAGCAGCCCGCCATTTACTGAAGATGATTTTATTGGCTATTCCTAATTGTATTTTATAACCAAGCGGTAATGGTTTATTGATGTCATATTTTTCAGCTAAGCCATGGGCCCAGAAAAACAGCTTTCGTTTGGTGCCCGTTAACTCAGCACCCTTGGCCATAATTTTATCATACACCTTTTCAAGTAAACGCGGTACAGTGGTAAAAAGATGCGGCTGCACTTCTTTCAAGTTGTCGCCGATCGTTTCTAAATTCTCTGCATAATAAATAGAAGTGCCTGTAAAGAGATAGAGATAGGTTACAATCCGCTCAAAAATGTGATTCAGCGGAAGGAAGCTTAAAGCCTTCATGTTATCTCCCGGAGGAAAACAAGGCAGTCCTGCCATTACATTTGAATAGATATTCCGATGGGATAGCATCACGCCTTTTGGTGTACCCGTGGTGCCCGAGGTATAGATGATGGTGAAGAGATCCTCTGTATCAATTTTTTCAGAATTAACATTGATCTGTTCAAAATGTTGCTGCCCACCCAGGGCCAATAATTCTTTCCAGTGCTGCGAGCCTGCTACATGGTCAAAACTAACAATATGCTGTATGCTGGGGACTTTGGCTTTAATACTTTGAACCTTCAAAAAAAGATCTTCATCATTCACAAATACAGCTTTCACCTGCGCATCATTCAATACAAACTCAAGGTCATTTATATGAATGGTGGGATAGAGTGGCACTAATACAGCGCCTATTTGCTGCACAGCCAGATCCAACATCATCCACTCAGGACGGTTTTTGGAAAGTACCGCAATCTTGTCTCTACCCTGCACCGACATATCTCCGCAACCGTATCCTAAAGAAAGTAAACCTGCACTTAAATGATCAACAGTCGTTTTCACTTCTGCTGTGCTATACTTACGCCATGTGCCGCCTTCTTTAGCAGCCAGCATGGCATCATTTCCTCCTTTCTTTAATTGCTCATTTATACAGTCGAATAACCGGTGTTGATGGCTCATACAATTCTGTTTCTGTTCCTTGTACAATTTAACTAATTCGGCATAGATAATAAAACACCGAAAGAAAAAACAGGAAAGAGAGCTGAGAGATGTGAAAAGTGAAAGATGAAACAAGCAGCAACTTAAATTCTACAAGTTTTTTTTACCGTTTCACTTTTGACTTTGACCTGGCTGCATTAGAGTTGCTGATAATATTGTCCCGAAGGCAGTTTAAATACACGGTTCTTTTGAAACTTAGAAAACTTCGCATATTGATCAGCATTCGTTTTCGTCCAGTTATCATAAGCCGGTAAGTTTTCTACTGTTCCAAACAGCCACTGGTTGTAGGCGTCAAACATACCATCCCGAATAAGTTGTTGATGGTATTCAAACAGCTTGAAAGGATATTTTGACCTGTTGGTGTTAAACCAGTCCAATATAAAACGGGTGCGGATCATAGTAAGCACTTCTGTATTAATGCCTTTGTTCGCTAAAGAAGCCTGCTTACCAAAAGTTTGCAATACTGCTTTGGCAAAGTTGCTTTTTGTATTCTGATCCTTCATGATATCAGCATCAGTGAACAGCTTTTCTTTATACGCATCCAGCAATAACTTTTTTATGGTGGTAGCTCTTTCGGTTAAATATTCCATATTCACGAAGATCTCACCATAGATCAGGGACCAAACTTTATCCTTTGTATAAAAATGGAAAACGGCCGCATTGTAATAATTGCCGGCGTAAGAGGGATCGGCTTGGATACCTTTTTCCCAGTATTCAATAGCATCGTAATCCTTTTTAGCCCAAAGTAACTCACCATATTCGCTATGCAGTGCACCACTTTTTGGAAATTTTTTCAACGCCTTTTTATACATTTTGTCCGCTTCCTTAACTTCCTCCAGCGCTTTATAAATGTTGCCTGCCACCTGGTAAGTAGTCACATCGGCATCGTCATTATCCATCGCTACCTTGATCTGATCTAATGCTTTAGCGTAGTCTCTTTTATAATAATAGTCTAATGCCAGTTCTTTTTGTAGCTCCAAATTCTTTGCATCGCTTTGAACAGCTCTTTTCAAAACAAGAATGGCATTTTCAAAATCGCCGGAACGCATGAAAGTGCGGGCAGTTTCTAAAGGTGTTTCCTGGGCCTGTGCAGAAACAAGCGTAAAGAAGGAAAGAACAAGGAATAAGTGCTTCATAGTTCAAAGTAAATTAAAAGAGACGCTGAAAGGGCCGTCTCTTTGCAAAATAACAAAATGTTTTGTGCCTTAAATGCAATGCGTTAACAAGCCATCCCGCAGCTTCGGTTCAAACCAGGTGCTTTTTGGAGGCATGACATTGCCGCTGTCTGCAATATCAAATAGCTGCTGAATGCTGACAGGGTGTAAACTGAATGCCACTTTAACATCACCACTGTTCACTCGTTTTTCTAATTCCCCTGAGCCCCTGATGCCGCCAACAAAGTCCACACGGTTATCTGTTCTTGGGTCTTTTATATTGAGAAGTTTGTCTAAAATGTTTTCCTGCAAAATGCTTACATCTAACACACCTATCGGATCATTTCGGAAGCTGCCTTCCTTTGCAGTGAGTTTATACCATTGGTTGTTCAGGTACACACCGAATTGATGTAGTTCTTTCGGCGAAAAAGCACCTTCATGTTTTTCAACCATGAATTGTTCGTTCAACTTATCCAAAAATTCATCATCTGTCAAACCATTCAAATCTTTTGCAACCCTATTATAATCCAGGATAGCTAATTGGTTAGCAGGGAATATGGTGGTAAGAAAATATTGAGCGGCTTCACTGTCTGCTAACTCTTTGCTCACTTTGGCCGCAGATGCTGCCCGATGATGTCCATCCGCTATATAAGTAAAAGGAATTTTTTCCTTAAACAGATTTGTAATTGTATCAATTGTAGCAAGGTTATCTACAACCCAAATGGCATGCGTTACTCCATCGTCGGCTGCAAAATGGTATTCAGCATGATTGCGTTGCTTCCAGTGATCAAATAGGTCATTTAGTTCTTTAATGTCTTTGCAGGCTAAAAAAACATTACCTGTTTGTGCCCGAGTAGTTTGGATATGGCTAATGCGGTCCTGCTCTTTTTCCGGACGGGTGAATTCATGTTTTTTAATAACATCATTGAAGTAATCTGCAACAGATGAAACACAAACCAAACCAGTTTGCGTCCGCCCACGCCAGGCCAACTGATAAATGTAATAGCAGGGTTTATCATCAAAAAACAGGATGTGCTTATCAATCAATTGCTGCAGGTTCTCTTTGGCCTTATCATATACTTGTTGCGTATGTATATCAACATCAACTGGCAGATCAATTTCCGATTTAGTAACGTGCAAAAAAGAAAGAAGGTTGCCTTCAGCTTCTTTTCTTGCTTCTGCTGAGTTCAATACATCGTAAGGACGAGAGGCAACTTGTGCTGCAAATTCATTCTGCGGACGTAATGCTTTAAAAGGTCTGATCTCTGCCATAGCTTGTTATGATTTTTTCTGACTGAAGTATTTCATTAGATCGGTTAAGGCTTCTACGCTTTCTAGTGGTAGAGCATTATACATTGAAGCTCTGAATCCGCCTGTAGCACGGTAGCCTTTCACACCTACCATCCCTTCTTTTTCGCAAAGAGCTAAAAACTCTTTTTCAATAGTTTCATCTGTGGCAAGAAAGCAAGCGTTCATTTTACTGCGGTCTTCTTTTGCAACAGTTCCTCTGAAAATAGACAGGCTATCTAATGTATTGTAGAATAGGTTTGCTTTAGCATTATTTCTTTTTTCAGCTTCTGCTACACCGCCTATGTTTTTTAACCAACGCAATGTCAATAAACAAACATAAATAGCAAAAACAGGAGGCGTATTGAGTAAAGACCCAGCTTCAATATGATTGCGATAATCCATCACCGTTGGAATGTTGCGGCTTACCTTTCCAAGAATGTTTTTGTTTATGATGGCTACATTCACACCAGCAGCACCAATGTTTTTTTGTGCTCCGGCATAGATCAGGGCAAACTTGTTGAAATTAATTTCTCTGCTAAGGATATCGCTGCTCATGTCAGCAACAAGCGGAACACCTTTTTCATAAAATAGGCTGAGGTCCTGCCATTGTGTACCGTAAACTGTATTATTAGAGGTAATGTGCAGATAAGCGGAAGCCGGATCTACTTCAAACTGCTTAGGCAGAAAAGTATAAGCTGCCTCTTTTGAACTGCATACAACATCAACGCTTCCAAACAGCTTTGCTTCTTTTATTGCTTTTGCTGCCCAAATGCCTGTATCAGTATAAGCCGCTTTGCCTTTTTCATCCAGTAAATTCATTGGTACCTGGAAAAACTGGGTAGATGCACCGCCATGCAAAAACAGTACTTCATGGTCTGCATCTAAATGCATCAACTCCTTCAATAATGAAATTGCTTCTTCCAAAACGGCACCAAATAATTTGGTACGATGCCCTATTTCTAAAATGGAAAGTCCTGTGTTATTGAAATCAACTACAGCTTTTGCAGCTTCTTCAAATACTTCTTTCGGCAGGATAGAAGGTCCTGAATTAAAATTATGTACAGCTATTTTCGTTTCTGTCACTATTGAACAATTAAGCTGCAAATGTAACGGATGTGCATTTAAGGGGTTTCGTGTTCCCTACCTTTAAGAGTGGAGTTTCTCCAGGCTTTATTCAATTCCTCAAATTCTTTTTCATCAGCCTCGGTGAATTTAATTGATGACAGGTGGTCCAGATTAGGTTGGCCCGCATCAACCCAGGCTGAGTACCAAAAAGATGCTACAGCATAAATGGATTGCCGCAATCTTCTCTCAACCATGCCTTTCAACTTATTGTTGTAGGCAATTGAAAAGGCGGATGAGTATTGTTTTATGATTTTTCCAGCCCTTTCTTCAAAAGCAAATTTTTGGTCGGCCGGAAACTGGTTTGTTAGCTCTCTTTCATAGATCAATACTGTATCAGAAGCAGCAGCACTTTCTAAAACCCGTTTCCAGATAAAGTCGGAAGGGCTTTTTATGTATTCGGCTTTGCCGATAAAAAGGTCCCATTCTTTTTTAAGCAATAATTCAGGTACACGGCTTTCCCAAAAGCCATGAATGCCTCTTTGATTGGTGTATTGTCCGTTATGGTTTGAGCAAGCATGCAAAGGCACATGTGCATCGCCTAAGTAATGACCAATTTCTGCCGATAGCTTTAAGATTCTTACACCGTCTTTTTGCTGGAATGCTTCGGTCAACCTTCGCTGCATGATTTGCACCCACCAGGGAACTGTACCATATTTTGTTATAGTATCTTCTGAATATTTAGCTATTGCATCATTCCAGTTCCTCGGTAAAGAGTCGTAAGGATAAACTCCATAGTGATCAATATCTATATAATGTCTGGGTCCTTCTTCTTCAACGGCATACCTTCTTTTATCCGGATCAACAGCATGTTCGCTTAAAAAATCAATATGCTGTTTGTAAAAGCGCATCATTTCGGGCGGCAGAAGAAAAACTGCATGAGGGTTGATCTTTTTATGCGCATAAAATCCCCAGCAAAAGCAGTGATGGCAAATGGTGAGTAATGATATTAATAGGAAAATCCGTCTCATTAAAGTTTACAGAAAGCAGTTGTAGTTGGCAACAC
>Ga0164290_1001101_pt1 | contig 53106 bp, 53 predicted proteins | sample Micstemetagenome_FD_108782 | JGI IMG/M metagenome (GOLD analysis project Ga0164290, IMG submission 108782) | Contaminated culture microbial community from soil near Moab, Utah, USA - Microcoleus steenstrupii SON62 (Illumina Assembly) | ecosystem: Environmental > Terrestrial > Soil > Soil crust...
CTTGCGGCGGCCGTATCGGCCTTCAGCCTGTTTTTGTACGCCTTCATCTATACCCCGCTGAAGAAGGTGAACGCGATCTCCGTGTTTGTAGGCGCTTTTCCGGGGGCATTACCCTGCCTGATCGGATGGCTTGCCGGCTCGGATGTGTTTGCTCCTTTTGCTTCCTATGTGGTGGCGGGGAAGGCTTACTCCAACCTGGGCGGCTGGGTGTTGTTCGGTATCCAGTTTCTCTGGCAGTTCCCCCACTTCTGGGCCATTGCCTGGGTGGCGCATCGCGACTACAGCAATGCCGGCTTCCGGCTCCTGCCCAGTGAGCAGGGACCTACGAAGTTCACCGCCCTGCAGACGATCATCTACTCGCTGTTGCTGATCCCGGTGTGCGCACTGCCGTACTATATCGGTCTGACCGGTGCCGTAAGCCTGGGAATTGTAACGGTCGTGAATCTTTTTCTTGTGGTGCAGTGCGTCCGCCTCTACCGCGAGAACAGTCCGAAGGCAGCGCGCCGGGTGATGTTCAGCAGCTACCTGCACCTGCCGGTGGTTTTGCTGGCGCTGCTGGCTGATAAGATTGGATAGGAAGGTTTCGGAAGGTTTCTGAGGGTTAGCCGGAAGGAAATGAACCGATGAACGAATTAACCAATAGACTCGTAAACGTCTAACACGCAATGGTAACCGTGAGTACGCAACAGAAAAACAAAATACACCCGCATAAGTTCGCCCTGTGGGTAGCCATGGGCAGCATCATCATGATGTTTGCCGGTCTCACCAGTGCCTACATCGTCAAAGCCAACCAGGCCAACTGGGAGGAAGTGGAGATGCCGCGGGCTTTCTGGTATTCAACAGCGGCCATTCTGCTGAGCAGTCTGACCATTCAGGCGGCCGTGCGGGCTTTCAAGCAGCGCAGTTTCAGCCAGTACCGCTCCCTGATGGCGGCCACCTTTGTGCTGGGAACACTTTTCGTGGTGCTGCAATGGGTCGGCTTCCGCTGGCTTTGGGAACATGGCGTGCAGTTTCGTGGCGCCGGTGCCGGGCAGTTTCTCTACGTCATAGCCGGTTTGCATGGCCTGCATGTGATCGGTGGGATAATAGCATTGCTCGTGATCTTTCTGAAGGCCTTTTTCGGAAAGACGAAGACCTATAACTCGGTTCCGGTGGAGGTGATGGCCGGATACTGGCATTTTGTGGACGTGCTGTGGTTGTATTTGCTGGTATTCTTTATCTGGATCGGATAAAATAGTTGCGGGTGTTTCGTTTAAAGTTCGAAGTTGTTTTGCAACTTCGCCGCTTTAAGCAAGGCCTGTAGAAGATACCCTTTAAGGTGGGTCGGAAACCTTAAACTTTAAACCTTCAACTTGAAACTGTAAATAATGGCTCAAACTGCTGTCGTAACAGGAAAGCAATGGTGGGGGGGTGGAAGAAGCCCTTTCAACGTGGAGTATGGCAAACTGATGATGTGGTACTTCCTCATGAGTGACGCCTTCACTTTCGGCGCCTTCCTGATCTCCTATGGTACCATCCGCTTCTCGCAGAACTACTGGCCCGACCCCAACGTGGTGTTCAATGCCTTCCCCGGGACGGGTCATGCGAATCTGCCGCTGGCCTTCGTGTCGCTGATGACCTTTATCCTGATCCTTTCTTCCGTTACGATGGTACTGGCCGTTCATGCCGGACACCACAACGACCGTAAGGGCGTGCAGAAATGGCTCATTTGGACGATCCTGGGTGGTTTTGCGTTCCTGAGCTGCCAGGCCTGGGAATGGAATCACCTCATCAACGGCGAACATGCCGTGCTGATGAACGGTGCGCTCGACGTGGTTGGCCAAACCACCAGCATCAACCCCTGGGGACCGCTGGTGGAAGGTCAGGCGCTGCAGCAGGCTTATGCCAACACTTCACATGAAGGACTGGCCAAGCTGGCGCACATTCATCATGAGCACACCCCGATGAAAGAACTGCTGGCGATGTCAGACGACAAGCTGCGCAGCATGATCAACGTGGCTGACCTGCACGTGCGTGAAGCGGGACCCGTAGCTTTCGGTGGTTACTTCTATGCCATCACCGGCTTCCATGGCTTCCACGTGTTCTCCGGTGTCATCATCAATATCGTTATGCTGGTGATGACCATGCAAGGTGTATTCGAGCGCCGCGGTCACTACCTGATGATCGAGAAGTCGGGTCTGTACTGGCACTTTGTGGATCTGGTGTGGGTATTTGTATTCCTCTGCTTCTACCTGATCTAACTCTGTACCTTAACGATCAAAAAACAAAAAATGGCACACAATACACATAGCACACATAGCAATTCGCATAGCCCCGAAATCACGTTCCATCATGAGCCTTCGCAGGGCACGGGCCGCATCTGGAAAACCACCTGGATTCTTTCGGGTCTGACCATTATCGAACTGCTGCTTGGTCTCGCCATGTATGCCTGGGAGATGAGCGCCTTCGTGCTGCTCCTGCTGAAAGGTATCATCTGCATCCTGACGCTGGCTAAGGCCTTCTACATCGTGAGCATCTTCATGCACCTCGGCGACGAGATTCGCAACATGATCATGACCATCGTGATGCCCCTGCTGCTGTTCGTTTGGTTTATCACGGCTTTCCTGTGGGATGGTAATTCGTTCCGCACGCTGCGCAACCGCTACGACAAGTATTACCTGGAGACGACAATGAACCAACCCGTTCACAGCGCCGACACCACCAATACCGGCGCCCAGTAAGCACAATTTTAACGCATGTATACAACCATCGCCGCACTACCTTTGCGGCGATGGTTTTTTTTATGCCGGTCAGCCGCAACCAAAGCCAGTTCACTTTGTTCCTCTATTAAGCTGATAGAAAATTGAATAAGAACGCACTGCTCGGTATCCTTATGGCCGTGATTCTGCCTTTGGCGGGCTACTTCATCGTGAAGCAGTTCAGCAAGGGCCTGACCCCGATGCCGCCCCGCTATTATGCCGACTCCGTCGTGTCGCGCACGGTCAACGGAAAAAACCTCCAGGACACGGTCTGGCACCGGGTGCCCGATTTCCGACTGAAGAACCAGCTGGGCCGGGAGGTGAGCTGGAAAGACCTGGAGGGCAAAGTTGTGGTGGCCAGCTTCTTTTTTACGCACTGTCCCACGATCTGCCCGGCCATGACCCGCAGTATGATGCGCCTGCAGACCGGCATCAGCAGCGGCCTCCGTGTAGGCGACCCGCAGGCGAAGTTTTTTCATATCCTCTCCTTTTCGGTAGACCCCGAGCGCGACAGCGTGGCGGCACTCAAGAAATGGGCGGACCGCTGGAGCATCGATCCCGATAAGTGGTGGCTGCTCACCGGCTCGAAGAAGGAAATCTACGACCTTTCCATCCAGCACATGAAGCTACTGGCCGTTGATGGCGGGCAGGTGGATACTGCCTTCCTGCATACCGATATGATGGTGCTGCTCGATAAGAACCGGGTGGTGCGGGGCTATTACCACGCACTCGATACGGCTTCTGTAGGCAGGCTGTCGCGCGATATCATCCTGGTAGCTCTGGAGAAAGACCCCAAACGCAAAGGCGTCTTCGCCGGAAGACTGAACATGCTTGCCATTCTTGTCTTTGCCGCCATCGCCGGTCTCAGCCTCCTTTTTTACTTCCTGAAAAAAGAAAAAAAATAATATGGCACTCACCATCGTCAAGAACGACAAGCTTGCCCGTACACTCATTTTTGCCGTCTCTGTTGTTGTTTTTGCAGCCGTTGTCCTGCTGGGCCGTGTACAGCTCGAAGTAGACCTCGGCTTTGATGTACATGTCTTTGCGCTTGCCAATGCCGTTATCAACTCACTGGTGGCCCTATTGCTGGTGGCCGGCCTGATCACCGCTAAAAACAGGATGTATGGCATTCACCGCACTATCATGTTGTCGGCGATGGTGCTATCCCTGCTGTTTCTTGTTTCCTACATCGCGCATCACCTGCTTGCCGGCAACACCGTTTATGGAGGCACCGGAACCATTCGTTACCTGTATTACTTCATCCTCATCACCCACGTAATCCTGGCGGCCATCATCCTTCCTTTCATCCTGTTTACGGCTTACCGCGCACTCATCAACGAAAACGAACAGCACCGCAAGCTCGCCAAAATCACCTGGCCCATCTGGTTCTACGTTGCGGTTACCGGACCGGTCGTGTATTGGATGATCAGCCCCTACTATACTTGATTCCGGATCGGCGGAGCACACCATCGTTTTCTGAAGCTGCCTCAGGCAGCTTCTCTGTTTTCATCAGCGCCTAAGCAGGGTTACCGTACGTTTTTCGCGGCTGCGTTTGCCGTCCAGCCCGAACCATTCGGCCAGCAGCACATAGGTTCCCTGAACGGCGGGCTTTCCCTGGGCATCCAGTCCATCCCAGGTCCAGTGCCCCTTGCGGCCCATGAGCTCGTTGCGCACCAGCGGCCTCACCGGAACACCGGCCGCATTGAACAAAGTTACCGTACCAATACATCCTGCCTGTTCCACCTCGTAGCGGATCAGCGCCAGATCATCGATGCCATCGCCATCGGGCGTGAAGACGGGCGGGTCGACCCACAAGCGGGATCTCTGCTCATCGCCCCGGTACTGGCTGTTGCGCGCGGTAGGTGTTCCATAGCCCGATGCCGCGGATGCAGAGTGCCAGTTGTGGCGATCCTGTGTGGGTGCCTGTGCACTGAGCCGCTCCAGGGCAATGCCGCGGTCGTCGCGGATTAGCGGAAGCTGCCATTTCGGATCATAACGCACTTCGTCGAGCAGGGTTCCCTGCGCATCCAGCAGCGCCACCGTGCCGCCATGGTCGGCGAGGGCGGGCATTCCCGGTACCCGGAGCAGTAAGGCGGGTTGCGCTACCCGGTAGTGGCGGCGTACCGCGGCCGGGTTTTCGCTCACCGCTGCATGATCGCCCGGGAAGAGCAGGAATGGCGTTGCAGAAAGCGGTTTGATATTGCTCAGTTCACCCGTTGCCGTCCGGCCTCCGATGAATACCCGCGATAAGTCGATCAGCTCCTTCCCCCGATGGGCTACTTCCACATACTCGGAACCACCGGGCGGAGGCGCATACAGCAGTTCATTGAGCTGGAGGCCTTGCGCACCAATACCGGCCAGTCCTACCTTGACCTTTTGCGCCTCCGCCCGGTTGTTCCGGCAGTCGGCCGCTCCCTGGATGCTGAGCCGGTAAATCAATCCCCGTTGCAGGGGCGCCGCCAACCCGATACGCAGTTCGCGGAACAGCGGAGGAAGGGCCTGCACCGTAAGGATGGCCGGACCGTTTTCGAGGCCAACGGTAAGGCCACTGAGGGAGGCGCTGTCGAGTGTTTCATCGAAGACCGCCAGTACGGTCAGGCTGTCGGCACACCACGCACGCAGCAACACCGGAGGATCTGTGTCGGCACCCGGGCCTTCCACACTGTTGCGGCGCCCTGGCGTGCCGCCCTGCGGGTGGAGGCTCGCGCTCCAGGCATTGCCGCAGGGATTACTGGGGTCGATCAGCTCGAGACTCCAGCCTCCCAAGGCTTTGAGCTCGTTCTGGTACCAGCTCTTTTCATACGCAAGGGCGTGGATGCTTTGTCCCCGCGCATCCAGCAACTGCAGGGTGGTTCCTTCATTACTGAGTGCGGGAAAGTTGCTCAAGCCGATACTCCGGCCGTAGGGTGAGAGCGATGCAACCTGTCCGGAGGAAGTAAGCAACAGCAGGCTGTCGGCGGGTAGCCAAAGCTCAGGAAAAGGCTGGCTAAGCGTGTTTCCGCCGGCAATGCGCCAGCCCCCGATATTCAGGTTGTGCGGCGACACGTTCCGTATTTCTATGTATTCGGTGGCGGGCAATCCCTGCGATGGGGTCGGGTCGGCCATGATCTCATGCAGCAGCACATCATAGCGCACGGCACGGTAGAACACAAAGCTGTCGGTATCCTGTAGCAGCAGGTTTCCATTCAGGTCGTACACCTCGCGAACGGTCAGCAGAAGTGAAATGCCCGGAGGAAAGCTTCGTGAAAATTCCAGGATGACCCGCGAAGCGTCCGCCGGGTCGACCCGTACATGTTGGGGGCTACCGATTCCGGCGCTCACGCTATAGCGGTCGGGATGCAGGGCCGTACGGGCATCCACCGCTTCGCTGAAACGAACGGAAAGTGTGCTGTCGTTCAGCGCTTCTACCAGCAAAAGGGAAGGCGCCGTGGTGTCGGCCTGCCAGGGTTGCACCTGGATCTCGCTGAAATAATGGCGTCCGAAGAAGGAGCTGGTGCTTTGACGCACCTGGAGGGCAAAGAAGGCGGTGGTCCGGTACGTGCTGTCGGTGATGCTTCCTTCAGACGTAAGCGGGCTTCCGCTGCCGGCATCACCCCGCAGCAACTGGAATTGCCCGTCGGCACGTCGGATCACGCGCAGGCGCAGGTGATTATCGCTGGTGTTGGTGACCCCGTCGGTTCCATCAATAATCTTGACGGCGCCTGCGGGGTCTTTGCGAAAAAGCGCCACTTCGTCGGCGCTGCCGCCCACCCGCACAAAATAGCCGGTGTTGCCGGGCGCTTCCGGGTTTTCGAGTGCAGACAGAAGCCAGATATCGGTATAGTTGAGGGAGGAGGTGTTGAAGTGCAGGCGCAGGCGGATGGTCCACTCGGCAGCGAGTGCCAGCCGGTTGGGTGTCGTCAGCCAGAAACTGCTGTTGGCAAGTGGGTGACTGCTTTGCAACTGCCGGGCGGCATTCACGATCCAGGCCTGCGGCGTGCCCGTCCAAACCGGGTTTGCCGAGAAGTTGCTGTCGGCAAATGATTCAGCGAGCTGGCCGCGGGCAAGGAAGGTGATGGTGATTCCAAAGATCAGCAAAGGCAGGCGCATAGGTGTTTGGTTAGCACTTCGAAGATGCGCTTCGCCGGTTGGTCATTCCAAGGGCTTTTTCCCGTCTTTTTCTGCTTTTTTTCTGCCGGAAAGTGGGAAAAACACAGCCATGGTGGAAAACATGCAATTTTGCGGTTCAACACACCGATACATGAAAATTGCCGTAGTGGGTGCCACCGGGCTGGTGGGCACCAAGATGTTACAGGTCCTGGAAGAGCGCGGTTTTCCGGTCAGCGAGCTGCTGCCCGTTGCGTCTGAACGTTCTGTTGGAAAGGAGATCCAGTTTAAGGGAAAGGGCTTTAAGGTCGTGCGTATGGAAGACGCCATCGCCGCGCGTCCGCAGATCGCCTTGTTTTCGGCGGGTGGCGACACCTCAAAGGAGTGGGCGCCCCGTTTTGCGGAGGCCGGCATCACGGTCATCGACAACTCCTCGGCCTGGCGGATGGACCCGACCAAGAAACTGGTGGTACCTGAGGTCAATGCTTCGGTGCTTGAGGCCGGCGACAAAATCATCGCCAACCCGAACTGCTCCACTATACAGATGGTCGTGGCGCTGAAGCCCCTTCACGACCGCTACCGGGTGCGCCGTGTGGTGGTGTCGACCTACCAGAGTGTGACCGGCACCGGAAAAAAGGCGGTAGACCAGCTATTCAGCGAGCGGGCCGGCACCGAAGGCCCCATGGCGTATAAGTATCCCATCGATCTGAATGTCATCCCGCAGATCGACGTATTCCTGGAGAACGGTTATACGAAGGAGGAGATGAAGATGATCCTGGAGACGAAGAAAATCATGGGGGATGACAGCATCCGCGTAACAAGCACCACCGTGCGGATACCGGTGATGGGCGGGCACAGCGAGAGTGTGAACGTGGAATTCGAAAATGAGTTTGACCTCGACGAGCTGCGGAGCCTCCTGGCATCCGTGCCGGGCATCATCGTTCAGGACGACCCTGCACAGCAGTTCTACCCGATGCCGCTCTGGGCGCACGACAAAGATGAAGTTTTCGTAGGCCGTCTTCGCCGCGACGAAACGCAGCCCAAAACCCTTAACATGTGGATCGTGAGTGATAACCTGCGCAAGGGCGCCGCCACCAATGCGGTGCAGATTGCGGAGTACCTGGTCAAGAGAATGGGGTGATGGGGGAATGTGGAAATGGGGTAATGTCACCCTGAGCGACGCGTAGCGGAGTCGAAGGGGTGGGAAAATGATTTTTGGAAGAGCTACCCTTCCCCTTGGGAAGGGGTTGGGGATGGGTTCTTGGCAGGTCCATAACCAATAAACCGAAAAACGAGGCCGCCTCTGGAAAGGGGCGGCCTTCTTATTAACCATTTCTTATAACGATTCGAGACAAGCGAAAAAAGTGCCAGATTTTAATTCCACGGTTCACGCCTCACTCATCACTCAGGGAAAACGCATCAAAAATTTTCACTTGCAGAATCAATAGATACATGATGCAGCGACTCAGGTAAACCCACCCCCCGCCCCCCTCCCAAAGGGAGGGGGAGAGGTGCCCCTTCCCAAAGGGAAGGGGTTAGGGGATGGGTTTCAAAGCAGCCGCAAGAAAGCGCTGTACAAGATTAGATGCGTTTGCCCTCACCCCTCACGCCTACGCCAAGGCTACGGCGTGCGGTGCACGATTCACAGCTCACACATCCACCAACACACTCAGCGCCAGCTGGCGGTTGGCCTCCAGGTCTTTTTCCATGGCCGTGAGTTTGGCCTTGATGACATCTACGGCATGCTTGCCCAGGGGCAGGCGCAGGTTGTCGCGGTTCTGGTGCACGTAGTCAATCATGACGCGCGCGCCCTTCTGCGGATCGCCTTCCTGGCGGCCGTGGATGCGACTGATATAGTGATACATCTGCGCTACGGGCGTGGGTTTATATTCGTCCATACGCGTGCCGGCGAAACGGATGGAGCCGGCGGCGAATTCGGTACGGAAGGGACCGGGCTCCACGATGACGACGCGGATGTTGAAGGGTGCCACTTCCTGTGCCAGTGCTTCGCTGAAGCCTTCGAGGGCGAACTTGCTGGCGTTGTAAATGCCGAAGCCGCCGGTTGCTTTGATGCCGGCAGCCGAGGAGAGTTGCAGGATATGGCCGCCTCCCTGTACGCGCATCTGCGGCAGCACGGCCTTGGTGAGCGCCACCATACCGAAGTAGTTGGTCTCCATCTGAGCGCGTATTTCGTTCATCGAAAATTCTTCAACAGCGCCGATGGTGCCATAGCCCGCATTGTTGACCAGCACGTCGATGCGGCCATAGTGGGCGATCACTTCCTCCACGACCGTAGGAATACGGTCGCTGTCGGTGACGTCGAGTACCACGCCCAGACCGCTGCCCGGGTTGTTGTTGGTAAACTGCTGTGCCTGTTCGGCTTTCCGGAAGGTTGCCGCTACGCGGTCGCCGCGCTTTATCGCTTCCTGCGCCAGCGTGGCGCCTAGTCCGCTGGAAGCGCCGGTAATGAACCAGATTCTGGACATGTCGTGTTCTTTGCCGGAAAGAACAAACAGGCAGGGAAAGGGTTGAAAATGTTCACCATTCAGCGCTCAGTGAATCATTTCAAGGTGTGCATGATCAATCAGGCAGTTCTTGGCAGATACCTGCTGAGCATTGAATATTGCAAATTTTCGGTTGGTGTCACTCCACCGTCCGGTTGATAAACTCCAACAGCGGCATCAGGGCCCTGAAACCTTCGAGGGTCTTTTTGTGCAGCGTAGCTTTAGTCAGTTCGACATCGGCCAGGTGCGTTTCGGCGATAAAGCTTTTCAGTTTGAGATAGGCGGCGGCGGGATTGTCTTTCTCATAGCCTTTGGGCATGGTGCTCAGGCGCTGGTCGGCGCCCTGGTAGAGGTCGCCGAAGACTTTCCTGAAAGGCGGCGCCTGCACGATTGCCTGAAACTCTTCCCAGTTGTAGTCGATCTCCTGGCGCACGGCTTTCAGCCGGGACGCATCGGGCATCCACAGTCCGCCCCCGATGAAACTGTTGCCACCCGGCTCCAGATGAAAGTAATAGCCGGCATAGAGCGACTTCTTGCCTGCTCTTTTAATAGACGCACCGAAGTTGCTTTTGTAAGGCGATTTGTCATTCGAGAAGCGCACATCGCGGTTGATGCGAAAGAGGCAATCGCGGGCCTGCATGCCCCCGAGCTCCGGGTCTTCCTGCTCCAGCGCATCGATCACCAGCTGTATGAAGTTGGCGAAGTCAATCCGCGCGGCTTCATAGGCGGTACGGTGACTGTCGAACCAGGACTTGTTGTTATTTTCCCTGAGGGCGGAGAGGAAGCGGAGGGTGGCGGGCTCGAGCATGAAAGAACAGTTTTGGATCGTTATCGAAGGTTTTGAAGAATATGGAGGGTTCTTAGAATGGTTCTGCTGCAAAGAAAAGGCGAGGTGGGTTATTAACAAGCCCTGGAGAGCGTCCTGGCAGAACGGCAGAGAAACTGGCACGGATTTGCGCGTCTTACAAAGCCGGCAGTATCATCTGTTGGGATGGTTCGTTTCCTAAAGCACAGCAACATGCATCAACAACTACAGGAGATCCGGGATGCCGTTCCTTCGGAATGTTCGGAAGCAACACTCGATGAGCTGGAAAAGCTGGTGAGCCGTTATGAAGCCTACCTAAACGAAGTGTCTACATCCGCCTATTCCTGCACGCATTACTTTGCCGGATTGAAACGCATTGAAACGGCATTGCATAGTGCCCGCTTCGGTATCGATGAGACACAGCGCGAGCGGGCATTTTATAAGGCCATCTATCACCTCAAGGATGATATGGATGATTTTATGGGGCAGGTGCCCGAAAAGCCGGACGAGGCAGAAAGCTAAGCATGGTCAGGAAAGCCGAGGATGTTCAGGCGAAGTGCTGTACGAACCGGTGCACATAATCTTCGGAAAGCTGCCGCAGGCGCATGCCGAGGGAATTGTCCTGCGGGCCATCCTGAAATTGCCTTAACAGTTTTTGTGCTTCTTCGTAGAGGGCCGCGCGCAGGGTGCGCACATAACGCTCCTCCAGCTCATGGTAATTACCTTCGCTGTGCTCCCGGTTGATGTGCCGGGCCTGCTCCCCGAATGCATGTTCGAGCCGGATATAATGTACCTGCGCCGCGTTGTGGAAGGATGTCAATATCAGATCGTTTTCACTCATTTCCGTTTTTTTCACGCGACAGTGACTTTTTTCTTGTGCGCATAGACTAATTCAAAGTTCAAAAGTCAAAAACACCGGCGGCGCTTCGGCACCTCTTGGGCAGGCTTTTCGACTTTTGATTTAAGCAATAAGGGCAGCCTGCTTTTCGCCGGCGAGTACCAGCTCTTCGCCTGACAGCACATAGTAGAGATTTTGCAGGGTATGAAGCGACCTGATTTGAGGTACGACCGGGCGATGCGCGAAATCAACACCCCGGTAATCGGCATCGAGCTCGAGGGTAAAGGTGTTAGGAACTTTAGGATGCTGCCACAGCCTGTAGTAGGCATTGAAGGAGTAACCCAACTTCGTCAACAGATGATCCGTGAGGGGTACGGGTAGCAGCTCCGCATCGCCACAGGAGCAATATTCCGGTCCCGCTTCGGTGAGGAAGCCGATGAACGGCGCATCGGCAAAGCCCGGATCGCTGTTGAGCATGGTAATGCGCCGCAGCTGTTGCCGGAATTGTATGTAGTTGCCGATCTTGAAATCCTGCACGTTGATCATAAAGGGTGATTGAGGCTTAAAGGGCCGCAAGAACCAAGCCCCGAATGTTCGATGACAAAAAGGCATGGAGCACAGGCTTTGGGCTTTGTGTTACCTAAAGCCGCCGCTGTGCGGATGAGTTGCTTTATTCGTCGGACCGGATCTGAGGCGCGGGTGGAAGAGCGATTCCAGAGTGTGGATCAATGAGCAGGGTTTGCTCACCGCTCACTCCAGGAAAAAAGCCCCTCCCTTCCGGGAGCGGCCTCCTTGTTGTTTGAATTTGGCGGTGCCTTTTTCGTACCAGAGCCGCGCTGGCTGCGGGCGGGAGCACCCTGCAGTGCTACGGACGGACCACGGCCGCCTTGCTCACCGCGGCAGCTGCCTCGGGCAGGTCCGCTTTGTTATCATACGTAAAGCTGAACACCACGAGTGCCAGGGCCGCATAAATAAGTAATCGCTTCATCATACGCTCAGGATTTGGACGAGGACTTATTCAATTGCTTTGCCAAGCCATCCCGGTTTGTCTTTTTCATTTGTCTGCAGGCATTCCGGGAATGCCGTCCATTTTGACCGGGAGAAGGGGAGGAGCCTGGATGCTCAGCAGCGGATAAACAGTAAGCGGAAGGGGCCGGATGTTGGTTCAGGTATTCCTGATTGGCGAATTCAAAACTACAGGTTGTGGTGCAGAAAAATAGTCTTCCGCCCCATCATCGGACGAGATGGGTGGGGTTGGATTATTGGTTGGTTCAGATCTTCACCAGCTCGTGTCTCACGGCATACAGTGCGATGCCCACCAGGTTTTTGGCTTTGACCTTTTTCTGGATCGAGCCCCGGTATTCTTCTACGGTCCGGAAGCTCAGGCCCAGTTTGTCCGCCATCTCCTTGGCAGTATACTGTTTGCAGATCATCTTGATGATGGCCAGTTCTGTGCGGTTGAATTCTATCGGCTTCATTACAACTAAAGTAGGCTAATGTGGCCAAATAAGGAAACAAAGCGCCACTTTCTGCTGAGCTTTCTTTTACAGGAACGGCAATAGGCGCCCGTAAAGGGTTATGTACGCGGATAATCTGAAAAGGATCAGGCGGCCTGGAGTTGTACGCAGCGTGTGGCCGGAGGCGGCGCTTCAAAGCGTTGCGTCAGTGCGCGCGAAAGCCGGGTGACCATCTGGCGTAGCAGTATCAGTTCATCCCAGGAAGCTCCTTCAATCAGGGCATCTTCCAATTGCCGCAATTCGGCCTGGTAGAGGTGTTTCAAGGTGTCGGTCTCTACGGAGTAAAACTCATCCATAGTCATAGGTTTAGCAAAAAGAAAGGGACAAAATCCGTTCCGGTTTAATGGCCGGGTTCGCCACCGGGCGCTTCGGTGCCGCCTGCCAGCGGCTTGCGGGAAGGCGCTTCGGCCGGGTTAACGGCGCGCGAACGGCGGCGTTGAATGGCGATGGAAAGCTCAGTCACCAACTCGCGCTGGTCCTGCACTTCCTGCCAGGTGGCGCCATTCAGCAGGGCGGCCTGCAGCCGGAACGAAGCGCTCTGATGCATCCGCACCAGGCTTTCCAGTTCGATATGGTGTAATTCATTGTTCATGGTGTCGTTTTCACGGATTCGGCAACGGTGCTTTTCCTGAACGTAGAGGTGAACAAGAAGTATTCCATTTTGCCGATGTTTCGTAAAATGACAGCAACCGGAAAAGTTGTGTAATCGGCGCATCACTTTGTGAAAAAAAGGCTTCCAACCGGAAGCCTCTTCACATAAGATGTATCGGACCCGCCTTCTGCACAGCTCAGACCCGTCCCCAGTTTTCGCCGCTCTTGATGCGGTAGAGTGTCATTTCGCTGACGCCGTACTTTTCGGCCATCTGGCGGATGGTGAGGCGGCGCCGGTCGCTGTTCAGTTGCTCCTTGATTTTCCGCACCTGCGCAATGGTGAGCTTGAGGCCTACCTTGCGGTTGGCCTGGCGTTCTTTGTAGGCAATCTTGGCCGGACTACCCTGCTGGTGTTCGATCATTTCCGGAAGAGTGGCCCATTTCAGGTTGCGGATCTTATTGTCGAGCTTATCGTGATTCTTGTGAATGACGTAGTCATGCTTGCTCGACGGCTTTTTCAGAAACAGTTTGGCCAGCTCGCGATGGATATACAGGGTGCCCTTGCTGTCGGGCCGATGCAGGTTGAGCGTGCGATAGCCGGTAGTGACCGAGCCGTTCAGCAACTTGCCGTCTGCCAGCACATCCTCGCGATAGCTCGCAATACGTCCGTGGCTCGACAGCGCGTACCGGTTGCGCAGTTCTTTGTAGCCGGAAAAAGTAAGTGGCTTCCAGGTCTCGCCGGGCAATTTCTTGATCATAGGTTCCAGGTTTTTTTGTCCTATAGCTTTGCCGCGTCTTCGGTTAAGGGGCAACGTAAAGGTACCTCTTTATCCTTCAAAAGTTTCGCCAATAAGCCGTAAAAAATCATCCTCGCTTAAAATTTTAACGGACGAGATCTTTTTGGCCTTTTCCAGTTTGCTTCCGGCGTCTTCGCCCACAATGAGGTAGTTCAGCTTGCTGCTGACGCCCGCAACGATTGAGCCGCCATGCTGTTCTACCAGTGCTTCGGCCTGGCTGCGCTTCAGGCGGCTAAGGGTGCCCGTGAACAGGAAGGTTTTGCCTGCCAGTTCTCCGGATGCCGCATCCGGTTTGGGATCGTTGGTCACCGTTAGGCCAAGCGACTCCAGCTCGCGGATCAGGGAAATGTTGTCCTGATTTTGAAAAAAGCTGTGTACGCTGCCCGCTACCTTGGGGCCCACATCCTCGAGCTGCATGAGTTGCTCTTCTGAGAGCCCAGCAAGATCGAGGAGGTGGTGTACGGCGCCCGCGAGCGTCTTGGCCATGGTTTCGCCAACATGGCGGATGCCGAGGGCAAAGAGCAGGCGGTAAAGCGGCTGCTTTTTGGAGTTCTCAATGGCGCTCTTCAGGTTCGCAATGGATTTGGCTCCGAACCCTTCCATCCTGCCGATGGCCTCATAATCGATATCGTAGATTTTCGGTATGGAATCCAGAAGTCCGAGCTTGTGGAACTTCTCGATATTGGCTTCGCCCAGTCCGCGGATGTCCATTGCGTCTTTGGAAGCAAAGTGAAACAGGCGTTCGAGCACCTGGGCCGGGCAGGCAATATTGACACAGCGCCAGGCGGCTTCTTCTTCCGGGCGGTAAAGCGGGTCGCCGCAGGAGGGGCAATGGGTCGGAAAGCGGATCGGTTCCTCGCTGCCGTTCCGTAGTTCTACAAGTGGCTTCACAATGTAAGGGATCACGTCGCCTGCGCGTTCTACCAGCACCGTGTCGCCGATACGGATGTCTTTCTCACGGATCACGTCTTCGTTGAACAGCGAAATCGATGAAACGGTTACACCGCCGATGGGTACCGGTTCGATTTTGGCAACCGGACCGATGTTGCCCGTGCGGCCCACCTGGTATTCCACGCGCAGCAGTTTCGATGTAGCCTGTCGGGCCTTGAACTTATAGGCGATGGCCCAGCGCGGGTGATGGGTAGTCATGCCCAGCCGGTCCTGCTGCTCAAAGGAGTTGACCTTGATCACCATACCGTCTATTTCATAGGGCAGCTCGTCGCGGCCGGCTTCGAACGCATGGCAGTAGTCGATGACGGCCTGTATGCCCCGGAATACGCGTTTTTCCTTTTCCGGACTCCGGAAGCCCAGTTCCCAGAGCAATGCCAGCGCATCCGAATGGCTGTGGATGTCTTCGCTCCGGCCGGGGAGCAGACTGAAATAGCCCAGCTGGTAGGTAAAGGCTTCCAGTTTTCGGCGACCTACTTCGAGCGGGTCTTTGATCCGCAGCGTGCCTGCAGCGGCATTGCGCGGGTTGGCCAGGGGTTGTTGTCCGGCTTCGATGAGGGCGTTATTGAATTTTTCGAAATTGTTTTTGTTGATCAGAACCTCGCCCCGTATTTCTGCGGTATGGATGCCGTGCTCCGAAAAGGCGGCGGTCAGCGGAATGGTTCGGATCTGCCGGATGTTGGGGCTGATGTCGTCGCCAAACACGCCGTCGCCGCGGGTAGCCCCCCGCACCAGGCGGTCGTTTTCATATACCAGTGAAATAGAGGCCCCGTCGAACTTAGGCTCCACGCAATATTCGATCTCCTGCTGACCCGTGCCTTCGCGTACGCGGCGGTCGAAGTGAAGCAGGTCTTCGCTGTTGTAGGAATTGTCGAGCGAGAGCATCGGCACCAGGTGCTGCACCGTAGGAAACTCCTTCGTGAGTCCCTTGCCTACCCGCTGTGTGGGCGAGTCGGGGGTGATGCGGTCGGGGTTTTCCTGCTCCAGCGCTTCGAGGCTTTTGAACAGGGTGTCGTATTCCACGTCGGCAATGAGCGGATCGTTTTGAATGTAGTAGCGGTATTCGTGATAGCGCAGCACGCTGCGGAGCACTTCAATGTCGTCGGGAATGATGGCTTTGCCAGCAGCTTTCTGCAACAGCTGCATCGTTTGCTCGTGGATTTTCGGCAGTTCGGTGCGGGTCATGCGGCAAATATAAAGCCCCCTGTCCTGCTCCTTGTCCCCGGCTCCGCCTCATTGGCGTCGGCCGGCGCTGCGCTCAGGCAACGTGCGCCTTCGCTTAGCATTCCGGAATATGCAATGCTCAATACACAACTGAAAAGGACTGCGTGCACGATCAGGCTTCCCTTTGACGTTGCGTATTGAGCGGTACGTGTTGCCTGTTTTGGATGGATGACCGGCTACAAATCCAGGGACAGCCTCGGCCTAAGTGCCCCTTCGGCCAGACAGGGGTCTATAACTCCCGGATCCAGATCGTCACCCGGTGCGGCGCCGGTTCATTACCCCCGAAATAGGGGTACAGCTGGTAGCCTTTTCCTCTGGGTGTGGTGGCAGTGCGGCGAATGCTGTCGGTACGCCCGTTCAGCGTGAAATAGTATTGCCGTTGTGCTACCCGGATGGCGCATGCGTGCTCGGCGCCGATGGCCACCGTACCCAGCTCTTTGAAGGTCAGCTGCCCGTTGTTGTACACATAGCCGAAGAGCCGCAGGGCCCCCTGGCTCCAGCGCCATCCGAAGCGGGCGCTGAACTGGTGGTGCTGTCCGTTGTTATCGGAAAAGCCCCAGAGCTTGTTGATATCGAACTGGTTTCCGGGATTGCTGGTGCTGTAGATGGCCGATGAGTCGAAACGAACGGTGAAGCGTTGCTCGTCGAGTTCGGTGGAACGCAGGGCGTTCTGGTTCGAATAATGGGCGCCCGCTTCGATGACATAGGCCTGGGCCGTGCCGGGAGCAGGTGTGGACGTTGTGTTGGTGATGGCGGCCTCCGCACGGTCGGCCACGGCATCTACCGCCTTGGAGCAGCCGGCGAGGAGACAGCCGCAGAGGGCTGCCGTAAGAAAATTTTTCATGGATTGGATCGGTTTAGAAACTTTATCCAAGTTAACACAACTCAGCTATTGGCGGAAATGTTTCGATGAGGGCCGTAAAAGCATCGGTCTGTAGGGCCTTTTCGGCCGGAATTTAGCAAGCCCGCAGCGGCCGAAGCCGTATTTTTGAAGCACAAAGAGAGAACCCGTGGCTGACAGAATTCATTTGCTTCCCGATCATATTGCCAACCAGATCGCCGCCGGCGAGGTCATCCAAAGGCCTGCCAGCGCGGTGAAAGAACTCCTCGAAAACGCGGTCGATGCCGGCGCCTCGCAGATTCGCCTGCTGGTAAACGATGCCGGCAAGAGCCTGGTGCAGGTCATCGACAATGGCTCGGGGATGAGCGCCACCGACGCGCGCCGCTGCTTTGAGCGGCATGCCACTTCCAAAATCCGGCAGATCGACGATCTTTTTCAGATCCGCACGATGGGTTTCCGGGGCGAAGCGCTGGCTTCGGTGGCGGCCGTGGCACAGGTGGAGCTGCGTACCCGCCGCGCCGAAGACGAACTGGGCACCTGCGTGGAAGTCGAAAATTCGAACGTGGTGAAGCAGGAACCCGTAGCCTGTCCGGTAGGCACCTCCATCGCCATGAAGAACCTGTTCTTCAACGTGCCCGCCCGCCGCAATTTTCTGAAAAGCAATACTTCGGAACTCCGTCATATTGTCGACGAGTTCATCCGCGTGGCCCTTGCCTTTCCCGGCCTTTTCTTTTCGCTTACCCATAACGGCCAGCAGCTTTTTCACCTTGAGGCCGGCTCACTGAAACAGCGGGTGGTGCAGATATTGGGTAATGGCTACCAGAGCAAGCTGGTGGCGGTGAAGGAGGAAACCGATTACCTCAATGTACAGGGCTTCGTAGGCAAACCCGATACCGCCAAAAAGACCCGGGGCGACCAGTATTTCTTTGTCAACAACCGGTTCATCCGCTCTGCCTACCTGAATCATGCGGTGATGAATGCCTACCAGGACCTGATCGCTCCCGATGCCTTTCCTTCTTACGTGCTGTTTATCGAGCTCGACCCCGCACAGGTAGATGTGAACGTACATCCCACCAAGCAGGAGATCAAGTTCGAAGACGAGAAGATCGTTTATGCCTTCATGCAGGCAGCTATCAAGCACGCGCTGGCGCAGTTCAGCATTACCCCTACCCTCGATTTTGAACTGGATGCCTCCATCCAGAGTCTGGAGTCGGTGCAGCGTCCGTTTACGGAGGCCCAGCAGCACAGTGCCCGCAATTCAACCCTTTACCAGGGATTCACTGCTGCCCACCAGGCACATAAGATCGACCGGCCCCTTGCCGGTGGCGGACTGAGTCCTTTTGCATCCGCATCGCAAAGCGACAGCAGCTTCCTGCCCGAAATGCCCGTTGCCCTGCCCGCACCCGAGCCTGCTTCTGCCTTCACGCCGCTGTTCCAGGCCTTTGGTGGCCAGCACCAGGTAGAGACCCAGCAACTCTTTCAGACCTACATCCTTGTTCCCGACGAAGACCGCTTCCTGCTGATCCACCAGCAGTCGGCCCACGAGCGCATTCTTTATGAACGAATGGTTGCTGCCCTGCACGGTAAGCCGATCGCCACCCAGCGTAGTCTCTTCCCGGCAGCGCTGGAGCTTTCTGCTGCTGATGCCGTGCTGCTGCAGGAGTTGCTGCCCGATCTGCAACGCGTGGGATATATCATTGAGCCGGCAACAGACGACAGCTTCCTCATCCAGGGAACGCCTGCTGACGTGGAAAGCGGCAATGAAAAGGCTATTCTCGAACGGATCCTCGAGCAATGCAAGCATTTCAGCGAGGTAAAACTGCCGCGTCGCGAAACACTGCTCCGCTCGGTGGCCCTGCAGCAAAGCATCAAGCCGGGCACCAGCCTTACGGATCAGGAAATGCAGCGCCTCGTCGACGATCTCTTCAAATGCCGTCAGCCCAATACAACGCCGGGAGGGAAGCCTACCTATGTGGAGTTTGAAAAGGCGGCACTCGATAAGATGTTCGGCAGGTAGTGCCCGTTGGTCTGCCAGTGTGCCGGATTTGGCTTACATTCACCGATCAAGCTCCATCATCATGAAAAAGCAATTTCTCTTTCCGCTGATAGCACTGGCTTTCGCATCCTGTATGAGTTCGGGCGATCAACAGGCTACTGAGCCGGTGGTGCCCGCCCCCGCTTCTGAAACGACACCCCCGGTATCCCAAACCGTTGTGTCTGCCGACACAAACGCTACCACGGGTGCGCAACAGACAACAGCGCCCGTTGTAGCCACACCGGCGCCTGCCGCCAATCCCACTGTAACCGCAGTGCCACCTGCCGCCGCGAAAAGCACGGGATCAAGTGCACCCAACCCGGCGCACGGCCAGCCCGGGCACCGCTGTGATATTGCCGTAGGCGCGCCGCTGAACAGTCCGGCCGGCACCGGTATGCAGCAGCCGGCCGCAGGTGCGAAACCCGCCGTTCAGGCCCAGGCTGCACCCGCCGCATCCACCGGCAGCGCAAAGCTCAACCCGGCGCACGGCCAGCCCGGCCACCGCTGCGACATCGCCGTAGGGGTTCCGTTGAACAGTCCGGCCGGCACGGGTTTGCAACAGCCACAGCAACAGCCGCAACCGCAGCCGCAACAGCAGCCCGCCGGAGGTGGACAAACACCGAATAACTAAAGCGCTTTCCATGCAATAAAAAGCCCGCTTCAATCGAAGCGGGCTTTTTTGTGGGCAGCGATCGATTATTGCATCCGGCGAACGCGATAGCTGCCACTGACTGTGTGCAGGGTGTTGCCCTGGTCGCGGAACTGGCCGGAGAAGCTTCCTTCGTAGAAGCCCCCGACGATCGTCGGAAAGCTGGTGACATTCATCGGGAACGGCCGGAGAAGCTGTGAGGAATTCATCACACCGTTGTCGATGTGCAGGAAGCTGAGGATGTCCATCTCGTAGGGTCCCGCCTGCATCTGGTTACTATTGAAAAGGAACATGAATGCACCGTTATGGTGATCGATCCTGGTCTGGAAAAAGGTGTTGAAGTTCACCGTGTAGGCCCGCAGGCTGTCGCCGGGAAGCACCTTGTTTACGCCATCGAGCGTATAGTTGAGAAACTGCACGGTGCTGTTACCGCAGGCCATGATGTTGCCCACCTGGATACTGGGTCCGCTGAGGGTAAACGTTGTGGCACTGCTTTGGGCCTGCGCAGCGATATCGACCCCCACGATGGTTACCGAAGTGGCGGCACCGCTGCCACAGGTCGGGAAGTGGGTTGTAAAGTTACCCTGCGCACCTGTTGCCGCATATTGCGCCGTGTTGCCCAGCGCCACCAGGGCATAACCATTGGTCACCGGGGTGCCCGTGCAGGAAAGCAACGTGCCGCTGACTGTCACCCAGCTGTTGGTGGGTTGTACATATACGGTACCCATATTTGATGCGCCGGAGAAGGGCCCGATCGTTTGGGTATAGACCGGGTTGTTGCACAGGTTCAGCAGCTCCATCCGCAGCGACTCGTTAACCGGAACGAGTCCGGTGGCTTGTCCGGTAGAATCGGTCACGGCAAATGCCTGTCCTACATTCGGCAGCACGCGCGAAAGGCGCACTTGCACGTTGGTCAGGGGGGAGCTGTCTGCTGCCGATTTTACCGTGAGCCGGAGCAGGGTAGCCTGCGCAGCGATGTCGACGTTCCAGAAAGAGAAATGAGCCACATTGCCGATATAGCTGTTGCCCTGGCGGGTGGCGCTGCCTTCTTCTTTCCAGAGTCCGGTGGCTTCATCTACAAACCAGAGTGGAATGCTTGCGGGAGCCTGCTGTTGCAAGGAAGCGGGGATCGGGAAGGTAAGCTGCGCCGGACTGCCGCTTTTAAGCTGCAGTTTTTCTCCGCCGGCACCTTGTAGTTCTACAGCCATCATTCCGAACGATTCCAGAAATACCCGGTTGCCGTTGCGGTCGTCGGCCATAAAGGAGCCGGGCACTACCTGCCCGATGTCGGAACGTGTGGGATCGATATGCGCTACATAAACGCTTACGGTGCCGGTGTAGGGGGTGTTGCCGGTTGCTGTGACGATACCGTTTGCCGGAAGTTGGACGCGTGTGCCATTAGACAAGGTTACCGTTCCTCCCGCTGTTGCTGCCACCGTGCCAGCCACGGTGCGAGGCAGGAGTTTGATCTGCACGTTGTTGGCGGCTTCCCCTGCCGGAAAGCTCCGGTAGGCTTTGAAATAGCCGTTTTTCTCTGCTGTCACCATTGCCGCATTACGGTCGAGGGCAGCCCTTGTTATTCGGAAAAAACCACGGCTGTCGGTGGTGGCGCTGGCAGTACCCGCCTTGATGGCGGCACCTGAAATCGGCTGCCCGTTTTCATCGAGTACCAGGCCCTGAACGGTGGCGGTAACCGGCGCGGGAGCCGTTGTTGTTCCCGGCTGAACCGGGTCGGCAATGTTGTTGTGGTCGGACTTGCGGCAGGAGCCTGCGAGCAGCAGAAGGGCGGGTAAAAACAGGTTGGAGAAACGCATCGTTTTTTGATTTTTTGATAAGGCTGGCGTTTCCCGAAGGTTTTGATGTCGGCAGAAGCGGCGGCACTGAGCAGGTTCACGTATGAGGGGCCGATCCTGAAAGAAGACCTGCCGGAACAGGAGCGTTACCGGCAGGTCAAGGTAAGCTATTTTTTTGAGCGATCAGTAATTCTACGGTTCTGTTTACCTACGGCCAGACTTCGATTTCCAGATACGGAAGCGGATAAAAACATCGAGTGCTTCATTCCGCATATCGGTGATGGTCCCTTCCGGCCGGGTATACCGGAGGTAGGGTTGCAGATCGCGGCGGTAGCGTAATCCTGCCGACCAGCGCTTCCACTGGTATTCGGTGTGCAGCAACAGCGACCAGTTTTGGCGGTACAGGAAGGAGTCGCGGTAGCCGCCGATCTGTTCTTTATGCACCATAACTGTTCCTGCGTTTCCGCCCAGCGGCGTACGCACACGTTCGCGTTCTCCCACGGCATTCTGCAGCAGGTTGAACTGGGCGCCGGCACCCAGGCTCCATCCACGCCACACGCGGTAGCTAAGGGTAAGGGGAAACTGATGATAGTAGGCGCGACGCAGGCGTTGCCGTTCCAGGATGGTGCTGTGGCCCGCCGTGTCGTAGATCACCTTCTGGCTATACCAGTATTGCGGGAGGAATTGCGGTGCCTGAGGCCTTACTTCTCCCTGCAGCATCCAGCGTCCTTTTTCGGCGCGCACCCAGAGTGCCGGCAGATGATCGCTGATCAGACCCGAGCGGCCCTGGTAATTTCCGCCACCGCTTTGCTGCCCGGCAATCGGGATACCCTGGAACAGCGAGAGTCCGGCGGAAAGCTGCACACTGCTGCTGCGCTTTTTTGCCAGGGGTGCTTTGGAACTATCGCTTTCGGGAGGCGTTTCGTGTTTCAGGCTTTGCGGGAGCCTCTCGGGTATCGGCCGAAGTGTGAAGCCACCCGGAAGGCCGACCGGCCAGGTGCGCGCAACCAGGCGCTCTTCGGCTTGCGGCAGGTCGGTATCTGCTCCCCGATCAGCCGCAGCGCCTGCAGAAGAACGGCTGTCGCCGGTGGATGCTTTTGCTGTTCTGTTGTAGCGGTGCTGCCGGAGCGCTGTCGCAGTTTCGCGGCGTTGTTCCTCATCCGCGTTGCAGTAGCGCGGTCGTTTTGTTGGGGCGCATTCGGTTCTCCGGGTGTCGCAACAACGGGCTGGGTCCGATCTGTTGCCGTAGTTCTTGCCGTCATCGTTTCCGGTGTGCTCGAAAGGCGGCCGGGAACCGGAAGGCTGGCAGGTGAGGTTGCTGCCGGGGTGCTGACCGTGCCTGCTTTTCGAGGCTTGGTCCCGGGCAACGTTATCCTGTTTTTCTTGTCCCGCTGTTTTCCTGACATTGTTGTGGCCTCCGCTTGCGCCGGCGCTGGCATTTCCGCTTGCCCGGTCGGACTATTGGTTTCGGGCGGTGCCTGCACGGTAGTGGCTTCGGGCAGGAGGGGGTTATGATGGGAAGCAGGGTTTGTGGTTGTGTTGTGTTCCGTTTGCCTGCTGATTTTTATGTTCTTTTTTTCCGGGTTGACGTCCGGCGCACTGCCCTCTTGAAGGGAGCTTGTGTGTTTGACTTTTTGGGAGGCGACCGTATGGGGTTGTTCTTTTCCATAGCCCGACCACCAGATCCACAGGCCCGCTCCACCCAGCAGCATCCCTGCGAGCAGCACGAGTGCCCAGCCGCTGCATCCTGAAAGCAGCAGGGGGAAGGCAACAGGTCTCCGCCTGCGGTCTTCCTGGTCGAGCAGGGTGCTCATGTCCTGCCAGGCCTTGTCGGCATCCGGCAGCGGCAGTCCGTCGGCGAACTGCTCGTCCCAATCCCGGTTTGGTGTTTGATTACTCATGGTAGTGCATATTCTGCTGTTGAATGCGTTGTTGTAATTGCTTCCTCGCTTCGTGCAGGTGCCATTTGCTTGTTCCTTCGCTAATGCCGAGGAGCTGCGCGATCTCCCGGTGGTTGTAGCCTTCGAGCACATACAGGTTAAACACAGTTGCTGTGGCAGGCTGCAGGGAACGAACCAGCTCGAGCAGTTCGGCGGCCTGCAGGTGGCTCACGGCGTCGGGTGAGATCGCTGCGTCTGTGGTCTCCGTCAGCGCGGAGGTGCTCTGCAGGCGCTCGCGGCTTTTCAGGAAATCGAGGCAGGCATGCAGCACCAGGGTGCGGATCCAGGTATACAGGGAGCCTTGTGCGGGGTCATACCGGTCAATGTTCCGGAACACTTTCAGAAAGCCATTGTTCAATGCTTCAACCGCATCTTCATTGTTGCGTGTATACCGAAGGCACAGGGCCGCCATCGACCGGTAGTAATCCCGGTAGAGTCGTTCCTGTGCCTTACGGTTGCCGGCGCGGCAGCCTTCAAGTAGCTCTGTATCGGTTGTCTTCGTAGTCAAGTTCGGGCTGCGGTCGGTTTGGTTTACACGATGAAAATTTAGGTGTTTTTCTTCGGCAGCAGCAGGTTACATTCTCCGGAGCTTGAAGTTGCCTGACAGGTTACGTGTTGTTCCGCCTGTAACATACGTGCCCGTGAAAGTTCCTTCCATGAACTGTCCCAGTTGCGCAGGCCAGCTGGTCACGGTTACGGTAATGTTGTTGTTTGCCGTTTGCTGCCCGTTAATATAAAGTCCGTTCGCAGCAAAGGTGCCTGTTCCCGCAGGTCCCTGGAAATTGAACGTAATGATGTTGTTGCCCGATGCGCCCATGATGTAGGTGCTGTAGCTGGTTGTTCCCTGTACCGGGCTGACGTAGGCTGCCAGTGAATCCTGGGTGCTGTTGCTGTTGACTGTGTAATTGGTGCCGTCAACGGTATAGTTGATGAATTGCGTGGCCGACACTCCGCATACACTGATGTTGCCGGCATTCGTGGTGCCCGGGGCAAAAGATACCGTCGTAAGCGTGCTTTGTACCTGGTTGCTGTTGTCGACACCCACGATTTCTATCGAACCGCCGCCGATGCAATTCAGCAGCTGTACGCTGAAGTTGCCCGATGCATCTACACTGGCGTATCGAACGACGTTGCTGAGACTGATGATGGCAAAGCCATTGGTTACAGCGCCACCCGAGCAATTGAGCAGCCTGCCCGTAAGGTTGGTGAGCTGGGCATTAGGAAGGGTGGCAGTGATGGCCGGCAGCGTCGTGTTCTGCGCAAAGGGCCCGACCTGCTGTCCATAAACGGCATTGTAGCAGCGATCCAGCACCTGCAGTTGCAGTTGCTCATTGGCAGGTACCAGTCCGGTTACCTGTCCGAGGGAGTCGGTCCAGCCATAGCTGCTGGAGAACGCCATGTTGCCGGGCCGGGTCAGGCGCACCAGCGCGTGTGTAAGCGGGGCGCCGCTGGTGGTTTTCAGGGTTACCGTGAGGTTGACACTGGGCACCGAGATGTCATAATTCCAGAAGGAGAAATGCGGTACGTCGCCCACATAGGTATTGCCCTGGCGGGTAGCGGATCCCTGCTCTTTCCATACACCGGTGGCTTCGTCAACATACCACATCGGGATGGTAGCCGGTGCAGCGGCCTGTGCCGATTGCGGAATGGGAGCGCTCAGGCGGGCCGTGCTGCCGCTTTTGATCTGCAGTTTCTCTCCGTTGCTGCCCTGTAGTTCTACGGCCAGCATGCCAAAAGAGGTGAGTGATACCCGGCGGCCATCGCGGTCGTTCGCGATGAGCGAACCCGGGATCGTCTGGGCGATATCAGGTGTGGTTGGATCGATATAGGCGGCAAAAACGCTGACGGGGCCGGTATAGGCCGCGCCGCTGGCGGCAACTACAATGCCGTTGGCCGGCAGCGTCACTCTGGCGCCGTTCGAAAGCGTGGCATCACCGCCGGTGGCACCATTGACCGTTCCGGTAAGGGTGCGGCGCAGCAGTTTGATCTGCACCATATTGGCGCCGGAGGTGGCGGCAAAGGAGCGGTAGGCTTTGAAATAGCCGCTTTTCTCGGCCTTTACGAGCGATGTGTTTTTGTCGAGCGAAGCACCCGTAATGCGGAAAAAGCCCCGGGTGTCGGTGAGCACGGTGCGGTTGCCGACCGTTATCGTGACGCCGGAAGCCGGCTGATTGTTCTCATCGAAGATATTGCCCTGAACCGTTGTGGTTACCGGGTCGGGCAGCACGGGTTGCACGGATGGAGTGCCCACATAGGCTGGATTCTTCTGGCAGCTTCCCAGCAGCAGGGCCGCCAGGGCCACGAAAGAAAGGCGGGATAAGAAACGCATAGGATGGTAGTTTGAAAGCATATACCCAAGGGGAGGCAGGAAGGGTTGGGCGGGATGGAAAAAAAAGTTCAGGAAGTTCGGGAGGTCCAGGAAGGGGCAGAGGGAAGGTTCAGCGCTGGTGCGATCGGTTCCTCTGAACCTTATAAACCCGCTGAACCGCGAAAAGGTCCTGCGGACCCGTTATCTTCGCAGCCAACTTCTACCTTATGCTCCCAAAATACAAACGAATTCTGCTGAAACTCTCCGGTGAGTCGCTGATGGGCGATAAAAGCTTCGGATTCGACACGTCGGTACTCAGCCATTATGCACGAGACATCAAATCCATTGTTGACCTGGGTGTGCAGGTTGCCATTGTGATCGGCGGCGGTAATATCTACCGAGGAATGAACGAGGCGGAAACCGGTATCGAACGTGCCCATGGCGATTATATGGGTATGCTCGCCACGGTGATCAACGGAATGGCCCTGCAGGCAGCCCTGGAGAAGATCGGCGTGTACACCCGGCTCCAGAGTGCCATCAAAATGGAGCAGATCGCCGAGCCTTATATCCGCCGCCGCGCCATCCGCCATCTCGAGAAGGGACGTGTGGTCATTTTTGGCGCCGGCACGGGCAATCCCTACTTTACCACCGACACCGCCGGTTCGCTCCGGGCGATCGAAATCAAAGCCGACGTCATCATGAAGGGCACCCGTGTGGACGGTATTTATACTGCCGATCCCGAGAAAGATCCCAAGGCTACCCGTTACAGCGCCATCACGTACCAGGAGTGCATCAGTCAGAAGCTCAATGTGATGGACATGACGGCATTTACGTTGTGTATGGAAAACAGCCTGCCCATCGTGGTGTTCGATATGAACCGTCCCGACAACCTGCGCCGTGTCGTCACCGGTGAAAAGGTAGGCACGCTGGTGAACGGCGGCTGATCCGCAGCACAGAAAAACTGCTTCAAACGGGCCGCCCAGCGGCCCGTTTTTCTTGCCGGCTACGCCCTTTGCTCATTTTGCACTAGCTTAATCCCACCAAATGCGTCCCATGCTGCTGATACCTGCACTTTTGCTGCCGCTCGCCGCGGTAGCAGCTTTCTTTCTCTGGCGCTTTCGCAGCCGCCTCACCGGCCAACCGGAACCTGCCGGCAGGCAGGAACTTTCTGCGGGGGGAACGGAGGAGCGGCCGAATTTGTCGCTTCCGGCGCAGGTACAAGATGACCTGCTTGAAATAGAAGATGTACGCTGGCTGCTTGAACGTCGCCGCGGAGAACTGGAGCAGGAGCACCAATTGCAGTTGCAGCGAGGCGAGCAGGCGGCGCGCATCGATGCCCTTACGGATAACCTGGATGCCCTGGAAGCGCGGATTGGCCAGTTGCAGCAGCGGGCAATGGCCTGGCAGCAAGACTGTATGGCACTCGAAGAACAACGCACGTGTTGCCGGCAGCTGGAAGCAGCGCTGAATCGGCAGGGTATCCGGCTTGAAGCCGCCCTGCGGGAGCAGGACCGGTTGCAACAGGAACTCGACGCTGCCCGCGAGGAAGCCGCATCAGCCATAAAGAGCCGCGAAGCCGCTATCCGGCAGCTTGCCTTATTGAAAGAACTCGTACGCTGACCCCCGAACCCAGGCGCCAATCAGCAGCACCCATCCCGCCCGCCCTCAATCAGCACATCAGCTAATCAGCTAATCATCCCTAGCTTTGCTCCATGCTCAATCCTTCCATCGCCGCCATCCGCAAAGACTATGCAACGCATGCCCTGCTTGAAAGCGAGGCTGCTGCCCATCCCATCGACCAGTTTCAGCAGTGGTGGGATGATGCCCTGCGTAGCGAGGTCGAAGAGGTGAATGCCATGACCCTGGCTACCGCCTCCGCCGACGGCATGCCTGCAGCCCGCATCGTGCTGCTGAAAAGCTTCAATCAGGAGGGGTTTGTGTTTTTTACCAATTACGACAGCTATAAAGGGTTGCAGCTCGCGGAGAATCCGAGGGCCTGCCTCGTGTTTTTCTGGAAGGAGCTGGAGCGCCAGGTGCGCATCACTGGTCTGGTTGAAAAGGTGCCGGCCGAAGCCAGCGATGCTTACTTTTCTTCACGTCCTGAACCAAGCCGGATTGGCGCCTGGACCTCCCCGCAAAGCCAGCCCATTCCGGAGCGCAATTGGCTGGAAACGCGTTTTGCCGAGCATGAACGCGCGATGGCGGGGCAGGAGATCGCCCGGCCATCCAACTGGGGCGGCTATATCGTGAAGCCGGTGATCATCGAATTCTGGCAGGGGCGACCCAGCCGCCTGCACGACCGGCTGCAGTATACCCTGGATGACTACGGCACATGGAAAAGGGAGCGCCTGGCTCCCTGAATGCTCTGGTTGAGTTGTTGGTCCGGCGATTAGTTGATCGGATATTTCTGACAGCATGGATCCAATGGTCAACCGATCAACTTATTAACCGGTTATCTGATCAACCTGTCAACCAGTTAACTTATCGACCAACTAAGCCTTCTTCTCAGCCGGCTGGTTGCCGGTGATCTTCTTGTCGGTAGCCGGGCGCGACTTGCCGAAGGATCCTTTGAAGATCTTGCCTTTCTTGGTTTTCTTATCACCACGTCCCATAGTAGAATTGATTTTAGGGGGCGAATTTCAGAAAAATCGCGCAAACGGAGCCTGTTTTTATGAGCCGGGCCTGCTGAAGGTCAGGATGGCGCTTCCTTTTTTGGGCGCCCTGCGGCTGGAGGTCAAGAAAAAGGCCGTCTCGCGGAGACGGCCCTTCACTATGGTTCGGCTTTCCGTTAGAGCTTGCTGGAAAGTTCCTTGCCGGCCTTGAAGCGGGCCACTTTGCGGGCCTTGATCTTGATCACTTCACCGGTCTGGGGGTTACGGCCGTTGCGGGCAGCGCGCTTCGAAACGGAGAAGGTACCGAAGCCTACCAGCGTTACCTTGTCGCCCTTCTTCAGGGTCTTGGTAACGGCGTCAACGAAAGAATCTAAAGCGATGTTAGCCTGGGTTTTGGTGATGCCCGCGTCTTCGGCGATCTGGGCAATCAGTTCAGCTTTGTTCATAGTGGATAGAGTTAATGATTTAGAATGCAACAAATTTATACGGAATTCGATTCCAGCAAAATATTTTTCAGGCTTTACAGGCACTGACTCTTTGGCCCGAAACCCGCTAGGGGCGGGCCTTTCCGAAGAAGCTGACTTTGAATGCCGTGCTTGCTAAGTCGTGTCGGAAGTCTGAAATGCAGTGCTGGCGCGGGTTTCATCGATCTGCGCCCGCTAATGCAGGCCCAGCAAGGCTCCCGGCCGACCGCCTTCCTGATTTATGCACATTTGTCTTTTTTAGTGGATAACTTCCATTACCGAGCGGAATGCAACAAAGCGGTCGCCCCAGCGCTCGTATCCTTCCTGGCGGAAGCGGCCCGAAAATTCCTGTATGTAGCGGTTGTAACCAGCACCGTCGTCGGCCCGGTACTGAATGGCATAGGTAGGCCCTTCACTGTCGTCGACCTCCAGCAAGCGCAGCACTGAAAAAGACCTGAAGCAGCCGGTAGCTACGATCGCGGGAGCGTGTTCCCGGATGATCCATTGCAGCCATTCCGCGGCGATGGCGCTGTGCACTTTTGCGGTAACGTTATAGATGATCATGAATAAGTGGTTTCTTGTTTAAAGAGAAGCTGCCGGAAGCAGGCCCGAGGTATCGATTTCCAGAGAAATGGGACAATGATCGGAATGCTGCACGTCGGGATGGATGGCGGCTCCGCGCAGGTAACCGCGCAGCGGCTCGGTAACGCAGATATAATCGATCCGCCAGCCCTTGTTTGCGCACGCACGGTTGGCGAGCGTTGGCTCCACCAGCTGTACTGATGCGGGCCTGGCTCGAATTGCCGGAACGTATCGACCCAGCCGTCGGCAAGGAAGCGGTCCATCCAGGCCCTTTCTTCGGGCAAAAAGCCGCTGCTTTTTTTATTGCCTTTCGGGTCGTGGATGTCGATCTCACGGTGGGCAATATTGTAATCGCCGCAAACGATGATGCAGGGATGTTGTGCCCGCAGGGCCTGCACATAGGCGTAAAACTCGTCGAGCCACTGGTATTTATAGGCCTGCCGCTCTTCGCCCGAGGTACCCGAAGGAAAGTAGGCGTTGATCAGGCGGATCTTGCCGAAATCCAGCTGAATCACGCGGCCTTCATCATCGCTCACGCGGTGCCCGGTGCCACACTGCACATGGTCGGGGCGGATTTTCGTGAATACGGTGACACCGCTGTATCCTTTCTTCTGGGCGCAGAACCAATGGTCTTCGTAGCCAAGAGCGGCAAAGGCGGCAATATCCACATCGGATGGCTGCGCCTTGTTTTCCTGGATGCACACGATATCGGCGGGATGATCGCGGAGCCAGTCCAGGAAACCCTTACGGATGGCGGCCCTGAGTCCGTTTACATTGTAGGAGATGATCTTCATGAAGGGCGAAAATAGGCGATCGTGCGTCGTGATGCGTGAACGGGTGAGCAGTCAACAGTCAACAGTGAGCGGTGAGCCTTCGGGGATGTAGTCTGAGTCGAAACAGGCAATGGCAATGCCGCTCCCCGCTCCCCGCTCACAACTCCCTGCTATTCCCTATCCCTTTCCGTGCTAAAATGGCCTTTTCCGCCGCTTACAAATAAAAAATATTCACTATTCTTTAATGTGTTTTGCGTACATAATGTACCTTTATCCGACATATACACTAGTTATGAAACGACTGCTGCTTGCAATTTTTGGAGTTTTCTCCATTGCCTGCGCTCAGGCTCAACTGCTTACGTGGACACCGCCTTTCCCGACCGAAAATGATGCCAGCCAGAACCTGGCCATCACCCTCGATGCCACCCTCGGAAACGGCACGGCGGGTTTGCAGGGTTATACCCCCACGAACGATGTGCATGTCCATATCGGCGTTATCACCAGTCTGAGCACGGGTCCTTCTGACTGGAAATATGTGCGTTTCCAGTGGGCTACCACGGCGGCTGTTTCTAACGCGGCTTCCACGGGCACCAACCGCTGGACCTACACGATCAATGGCTCCTTACGCACGTTCTTCAACATCACCAATGCGAATGAGTCGATCCGTTACATCGCTATCCTCTTCCGCAACGGCGCCGGCACCCGGGTGCACCGCAACGCAGACGGCAGCGACATGTACATCCCGATCTCTGCGGGCGATTTCAATGTGCGCCTGACGCAGCCCGCAATGCAGCCGATGTTTGTGCCTCAGCCGCAGTCGACCAACTGGGGCATTGGCACCAACTTCACCGTAACCGGCGTGGCCAGCGCTTCGTCGACGATGAAGCTGTATCACAACGGTGCGCAGATTGGCACCACGGCCAGCAATGCTACTTCCGTCACGGCCAACAGCACGGTGAACACACTTGGTTCGCAGACCATCGTTGTAGAAGCCAACAACGGCACCATCACCAAGTTCGACACCATCCGGATCTTCGCCGGCCCCAGCAGCTCGCCTACGGCGGCGCTCCCGGCAGGCGTACAGGACGGTATCAACTTCCACCAGAACGATCCTACCCGCGTAACCCTCGTGCTGCGCGCACCAAACAAGAATAAGGTTACCGTCATCGGCGATTTCAACAACTGGACGGAAGACCTGCCCTTCCTGATGAACCGCACGCCCGACGGCCGTTTCTTCTGGGTGACGCTCCAGAACCTCACGCCCGGCGTACAATATGGCTTCCAGTACCGTGTAGACGACACCATCCGTGTCGCTGATCCCTACAGCACCCTGGTGCTCGATCCCTGGAACGATGGCTTCATCACGCCCGCCACCTATCCCAACCTGAAGCCTTATCCCACCGGATTCACGACAGGTCCGGTAGGCGTTTTCCAGACCAATGCCCCCCAGTATACCTGGGCCGTTCCCAACTTCCAGCGCCCCGACAAACGTAATCTGATCATCTATGAAATGCTGATGCGCGATTTCACCGATGCCAAAACCTGGAATACGGTGATCGATACGCTCAACTACTTCAGCAATCTTGGGGTGAATGCCATCAAACTGATGCCGATCAACGAGTTCGAAGGCAATATCAGCTGGGGCTATAACCCGAACTTCTACTTCTCTGCCGACAAGGCCTATGGTCCTGCCAATACCTTCAAGCGCTTTGTGGATTCCTGCCATGCCCGTGGTATCGCGGTCATTATGGACATCGCGCTGAACCACTCCTTCAGCACGGCGCCGATGGTGCAGCTCTACTGGGACCGCGTGAATTTCCGTCCCACGGCGCAGAACCCCTGGTATAACCCCTTTGCCCGTCACGCCTTCAACGTAGGCTACGACATGAACCACGAGAGCCTCGACACCCGCTACTTTACATCGCGTGTGCTGGACTACTGGATGAATGAGTTCAAGGTAGACGGCTTCCGCTTCGACCTTTCGAAAGGCTTTACGCAAAACAATACCTGCGACAACACCGGCAACAACTGTAACGTGGGCACCTGGAGTGCTTACGATGCCAGCCGCGTTGCCATCTGGAAACGTTATTACGACACCATGATGGTAAAATCGCCCGGTTCTTATGCCATCCTGGAGCACTTTGCCGACAATGGTGAGGAAACGGAACTCGCCAACTACGGTATGATGTTCTGGGGCAATATGCACTCCCAGTACAAGCAGTCGGTTATGGGCTTTGCCAATACCAATGCCAATCTCGACTGGGGTCTGTTTACCGTGCGTGGCTGGCAGCAGCCTCACCTCATCACCTATGCCGAAAGCCATGACGAAGAGCGTCAGATGTACGAGATGCTCAACTTCGGCAACAACTCACAGGCCAACTACAATGTGCGGAACCTGAACACCGCCCTCAAGCGCCTCGAGCTGATGGGTGCCTTCCTGTTCACCATTCCCGGACCGAAGATGATCTGGCAGTTTGGTGAGCTGGGCTACGAGTTCTCCATCAACCATTGCCCCAACGGCACGGTCAACAGCAACTGCCGCACGGATCCAAAACCGATCCGCTGGGATTACAACGCCGTGGCCGAGCGCCGTAATGTTTATAACGTATGGAGCAAGATCATCAAACTCCGTTATCACCCCTGGTTCCGCAACAACTTCACCAGCAACCGCATCGGCCGCCAGCTCAATGGCAACTGGCGCTGGCTCCAGGTGACCACCGACACTTCGAATCTTACCGTGATCGGCAACTTCGATGTGGTGGCGCAGACCGGCACCGTAACGTTCCAGAATGCCGGCACCTGGTACGATATCATCACCGACCAGACCTTCACCGCTACGGGACAGCCCCAGAACATCACGCTGCAGCCGGGTGAATACCGTGTATACGTAAACCGCAATGTAAACAACGTGGGAACCACCGCCATCCCGACGCTGCCGAACACCGGCAACCGCCTGGAAGCAGGTGTGGATCCGAACCCCGCGCAGCAGCAGTTTGTTGTTGACCTGTTTTTGCCCGCAGCCGGACAGGCCAGCTTCGACCTGGTGAGCACGAGCGGACAGGTGTTGCGCAACCTGCGTCAGGGCTTCCTGCCGCGCGGCCGCCAGCAACTGACCTTCGAGCGCCCCGGAATGGCTGCCGGAAGCTACTTCATCCGGATCAGCACCCGGAGTGGCAACCGCGTGCTACCCCTTATCCTACAGTAAAACCCTATGTCGAAACGATTGCTGCTGAAAACCGCCGAAATTGAAAAGGCAACCCATATTGAGTATTTCAATATTGCCCTTTCGGTGGACTGTGTGATTTTTGGTTACGAAGACAAGCAACTCAAGGTGTTGCTTCAGAAATCGGACCTGGAGGAGTTCCAGGGGCTGTATTCGCTGCTGGGCGACCTGGTGCGTCCCAACGAGGATCTTGACGAAGCGCCCTACCGGGTGCTGAACGACCGTACAGGCCTGAAGGATGTGTACCTCGAGCAGGTGCACACCTTCGGCGGCCTGAACCGGCACCCTTCGGGCCGGGTGGTTACTACTGCCTACTATTCGCTGATCGATATCCGGCACCATAACCTGCAGCTCACGGAAACCGAGGTGCACTGGCATGCCGTGAACGATATCCGTCGTCTGGCGTTTGATCATCAGTTGATTCTGGAAACCTGCCTGAACCGCCTCAGGCAGCAGGTGATGGAGCAGCCCATTGTGTTCAACCTGCTGCAGGAGAAGTTTTCACTCCGGCAGTTGCAGGACCTCTACGAGGCGATACTGGGAGTGGAACTCGATCGCCGGAATTTCCGCAAGCGGATCACGCTGAAGAACTGGCTGGTGGATCTGAACGAGATGGAAGAAGACGTGCCGCACCGTCCCGGGAAGCTGTATAAACTGCGGACACAGCTTCGTCGCGAATATCGTATGAGCGACAAGCAGCGAATGCAGAAAATGGTTGTCTGATATAGGGTGATTCTGGTCAATGCCTAAGGGTGTCGGGAGAAAAAATTTCGTTAATAATCTTTTAAAGATTAAAATTGTGTCTCGAATACACATTGACTGCACCCGAATTACGATTGCATCAACGTTTTAATTAATAATTAGTCTCTTGCTTATGAACTGCAGAAACTTGATCAAAGGGATCGCGATGCCCGCGTCCTTTTTGCTTGTTAGCGTGTCTGCGTTCGCCCAAACCCAGGTAACCGGCCGCATCACTGATGCTACCGGTAACGGGGTGGCCGGCGTAACCGTGACCGTGAAGGGCACCAGTACGGCAACTTCCACCAACGAGAACGGACAGTACACGCTTACTGTTCCGGCCAATGGCCGTACGCTGGTGTTTTCGTCGGTGGGTTATGCCACGCGCGAAGAAAACCTGTCGGGCCGCTCCACGGTGAGCCTGACGCTCCAGACCTCCGGAACCAACCTGAACGAAGTGGTGGTGGTAGCCTATGGTACCCGCCGCCGCGGCGACCTGACTTCGTCGGTGACGCAGGTAACCTCCAAAGACTTCCAGAAAGGTCTCCAGCCTTCGGCAGAACAACTGCTGGTAGGTAAGGTGGCCGGTCTGCAGGTAACCACAGGCGGCGGCGCCCCGGGAACGGGAAGCCGTATCCGTATTCGCGGTGGTTCCTCCCTCACCGCCGTGAACGAACCCCTGGTGGTGATCGACGGTGTGCCGGTGAACGACGGTGGTATCGCCGGTTCCCAGAACATCCTCAACACCATCAACCCGAACGACATCGAGTCGATCTCGGTGTTGAAGGACGCCTCCGCCACGGCCCTCTACGGTTCGCGCGCTTCTAACGGTGTGCTGATCGTTACCACGAAGAAAGGCACCCGCGGTAAAGTGCGGTTCTCCTTCAACACGATGGCTTCGGTGCAAACCCTGCCCAAGTATGCTCCCGTGCTGAGCGGCGACCAGGTACGCGACATCATCCGCCGCGACATGCAGGCAACGGGTGACTCCACCTATTTCAAAATACTGGGTAATGCCAACACCAACTGGCAGAAGGAGATCTACCGCAACGCGATGAGCAGCGACAACACGCTGGCCGCCAGCGGTGCGATCGCCGATAAAATTCCCTTCCGCCTTTCGGGTGGTTTCACGCACCAGGACGGTGTGCTGAAGAACAACAACTTCCAGCGTATCTCGACGGCCCTCAACCTGTCGCCGAAGTTCTTCAAAGACCACCTCTCCGTAAACCTCAATGCCAAGTACACCACTACGAAGAATAACTTCTCCGACCAGGGTGCTATCGCCAACGCGGTCTTCTTCGATCCGACACAGTCGGTGTTCTCCAATGATGCCAAGTTCAACCGGATGGGCGGCTATTGGGAGTGGACCCAGGCTACCGACCCGGAGTGGCTCGGTATACTCGGACCCTTCTCGCCCCGTGCGCTGGCTCCGCTGAACCCCGTGTCGCTGATCAACACCATCGACAACCGCTCCACGGTAAACCGTTTCATCGGTAACCTGCAGCTCGATTACAAACTGCCCTTCTTCCCGGATCTGCGCGTGCTGGCCAATGTGGGCGGCGACTGGACCCGTGGTTCAGGCCACAACAACCGCGACTCCCTGTCGGCCGCGGGCCTGCGTGACGGCGCTTCCCGCTTCCAGTACAAGCAGGGTCAGAACAACTTCCTGACCGACTTCCAGCTCTTCTACCAGAAGGATATCAAGTCGCTGAATACCAAAGTAGATGTACTGGTGGGCCATACCTTCCAGGAGTTTTCTACCGATATATTCAATTACGCCCGCTTCAGCCGTCGTGCCATTGCCAATCCCACGCCTTCGGGTAACCCGGCACTGCGCGATACGATCGCCGGCTCCATCCCCAAGCCGGAAGATGTTGCCTTTACCAATATGTACCGCCTCGAGTCGTATATCGGCCGGGTCAACTTCAATATTGCCGACAAGTACCTGATCCAGGCCGTCGTGCGCCGTGACGGTTCTTCCAAGCTCAACCCGACCGGACGAATCGGTTACTTCCCCGCCTTCTCGGCTGCCTGGAAGCTGAAGCAGGAGTTCTTCCAGAACTCGAAGCTGATCAGCGACCTGAAGCTGCGTGCCAGCTGGGGGGTTACCGGTCAGCAGGGTGGTATCTTCGAGTACAGCTATGTAAAGCGTTATACACGTGGCAACCAGACGGCCATGTACCAGTTCGGAGATCAGTTCCTGACGGTATTGCGCCCCGAGGCTTACGTGGAAGATCTCCGCTGGGAATCTACCCGGACAACCAACCTGGGCCTGGACTTCGGATTTTTCAACAACCGCCTGTCGGGTAGCATCGATGTGTTCCAGCGCAAGGGCGTAGACATGCTCGCTGAAGTTCCCATTGCACCTGGTGCCAACTTCTCCAACCGCGCGTTGAAGAACGTAGCGGGTATGGATATGCAGGGTGTGGAAGTAGCGATCAATGCGGTTCCTGTGCGCACCCGCAACCTGACCTGGGATGTGAATATGAACGTAGGTGTTGTTCGCCGTAAGATCACCCGCCTGCTCGACTTCAACGATCCCAACTTCAAGGGTATCGATATGGGTGGCATCGGCATCGCAACCGGTAACTTCATCAGCAAGTGGGTCGTAGGCGGCAATCCGAGCGACTTCTACGTGCTGAAGCAGGTATACGACCAGAACGGCAAACCCCTCGAAGGCGTATTCGAAGACCTGAACCGCGATGGCCAGGTGAACCTGGATGACCGCTATTACTTCAAACGTGCCGATCCCAACCTGAACATCGGTTTCGCAACCGGCATCACGTACAAGAAGTTTTCGCTTGGCGTAGCTGCTCACGGCTCGCTGGGTAACTACGTGTACAACCAGTACGACGCCGGCGCCGGCATCCTGTCGCAGATCAAGAACCCGACGCAGTTCATTTCCAACGGCTCTCCGTCGGTGCTGCAAACCGGTTTCCGCAACAACTCCGCGAACCAGTTTTATTCGGATTACTACATCCAGAATGCATCATTCCTGCGTATAGATAACATCAACCTGGGTTATGACCTTGGCCGTGTGTTTAACAACCGTGCAGGACTGCGGGTGAATGCCAGCATTCAGAACGTTGCGGTGATCACCGACTTCCAGGGCCTGGATCCCGAAATCGCAGATGATTTCGGACGTGCCGGAACCATCTATCCGCGTCCGCGCATCTTCACTCTTGGCTTAAACATGGATTTCTAATCACCATTCAAAATCTTGATACATGAAAATGTTTCGATTCAATAGGTTTCTGCTCGGGCTGCTCGCCGTTCTGACGGTGGCATCCTGTGCCAAGAAACTCGACCTGCGTCCTGAAAACCAGTTTCTGGCGGAGGACGCTCTGAAGGATGCTGCGGGTTATCGCTCCTTCCTCGCAAAGAACTATGCCGGTTTGGCCACATCGGGAAACCAGGGACCTTCGGGTGCCTCAGATATTCTGGGTCTTGATGAGGGTTCCCAGTCGCCTTTTATCCGTGGCTGGTTCAATGCTCAGTGTCTGCCGACCGACGAGGCGGTAGTATCCTGGGATGACCAGACCATCAAGGATTTCCACTTCCTGCGCTGGACGCCCAACGATCCCTTCCTGTATGGCCTGTACTCGCGCCTGATCTACAACGTGTCGCTGGCGAACGAGTACCTCCGCGAATCCACCGATGCCAAGCTGGCCGCCCGTAATATCACCGGGGCTGAAGCAGAAGCCATCCGTGCCACCCGTCAGGAAGTTCGCTGGCTCCGCGCCTTCAACTACTACTGCGTGATGGACCTCTATGGCCGCTCCACCTTCATCACCGAAGAGAGCCGCGTGAACGACCTGCCCGGAGAAATCCAGCGTGCACAGCTGTTCACCTACATCGAGAACGAGTTGAAGGATCTCGAAACAAAGATGGCTCCTGCCAAGTCGATCGAGTATGGCCGTGTAGACCGCGCCGCCGCCTGGGCCCTGCTGGCCCGCATGTACCTGAACGCTCAGGTATATACCGGCACTGCCCGCTGGACCGATGCCATCACCTATTCGAAGAAGGTGATTGACGCCGGCTACAGCCTGCGCCCGAACTATGGACACCTGTTCATGGCCGACAACCACACCCAGAAAGACGAGTTCATCTTCGCTATCAACTGCGATGGCCTGCGCACCCAGTCGTTCGGAAACACCAGCTTCCTCTGCCACGCGCCGGCCGGCGACAACGCCCTCACCGACTACAACATCAACGGTGGCTGGTATGGCTACCGCGTCACGCAGCAGCTGGTAAACCTGTTCCCCGATCCGTCGGGCAACACCGACCGCCGTGCTTTCTTCTATGATTTCGGCAATGCCGCCATTAACGATATCGGCCAGTATGCCCAGGGTATCAAGGTGCGTAAGTTCCGCAACTTCAACAGCAACGGAAGCGCAACCGTTTCGGATCCCCGCAAAGACTTTGCAGATATCGATTTCCCGGTATTCCGTTTGGCCGAAATGCACCTGATCTACGCGGAAGCCGTTCTGCGTGGCGGTGCCGGCGGCAGCTCGGCCGAAGCGCTGACCTTTGTCAATCGCCTGCGTGAGCGTGCCTTTGGCAATACCAGCAATAACCTCGGATCGATCAACCTGCAGACCATCCTGGATGAGCGCGGCCGTGAACTGTATTGGGAAGGTCATCGCCGTACCGACCTGGTGCGCTATAACCTGCTGACCACTGGTACGTATCTTTGGCAGTGGAAAGGTGGTTCGCAGGCTGGTACTTCGGTAGACGGCCGTTTCAACCTTTTCCCGGTTCCGCAGCAGGTTCGCTCGGCTAACCCCAACCTGTCTCAGAACCCCGGTTATTAATCTGATAAATAAATGATTATGAAAAATAAATCGCTTTTGCTGGTGCTGTCAGCATTTTTGCTGGCGCTGACCTGGTCCTGCAAGAAGCAGGAAAGCCAGGTGCTGTTGGAAGGTGGCAAAGCTCCGGTGCTCGCCGCTTCCCAAACAAGCGGATCCACGATTGCCATGGCCTATGCCAACCGCGCACTGCCTGCCATTACCCTGAACTGGACCAACCCCGATTACCGCCTCAATACCGGTCCGAGCAGCCAGACGGTTACCTACCTGCTCGAGATCGATACGCTGGGTGCCAACTTCACCAATCCGCGTAAACTCACCTATTCGTTCAACGGCGGACTGAGCCGCACCTTCACCCAGGGTGAATTGAACACCGCCCTGCTCACGACGATGCGTTTGCAGACCAACCGCGAGTACACGCTTGAAATGCGCGTTACTTCCTCGCTGGGCCTCAATGCTGCCGCACTGGCTTCGAACCGTCTCACCTTCAAGATCACACCGTTCGATATTCCGCCGGTGGTAGATCCCCCGCTGAGCGTCAACCTGTTCATCACGGGTTCGGCCACACCCGCCAGCTGGATGAGCAACGGCCAGACGCCTCCGGCCAGTCCCAGCCAGCAATTCACGCGTGTGAGTAATACCAAGTTCGTCCTCAACAGCATTCCGCTGACGGGTGGCGGTTCGTTCCTGCTCGTGCCGGCGTATGGCGACTGGAGTGACAAGTATGGTTTTACCGGTGGTGGTAACCAGAACAACCCCATGGGTGACACCTTTCGCCGTGGCGGAAACGACTTCCAGGGTCCTGCCACTTCCGGAAACTACCGGATCGAAGTTGATTTCCAGCTGGGTACCTATACACTCACCCGCCTTTAATCCTGAAAAAAGAGAATCATGAAATTCTATTCCAAACTCCTGAGCGTCCTGATGCTGGTGGTATTGTTTGCCTCCTGCGACAAGAAGGACAAGCTCAACACCTTTACGGGTGGTAACGCCCCCCGCCTGGAAGCGAATACGGTGAACGTAGCGCCTCAGGCCGCCGATTCCAACAGTACGGTGCTGACCCTGCGCTGGTCGGATCCCCGCTACTCGGCGAACATGAGCACCAAGTACATCGTAGAGATCGACTCGGTTGGCAAAAACTTTTCGAATCCCATCACCCGCGAATTTACCGGCGCCAACCAGATGGCCTGGATCGCCAAGGACCTCAACAATGAGCTCCTGGCCCGCGGTTATGCCTTCAACGTGCCCGTTTCGATGGAAGCCCGCGTGATTTCCTCGCTGGCCAACAACAACGAGCGCCTGGCTTCCAACCGCGTGCTGATCACGATGCGTCCCTACCGGATTCCGCCCCGCGTGGCGCTGCCCGGCGGCGACCGTCTTTACATCACCGGCGGTACGTTCGGTTGGAACAATACCGACCCGATGCCTGCCTACCAGGAGCTGACCAAGATCGATGCTACGACCTGGGAAGGAATTTTCAACTTCAACGCCGGCAGCGGCTACCTGTTCCTGCCTCAGACCGCCCTGGTAAACTGGAGCGATAAGTATGGCTGGGCCGGACCCAACATGGGCAACAACCCGGCTGGTGACGTGCTGTTACGTGGCGGTGGCGATATCGCTGCTCCCAACACGGCCGGTCCCTACCGCGTTCGGCTCGACTTCCAGCAGGGCCGCTTTACGGTGACCCCGGTGGCTAACGCCATTCCCGATGAACTGTTCATCACGGGTAATGCCGTTCCTTCCAACTGGACCAACACGCCCCCCACTACCCAGCGCTTTACGCGTCTGAGCAACGGTATCTTCCGCCTGCAGAACGTGGCGTTCCAGCCCGGTAACCTCTATAAATTCCTGACCGGCAACGGCCAGTGGCAGCCCCAGTTCGGTGGCAGCTCGGCAACCGGCGGAACCCTGGGTGCCAACTGGGGCAGCGGTGGCGATCCGGATGCCATTCCGACGCCCGCTACAGCCGGCAACTACACCATCACGGTGAACTTCCTGAACATGACCTACACGGTAACGCAGTAAACACGCGTTAGACCGACCAAAAAGGCTGCCCCGCAAGAGGCAGCCTTTTTGCTTTGAGGGGCTTCGACTCCGCTGCGGTCCGCTCAGCTCAGCCTGACATTGACTTCACTTCGTTTCGCTCAGCCTGACGGGTGCTAATGGACCAGCATACCCCCTGTCATCCTGAGCGGAGCGTCCGCGAAGTCGAAGGGGAACGGGGGTCTCAGGCTATCGCCGGTTGATGGATGAGGATGAAGCCGATGATTTCTTCCAGCGGTATATCGATCCGGCTGAGCGCATCCTGGATATCGTCGCGACTCACCTGTGCGGCAAAGGAGGGTGTCTTGAGTTTTTTCACTACGCTCTTCACGTCCATGCCCTCGTAGCGGGTGGGGCGGATCAGGGCAGCGGCATGGATGAAGCCCGACAGCTCATCGAACACGTAGATCATCTTGTCCATCCGCGACTCCGGCTCCACGCCGAAGTACTTCGGGCCATGTGATGCAATACAGCGGATGACGGACGGGTCGACCTGGCGCCGTTCGAGCTCTTCGATGATGACGCGGCAGTGCTGGTCGGGGTATTTTTCCCAGTCGGCATCGTGCAGCACGCCGGCCAGCCACCATTTGTGGGCCTCTTCTGCCGGCAGGCCTTCACGCTCCAGCGCCCAGGCGCGCAGTACACCGCCCACCTGTTTCATGTGCAGGTGGAGGCGCTCGTTAGGCACCCACTCTTCGAGCAGATGCAGGGCTTCGGTTTCGGAGAGGACCGTACCGGCGTTTTTCGGATCGCCGAATTCCGTACGATTCAGTTGTAGGTTCATCTTGTTTCTTTTTCTGCTTGTCGTTTCCGGAAAGTTACCCATCCTAACTTTATGTTCATGGGGCTTCGTGACGATCAGCACTGCTGCTATTGCGGCAAAGCGTTCAACCACCATATCATTCCTACGATCGACCATATCATTCCGCAATCGAAAGGCGGGGCGAAGACGGATGCCAACAAGCGCCGTTGCTGCCGGCCCTGCAATACACAGAAGAAAGCCCTGATGCCGCATGATTACCTGGCTTACCTCGAAGAGCAATATGCCTCGGCTAACAAAGCTGCCACGGCCCGCAACCTGCTCGAAAAGATCGAACACACGAAGAAAGTGGTGCAGTATGTGAACGAAGCGGGACCGGCCGTGTTCCGCACGGATGCCGACTGGCTGTGGTTTAAACGGCGGTACCTGAAGAATACCGAATAACGAATATCGGATATCGAGGTGGGGGCATGGGACGTAGCAGGTGCGACACTTCCTTTCTTAGCGCTGATCAGCTGGTGGTTTGCTGTTGATAGCCCCGCCAGAGCCGCACATCGTGCCGGTCGAACAGGTCTTCGAGTGTGCGGGCGCGGGCAATGTGTTCGGGGTTTCCGGGGTCGAAGCAGGTTAACTTTGCCGCATTTTAAGGCGGAGGTGATGCCGGGGAGGCCCCATGGCTTCACGGATTTTCCGGTGCTGGCATTTCATCCGTCCTCATAAGGATCATCTATCCTTTTTCACGGCCGATGCGGATCATTTCATCGCCTGTTTGTTTCGCGCTCCCAGCTTCGGTGCGGAGAGGGCAAACCATTCTCCCGGCATTAAGTAACTCCTTGCAACGCAATGCCGGCGGCGGGAGTGCAGCTACCTGCCCTCTATTTCTTTACTCAACGCCATCATTTGCTCCAGGCTTTCCATTTCCTTCCGGATGCCTGTTCGGATGACCCGCACCAGCACGATGACCACTACCGGAAAGGAGAAATGAATCCAGGCAAGGAGCGCGGTCGGGAGGTACCGGTTAAATTCGGTTGCCGCTAAGTAGAATCCGGCCACGTAGAGAGCTACGATGCCCAGGGTAAAAGGACCGTGAATACGTTTGCGAAAGCGGTGAAAGGCCAATGCCCTGTTGGTGCTGTGCGCAAGGCTTTCCTCGGGACGCACCCGTTGGTACTGAAGCACACTGATCGTTTCGATAAAGATGCGCAGGACAAGCCCCCCCAGCATCAGCCACATACCCGTGATGCCGGCGGCTGTGGCATAGCGGTAGTTGTAGAAATACAGGGCCAGCACGATCAGCGTTCCGCACAGGATGAGCAGGGTGCCGTAGTGGGCATTCAGGATGTTGCGATCCTGTTGCCGGGCTGTGCGGATCAGTTCATCGGCGGAGCCGGCGCCGGTCATCCGCTGCCGGTCTTCTTTCCATTGGTTGATCAAGTCTTCCATCGTGTTACGATTCTTTAAGGAGCTGGCTCATTTTCTTTTTGATGCGGTGGATTTTCACCCGCAGGTTGATGGCGCCGATGCCGGTGATCGCTCCGATTTCTTCATAGCTCAACTCGTCGAGCACCATCATGATGATGAGGCGGTCGAGTTCCGGCAGGGCGCCGATGGCCCGGTAGAGCGGCTGATAGCGTTGCCGGTCGGGCTGCGCTGTTTGATGGCCGGCAAAGCTGGCTTCGTTCCATTCGGCGACCAGTTGCACCGGGTTGCGCTTTCGTAGAAAGAGCAGACAGGTGTTTACGGTGATCCGGTAGATCCAGGTTTTGTACGAGGCTTCCTGCCGGAAGCGGTCGAGGGCTTTCCACGCATTGAGGAAGACTTCCTGGGCGAGGTCTTCGGCGGCATGTTGATCGCCTTTGAGATAGCCGAGGCATAGCTGCTTCACCATCGGGTGGTAGTCGTGGTGCAGGCTTTCGAACAGGGTTTCTTTGCCGGGTGCAGCGCTCATTACCGTAGAAAATCGTTTACCTGTTGGTAGAACCAGCCTGGCTGGTCGAACATGATGAAGTGCCTGCTGCCGGGCGCCATTTCGATGCGCTTGCCATTCAGGTTGGCATATTGCTTTTCCAGTGTTCCCCGGGCCACGTCAGCGGTCGGAAAGGTAGCACCCAGGATCAGTGTTTTCGCTTTCACCCGGGTCAGGGCTTCCCGGAGATCCAGTTTCATCAGGTCGGTGTAGCCATATACATAGGTTCTGCGGTCGGCATTAAGGATCCAGCTTTTGATCGTGTCGGCTTTTTCGCGGACGCTGGTCATGCCGCCGGCCATCATCGTCGCCATTTTCCCGAAGGCTTCTTCATTCATTTGCAACACCTGCTTGTTATAGGGAGCATTGTACTGCACCTGGTCTGCGGTTACCCCCGGCATCATCAGGTCGCGCATTGCCGGCAAGGCGTCTACCAGAATCAGCCTGTCGATCCTATCGGGCAGTTCGGCGGCGAGGTCCACGGCCAGGGTGCCGCCCATGCTGTGCCCGATGACGGTAAGGCCCGACAGGTTTTCTTTCCGGATATAAGCGATCAGTGCGGTCCGCAACCGCGGATACCAGGGCGTATCGATGGGAGCCAGGCCGTCGAAGCCCGCATAGGTCACCACATGGGTTTGGTGCTGACCCTCGAGGTGGCGGATGGTCTCATTCCATACGCGGCCAGGTGTAATGAAACCGGGGAGGAAGAGGATGGGTTTGCCGCTTCCCTGCCGTTCTACCCGAATGGCGGGCGCCTGGGCATAGGTGGCGACGCCCACCAGCAACAGGAAGAAAGAGGAGATCAGGAATTTCATTTTCGGAGGTTTTACATTTGGATACAGTTCCGGACAGATTGTTACGGTTCCGGAGCGATTTTTCTTTGCGGGGGTGGCAGGCCCATGTTGATGGGCGACAGGGATCGGCTGATTTTGCCAAACAATTCCAAAAACAGTCAAAATATTGATTGTTTATCAACTGTTTATGGAGGTGCCCTTAAAAAAACACATCATTTTTCTTGGTCATGTGGATAAGTTCGGGCTACCTTTGCGCTCCCAAAAGTGGCGTAAGCCGCGGCCGGGGCCCGGCAGGAGGATGGTTCTGCGGGCAGATTTTTAAAACCGCCCACTGTCAGGCTTCGACAAGCTCAGCCTGACAAAGGGACAAAAAGTTTTTATGAGCAAATTACATTTTACAACCAAGCATGCGAATGCGGCTACCGTGCAGCGCAACTGGTATGTTGTGGACGGTACCAATCAAACCGTGGGTCGTATGTGCGCTCGTGTTGCCGCCATTCTGCGCGGTAAGAACAAGGCGTACTACACTCCTCACGTGGATTGCGGCGACAACGTGATCATTATCAATGCCGACAAAGTCGTTCTGACCGGCAACAAGATGGACGAGAAGCTTTATGACCGTTACTCGGGCTACCCCGGCGGCCGCAAGGAAGAAACCGCGAAGGACCTGCTGAAGCGTCGTCCGGAAGTGCTGATCGAGCGCGCCGTGAAGGGCATGCTGCCGAAGAACCGCCTGGGCCGCAAGATGTACAAGAAACTGTACGTATACGCCGGCACCCAGCATCCGCACACCGCCCAGCAGCCGAAGGAGCTGACGATCGGAAAGTAAACCGTGAGCTGTGAGCGGTCAGCGCTGAGCCGGCGGCCATAGCAGTAACAAAAAGTAAAACTCGCAAACCCCATCTTACATGGAAAAGCAAAAAAATAGTGTTGGCCGCCGTAAGGAAGCTGTAACCCGCGTTTTCGTATCGCGTGGCAACGGCGCCATCACCATCAACGATAAAGACTATAAAGCCTACTTTCCGCTGGTGTACCTGCAGAACCAGGTAGAGCGCCCGCTGAAGACCGTAGAGGCTGCCGACAAGTTCGACGTTAAGATCAATGCCGCCGGTGGTGGTATGAAAGGCCAGGCCGAAGCCGCCATGCTGGGTATTGCCCGCGTGCTGGTAGACATCAACCCCGACTTCCGTCCCGCCCTCAAGGCCGCCGGCCTGCTGAAGCGCGACCCGCGTTCGGTTGAACGTAAGAAGTTCGGTAAGAAGAAGGCCCGTCGCTCTTACCAGTTCAGCAAGCGTTAACCTCACCCCCCGGCCCCCTCTCCGTTGCGGAGAGGGGGAGATGGGAGCCTCCGGATGGAGGATGGTTCTCAAAATATTCAACTTCATTTTCCGCCCTTCAAACCGGGCGGTAATAAACAGAAACAAATGGAACAAAACACTTCCTTACAACAGCAGCTTCTGGAAGCCGGCGTACACTTCGGTCACCTGAAGAAGAAGTGGAACCCCAAGATGCTCCCCTACATCTTCGCTGAGAAGAAGGGCATCCATATCATCGACCTGAACAAAACCACCGAGCACCTGCAGGAAGCGGCGGCCGCCCTCAAGCAGATCGCCCGCAGCGGTAAAAAGATTCTCTTCGTCGGCACCAAGAAGCAGGCCAAGGATATCGTTACCGAGTGCGCACAGCGTGTGAACATGCCCTTCGTTACCGAGCGCTGGCTGGGTGGCATGCTCACCAACTTCAACACCGTTCGCAAGAGCGTGAAGAAGATGCAGAGCATCGAGAAAATGCTGGCCGATGGTTCTTTCGACTCCATCACCAAGAAGGAGCGCCTGACCCTGAGCCGCGACCGCGACAAGATGGAGAAGGTTCTGGGTGGTATCGCCCAGCTGGGCCGCGTACCCGCCGCTCTGTTCATCGTCGACATCGGCCATGAGCACATCGCCCTGGCTGAAGCCAAGCGCCTCGGCATCCAGACCTTCGGCGTGGTCGACACCAACTGCGATCCCAACAAGGTAGACTTTGCCATCCCCGGCAACGACGACGCTACCAAGTCGATCGCCATCATCACCAACTACATCACCGCTGCCATCGCAGAAGGTCTGAGCGAGCGCCAGGCTGCCAAAGACGAAGACGGTGAAGAGAATAACGACGCCGAAAACGAGAAGCGCGCTTCCCGTCTGGAGGCTGAGGCCCAGGCCGAAGGTGGCCGTGGTGGCCGCGGCGGTGGCCGTGGTCCCGGTCAAGGTGGCCCCGGCGGTGCCGGTGGTGGCCAGCGTCGTCGCACACCCGCCGGTGGCGGTGGTGGTGCCCGTCGCCCGGGAGGCCGATAAGCAATGTGCTGATGTGCTAATGTGGTAATGTGATAATCAATACCGCGGCAACACATCACAATGCGCTTCGACAGAAATGAAACAACAATAGGTAATGTGCTGTTGGGGTAACCCATCAGCACATTACCACATTAGCACATTAACAAATTCATTCTTATGTCTACTGTAACGATTACAGCCCAGGATATCAATAAGCTGCGTCAGGCTACCGGTGCCGGTATGATGGATTGCCGCAAGGCCCTGACCGAAACCAACGGCGACTTCGAAGCTGCTATCGACTGGTTGCGCAAGCAGGGCCAGAAGGTGGCCGCCAAGCGCAGCGACCGTGAAGCCAAAGAAGGTGTGGTGATCGCGAAGACCACAGCCGACAACAAGACCGGCTTCATCGTAACCATCTCCTGCGAAACCGACTTCGTATCCAAGAACGCCGATTTCGTAGCCTTCGCCCAGAGCATCGCCGACGCCGCCGTTGCCAACAACGTGAAGAGCGCCGAAGAGCTGAACGAGGTTACCGTAAACGGTGCCAAAGTAGCCGACATGATCAACGACAAGCTGGCCTCCATCGGTGAGAAGATCGGTGTTGCCCGCTTCGAGCGCGTAGAGGCTCCCTACGTTGCCTCCTACATCCACGGTGCCAACCGTATGGGTGTGCTCGTTGCTTTCAACAAGGAAGCTGGAGACGCTGGTAAGGATATCGCCATGCAGATCGCTGCCATGAACCCCGTAGCCGTTGACGAGAGCTCTGTTCCCGCCGACGTGGTTGCCCGCGAAAAGGCCGTGATCATGGACATCATCCAGCAGGATCCCAAAATGGCCGGCAAGCCCCAGGAGATGCTCGAGAAGATCTCTGCCGGTAAGCTGAACGCCTTCTTCAAGGAAAGCACCCTCACCGCCCAGGCCTTCGTGAAAGACGGCTCCAAGTCGGTGGCCGACTACCTGAAGAGCATTGACAGCGAGCTGAAGGTGATCGAGTTCAAGCGCGTAGCGCTGGGATAGGCCACCTGTCCTCCAAAGGGGGAACCCAGGTCAATCAGGCCTTATTTATGGCACGCATTTCTTCAATGCTTTTATAAGAAAGCCCCGCTAATGGCGGGGCTTTCCACTTTAGAAATGTTCAATATGCAAAGTTCAACAAACATCTTTCAAGGACGGCATGATCGATCAGGCACCCTTGAGAATGAAACATTGAGCATTGATTGTCGAGCATTTCTGATCTGACGAAAAGATGGCCAAGACAAGGGTAACTTTTACCAAAGTGCCCCTTTGGGTACAGGGGGCCTGTTATTGCTTCGTGTCCAGGATCACCGGCGCGCTCTTCCCACCCATCATGATGATCTTCGCATTCTGCGACTTCGCCAGTTCCATCGTCGCCTTGATCTGCTCGTATTGCAGCTGCTTTTCGGTAAGACTGGCCGAGATGATCTGCTGGTAATCGGCGATACCCTGTGCTTCCACGCGCTTCCGGTCGGCTTCCTGGCGCTCCTTGGCGAGGATGAACTGCATCTTCTGCGACTCCTGTTCGGCCTGGATCTTTTGCTCGATGGAGGACTTTACCGTAGCCGGCAGGGTGATATTGCGCACCAGCAGGTTTTCAAGCAGCAGGCCCCTTGCCTTGAAGTCGGCTTCGATGGTTTTGAAAATGCGCGACTGAAACTCGTCGCGGCGCGTAGAATACAAGGCTACGGCTTCATAATAGACCGCATTATCACGGATACGCGTACGCGTGATCGGGCGCACGATCTTGTCCTCGTAATTGATGCCCGTTTCCCGCACAATACGCGGCGCTTCCACCGGCACTACGCGGTATAGCACCGTCAGGTCGATCGTCACCTCCAGTCCGTCGGCAGTAAGCACACGGATGGCATCATCTCCGCTCTTGTGCCCTTCGTCGTTGACACCGCTCATGGTGTAGTTCTGCGTGCGCACGTCGAGGTGGTCGATCTCATAAAGCGGGTTGACAATGTGCAGTCCGCTGTTGAGTACATCGGGCTGCACTTTGCCGAACAGTTTTTTTACACCCACCTGTCCGGCATCGATCATGACGAAGCAGGAAGTGGCAAGGCCGAGAACGATCAGGGCAACACCTACGAATTTGCCGGCCTGGGCGGGGCGGCGGAGGGTGATGTTGGCCTGGATCGCAAAAGAGGTAACCAGAACGATCACGCCCAGTACAATAAGAACCATGGTGGTTTGGTATTTAGAGTGCCAAGGTACGAAGGGGGGCACTACCTGTTCCGGTAATCGGACCAAAGCCCCGATGCGGGTGGCCAAGCCGCCCACGACTGGTACCAGGGGCCCGGTGGTTTCCCACATCGGATTCATCCGCTAATTCAGACCAAGCGGAGCTGCGGGGCTTTTTGAATGCTGTCCGGCACGCATTCCGGGAAAGCTCAACCGGGCAGCGTCATTGTAAAGTGTTTCGCCGGCGCATTGTGCATGATCAATGAGTCGGCGCGGGGATGCCGTATAGCCCTTACTTTTATTGAAACTACACCCTTTGTCCATGCAGTTGAGCATCATTATCCCGGTTTATAACGAGGCGGCTCACATCGTTCCGCTGCTGCTGTACCTCCGGCGTTTTGGAGGCACGCACCTGGCGGAAATACTGGTTTGCGATGGCGGTAGCACCGATAACACGGGGTCGCTCGCGGAAGCCGCCGGCGCGCGCTGGCTGCGCTGCCCGGAGAAAGGGCGTGCTGCGCAAATGAACTGGGGCGCCGCACAGGCAAGCGGCGATATTCTCTATTTCGTTCATGCCGACACGAAGCCTCCCGAATCATTTGCCCACGATATCCTGCTGGCGATTTCCGACGGATTTGACCTGGGCCGCTACCGTACCCGCTTCGACTCCCCAAAGTGGCTGCTCCGTTTCAATGAGTGGGCCACCCGCTTCGACCTCTTCATCTGCATGGGCGGCGACCAGACCCTATTTATCCGTAAAGCCTTTTTCGAGTCGCTGGGCGGCTTCCGCAACGAGATGCGCATCATGGAGGAATATGAGTTCTGCGTGCGCGCGCGGCAGCAGGGCCGCTATCGCATACTACCCGGCAAAGCCCTGGTTTCTGCCCGCAAATATGACCGGAACAGCTGGTGGACCGTGCAACGTGCCAACCTGGCCATTGTGCGGATGTATAAAGCCGGCGCATCACAGGTGGCGATGGTGGAAGAGTATAAGAGAAGGCTGCGGTGAGAGATGTGCTGATGTGCTGATGTGCTGATGTGCAGATTAGCTGATTAGCTGATGGGGCTTCGACTGCGCTCCGCCTGACAATGCTTCAACTGGGCTCAGCCTGTCACCCTGAGCGAAACGCAGCGGAGTCGAAGGATGAAGTAATGGGGCATGCAGCCCTTTACGAGACGTTCAAACGTAGGTCACGACTCACGATGCTCACCGCTCACCGCTCACCGCCCTCCGCTGGCACAACATTTATGCTCATCTGTTCAAACCGCTTTTTCACCCTTATCGTATTTCAGCTATGACGCGCATCATCTCCGGTATTCAGCAGGTTGGCGTCGGTGTTCGCGATGCCGGTGCCGCTTTTCAATGGTACCGCGACCATTTTGGTTTCCGTACGATCGTGTTTGAAGATAAGGCCTCTGCCACACTCATGAGCCGGTATACGGGCGATGTGGTGCAGGATCGTTATGCCATCCTGGCGATGAACCTGCTGGGTGGTGGCGGGCTCGAAATCTGGCAATATACCAGCCGGGAGCCGCTGCCGCCTGCGGCTCCGCTCCAGTTGGGCGATACCGGCGTTTTTGTGGTCAAGCTCCGTTGCCAGGATGTTCCGGCTACTCACCAGCGTCTCCGGGAAAAGGGTGTGCACGAGCTGTCGACGATCAGCCGCAACCCGCTCGGACGGCAACATTTTTACGTAACCGATCCTTATGGTAACCACTTCGAGGTGCTGGAAGACAGCTACTGCTTCCGTCGTTCTGCACGTCCCGGATGCGGAGGCGTTTCGGGAGTGGTAATCGGCGTTTCGGATATGGCGCATGCCCTCTCGTTCTACCAGAAGGTGTTGGGCTATAAGCAACTATCTTATTACGGTGAGCGATGCTTCGACGACCTGCGCTTCCTTCCCGGCGGCGACCAGCCGGTAAAGCGTGCGGTGCTCAGCAGCCCGCCCGAACGTTGGGGGGCTTTCAGCCGGTTGCTCGGTCCTTCTACCGTTGAGCTGGTGGAGGCGCCGGATCCGCGTCGCCGGATTTACGAACAACGCTACTGGGGCGACCTGGGTTTTATTCATGTCTGTTATGATGTAACCGGGATGCGCGAACAGGGTGCACACTGCGCCACGCTAGGATATCCGTTTACGGTAGACAGCGGGAACAGCTTTCAGATGGGAAAGGCTGCCGGACAGTTCGCCTATAACGAAGACCCGGATGGCACCCTGATAGAATACGTGGAGACCCACCGCCTGCCCATTCTTAAAAAGCTGAACTGGTATCTCGACCTGCGGCGGCGGCCGGCGAAGCGTCCGCTACCCGACTGGATGCTGCGTTGCATGGGCCTCGGTCAGCAAAAGCTTCACCTCGCCAGCTGATCCTTTACCTGCACGGTCGCCCATGCCGTAAAGGGAGCCAGTATAAATACGGAAAGCGACCACAGCGGGCCTAGCATTATTCCGGATACGATCGTCAGCAGCAAAAGGTAAAAAGGGTAGGAGAGAAACAGGATCGTGATCAGGATACTATCGAAATGGTCGCTGCTGAAACGGCCGGCAAGGGCTTTCAAAGGAAAATAGAGCGGGACGTGCAGTAAAAGGCCCGCCAGGGCAAAGGGTGCCAGCAGTATTTTTTTCCAAACCGGTATTTCTACGGTAAGGAGCTCCCGCTGGGTAGCGTAATCTTCCGGAGCGATTTCATACACCCGTTCCTTTAGTTGTTCCTTCAGCTGCCGGTTGAACTCCAGCAGCCGTCGTCCTTCGGAAGCCTCCCCGCGTATCCGCTTCTGATCGAGTGCTTCACCGAATTCGAGAAACACGTTCTTGCCGAAGTTGTGAAAGGTGTTGTAGTTGAATCCCAGCGGTATTACCTGTAGTGGAATACCCTGGTCCCAGGCACTCAAAGCCAGGCGTGCCGTTCCTTTGCGCAGCGGACGCAGGTGCCATTCGTTGATGCAGCGTCCTTCACTGAAGATCAATACGATGCCGCCTTTTCGGAAAACATCATGGCAGGCCGAGAAAGTAGTGTAGTTGTGCTGCAGGTTTTCAACGCCTTCGCTGGTGCGGTAGACCGGCAGGAGATGCAATTGCTTCAACAGCCATTTCAGGCGGGGATGTGCAAAGGCGTCGCCCCGGGCCAGGGAATACACCGGCTCGTTGAACAGGATGGTAATGATGATGCCATCGAGAAAGGAATTGGGATGGTTGGCCGCGAGCAGCAGCGGGCCCCGTGCCCGTTTGATTTCAGGGCGGTTGATGGAGATGTGCCGGCAAAAGATGCGGATGGCCAGCCGGGCGTAAACTTTCAGCAAACGATACAGCACGGCCGTAAGGTAATGCGAAACCGGATAGGCAACGTTCAACATACCGGACAGTCCAAACAGGGAAGTGGACCATCATCTCAGGATCTTCTCCATTTTCCGGCCTTTGGCCAGCTCGTCTACCAGCTTGTCGAGATAGCGCACCTGCTGTGTCAGCGGATTGCTGATTTCTTCCACGCGGTAGCCGCAAATCAAACCGGTGATGAGCCGCGCATTCTGATTCAATGTAGCTTTTGCGAAGAAGCGCTCGAAAGTGACTTTTTCCTCAATGCACTGTTGGAGTGCATGATCATCAAATCCGGTGAGCCATTCAATCACCTGGTGCAGTTCTTCTTTGCTGCGGCCTTTCTTCTCGACTTTTGCGAGGTAAAGCGGATATACCGAGGCGAAGGTCATTCGGGCAATGCGCTCGTCGTGTCCGGGAGTGGTTGTCATACGCTGCAACTTAAGGAATAAGTGGTATTGGGGTTACCAGCGGTAATGAACTGCGTGGCGCCCTCAAAGTTGCCGACCACCGGGCGTCTTTACCATAGATTCCGTACCTTGTTGTCCCCGAATAAGCCGCGGGATTGCCAGCTGTTATGGGTAAAATACACGCTAAAAGCCGGGTGCTTTCCGTGAGCACGGAAACGAATGCTGAATGCCGCAACTGTGGTGCACAAATGGCTGGGCGCTTCTGCAGCAGTTGCGGCGAGAAGCGTTTGAATGAGCACGACAAGAGCGTAAAACACCTCTTTCATGATGCCTTCCATTTCCTGACGCATTTCGAAGGGTCGTTTTTTAACACGGTGCGCACCGTGTTCACCCGTCCGGGCAAATACGCGCTGGATTATTCGAATGGTATCCGGAAGAAGTACTTCAAGCCCGTTAATTTCCTGCTTTTGCTGGTGGTGCTCTACCTGATC
>Ga0164290_1001102_pt1 | contig 52921 bp, 40 predicted proteins | sample Micstemetagenome_FD_108782 | JGI IMG/M metagenome (GOLD analysis project Ga0164290, IMG submission 108782) | Contaminated culture microbial community from soil near Moab, Utah, USA - Microcoleus steenstrupii SON62 (Illumina Assembly) | ecosystem: Environmental > Terrestrial > Soil > Soil crust...
CGACTCATCCTGAATTGTTCGGTCAAGGAGATCATCCGAGATTGTTCGGATGATTTCGGCTTGTCCGGTCCGAATGATGTTCCAGACACCCTGCGGCGATTGAGCGTCCGGCGGATATCGGCGATGCAGTTCGCGGGCGAGCTCGATCTTTGCCGGGTCAACATGAGCGACGGCGACACGACGTAGCGTGCCCTCTCCCTCGACGAGGTCGACGGTCGCCCAATCCGCGAAGTGCGGAACGGCGAGGGACGCCACTTTCTGTAATGTGCTGTCGAAATCCACCAGGACCGCTAGCGCGGCGCTCCCGTCAGCAAGGAACCTTGCGGTTCGCTCGCTCTGCTGTAGGGCGGACTCCGCCCTACGCCGCTCGATCGCCACCCCGGCCGTCTTTGTAAGGATATCCACCAATCGCCGTTCCGCATCCGTCGGCCCGCGGGACGTCGAATAGTACACGGCGAAGGTCCCCAAGACCTTAACATCCGACGAAAGGATCGGTGTCGACCAACAGGCGAGCAGCCCACGGGAAAGCGCCGAGTCACGATAGTCTGCCCAAAGGGGATCAGAGGCGATATCCGTGACGACCACCGGTTGGCCTCGAAATGCTGCAGTGCCGCACGACCCGGCGCATGGGCCGATCCCAACCCCGTCGACGGCGCGTGCGTACTCCGGAGGCACTCTACGACCGGCCACCGAACGCAGCCGTTCACCGCCCTCTTCGACGAGGAGCACCGTGGCGAGTAGGCGATCGTCCGCTTGGCCTTCGATCACTTCGCAAAGCGCGTTCAACACGTCCGGTAATGGTGCGCCCTGGACCAGCAGCTCCAGCACGCGATTCTGACTGGCTAAGAACGACTCGCCTTTACGGCGTTCGGTCACATCGCGCGTGAAACAACGAGTGTGGACGAAGCCGCCGTCCCGGAACATGACGCTGGAGTCAATTAAAACGTCCCTAATCGAACCGTCTTTGCACCGCAGCCTGGCCGAGTAGTCGTTCAGCATTTCACCGGCTTGCAAGCGACGGAGGATGTCGCAGATCACATCCTCGTCGGCATGGAAGTCGGCGATCGGACGACCAACGTACTCCTCTCGGCTGTATCCGAGCATGTCGAGTTCTGCTTGGTTGGCACGCAGGATGATGCCGTCAGGTCCCACCCAATGCAGCCCGACGGTGGCGTTCTCGAAGAAATCAGAAAGCTCCGCTGCGCTTTGCCGTAGATGCTCTTCGGCCAGGCGCCGCTCGATGAACTGGCCGACGTTCCCCGCCACCGTCCCCATCATCTCCAGCAGGTCAACATCCGGTTCGCGAATACGTCGCGTGAAGAACTCCATTACGCCGAGCATCTTCTCCCCGACGACGATCGGGCACGCGAAGGCGCTATGCAGGCCAAAGTCCATAGCCGGCGCGAGTCGCGGGAAGTTGCGGTCTTCTACGATGTCGACGATCCAGGCGGGCTGGCCCGTGGCCCACACACGACCCGGTAAGCCTTCGCCTTTGGCGAACGTGCGCCCGCAGCTTGCCTGCTCGAACTCAGCCGCGAGCACGTCCTCGTTGTGCCAACTTCGGATGCACTCCAGCGAGTCCCCGCCGTCGTTCACCATCCAAAAGAACCCGACTTCCCAATCGAGATTTTCGCACACCGCGCGTAGGACGGTATTTGCCCCTTCATGAACGTTGGAAGAGGAACTCAACGCCTGCGTCACGGCGAGTCGGGCGTTGCGGTATTGCTCCGCCTGCTTCCTATCCGTAATGTCCCGCAGGTATGCGGTAAACAACGGAGGGCCGTCGACCGAGATGCGAGTAATGGCCAACTCGACTGGGAACTCGCTGCCGTCTGCCCGCAGTGCCGGAAGCTCGAGGCGTTTGCCAAGGACGGGGCCCTCGCCCGTCGCGAGGTAGTGCATCATTCCCTGTTGATGCCGGGCTCGCAGGGACGGTGGAATGATGAACTCGGCGAGTTCTCGGCCGATGACGTCGGCTCGGGAATAGCCAAAGGTGCGTTCCGCGGCGGGATTGAATTCAACCACCTTGCCCTGGTGGTCCATGGTGATGACGCAATCGAGCGCCGTTTCGAAGATGGCCGTCTTACGGGCGCCGCTGGAGCGTACTTCCTGCTCAATCCGTTTCCGCTCGGAGATGTCACGAAAAACCAGCACGCTGCCGAAGATGTTCCCGTGCTGGTCGCGGATGGGTGCGGCGCTGTCGTCGATCGGCCGCTCCCGTCCGTCTTTGGCGATGAGGATGGTGTGGTTCGCCAGACCTACGATCTTGCCGTCGCGCAATGAGCGCAAGGCGGGATTCTCCACTGGCTGACGGGTCGTCTCGTTCACGATCACGAAGACCTGCTCAAGGGGCACGCCGCGGGCCTCTTGATCGCTCCAACCGGTCAACTGCTGCGACACGTCGTTAAGGAAGGTCACCCTGCCGTTGGCATCGGTCGTGATCACGCCGTCGCCGATACTGCCGAGCGTCACCCGGAGGCGTTCGCCTTCCTCGGCGACGATTGCTTCGGCCTTCTGGCGTAGTAGCGACTCCTGCTGAACCCGTTCGTACTGCTGGCGGGCTTCGGCGGCGTTCTCCTCGGCGCGTCGATGCTCGGTCCGAAGCTGCTCAAATAGGGCGATGCAGCCGGCGCCAATTGTGGCGTAGAAGAGAACGCCGAAGATATCCTCATGGTGCTCGACGAGCAGTGAATTGCGAGGCTCCAGGACAAAGAACGTGACCGCTGTCAGGCCGAGAAGGAGAGTGAAGGTCGCGGGCCCTCGACCTACATACCATGCGACGAAGGTGATGGCCCCGAACAGCGTAATGAAGGGCAGGCGCTCATTCAGTAGCGGGTCGAGCAATAGCCGTAGAACGACAGCCAGGACCACGGCGGCGACGGCGACCGAGTATCGCCAGAAAAGGTTGCCGTTGGTGTCTCCCATACTTACCCTGGTCTGGTCTCACGAGTGACGTCCATTTTGCTGGCTGAAGTCACCTCTTCCTATGTTTGACCTGCCGCATTTATCCAGATGGGCCGGGACTCGTTCGAAGCTGGAAAAGGACGCTTATCGTACCATCCGCTAGAGCGCTTTGTCACGCCGCCTCCAAGAAGTGGAAGATTGAGGTGCACCGACGCATCGTCACCTGCCGCAGCATGATAGCCGACGCTGCTTCGGTCACATCGACCTTAGCGGCAAAGTTGGCGAAGCGCAAGTCTCGGGGTGCGGTTGCGACAGCGCTTGTACACAATTGCTTGCAAAAGCTAACGTCGCCTAGAATGACGTCGATCAAAACGCTGCTTTCCATGGCATGCCCATGAACTTGTATGATCGCTTCTTGCCACGCCGCAGTTTTCTGCAAATCGGTTCCTTAGAAGCCACCGGCTTGGCCCTGCCGTTGTTGCTCCGCAACAAGGCGGCAGCTGCGAGGCCAACGGGCTTCGTTAAGGACACGTCCGTCATATTTCTCTTCCTCGCTGGCGGGCCGGCCCGGGTTGAACTTCGCAGGTGTGCTGCCCCAACTGGCTAGGCATGTCGATAAGCTGGCAGTCGTCCGATCGTTTAAGCCGGAAGGGGGCGGAATTCACGAAGCGGAGTCCATCCGCATGCTTACCGGCGGGACCGTTGAGCCGCGGGGCGACAATATGGTGGGGGACAGCGGCAGCATCGGATCGCTGCACGCCCGCATTCGCGGGATGAACGATCCCAAGACGGGTATGCCGACTTATGCGTACTTAGAATCACCTGAAATCGACGAGTTCTACATTCATAAGTTTTTAGAGTGCGCGCGGCTAGGCTCCCTGCCAGGCGGGCTTGGTCCGTCCTACGCCGCGTTCACACCCAGCGGCGCCGGGACTGCAGTCGAAAACATGAGCTTGCGGATCCCGTCCCACCGGCTCAGCGATCGTCAGCAATTGCTGGCGTCGCTCGACCGGCTCAAACGTCACACCGACCAAACTGGCACGATGGTCGGCATCGATCGCTTCGGCCAGCAAGCATTCGACGTCATCAACGGAGGCGCGGTGCGCAAGGCTCTCGACCTCGATAGTGAGGAAGCTCGTGTGGCAGCCCGTTACGACTCGAGCCACTTGAAGGTTCATCGTTATCAGAAGAGCCAAGACGGAGCGTCAACCCTCGGCAAGCTGCTGCTGACTGCTCGGCGGCCGTGCGAAGCCGGTTGCGGGTTCGTGACCGTCGCCAGCGGCGGTTGGGACATGCATGGCGACGGTAATAACCCTGGCGTGCTACGCGGCAGTGAATCGGTGGCCAAGCCGCTGGACCACGCCGTCTCCGCATTCCTGGAGGACGTTCATGACCGAGGGTTGAGCGACAAGATTCTGCTGGTAATTACTGGTGAGTTCGGCCGCACTCCAAGAATCAACGGCGCCGGCGGCCGCGATCATTGGGGGGGTATTTGCCCGCTCGTACTAGCTGGGGGCGGATTGAAGATGGGCCAAGTCGTAGGGCAATCCACTAAGGACGGAGGGGAGCCGGCGACCGAGCCGATCCGTATACGCGATCTGATGGCTACGATTACGCACACGGTGTTCGACGTCGGCCAGATGCGCCTGCAGGTCGGACTACCCGAGATGATTCTACGACTTACCCAGAACGGGCAGCCGATCGATCAACTCTTATGAGAGGGCCCTATCGCCCCCAGCCGCCTCGGTCACATCGACCGGGGTTAAGAGTATCGCACCAACTTGCCCAATAATGGTCGACGATCGGTCCAGCGAAGTAGCCAAGTCACACTGCCGTCGGCGGGCCGTATAAACCACCACCCCGGTTGTGACCATTGCTACCACAGTATTTCTTTTCTGTCCCGGGTACATTTTTCCGGTCAGTTGATCACCGCTTGCCGATGGTCCCGCGACTTGTTCACAGTGCGTCCGGGATTCGTCCCGCTCTATTGAATCGCCCTCTCGTACACCCAGTCGAGGAATTCTCGAACGTCCCGGCGGCTGAGTTTCTCGATTGGACCACCTTTGCCCCACTCGTTCCTTTCTTTAGAGTCGTCGCGTATTCGTTACGTGTTCCTTGTGCTGGTTTCCCGGAACTAAGGTATTGCCGAATAGCAACCGGTAGAGACCTCGACATCGATCAAACAGTTCGCCCACGCTTGGTGTCGCGGAGTAGGCGGACAGGATCCGTTTCTACCGATGCACGACGGCGGCGGTCAGCGGCGCCGATCCGTGGTCCTGTCCGAGGCTTTCAATGTCGGCTTTCGTTCGCCGCCGAAGTGGCAAAGTGGCCTTGGCAAAGAGCACGCCGAGCGGGGATTCCGGTTCCGACGTTAAACAGTGGAATTTCCTTTCGGATAAATGGCGTGACTTGCTTTGCCCCCTGGCTAGAGTAACCTGTCCTATTAATAACTACGCGCATGCATCCACTTATCAACGCGGGTCACAGAATCGTTTATCCCAGGGACTTGCACCGATATCATTCCTGTATACTTGTCAACGGCGTCTATGACGCGAGAGCTCTCTCAACGATTTATCAGCCTGCGGCGAAATCATGCCGCGTGGCTATTGCTTGCCTCCCGCAACGGCTCCTTAATTCTCGCGTGCTTGAAGCCGCTTATTGAACGGCATCCTGGCGGAATTGACTTCGAGGATGCTGTCGCGCAGTTGGCCGAGGTGTTCGCCGACCACGTAAACGACAGTGAATTTGAACTGGGCGACGATCACGCGCTCACGGCCCGACGAGAACTTAGGCAATGGGTCAAACGTGGTCTCATCGTCGAACGCAACGATCAGATTCTGGCTACTGATGCGCTGCAGCGTGCGCTGCTGTTCTTGGATTCGCTCGAAGTACAGACCATGACCTCCACCGCGTCACGGTTAGCTACCGTCCAACGCGCTATCGAGGACTTAGAAGCACAGTTAAATCCCAGCCTAACCGAGCGAGAACGCTCGCTTCAGGCCAAGATCGATTTGCTAAATCAAGAACTGGCAGCCGTGAGGGCGGGCCAGTTTGCGGTTCTGGAGGGACCGCCGGCCGAGGAAGGTATTCGCGAAGTCTATCAACTCGCAATTAGCTTGCAGGCAGATTTTCGCCGCGTCGAGGATTCCTACCGCGAGGCGGATCGCTCGCTACGGCAACGGATCATCTCTGAAAGACAACACCGAGGCCAGATTGTCGATGAGTTGCTTGGCAGCCACGACGCCCTCGTGCAAACGCCGGAAGGGCAGGTGTTCGAGAGTTTCCACCAGCAGTTGGTGAAATCCGAGGAACTTGAGCGAATGAAAGCGCGGCTCCGCTTTATTCTCAACAACGAGCATATCGACAGGGCGCTAGAACGAAAACAAAAGGCCGACCTGCGCCAATTGGTCTCACGTTTGGTCCAGGATTCGGAGCGAGTCATCCAGGCCAGGGCGCGAAGCGAACGTGACGTTCGCAACTTTCTGAAGTCTGGGCTGGCGGATGAGCAACTTCGCGTGGGCGCGCTGTTGCAAGAGATTTTTCAGGTGGCGCTGGAAGTGGATTGGGAGTCGCAACACACGCGGCGCGCGCCCGGCCCCTTACCACCAGTCGCGATCTCGATTCCCAATCTGCCGCTGGTGGAGCGCCTCCTCGTCAAACAGATCGATGGCAATGAATCGGGCGACCTCGATCTGACACTTTCAGAAGCCGACCCCAGTCGGATGGACGACGAATTTTGGAACGCCTATCGTGCGCTCGACCGGGTACGCCTGTTCGAGTCGACGATAGCGCATCTGTGGACCACCGGTAGACCGTTAACGATTGCGGAATTAGCCGAGGCTCTTCCTCCCACACACGACTTGGAAACACTGGCCTTTTGGTTGACGATGGCTCGCCAAGCGGGCATCGAAGTCGACGATCATGTCGAGGTGATTGAGTTATTCGATGAACAAGAGGGTTGGTTTCGATTTCGTGTGCCTAGCGTGCAACTGACGTACGAATTCGCAGTGCAGCTCGATCCCGGAAGCATCGAATGAGCGACATCTTTGACCGGATGGTGTCCCAAAAGAAGGGAAGCGACTTAGATCAGCCGGAAGAGCCTGGGGAATCGTCGCTTCGCAGCCCTCCCGCCGATGCGGCACTGCAGACGCCGACCGACGTGAAGAAAGCGGCCATGGAATTGCTCAAGCATGGGTATGTCGAAGAGGGTCAAAAGCAAGACTTATTTCGCAGCGCTATGGTTCACGAACGAGCGATTGCTGAGATTCTTGAACCATTGGATCTTGAATTACGGCTAGACACCCACCGTGGCGTAGCGTTCTTGCGAGTGTCGCCTGCCGCCTATGAAGCGACGGGTGAAGACGCGGCTTGGATTCATCCTTTGGTTCGGCGACAACGCTTGACGCTGGAACAGTCGCTGCTGGTTGCAATCCTTCGACAGGCATTTGTCATTCACGAACAGGAGTCCGGCGTTGGTCAAAGCGCTGCCAAAATCGCCGTGGCTGATTTGCTGCCGCAGTATTTAACCTATTTCGGCGACTCGGGCAGTGACGCCAAGAACGAATCTCGGCTGCTGAACTTGCTCGATCAGTTAAAGCCTCACGGCGTTGTCTCCGAAGTTGACGACAAACAAGAGGTGACGATTCGACCGCTGATTGCCTATTTGGCGAACCCGGAATCGCTCGCGGCCCTTCTTCGCGTGCTGAAGGAAAAAGCAGGCCCTGGCCCCGCTCTGGAGCAAGACAGCTAATGCTAGACCGACAGATGCCGCTATTCGTGGCGAGTGGAGAAGCTGAAACTCACGAGGCGACCTTCCGATTGGGGCATTTGGAGGTCTTCAACTGGGGACCGTTCAGCGGACTGCATCGGGCCGAGTTTGGTCCCGAAGGAACCGCAATCATCGGTCCTACCGGCAGCGGAAAAACCACGCTGGTCGATGCCCTAATGACGTTGCTGGTCCATCAGCCACGCTATAACCTCGCTTCTACCGGCGGGCACGAGAGCGACCGCACCCTAGTATCCTACGTCCGGGGTGTTCTCGGCGGCGATGGCTCGGAACAGGGAGAAGAAGTGGCCCGCCCCGGAAAAACTCTTACGGGCATATGTGCTATGTACCACTGCGGAAAGCAGACCCTTCGTTTAGCTGGCTTGCTGTGGACCGACGGGCCAGGCTATGCGGCGGATGTTCTTAAGCGTCGTTGGCTGTTCTCGCAGGCTGACGATCAAGGCCTCGAGGACTGGTTGCAGCAATTGCACAACGACATTCGAGATCTGACGCGTTCGGGCCGCGAGACGGCTGGGCTTCGCATCTTCGAGAGCAAGACGGCATACCTTGCGCATGTGCGAAAGTTTTTCGAGGTGGGCGAGAACGCTTTTACCTTGCTCAATCGTGCCGCCGGATTGAAGCAACTCAACAGCATCGACGAAATTTTCCGTGACCTCGTGCTGGATGATCGCTCCGCCTTTGACCGTGCCATTGAAGTCGCTAGTGAGTTTGACACCCTGACAGGGATTCACAACGAGCTTGAAACGGCACGCCGGCAACAGGAGTCGCTCGTGCCTGTGGCCGAGGAGCATCAACAATTGCTGAAGGCCCGCGCCGAGGTCGATCGCACGGAAACTCTGAAGCGGATCCTCCCTATCTGGTGCGCCATGAACCGGCAGCTTAAGTGGGCGGAAGTCATAGCACAGACTGCGATCGAACATCAGCGGCTGCAAGCGGAAATAGGCTGCAAACAGGACGAGGAAAGGGATTGTCGAGCGCGAGTCGATACCCTACGGGAACGCTACCTAAAGCTTGGCGGCAACGCGATTGGCGAGTTGGAGAAAGTGATCGCACTTCAAGAGAACGCTTCGGCCGAAAAAACCAGGCATGCCAATCAGTATCGTCACATGGTCGCCTCGTTCCAGTTGGGCGACGAGCTCACGGCAGACGGATTGCTGCGTAATCAAGTGCTACTCAAGGAGAAACACAAAGAACTTTCGCAGCAACGAGACCAGTTGCAAGAGAAATCGCTAGACGCACTCTCCAGACAGCGAGAGCAACAAGACAAGCTCGCTGAAGTATCCGAGACGCTGAAGAAGGTGAACGAGCGACCTGGCTCGAACATCCCACCACTCTTTCAAGACTTTCGCGCGGAACTTGCCGCACAGCTTGCCATGGCGGAAGGAGATTTGCCATTTCTTGCAGAATTAGTGGAGGTGAAGCAGGACCAGTCCGCATGGCGCGGCGCCATTGAGCGGGCGATTGGCTCAGAACGATTGCGGATTCTTGTTCCCGAGGAAGTGCTCGATAAATCGCTGCGCTGGGTCAACCATCGGGACAATCGGTTGCATGTACGATTGCAGAGTGCAACCCAGAACGAACCTGCGGCCACCTTCCTATCCGATGGTTTCACGCAAAAACTGAACTTGAAGCCACACCCATTTCACGGTGCGGCCAGAAGGTTGCTGGCCGCACGCGACTTGCACTGCGTTTCCTCTGCTGAAGCACTAAAGGCAATCGAGCACGGGCTAACCATCGAGGGCATGATTTCCGGGAGGTCTGGTAAATTCGAAAAGCAGGACCAAAGACGCCTTGACGAAGGCTGGATGACGGGCTTTGACAACAAGGACCAGCTCGACGCGTTAACCGGCCGGTTGGCATCGGTTTCACAATCACTTATGCACTGGAAAACTCAATCGCAGTCTGTCAAGGACGAGCTTCGAGGTTGTGACGACCAGTTGAAAATGATTGAGTCGATCTTCGAACTTAAATTCTCGATGATCGATCAGATTGGTGCCCAATCCGAACTGCGGCGCTCGCGCGAGAAACTCGCTGAGCTATTGGACCCCAGTTCCGACATCGGCGAAGCAAAAGAGGCTTACAAGACGGAAGACCATCGACTAGAAGCCATTCGTAAAGGAATCAGTGAACTTGGAAAGAAGGTTGCAGTCCTCGAAGCAAAAGCGACGCGGGCTGAGCAAGAACACGATAAAGCGTACGCTCGCATCGGCAACGGCCTGGCCCCAGAGGAGATGGCTTCAGCGGAGAAATACCTCGCGCTAGCGCCGAATCTTTCCGCGGAGGACCTCGTTGACGCTGAAGCGGGCATGACCCGCGACATCGATAAAGACCTCGAAAAACGCCTTCAGCGCGTCGCCGATATTGAGAAGCGGTTAGTGCGCTTCATGGATGCGGCAAGGCAATTGGATACTGGCGCACTGGCGGAGGTTGGCTCCGAGATAGATGACATCCCCCACTACCTCGACCGATTGCGGGTTTTGAACGAAGAAGCACTGCCTGAGAAGCGAAACAAGTTCCTGGAATACCTCAACCGCTCTTCCGATCAGGGAGTGACCCAGTTGCTAGCCGGGATTGACGAAGAAGTCGATGCGATTGAGCAGCGGATCAACGAACTGAACCAGACGCTGGTCAAAGTTGATTTCCGCGAAGGACGCTATTTGCAATTGCAACCTCAGCGCATCAAGCATGAGCGGCTAAGATCTCTCGAAATCACCATGCGAAAGGTCCGCAGTGCCGCGCTCAAGGACGACGATGGCGAAAGCCACTATAAATCGCTGCGCGAATTGGTCGAGATTCTACGGGAAGCAGGCGCCAACCGTCGGCAGATCGGGTCACGAGCCCTGCTGGATCCGCGGTATCGCCTCCAATTCTTCGTCGTCGAAATCGATCGCCAGTCGGGCAGCAAGTCGCCACCCAGAATGGGTTCGCAAAGTGGCAGTGGTGGCGAAAAGGAATTGATGGCCAGCCATATTCTCACGGCGTCCCTCAGCTACGCTCTTTGCCCATCTGGAGCAAGCCGACCGCTGTACGGCACAGTCGTCTTGGATGAAGCCTTTTCGAAAAGCTCTCCTTCGGCTGCAGGCCGAATCATCGAAGCGCTTAGAATCTTCTGTCTGCATCCAATTTTTGTCACGCCAAACAAGGAAATTGGACTGCTGCGGCAACACACGCGCAGAGTCATATGTGTGCAGCGATTGGGAAAGGAAGCCAGCCTCGCCTCCATTGCCTGGGAAAAACTTGATGAGTTCGCACCCAAGCCATGAGGTCGCCTTCTGAACTCAAGACGGTTTTAAGGCGGCAATGGGAGAATCGCTCTCTACGCGAGTCGCGCTTACTGGGGGCGGAGAGTAGTTGGCCGTTACGACTGCCGATCGGTCGTCCCTCGCCCAAACTTGTCCGAGTGGACCTTGATGCCATCAAGCGTCACGTCGAGAGCTGGCGGCGCGTTAGAGTTGGCGAGGTAGTGTGGGAGCCGATCCGCTATCGTGCGGCAGAAGCTGCCGTTGACATCCCCACGGCTTGGCTGCTTCGTAGGCCAAGTGAGTGGATCGACGCCTGCGGCGATGAGTACATACGGCGTGAGTGTCATGCGATGGCGTCGCTCGTCGAGCAGACGGATGCGGTATTCCATCCACTTTTAGTTCGGCAACGGTCCTTGTGGCGCGGAAAGCCGCTGGCGGAGATCGTTCAGGCGGCGCGGCTTGCGATGGCGTTGGAACCTGGCTCCGCGCACGGCCGGCCGCTGCGCACTCTTGCCATCGAAGGGATTGATACCAAGTTCTTTGAACGCCACGGCCGACTTATCACGATGTTGCTCGACGCGCGCTTTGATGGTGAAGTGAGCGAATTGGGCCTGGAGACGTTTCTCGGTGCGCTGGCGGACGGTGATCATTGGCTGCTGGTGATGGATTTAGACGGTTCGCTCTTGCCATTTCGAAAGCAACGGGTCCGCAGCCTTGAACTGCAAAAAACATCGCTTCCAGGCGATCGCGTGCTGATCGTTGAGAACGAAAGCTGCCAATACCAACTTCCCGATGTGACTGGCACGATCGCAGTGCTCGGAGCTGGGTTTGACTTGAGTTGGGCTGCCCGCCTGGGGGCGGCGCAAAAGCGAATCGCCTACTGGGGAGACATCGATACCTGGGGCCTTCAATTTCTGGCCAAAGCCAGAGAAGTCATCGGAACCCTAGATGCCCTCATGATGAGTGTAGAGGTCTATCAGCGATTCCGCGACGCTGCTGTTCCAGAACCCGTCGTCGCTAACGCCTCGGCTCCTACAGGGCTGACCCCCTCCGAGCGGCCACTTTACCATCTCCTTCTCAGCGAAGGACGAGGTAGGTTAGAACAGGAGTTTCTGCCAGTTAAGTTCGTTCAAAATACAATCTTGGAGTGGGCAAACGGTGAGCCTAAGTGCGGTTGAAGCTGAGTCAACCAGAAAGCCGCCCAGTCTTTCCCGCGTTTCCCGCTCCGACTCTTTGCTCCGCTGGCTATCGCGACGAGGATTCGCCCCGTTTGCATAGGTCGCGAGTAGCCGCCAATCGCCAATAGTCCGGTACCGATAGCGCTGTTTGGATCGAAGGCGGCTTTTACGCAGTGTCGCTGGCCCTGAGAGAGTCTCCAAATGACTGCCGATTTGAGCTCGAGCCTGCAGCTTGGTGACCACTTAAGCCAAGGGAGCATATCGACTAACCCTCCTAGGTAATCAATAAAACGTTGCCCCGCAGCGACTTACGAGAGTGATTACGCCGCTAAGGTTCCGGCCTCGTCCTCTTCAGAGAGACGGGCCTAAACCTTACTGGCGTTGTCAGTCGGTAGAACTAGTATGTTGAGCAGTAGATGTGCCATCGTTTACGCAACTTCGTTAAAAGGTGCGAAGGGATATTTACCCGAGGCGGGACCGTGCTGAAGTGATTGGTGTGCTCAGAGCTCTAGGCCGAGGTCGGGTGCCAGCCATTTTGAAGGCGTCCTTCCTCCCGCCCACGCGGACCTCGCCTTTACGTCAGGGGTCGCGACCGTCGGTTTTCCCAGTGACGAGGAGACCATCGCACACCGGACGGGGCGTGGATTATTCCTGTTCTCTATAACTGCAGGGAATACACGCGGTTCCACCACCCCAGAAACAATGTTTGGTTTAACGGCATGAAATGCTCATATTGCCATGCCCGTTGAGTGATTTTGCGAAGGAGCGGAAATGAAGAAGCTGCAAAGGATTCTGAATTCGCTCAATGTGAACGCGGTGCTTCTGGGCATTGTGGGTGCTGGCGTTGCTATCTTGGCACTGTGCCTCGCCATACTCGGAGCCATTGTTGGTTGGCCGGTCGGCATCGCGATGCTGTACCCACTCATCCAGCCGTACCAAGATCAGTTGTGGTTCCAAATCTCCGGCACAGGATTTTGTGTAGCTGCCGCCTTGTTTATGTTCTGGCTCCGCAATTCGTCTCGACACGCTTACGCCGTGATCGAACTTGTCTGCGCGATCAATCTCATTTGGTTCGGCGTTAGTCACCAGAAGACATCTGAGATATTCGGCGCCACGCTGCTTGCCGGCATCTACGTCGCCGTTCGTGGCTTGGATAACTGGAAGCAGGCAGTCCGCGAAGAGTCACGCGAGCAGGTCACCTGTCGCTCATCCCGGAGTCATTGGGACGCCATTCAGGCGGAGATCCAAAGACTCATCGAACAGAACAAGGACCGCGAGAACAATCCGGAAGAGTCCGAATTGCCGCAATGGGGACCAACAACCGACCTCGCCGTCGAACGATTCGAAGTTCGGTTTACGGAGAGCGGGCCGGAGTACGTGGTCTGCGGCACCGTCGACATGCCGAAGTACATACGACCGCCCGGTTACCTAACGGAAATCACTTCGTGATACTATTCCGCCATGCCTGATGAGTTGTCGAAGCATGCCGGAGGTCGGCCCATCAAATCGCCAAGCGTCGAAGAGCTGGAGACTCAAAACAATCCGTATTTCGACGATTGCGACAAACACGAAGATGCCCGGTAATGGTCGCACGACGAGATCGTCACCGAGGATCGTAAACGCGTCGGCACCAACTGCTGGTCGGGTGAACGAAGCTGTGGCTGCATGCTCGTCAGCGGACGTTTGAAGCTGCCGAGGCCTACACAGTAACGGGCCTTGCCCTGTAGTTGGACACGACCCAGCAAACTCTTCTGGATTGCGGCGATCGTGAAGGGTTTTGACACGGTTCGATCGGCCAAACTTCGGATTGAGAATACGCAGCGGAACGGCTATTCGACAAAGATACGCCGACGCCCGGCGTCGTTTTCAGCTTGAGCAACGCCTCCGATTGAGCAACAACTCCGGTTGCTGGACCGAAAAACGCGAAGAAACGGTTAAGCTTCAGAGGGACGGTGCGGCCAAGCTTGCTTCAGCTCTACTCGGCCCGAAAATACAGTGGGAGAACCTACGAAATGAAGCGATACATGGTTGATTTTGAATTTGAGACGAACGACGGCCAGTTGTATTGGCTGCCGCTCGGATTCGAGGCCGTTGACGGCCGCAAAGCACAGCAAGTCGCCGAGCGATTCGAGCACGGCCTTCGGCAGAAGTTCAAGGTCGAGCGAACCGGCCCGTATGCACAAGGAAGCTACGGCGGAACACTTATGGCCGAAATGCGACGAGGGCATCGAAAGGGAAAGCCGGTGTTCCTGGAAATGCTCGAACACAAGCTCCGAAAGGTGGAATTTGATCCGCAACTAAGCTTTGAAGACCACATGGAACTGGCAATTCTAGCGAGCAGCGATCCATATCCGGACGAGCCAACAGTCATTGGCTCGATGAAGAATCGCCGGATTCCGGTACGCTTGGTCCGAGAGGGAGAGGTAGAGCAACTTCGTAGCCTTCTGGTTATTAACGTGATTTCCCCTGACGTTCCCAACCGCCCAAAAAGCATCCCCGCCGAGAGCACCGAGTTGGGGACCGTCGAAGGCCGGCACTTCCGCGCGACGATTTACCAGACGCCCGACAACGCGATCGCCGTATCGGTTGACGTTTCGGATAAAGCAACGCAGTTGCAGCTCGATGCGGATCGCATGAACGTCAAAATCTGGGAGAAATCTGTCGAACTCACGGGCGACCAGCCGGACTACTACGTGACGCGCAGCGTTAAGTTCTAAGGCGATCCCTTGCATATTCGGAAAGTGCAACCGTGTCTGTGCGGTTGCAAATCGGGCGACGAACGGCAAGCGACGCTCCGACGAACTCTGGAAGCGTTCGCCTTCTCCTGCGAACAGAACTTTCAGTTCGACCTCTACGAGTACCAACCCGCATCGCGGACGCCTGTTTTTCGTCGCTGCCCGTCGAGAGATCCTGCGCAACTTCTACCCGGAGGACATGGTCGAAGAGGGAAACTTCCGTTCCCGCGAAAGGCTGCTTTCGTGGGCCCGTTCGGGGGGTATAATCGCGTCGTTCGAATCGCTTTACCTCGGGCTGGACTGGGCCCGTGTCAGCGATGAGACGATCGCGACGGTCGGGAATGACCAGAACGACGTCCTCGATTGGTTCCGGTACCCGAAGATGCGGTACGAGGAGCAGACCGAGCTTTTGCTTGCCGACCTGAAACGGAAACGCAGGACTCAACTCCCAGACGGCCAGATCGTCGAAGGAAGAGTTCGACTACTTCAGCCGAATTGTCGGCGTGAGGGGCGATTCGAGGGCACTTGGCGATTTTTTCAATGGATTCCTGCAGAGCAACAGCGGGCTTCCCATCGGCCCGGAAAGCCAGGTGAAGTTCACGGTCCAGTCCAAGAACGAGATGTAGACGAAGAGAGAGGATGCGTTATTCCGCGATCCTGGCGACCCAATGCGGTTCAGCTACCTAGCTGATCACGAGCTCACAGGCCAGTTCGAGGAACAAGCATCTATAATGGTCCGCGATTACAGGGGCGACGGCGAGTAACTCAGTGTTCACCACCCGGGCGAACCTGGTGCCAAGGACGACTACCAGGATAGCACCGCTCTGATGGGAGCGACGAGTCGGGGACACCTTCTTCGTTTAACGATGAGATAGAGAGGCGGAAATGGCAGTTATAGCGAAGCGAGATTTATCGAAACTCTCGTTTGCTCCTAGTGAGACAGAGCGGGAAAAAGCAGCGCGAACACACAACGCTATTCGCGAACATCTCGAAACGGACGAAGCGCTAAAGAAGTACTCGATTGAGACGTACCTTCAAGGCTCTTACAAAAACTCGACCAACGTTCGTGGTGACAGCGACGTAGACATGGGAAGCCTGACGGAGAACATTTTTTACTACGATGTGTCAGACCTGCCGCAGGACCAGACTCAGTTCGGCACCAAGTCCGTCCGCGAATCGGTCACGGAATCCATCGAACCAGCGTCGTTCACCTACAACGATTATCGACGCGATGTTTTAGCGTCGCTTCAGCGAAAGTACGGATACGAGAACGTCGTTGATGGTAACAAAGCCATCACCGTGAACGGCAACACGTACCGATTGGATGCGGATGTTCTTCCTTGCACTTCGTTCCGACAGTACTACCCGGACTGGCAAGGAAAGGCCAGCTATCACCGCGGCATTTCGTTTTTCTCGAAATCAGGCGATAGAGTCGTCAACTTTCCGAAGCAGCATTTCGATAACTTGGCAGCGAAGGATCAACGCAAGGATGGGAAGGTGAAAGGGTGCATTCGCATCCTCAAACGAATTCGCAATGAGCTAGAGGAGGCGGGGCAGTGGGACCGGAAGCGCTCGCCCTCGTTTTATTTAGAAAGCCTTGTCTGGAATGCGCCGGATGACAAGTTCAATGGAGGCTACGACTCCGTTGTGCAGAACGTCCTGGCCTACCTCTGGAACGACTTGCGGCAGAAGAGGGGGACAGATGCGATCCGTTCCTACATGCAGGCGAACAACATCTTCGTCCTTTTTCATCCCAAGTTCTGGAACGTAGACGACGCATTGGCGTTCATTGACAAAATCTGGGACACAGTATTCACGGTTACGCAATGAGTGTAGTTGTTCAGACGCCGCCGAGCCCAGAGTCGAAACTAACGGCCGAGCATCCTAAGGACGGCAAATTCCGAATTCTGAGCCTAGATGGTGGCGGATCGAAAGGTTTTTACACGCTTGGAGTACTTCGCGAGATCGAAGCTGCGTTGCAGTGTCCCCTCTACAAGCACTTCGACTTGGTATACGGCACCAGCACCGGGGCGATCATCGCCACGCTCATTGCACTTGGCTATGAAATAGAGCAAATACACCAGCTCTACAAGACGCATGTTCCGACGGTGATGTCGGTGGATAAGCCGGCCCTAAAGTCAGCCGCCCTGGCAAAACTGGCGGCTGAACTTTTCGGTGACAAGCAGTTCACGGATGTGAAGACTGCGATCGGCATCGTGACGACGCGATGGGCAAGCGAGAAGCCCATGATCTTCAAGGCAAGCGTCGCTCAAGCACACGGGCGCCCTGGATCGTTTGTTCCGGGATTCGGGGTCAAGATCGCAGACGCCGTACAGGCCTCCTGTTCGGCAGTGCCGTTCTTTGACCACAAATTCGTGACGACAGCCAGCGGAGATGTTGTTGAACTGATTGACGGTGGCTTTTGCGCGAATAATCCAACTCTTTATGCAATCGCGGATGCGATTCATGCGATGAAGAAGCCGGTCCAGGATGTACGGGTGGTGAGCGTTGGCGTGGGTGTTTACCCCGCTCCTAAACCATCTTGGAAAATGTACTTTGCAAATAAGTATCTCATCAGCGTGCAACTCAGCCAAAAAATGTTCGAGATCAACACTCAATCGATGGAACAGCTTCGTGCGGTGCTCTTTAAGGACATTCGCACTGTCCGCATCAGCGATACGTTTGAGCGACCCGAACTCGCTTGTGACTTCATGGAATACAACCTTGCGAAACTAAATCTGCTTCGACAACAGGGAAGTGATTCCTACGCCAAGCGTGAGAGCGAAGTCCTCGCCTGCTTGTTCAGTTAAGGAGAAGTTGTGATCTCGCAGCAGGCTCCACGTCCCGGACAAGGCAATGCTCCAGCACTGGTATCAGCCTCAGGCCTATTTGGGAAGCTTGACTCTACCCTTATTTGGGAGCGGAACTATATGTTGCGCCAGTTCTGCGCCGGATCTGGCTTGATCCCGTTAACTCGCAGCTGGACGCGGTAGTGTGGCGCGTGCTGGAGTTTTTTATTTTCAGATGACCGCTGCGCGTCTGATCGTAACGCCAAAGCGACTGCTCGGATTAGCCGTAGCCCACTCAAGAGCCGATGCCAGTTCCTGCGAATTTCACGAGGGAGAGAGATGCTGGCGGTTCGGGCGGGTCTCACCTACCAATCCAAGAGTCGCCCGGTTCATTACGAACTTTGCGGGGAACCAGAGTTGATCTTTCTAAAGGGTGTTTGCACCCGCCTCTGAAGCAAAGTGACTACCCGGGGATTACCGTCACACTCGGACGTCCTGGCCTTTCCGACTGAGGCTGTAGTTGCTTCTCACGACAACTCTGGAAACCAAGCCGCTCTGATTTCGGGGCGGCTTCTTTTTTGACCCAAAAGTAATCGGTTCATCAATGAGCGATCGGCAAAAGCGCAAAATCGAGTTGGTGGCGATGGCAAGGCATTGCTGCTGACGGTGTACCGAGTCGGCGGCACGGCGGTGCCGTGCCGCCGAACGCGACCCATTGGGATTTGATACGCGCGATCCTTGACGCGGACTCTACCTTAGCTATCCGGCGGCGTTAAAACTCGCGTCGGCACTCTGGCACAACGCCCACGTGTTCTGGACTCTGCCCGCTCACACGGTGAGCGTGTAACTTTTTACGACGACTCCAGCGATTGAGTTGAGGACTGTTGGCGTTCATGTCGCCGGCACGGGATTGGTCGGCCCTAAGGCCTTAACTCTAGCGCGGCAGTAACGAATCACACGGCTTGTAGACTCGCTTCCGATCGGAGTTGGGGGGAAGCGATCACACAATTTCTTGGCATACTCCAACTCTTTTTCATTCTCACCGTGGAGTCGCCAGAAAAAGGAGCTATGTGTGAATAATGCAAGCTGACCTTCGTGGTGCGTCCTCGCTTCAAGGAGATCCCACAGCACACGGTGGCACCAATTGAAAATGCCTCCCAGCCGCTGGGAGAATGCCAACTGGTAGCACACTGACATGTCCGAGACGTCATGGTCGCTGATTTGGTGGACGCGCCCCGCACTTAAGAGTGCCTCTGTTCGCCTAATTGTTGCACGCACATAGTTGTACTCTCGCTCCTTTCGTGTTCTCACCACCGCCAAACGGTCAAGGGCTTCGTCGGTTGATTTCGCTCGCGAGGCTAGTTCGATCGCGATATTGTCTGCCAGCGTGTAATGGCCGTGCCTCTGCGCTCGATTGAGCAAAGCTTGAAGCTGGCGAGCACCGCTGTCGCGATCAATTTCGAGGTTCGCAATGATTGCCTTTCCTTCGAGATAATTCGCAGAATTATTTTGGCTCAATGAGATCATTTCCTCCGCGATCTTAACTGCTTCGTGTCGCTGTTCCAGCCCCTCATACGCCCGTGCTAAGGAGGACAAGATGTCAAGCAGTCTGCCCCGAACCTTTGATGCTCGGGCGGCAGGCAAAGCGTCGTTCAACAGTCGAACTGATTCACTTCGTTCTCCGATCATCCTCGCGCACTTTCCGGCGAGAATCTGTAGCTCCGTGCGCTCGTCAACGTACTTGTCAAAGACATGATTGTCTCGAACGGTCCCGAGTATCTCGCGAGCCGCCTCGTATCCCTCACCATAGAGGCCTTTTGAATTGATGTAGCTTACGAAGCGCAAGCCGAGTCGCAGAGCTTGCTCCGGCTCGCAAGGCCGCTCCGGGTCTGCTTTTAGACTTTCTAATAGAAGGCCACGAATTACTCCTAATTCGTTTCCAGTTGATAACGCGGACGGTAGAGAAAACAGCGTCGACCTAGCTCGCGGCCGAATGTTTCCTAGCAACCAGTCGCTACCAAAGTAAACGTTCGCAGCTGCTTTCAAGAGTCGCATGCGGCTGGGTCGGTCCATCTTCGACAACACGTAGTCGCGGACAACACGTGGCACTCTGAGTACTTTCTCGCCTTTGTTGACTTTAATTGCCCATCTTGAGTGCGAGATCGGCGGACTCTGCTCCACTACATCGAGCAAGCCTGCTTCTTCAAGGTGCTTTGCGTGGTGCGGCCACAGAGGCGACTGTTCCTCAACGCGCTTAATCGTCTTTAGTGTCTCACCATGATCTAGAATGCACAACACGCTCAACATAGAATAGGCACGAATATGGGTATCCTCGGATGATGTGGCGAGCCGTGTTATCGCATCTATAATGACTGCTGGAACATCAGCGTTATTCAGTCCTGACGTAGAGTCCAGCGTGGTTAATGCATTATCAAGGTCGGTGTAGTCGAGTGCTTCAACAACGGCATCTATATGTCGCGGCAACCCTCCCGTGACTCGCTGTACCCGGTCATAGTCCACGACTGATTCGAGTTCCACTCTGCCAGACGAGTGCGATTGCAAATAGGACCGTGTATCTGCAGAATCCAAGGGCCGCAGAATTATGGAATTGCTTGCAGAATCGTTGATGGATAGCGATTTGTGAGTCACCGTCACAATCACTAGGTTTGGACAGTAGTCGAGGTAAGCTGTAATCGTCTCTCGAATCGTCGATCCGCTTAGGTCGCTGCGATCAGCTTCACTAAGAGCGATGTCGTCAAGTATCAGCGCGATGCTTTCCGACTCTCGAACTGATGAAGCGAAATCAACTGAAGACACTCCAGCGTGCTGTCCTAATGTATGCTGAAGTTGTTCTCCGGTAGAGACTCCAGAACAACTTGCATGCAGGACGATTGTAGTCGAGCGGATTTCGTGAAGCTTTGCAACGAACGCGGACAAGAAGGAATGTGCGCTTGCTCCCCATTCGGCTATCACTGGTACGAGTCGTTGTGATTCAGCGAGCAAAAGCCCCCGTTCAAGCGAGTCATGACGAATTGCCATATCATGGGTATGGACCTTTCGCCTGTACCTGGGAAAGCGGGCAAGTACGTCCTGACCGGGTGAAGTTTGTCCAGTGGCCTGGGCATTGTCTGCCGGGAGATCGGACTGAGTTGTTACGGGTGTTACCGCGAAAGTGCCAAATGGCAGTCGCGGCACTGCCGGAAGCGTTGTTGACTTAGGAACGCGCGGACTTAAAGGAAATGTGCCGACTCCTTCATCGGAGTCGGGAAAGGCATTGCGGTCATGTATCCACCTGCCGCGTTCCCAGGTAAACGTTCGCACTGACAACTCAGACAAGCTGTCGTCGATGTCTATTATGTTGAATTTGTTTCGAGCCTCGAACTGCTCGTGGAATGCTCCGGCAGCAATCTCGACGTAGCTGCCGGTCCCAGTGTGGTGGCGTATTACGTCTGCATTATGCAAATGACCACGCAGCAGTAAGTCATGGTGCGCCCGAAAGTGCGATACGCAGTTTAATTCGTCAAATTCCTTTAAATCGCTTAACGGGTGGTGCACCAGAGCAACCAGCAGTGACGGGTTGGTGCCCTCGCGAGACGAGGTTCGTTGCGTCAACTGAGGCTGGCCAATCAGTAAGCGTCTATGGTCATCTTCTCCGCGACATAGCCAACTGGAACAGTAGCCCTCGAAGAGGATGGTCTGTCCCTTGTACGAAAAACCGCGCGTCCAAGACGGCAATCCCTGAGAGTCGCTGCCGGTAAGTTGATTAACAAACGCGACGTACTGCTCATGTCGAGCAAGCAGCGTGCTGAGCGACGGCCCGTCGTTAAAGACACGGGCAACATCTGCTTGCGATGTGGCATTCTTCAGGCGCTCTTCTAGGGCATCGCCTTGAACGCCAATCCTTGAGCGATCAACATCATGATTTCCTGGCACGAACAGCAAACGGTCGGTGTCGAGATTCAGGCCATCAGGGGATAAGCAGACCTTTTCCATCCACTCTCGCGCAATATCGTATTCTGCCTTTTGGCCGCTAAACGCGATATCGCCTGTGAATGCGACAACGTCAATTGGGTACGTTTCACACGCTTTGATAAGTGTTGGACGAGCTTCCGCCAAGATCGCTGCGGTACTCCACTGATCTTTCGGCCTCGCATGTAAGTCGGAGATATGTAAAATCCGAAACATATGAACGTCAGCATTGGCCTGCGTTGAGAGAAACTTCCCAATTGTACCGGGAATGGAATTGCTATCCTAGCGAGGTAGGAGGGTTGTGGACCGCCAGCAAGGGTTCTGGTTAGCCTCCCACGACCGTCGTGGTCTCCGGCTTTGAGGCAGCCCACATTGCCACATCAGTGCGGCCCAAAAGAAAGTTGACGGCAATTATCGGTACAGCGCTTACAAACAACAGCACTTGAAACTCGTCATTGACAGCTGACAAATAATTCGCTGAACTATTCACCGGCCAGTCGAATGATTGACTCCATACTCGAGCATAAAAGCGGTATAGAACACCGCCGTGAAATACCAAGGTCACGATCAATGCGATTGCAAATTGATCCCACCTAACATGGCGGTGTAAGTCGTGATTAAAATTCTCGCGGGCATGAGGTCCGAGATAGAATGAAGCGAAAGCCACAAAAACCGGAACGAACATATAGAGCACGGTCCACGCCGCTTGGTCCGCCTCTTGCGGGTTGATTCCTTTGCGACTGGCCTCGTTGGTGAAAGTAAGCCAATAAACCAGTACAATTGCCAACCAAATAAGGAAAATAATCATTCGTGCAACGCCGACCGACATGCCCGTTTTATCTCGCCACATCACTATTTCCTATTGGTTAGCGAGTCCTTGACGCCATTCCAGAGGTCCGACGCCAATTCTCCAAACGCTTCACGGTGTTTTTGAGTCAGTAGGCGCTCACTCGGGGACAACACTGCCTTGTACCGGACTGTGGTCAGATTTGTCAGGTCGCCATTTACAATTACGGTGCCGGCATTGACATTGTCGAATGACCCCAAGCGGTCACTGTTTGTAAATGGGCGAATTTGATCGAAGGACTGGCTGCGGTAAAGTTGACCGAACTCGATCACCGTCTCAACCTCCCAGTGCTTCATTGGGTGTTGTTGGACAAGGACGTTCGCCCGCCAATAGATGTTAATGGACCCGTCGCCAGCTAAGCGTTGCCACTCAGTTACAACTCGTGCATGCTTGGAAGAGATTCCTCCGGGTACCGAAATCGGTTTGAACGCACCGCCCAAGTCGGCCGCCTTTTGGGCTAAGTTAAAATCGTCTTGCAAAAGCTCCTGGATGGCGGCTTGCGTTCGGGCGAGGTTCAGTGAATCTCCTTGCTGAAACGCGAGCTTAAATTCCTCCCGCTCGAAAGTCATCCGCTCGCCGTAGATTTTGAGCTTCTCATCGAAACGTGATTGCTCAATTCCTAAAGACCCGGCAAGAATCGCCACGATCCTTTCGTCTTGCGGATGTGTGAATACCAGCGTCCCCTGGGACTCATCCTTACCGGTCCCGCGATGCACCAAGATCAATTGCGGTCGGTATTCCAGGCCGAGGAACTGTTGAAACAAGTCTTCTAGCGGGCGTTGAACCTGAGCCCACGCAAATGCGAAGTCGTAGACTGGTTTCTCATCGAGCGACACCGTTCCACGTGGAAAGCTTCCAGGTTGGCCCAATCCGCTTCGCCGCAGGATGATGGCTACGCATTCCTCAAGAGAGACGACGGTTGGGACAACAACTGCTTTCGGCGGTTGCGGCGGTGGCGGATACCAGTCAGTGGACGGAGGTGGCGGCGCGTCGTAGGAAGACGGTGGAGGAGGAGCATCCGCCTGGAAGTAAGTGGACGGAACCACGTTGTATCCATCCGCGGACGGTGGTGGCGAACCGTAGCTCTGTCCAACATTTGGTTGCCGCAATGGCGAAGCCTGCTGGGGAGTCGAATAGCCGCGTCCTGCCCCTCGCCGCCGAGCGGCTTCGACCTCTCCGACGACTACGAAAACTAACAGAATCGCAATGCATGCCAGCAGCAGCGAAACGCGCCGTCTCATCGTAACCCCTTCCGTGGCTAGAACCGCCCATATTAAATGGATGAATAATCAACACCTAATTCATCGCAAATCCTGAGCACGCAAATCTGAGCCGGCGACGGTCCGATGTACCCCGGCTTTTTTGCTTCACTGTCCTTGAGGCCAGCCTCTGTCAAGCCAGCGTCCACTGCTGCTCGTAGGCGATCTCTTCCATGAGCGAGCAAGGGTTGGTTGCCCTTCTGCTCGATGCTGTCAACCACGCAATCCACTTCCGCGCGTCGCTCTCGCTTTTCCGTTAGTCGCCGTATATCGCGGCAGCTTTCCACTGCGAGTGTCAACCAGTTGTCATTGATCGAGGTATGGTCCATCGGTTTCTCCTTTCGATGGTACGTTTGTGCCAGCATCGCGTCCCCAAGCGACTCTCGTCAATTACCATATACGGTATGCTTGCAGGCAGAGGCAACGCAATAGGTAGTGGCAACCTTTTGTCCACTACTGGTGATGCAACTGATCTGCCCATCCGCCCCCGCAAAGCGGGTTCAACCACTTTATGAAAGAAGGCGCCCGTTTCCGAGGGTTTGGAATTTCAATTACAGCAACAAGTATCTGCTAGTCGGCGCAATTGCATGCCTATCGCCCGACCATTTTCCGATTGGGCACTCGGACGGCGCCCACGATAGTTTGTCGATGAACCGCTGCTCCGCACTCAACCGGCAGCCGCAGCTGGAATGCGTACAGACACGGCCATCTAATCGTGGGCAGCTTTGACAAATCTCAGCGCGCCGCTCACGCTCTTACCGCGTCCCGACGGCTAAAGCGCTCGCGACATGCTGCACTGCGGCAGTGGCGACGTTGCCGACCTTCTGCGCCAGACTTGGTCCGCACTGACGCTTGAGCATCATCGGATCTTCGTAGCGGGAGGGTTGCTCATGGCCGCAGCGCCGGCAGGATGTAGGAACTTTGTGCTCCTGCCAACGTTTTCAAAATCGCATAGCATCAGGCAGCGTCTAGGGGTGGTCGTTTCAGGCTTCTCGCCCGGCGTCACCGCCGATGCCTGCGAACACGCCGCCTTCACTTTCGGTAGTTGCAGCAGCGACGGCCGCTTGCTGCATGCTTCCCGTGATGGAGTGCCAGTAAAGCAGACGTTCTACATGTTGGAGAAGCCTAGCCCGAAGCTGCCCGTCGTGGTGTCGGCGCGGGTGTCGGGAATCGCTTCTGCAACGCCTCCGCGATTCCCGATAGCTCCCTCTGAACGTGTCAACCGCTTTTTGCACTCGCACTCCTGGTTTTGCTAAAGTGAAGTTGTCCGGTGAAGCGGAGTCAGGCTCTGCGGGGACGCAACTTGGCGAGGAATAGCCGGATCGACGGTGCGCCGAAGCGCACGAGCCCCTGAGCAGCGTCTTGGGGGCTGCTTTGTTCTGAGAAGCTCGCTTCGGACACCGGAGCAATGCCTCCAAAAATCCCGGTGACGCAGCCGCCGTCTTCGGGCGAGGTAGAACCTTACGCTCTGCCGGGCGTGGCAATGCTAAAAAAATGGTTACTGCGGCCGCCCCTTAGGGCGGCCCTGTTTCGCTAGATGAGAAGTCTTCTTCGAGCTTGCGTTATCTGCATAGAGATCCGCGACGTATGGCGTCAACTTACGCTGCTTGAGCATTCGTTGCTCGCCGTTTGGCAGTGCCGCTGGCACCCTTACTGCCGGAAGTTTGGCGCCCTGGTAGACGCCAGCCAGGCCGGAGCCCGGCCTGCTGGCTTTGGACAGCATCTTGAGCTTCAGGAACTTTCGATGCATGAGATCCGGGCGAGCATAGCGATAGGGTTCGTTGCTCTTGAGCATCAGGTAAGCGATCGTAACTAGCTTCCGCCCCAGTGCGGTGATGGCCACGTTGCGGTTCTTGCGTTTGGCTAGCCGACGAAAGAAGGCGCCCAGCGGTCCCGGGTGGCGCGAGGCATGCTGGGCCGACTGTGTTAGCAGCCCTCGGGACTGGCTAATACCGGCGTTGGAAATGTGTCCGTGGTAGCAGTGATCACCCGATTGCCGTGTGATCGGAGCTAGTCCCAGATACGAGGCGGCGTGGTTCCCATCTTTGAACCTGGAGATGTCCCCCAGCGCAGCGAGTAGTCCCAGAGCCACGACGTAGTTCACGCCCGGAATCGTCATTAACAGGGGAACCTCAGGTTCTTCTTGAGCGGCGCCTTGTAGACAAAGATCAAAGAATGCAAGTTCTTCCTCGATGGCCTTCAATTGCCGGAGTTGGCTGTCCAGGATCAGACGATCATGCACTGGTAGCTCCAGCGTTTTCAGCCAAGCCGGACCCTGCTTCGTCCACGGTAGCTTGTGGGGCGAATGAAGGGTAGGCGTCCAAGCAGGCCGTGTACATGGTCTAAACTCGTCCGCGTTGTGTCATCAGGGCACAACGGTAGGTGAGCCAACCACGGAACTGCTTAGTGCGATCATCCGGCTGCAACACGGACCGGAAGATAGTTGCAGCGTAGTAAGTGCGCCAGCACCTTTGCATCGACTTTATCCGTCTTGACATACGCTTCGGCGATCGCCTTGGTCTTGAGCGGATTACCAACCACGATCACCGCCACGAAGGGCCGGATAATGTCGGCAACGGGCCAGGTGTTCGTTGCCTCCAGTGCTCCCCGATCCGTGCGTTTGAAATGCGTCTTAGCTAACTTCGCCAGTTCATCGCGGAAGCAACTGCTGTTGCCGCGAAAGATTGACTTGCCAGCAGCATCGAGGATGCATACCTCGATGAACCGCTTTTGGACGTCGAGCCCTACATAACGAGCCATAGTGAGGTCTCCCGCGAGTGGTAACCAGCGGGCAGTGCTCGCTCAGGCGAGCCAAATGGGCCGATCGGAAACTACCTCTTCAAAGCTCAACCAAGTGGGCCGCGAGGTGCCCAGTTACAAAATCGGGCTCGCAGCCCATAGCTATTAGCGGCCAACCCCGGGGTGAACGGCCCGCTCGCACCACTCGTTACACGACGGACTAAAAGCTCACGGTCCATCCCATCCAGATTCCAGTACGCATGAGCAGAACGCGCGGGATGGAAATCGCAAGCATGCGCGGCGTTCACTAACACGCCGCCTACTCACGTTCATACCAGTAAAAAAAGCGGCCGGGCTGGGCCACCAGGTGACCCAGCACTTTCTTTCGGCCTAGTCACTCTCCGTCTTCAAGATGGAAAATATTTCCGTTTTTTGTGCTTGATCTTCGGATGCTGGATGCGCTACCCATACGGTCAGGTAGGTTCAAGTCTCGTCTGGCAACCGCCGCCGCAATGAGCGCCAACAGTCGATACGCCAGTGAGTTTGGTGGAAGTGGTCCGGGCGCTATCTCGTTGTCCTTGTGGTTTTTGATACGGATTTCCCTTTCAAGAAACGAAATGACCCCGTCAGTATTCTGACGGGGTCGCAAATCTGTAATGATGGCGAGCGAGACTACAAAGTAGGCCGTTCATAGCCATCCAGCGGCTCGAACCGGTACTTTTCATTCTTGTGCCGCCGCAGCTTGGCATAATCCGCCGGCGGTTCGTCGATCCGCACGAACGGCTCGGTCATGCCCGCCTCGGTCATGATTCGATCGAGCAAAATCGCCTTCGAGACCGCAGCCTGCGAGGGTCGCTCTGGGAGTAAAGCGGCAATATCTCGCTGCTTCACTTTTTCCTGTTCAAGCTTTACTGACGCTTTGCGGATTTCTTCACGCTGTATTGGCGCAAAGAGATCCAGCGTGATGACCTCGGACATTAGTGCTCGCAGTTCGGACGCCTGAGCCACGTCTGGGACGGTCCCAAGCAGATCCAGCCGAACGCGAGCCCGTGGTAGCAGATGCCCACCATCGCAGAGTCGCACCAGGTACACGTGGAACTCAGGGATGAGTTGGCGAATGAAGTCACCAAACTCCACCGAGCTGATCGAGACGGCATTGAACTCAGTCAGCAATAGCGACCGAAGTTCGTCTACCGACTCCGGTAAATCAGGAACTCGGACCTTCGCGCTTTCCAGGCGATGACGCCAAGCAGCAAGTCGGACTCGAGTCTGTTCAAGTGATTCGATTTGCTCTTTCAGCACGAGTACATCACTGCCGCAAGCACGGACGAGTGCCAGGGTGTTTTCCTTTTCCTTGGCGTACTGTTTCTCCTCTGCGATAAGCTGAGCCCACTCGACTGCGTGGCCATCGCCTTGGCCTCGCTGGGCAATCTTTACCATTTCACGGAACTGGGCATCGACGCCTTCGATCGCGTCGAGCTTTTTCATGATGACTTCATTGAGCTTCTCGGCAGCAAGCGGCCCGTTGAACCCAATCGAGTTCCAGCACCGCCATTTCCGAGAGCCTGAGCACATGAGATTGTCAGTAATTCCGTTGCCACCCCAAACATAGTGGCGCCCGCAGTACCAGCAGCGAGCATGCTGCCCAAAGGATCGCGTGCGCTTGCGTGGCACACCGGCCCGGACGTCAACTCCATTTGTGGTCTTCCGACGAAAATTGGCGTTGGCTTCCGCCAGCAGTGCGACGAGTTCATCGAATTCCGCGGGATCGAAGAAAGCCAAGTGCGGCGCAAGGTAGTAGGTAGGTCCTTTGGGATTCTTGCGCGACTTTCGCTTGCCCGAGCCGTGGACTTTGACGGTTGCCATTTTGCCCCGCTGAGGCATGCCCTTTAAAAGGGTATTCCGGTAGAACCGCAGGACCATGCTGCCGGTCCAGTCCTTATTGCGTGCATGCGGACCGACCGGGAACTTGCACTTTTGGAAGTGGGTTGCGACGTCCTCACCATTCAAGGTTCGCCGTAAAATGCGCGCGCCCTCACGGATGCATTCCTCCCACACTGGGTCCTTCCGCCAATCGTGATAAGTAGTCGCGCCCTCTTCCACGATGTAGCCCGAAATTGGACGTTTCGCCGTCTTGCCGAACTTCTTGAAGCGGTTCATCGTTTTCTGTTTGATCCGCATGGAAGTCAGCTGGTTGTGGGCTACGTTGTCCGAACAGGCGGCGAGAGCGTCCTGCTCCCACGTGTCGTTGATGGTGTCGATCCCGTCGTTGATGCTGATCGACCGCGTTCCATGATCGACACCAAGTCCTAGAAGTCGGACAGCCTCACCACCGCGAATCAGCCGGCTTAGTTCGTCGTAAACGAATACGTCGAACTCTCCAGACTTATAGAGCCGTTCGATCTCCTCGAGCTCCGGTCGGTCGAGATTCTCTCCTTTCCCCTTAGTAGCGATGACGCGGAAATCCACCTCTCCGCCGTAAATGTCGCTTATCTTCTCTTTGCCATTGTCCTCTTGGTCGTCAAGGCTGGCCTCTTTCTGGTCGGCACAGCCACTGATCCGGGCGACGAGCGCTGCCTTGAGCAGATGGCCATTTTTAGGAGTCAGAACTGATTCGCTCGTGCGAGTCATTGCGCGATCTCCGTGAGTGGTTGTCGCTGCTCGCAGTTTGTTGTCCGCACGGTGTCCTCCTACCAATTGCTTTGTCTTTACATGCAGGCCTCCGGCGACGAATGGCCGGAGAAAATGCAACGATTCGAGAAGCCGCCTGGCCGTTGCCGCAGGATTGCGAGCTGGTCGACGGTCCCTAGGACAAGGGAATTCCGGTCAGCCGAATCAATCGGAGGCGGACCTACTGGGTGTGCCTATGGAGGCGACGATGACGGAATGGAAACGGCTGAGAGTTGGCTCAAGCTGTCGCCCTTCGATCGCCCGAAGCTGCGAACAGCGGCTTCGCACTGCTACATCGGGGAAGTCTGTGATCGTTGGTTTTTGTCGCGACTGTCAGCGACTCTCGGAGCCGTCGGTCAGTGCATCGCGATTGCGCCGAAAAAGCTCTGGAACCAGGCTCCCGGCACGTCGAATTGCATCGACAGTCGCCTCGAAAAACCCCTTCGTGCACGGTCGGCGTCGCCCTGAATAGGCTTTTATTCTGGGCCGTTTGGACCGCATTTCTCCGCACGAAATCGCAAATCGCTGAAAGTTCGCCTTGCTCCAAAACTCCGCTTGCTGAAAGCTGAAGTGAGACTTGCTGGCGATGGAGTTGGCTTCCATTGAGGGTTGCGAGGAATCGACGTAGACGGAAGAGAAGACCAATGGTCAGTTCAAACGGCAACGAACGCATTTCAGGGAGGGTCCAGTGCGGCGCGAAAGTAACCCCAGGACCGTACGGTTCAATGACGATCCTGCCTGATCGAGCCGAGTATCGACTTGAACGGAATGTCACCGTAACCGTCCAGCCTTGGCGCTGGCTGCCGGACCCGCGCATTCTGGGAGGTCTGGCACCCAATGCGGCTGTAAGTTTTCGCGTGCATTCGCTCTCCGGCGGTTTCAGGCGGCTCGTGCCGTCTATGGGAATGGACCATTACTCTCGCATCTCCTTACGGATTGGACTGGAGATCCTAGCCCACAGGCATGCGCTTACTGTCGAACGGCGGCAGGACTATGAGCTGATGCTGAAGTTGCTCCAGCGGATGCCAGCGACGAAGGCCCACTGCAAACGGAAGTTTTCGTCACTAAGCGATCTGAAGATCAAACGAAGTGCTCGCGGCGGAGAGCTCTGTGCCACCGATGTGTTACCGGAGCACCTGGGGAAAACTGCCGACGGTCGCGGTCGGAAATGGTCGATTGACCGGCTGGTTGCGGAAGGTCACGAACTTCATGGACTGACGATGCAAGAGTCGAGCGGGCATCAACAGGCAGAGGCCTGTGCTACATCGGCCGTCGGTCCTCGAGAGGCAATTGCCTACGGCTTGATGGCCGCCGGGGAGTTGGCGCCATCGGAGCTAAGGGGCGATCAAATTCACCGGCTCATGCGGATGGCGCTTCTGGACATGGGCTCCCTACGGCCAACTAATCACGAGGAGACGCTGAGCTGGGTGACGGGACGACTCTGGGCTACGTGGAACGCGCACCTTGGAGACACACAAGCGAAGTTTAATTCGTGGTTCCAAGGAGGCCACAGCAACCTGATCAAGTCGCTCGCGAATTTAGCCGGGCACGCCGGCGGACGTCTCGCCCGCGAGGATGTCGAGTGGGCGCTCCTGGAGCTAACTTCTCAGAGCCTGCAGTACGCGGCGGATTGCCAAAACGTTTTCGCCCAAGCGGTTGCGCAAACGATTGCCCCTCGGCTCGACCTCTCAGAAAAGGAAATGTTCCAGCACTGGTATCAGCCTCAGGCCTATTTGGGAGGCCTGACTCTGCCCCTTATTTGGGAGCGGAACTATTTGTTGCGCCCAGTTCTCCGCCGGATCTGGCTTGATCCCGATAACTCGCACCTCCACACGGTCTTGTGGCGCGTGCTGGAGTTTTATGTGCAAATGATCGCTGCGCGGCGCACCGCTGATCGTAACGCCAAGGCGACTGCTCGGACCAGCCGACGCTCTCTCGAGACCTCGGTCCAGGACGATGGCAGTCGCCGTGAGCTGCACGAGTGGAGCGAGGTGCTGGCGGTGCGCACGGGGCTCACTTGCCAATCCAAGAGCTGCCCAGCTCATTACGAGCTTCGCGTGGAAGCAGACGCGATCGTTCTATTTGGCAATTGCAGCCGCCACGGTCGGCTGGGGCCGATCCAACTCGCGCTGGAAGAAGCGAAGGAGGTAATCAGTCAAGAGAATCGGGCCTGAGCGACACTTGAGCCAGAACGTGCTGCTCCAGTGAAAGCCGAGCGAATCGCCTTAAATATAGGAAGCCGCCATCTGCTGAAGCCGACCGGAATTCCCTTGTCTTGTGGACGGAGTTCGCAGGACAAGGGTGGCAGAGATGGCCGACGAGTACATTCAGCCGAGTGAAGCAGCGAGGCGACTCGGGATTAGCGTCACCACGCTGTACGACTGGTTAAGCCAGTCCGATTACGGTTTGCTGAAGATTCGCGGCGAGACAGTGACGGTTGGATACCTGCAATCCGGGCCCGCGGGGCATGGCCGGATCAGGATTGCATCCGGGGAGATTGATAGGATTATGGAATGCATGCGAGTGCGACCCGCAGGAACCGTGGTGCGTCGCCCGCCTATGAAGCAAAGTGATTACCCGGGGATTACCGTCAAACTCGGACGTCCTAGCCAATACTAGACCGCTTAGTGTTGCCAACCCACGACGTAGAGCGGCGGATGAATAGCTTACGCTGTTGAAAACCAGGTCAGCGACCTCTACTTCTTAGGCTTTGTCCGACGCCTTTTCGTGTAGTCGATCTTGGCGGTCGTGGAGTACCTGTTCAGGCTCTTCCCGTGCTGGCCCGAGGGACAGACGACTTTTTTCCATGGTGAATCGCTCGACCTTCTTTCCGGTGAGAGTGATTGCCCATTTTGGTCCTACTTAGTCCCTCCAGACGCGCCAGCCTCTCACGCGGGCCTCTTCTTGCCGCTCACTCGTGCGCCTGTTCTCTTGTGACAGTGCCGTCGCGTTGCGAGTACGCGAGGTGGAACACCTCTTGCGAGTCGGCGGCATCGACCTAACTTTGCCCGCCCGAGATCTTTGCGCCCAGAGCATCCATATACCACCCGCATGAGCGGGTTCCCGCCAAGTAGCTGATGCGGTCGGGCTGAGTGAGATTGGCCGGTATAATGCTCGCCGTTTGATGCTGCAGGCGGTGCTAGCTCAAGGACGGAATCAATGAGCGAACATGTTGGCGACCAGGCAACGGCGGCGCAACCATTCGGGCCATGTCCGCTTACAGGGGAAGCGGTCCCAGTTCGGCTACCGCATAGCTTGGCAATCCCATGGCCGAACCCATTGGATTTCCGCTGGGGTTCGCCCGACCGTTTGAAAGGCATCAAGGTTTACTTTGACTTCAATTGGCGTTTAACGTTTGGCCATGACATAGGGGCTTTCCCCAATGGAATGGCGTTGGCCCAACTTGCCGTCAAAGAGTGCACCCCCGGAAGACGACCGGCACTCCTCCTGACGTTACGCAACGACATCGAACTGGCATCGTTCGACTGGGGTGACTATTGCATACTGGTTGTGAACCTCACTTCTTATCAAAGGCATGCCACTGCCAACCGCGCAATCGGGTTCGCGGCGACTCGATTGAAAAGCCGCATTTCCAGAATCGCCGACGTAGAAGCTAGCGAAGGCCAAATCACGGCGTTCGCTACGAAGTATCCAGAGCGATTCGCAGAGATCGCCGATAACTTGCTAGGCTACCGGCCAGGCACCCAGGCGGAACCTGCAACAATCGGACAACTCGTCGAACTAGTCGATAAAGTTGAGCGACTAGAGCAACCCGAGGTCGATGCGGTTCTCCGGCTTCTTGAGCGCCGAGGCGTTAGCCCAGACTATGTCTTGTTTCGGCTGCTGCAGTCCAACCAGTTGGACGACATCTCTCAGGCACTAGAATGGATGCTCGAGAATGGCCCTGACGTGGTTAGCCAATTGCGTCGCCTAGAGTGTAGTAACCTCGAGCGTCTGAACTTCTTCGGTATTTTCACGATGCTCCAAAATCTATTGGACGTCTGGAAGGTGGAGCGCGACAACCACGACGAGAAGTTTTGGCAACAGCAACTTGAGCGACACTCCTTCGTTCTGGCTCAGCTTTTCGCCTACCCAGTGATCGTGCTTCAGCGAGAAGCCTACGTCGGAGGAAAGAACGTAAGCGGACGGCTCGGCAACTTTAACGACTTTCTGCTGAAGGCACTGTCGACCAACAACGTCGCTTTCGTTGAGCTCAAAACACCTGGAACGCCGCTACTGACGGATCAGCCTTATCGTGGTGATGTGTACAACGTCGGCCGCGAATTGAGCGGAGCGGTCGGCCAAGTGCTCAATCAGCGGCAACGTTTTTTAACTGACTTTGCTTCACTGCGCAACAATAGCCGAGGCTTAGAGTTCGAAGCGTTCAATCCCAAGTGTTTCGTAGTCGCCGGGAATTCGGCGGAGTTGAGCGACGACGAGAGGAAGGCTCGCTCTTTCGAGTTAAACCGAAACAACTGGAAAGATGTGCAGGTTGTCACGTTCGATGAGTTGTTCGGGCGAGTTGAGGCGTTCATGGGTTTACTTAACAGCGATCGCGTGCCGGCTACTAACGACGCTGAGCCGAGCATCCATGCGACTGATGGCCGCAAGTCGCTCTAGTTCGGCTGCGACTTTCTGCGCAGGATATCCTCGACGACAACAACGTCGTGGGCGTGCTTGTCCGCGACTGGAAGCAGTTCATGGAGCTATCAATTGAGAACGTGATTGTGCAGGACGTGGAATTTTGATGAACTGTGGTCGTTCGTCTGCTGCAAACGGCTCCGCAAGGGCAACCCCAGGCGCCCTAGCTGACGTGGTTGTCTTATACGCGACTTGTTGAAAGCGAATCGGATGCCATCCACTGCACGCGCATTTTACGATGAAATCACGGCAGGGCCTGATTCGGTTAAGTATATCGAATCCCTTAAAGATGCGGCCGAGCCTGTAACCGAAAACGAGTGGCGGGATTTCAAAGCGCTTCCGACTAACATCTCCGACAAGGACCTTCGGAGGATTTGGAGCGAGGGCTTGGCTGCGTTCGCGAACACGGCCGGAGGCGTAATCGTCTGGGGTGTTGTCGCCAAGCGAGGACTGGATCGCCTCGACCGTGTGCAGGAAAATGCCCCAATAGCTGACCCTGATGCCGCAACGCAGAAGCTTCGACAGTGGCTACTCGAGGCTACGAATCCTCCGGTGGCCGGCGTCATAATAACTCCGCTGAAACGCACCGACGGTACTGGCTACATTGTCTGCTACATCCCCGAAAGCAACAACAAGCCACACCGAAGCGAGTTCTCGGAAGGCAAGCCCTACCTGATTCGAGTCGGCGACAATAGCGTCAATCCTAACCCAGCGTTATTGCGGGCGCTGTTCTTTCCTGTCGCGAAACTGAAGCTGGAGTTTCAAGTAACTGCGGGCGATTTCTCTGACGGGCCTCTACTGACATTTACGCTCAAGAACACGGGCTTGGTGTCAGCGAAAGAGCTCTCGATCGTTTACACCGCATTCGCATCTGATTACACACTTGAAACGCTAACAGGCGATGGCGAACAACGTAAGAACAGGAGCGTCCGCGTTGATTATGTGGGTACATTTCATCCCGGGGAGCTAAAGCCTGTTTTGCGAGTCAAAGGCGGTTCTCATCCCAGCGGATGGGGAGCCAAGCTGACCATAGTCGCCGTGGCGTCAGACTCCCCTATGCTCGTCGGCGAGTTCGACATTAGCTTTCGCGAGGACACGAGTTCACAGTGGCGCGTCCAGATGATTCCAAAGCTCTACGAGGACTGATCTTGTCATGCGGTCGCTCGACACCTCGGATAGTTTGGGCAGCCCCAGAACGACCGTCCTGCATTCGGGCCTTTGGCTGCGACCCGTTGAATCATCGGCACGTCGCACTTCGGGCAGATCGGTACGCTTGGCTGTACGGCCGCCGCCCCGGGCGCTAGCGGCGGCGCCGGAGCCAGATAAGGCATTAGATCAACGGCAAGCTGCTGCCGGCTGTACGCAGCTTGGGCCGCAACTCTCAGGAGCGGCAAGCCGGCCGCGGCGAAGACGCGATTTTTGACGTCATCGCCTTTCATGCGGTCAGACCGCTGATGGCTTGAGTCGTCGAGTTCGATCCCAAACAATGGCCGCATCGTCTGTGGATCGCAGAGCAGGAAGTCTACATGCTTGCGATCGATGCGGTTCCGATGAGCGCGAAAGTTCTCTTGGCCGTCAACGTCGAAAAGATCGCCAAGATTCACCTTGCAATTGATGGCCGCCCGTCCGTCTACGGCCAGTTGCAGCACACGGAAAAAAGAGAGTTCGGCCGGCGTGAGAAACGCAGCGAGGCGATAGGGGAGCGGCTCAGCGGTCTCGCTGCCTCTACTTCCGAAGCCGAAGAGGCGGAGGATCGCGAGGAGACATCCGGGCGGCGGTTTGTCGGTCATATCGCATCAGCATACAGGCCCGGCAACGATGGCTAAATACGGTCCGGCTTCGCGGATCCTGGCAACGGTCCAAGCGGCGGCTAGGCCTGCCAGTGATGCCTGAGGTCAGGCGGAAGAGTTTCACAGGCCACAAGTCATATCGACCTTTTGCTGTGGGGTTCGGGGGGGCTGAGGATTGACACCCAGCCGTTCGCTCGCTTTCCAGTGTTTGTTTCAGCGCCCCGAACGTGGGTCATTGCTCCGCGAGCGGCTTTTTCAAGGGCGGGTACACCGTCGGAAAGTGCTCCTAGAATAGGATTAAAACGGCGGCAGTCGCTCACTTTGGTCGCTTGCCGCTCGGGTGTTTTCCGCTGGAATGAGGCTAGTCGAACGCTTGCCGCAAGAGTTCAAGGGTTTACGACTCCCTTGGCGGTGCGACGCCGACCGCGGTCCACAACGGATCTTGATAAGTTTTGCCCCATTCGCGACCGTAATGCTCAAACGCGACCTGGGGCGTATTCCCAAGTAACTCAGCAAGCGTTTCGATGGTGCAACCCGCGCCCCCGTTCCAGTAGCCTGAAAGCAACCGATGGGCGAAGGTGTGCCGGCACGTATTGCAGGAGAATTGGCTACGTACGGGATCAAGGTCCCATCGCAGTGCCCGCTTAATCTTGCGAAACCTGGCCCCGCCAGTCACCTTCTTCCAAGTCCTTCCCTGAGCATTGGGAAACAGAGGCGCGTCTTTGTCCGCCCCTCGCAACCGAGTCACCAATAGTTTCGCCACTTCAGAACGAACCGGAATCTTGCGAGTCTTCTTTGTTTTCGAGGAGTAAACTCGCCAGAGCATCCCGCCGTTCACTAGCTCTGCATCGCGGACTCGAAGACGGGCCAGTTCACAAAACGGCCGCAGTCCGGTGTGAACAGCGGCAAAGAGAAAATCTCGGAATGCATTGTCGGCTGCCTTATAAATCGCCTTTTCATCGCCGGGACTAAACGATTGCAATCTCGGCCTTGCACTCGGCTTTGGAAAACCGCGGAACGGATTCTGAATTCCGTGACATTCTCGGGCGAATTCAAAGGCTGAGATGACGACCGTTAAGGCGTTTCGACGCGTCACGGGTGAGCGCCAAGTCGGGTGTGACTCTACCCAGTGCTCAAGGTGCCACTTCTGTAACTGGTCGATCGGCAACGCACCGCAGTACTTCGCGAAGTCGTTGAGCAAGCGACGAACATGCTGCCCATGTTCATCGCAGACGCGCCCGCTGCGCACTCGTGCCTCACAGGACTGAATGTATTCAGAACATACGCCAGCCACGAGAGCGACCGCCTTTGGGTCGGCCATCACCTCGGCACTAGGTTTCCAGTCGTTTCTCGCTTTCAGTCGAGCGAGTGCTAGATCCGCGGCTTGCTTGCTGGAAGCACTTTTAATCCGCTTTCCGGTTGCGTCGAGCAGAGCAACACGCCGTTTCGTGCCAGGCGGCGTGAAGTACCAAGTACCGGTCTGCTGCCAGTACCATGCTGAACCTGCGGCACGCCTCCGTTTGGATGGCCCGAGAGGCGTCTGTTTGGTTGATTCGGAGTTCATGCAATTGCTCTCTTCCGAATGGTGTCATTCCGCTTCTTCGGAAGCTTCGGCTGTTCGCCAATTGCTGCCCAGAGTGGAGCTTGGTAATGCTGTCCCCACTCTCGGCCGTAGTGGTCGAAAGCAACCTTCGGTGTGTCCCCAATCAATTCGGCTACTGTTTCGATCGAACACCCGACGCCATCCGTCCAATAGCCGGACAACATCCGATGCACGAAGGTATGCCGGCAGGTGTAGCAGCTGTACTTGCCGCGAACCGGGTCCTGGTCCCAGCCAAGTTTTTTGCGAAGGTTGCGGAAGCGGACCACACCGGTCATACGCTTCCACTGCCGTCCCTTGGTGTTGCGGAAGAGCGGTAGGTTCGAGCCCGGCGGCGAGTCCTTGAGCAATTGCATCACCAGCTTCGCAACCTCCGGCCGAACCGGAATCTTGCGGGTCTTCTTTGTCTTGCTGGAGTAGACTCGCCACATCATCCCGCGTGGCGTGTGCTCGACGTGTTCTGCCGTCAGCTTCGCGAGTTCGCAAAAGGGCCGCAGGCCCGTATGAAGTGCCGCAAACAGGAAATTCCGGAACCGCGGTTCGAGGCTCGCGTAAAGCACTTGTTCGTCTTCCGGACTGATTGACTGTAGCCGCGGCTTAGGCGTCGGCTTCTTCAGGCCCTTCAGTGGGTTCGCGACCCCGAACATTTCCTCAGCTCGATTGAAGGCTGCGAGCACCACGCTGATGACGCCCCGATGGGTCTCGGTGCTTCGCCAGCTGGCGTGGCTATCGATCCAAGTAACGATGTGCCCCTTCTTAAGCTCGGAGAGAGGGAGTGCGCCGCAGTAGGAGCACAAATCGTTGAGCCAGCCCTTGGAACTCGTCCAGTGGCCGGTGCTCATCGACCCTTTCGCGACACATCGCTCGCAGTACTGCAAATACTCCGAGCACACCCGAGCGACGATCCACTCACCGTGAATCAGGTGATCGGGCCGATCGTCGGCCACGGCTACCTTGACCTTGGCGAGCGACCGCTCTGCCGCGGACTTATTTGCCAGCCCCTTGATGCGATCGCCTTGATCGTCGAACAAGGCCATTCGCCGCTTGGTTCCCGGCAGCGTGTAGTACCACGCGTCAGTCTGCTTCCAGTACCACGCCGATCCATGCTGCTGGCGACGCACTTTTCGTTTCCGACCCATCACTAAACCTCTCGCCTGTTGACCCACAATTCAGGGCGGCCGATACTAGCGCAGCCACTCCGCTCCCCTCGCTTATCAGCTCGGTGATCCATGCACAGCCGCCATTCCGGACGATTTGCTCGCCCAGGATTCGTTCCCGGTTTACTACACTTAATTGCTACACTAATCATTGCCGCCACAGGGTCTCTCTCGACAATTCGTCCGGCATTCTCCGAGGAAAAAGCCAGAGAATCTCGTGTACCAAATATAGTTTTGATACTTGCTGACGATCTTGGTTACGGCGACCTCAGCTGCTTCGGTCAGGAGCGGTTTCAAACCCCGAACATCGATCGCATCGCTCGCGACGGGATGCGATTCACTCAGCACTACTCGGGCAGCCCTGTTTGCGCTCCATCACGCTGCGTGCTCATGACCGGTTTGCATCCGGGTCATGCGGCGGTGCGAAACAATCGCGAAGCGAAGCCGGAGGGACAGTTTCCGCTGCCGGAAGGCACGGTCACGCTGCCGCTGCGATTACAAGAGCTTGGTTATGTGACTGGCGGTTTCGGCAAGTGGGGTCTAGGAGGCCCGGGGAGCACCGGCGAACCGCTGAAGCAAGGATTCAACCGATTCTTCGGTTACAACTGTCAGCGAGTTGCTCACAATCATTATCCGCCGCACCTGTGGGACGACGACCAGCGGCTGATGCTGCGCAACGGAGAATTCGCGGCCCATCAGCGGCTGCCAGAGGGATCGGATGTAAACGATCCAGCGGCGTATGCAGCCTTCACGGGCAAGGACTATGCTCCCGATTTGATCACTCAGCAGGCGGTAAAGTTCATTGAGCAGAACAAGGAACGACCGTTCTTTCTGTACTTTCCAACGACCATCCCACACCTTGCGTTACAGGTGCCCGAGGAGGCCCTTCGCAAGTTCGACGGCAAGTTCGAGGACGCCCCCTACGCCGGCGGCAACAGCTATCTGCCCCATCGGACGCCGCGAGCTGCTTATGCAGCAATGATCACAAAGCTAGATGAGCACGTTGGCCAGTTGCTCGACAACGTCGAAGATCTTGGCCTCACGGAGAACACTATTTTTGTGTTCACGTCGGACAATGGCCCTCTCTACAACCGGCTCGGCGGGACCGACACCGACTTCTTTCAGTCAGCGCGCGACCTCCGCGGCCACAAAGGCTCGGTCTACGAAGGAGGCATTCGGGTACCGATGGCCATCTGCTGGAAAGGAACGATCCAGTCCGGCAAGGAAAGCGATCGAGTCACCGGCTTCGAAGATTGGTTCAGCACACTGCTCGAACTGACCGGCAAAACGGATGAAGGCACGCCTGTCACGGATGGTGTTAGCTTTGCCCCCACACTGCTGGGGCGCGAGCAGCCGCCGCGCGAGTTCCTTTATCGCGAATTTCCAGCCTACGGCGGCCAGCAGTCGCTGCGAGTTGGTGACTGGAAGGCTGTGCGACAGAACCTCATGCCTCAGACCGGTGGCAAGGGCAAGGGCAAAACGAAGGTGGCTCGCATCAATAACGAGCCCGATCTGCGCATCGAGCTTTACAACGTGAAGGACGATCCGCGCGAGACGACCAACGTAGCCGACCAACATCCCGAAATCGTGGCTCGTATGGAACGTTTGCTACGAGCACAGCACCGACCCAACCCCGACTTTCCGTTCCCGGCACTGGATCAGTTGCAATGAAGTTTCGATATCTGTTCCTGCTCGCGGGTATCCTAAGCGTCTTTGTTGCCGCGCGCGATGAAGCGACAGCCGCAGAAGCTGCACGGCCTAACTTTCTTTGGATCACGCTCGAAGACATTTCGCCCAACCTGGGCTGCTACGGCGACCAGTACGCTCGCACGCCGAGCATGGATGCCCTCGCCGCTCGCGGTGTGCGCTACTCGAATGCCTTCGCCACGATCGGCGTCTGCGCGCCGAGCCGATCGACTTTGATCACCGGAGTGTACGCGCCATCGCTCGGCACGCATCCGATGCGGTGCCAGAGCGACTTGCCCGAGGGAGTGCCGTGCTTCCCGCAGTACTTGCGCGAGGCAGGCTACTACTGCACGAACAACGTGAAGACCGACTACAACTTCAAGCATCCTCGCGAAACCTGGGACGAGAACAGCAAGGACGCACATTACAAGAACCGCGGCAAGGATCAGCCGTTCTTCGCCGTCTTCAATCTCACCTCCTGTCACGAAAGTCAGATTCGCCTGCCTGAAGCTGAGTACCAACGGCGGATGGCAACGCTGGACCCTGGCGACAAGCACGATCCGGCCAAGGCAGAGTTGCCGCCATACCATCCGGATACCCCGGACGTTCGCCAGGATTGGGCCCGCTATGCCGACATGATCACGTTCACCGACCGACGGGTCGGTGAGTTGCTCGAAGAACTTGAGGACGCAGGCCTTGCCGACAACACCATCGTGTTTCTTTTCTCCGACCACGGCGCCGGCATGCCGCGTTCGAAGCGGTGGCTCTACGACACGAGCCTGAAGGTTCCGTTCATCGTCCACATGCCGAAGCAGTTCCAAAACCTGGCGCCCGGACCAACGGGTGAAGCAACTGACCGGATGGTCAGCCTCGTCGACGTGGCTCCGACGATGCTGAGCCTTGCCGGACTCCCGCCGGCTAAGCACATGCAAGGCACCGCGTTCCTCGGCAAGCACGCCGGACCGCCGCGCAAATTCGTTTACGGACATCGTGACCGGATGGATGAGCGAACCGATTTGATTCGCGCGGTCCGCGACGGGCGATTCAAGTACATCCGCAACTACTATCCGCAGCGGCCCTACTTCCACGAGCAGTACTTAGGCTACGGCAACGAGATGCCGACGCTGCGCGTTTGGCAGCAGCTTTCCAAAGCCGGCAAGCTCGAAGGTGCGCAAGCGATCTTCATGGGAGACAGCAAACCGACGGAAGAACTTTATGACACACAGGCCGACCCATACGAAATTGTGAATCTCGCGAGTTCTGCCGAGCACCAGGAGACACTGCAACGGCTCAGCGGCGAGCTTAACCGCTGGCAGGCTGAAATCGTCGACCTCGGATTGCTCCCAGAAGCCGATTTGCGAACACGGTTTGGCAATCGGCCGGCCTACAACGCGGTGCGGGACAACGCGTCCGTTTATCCTTTGGCAGAAATCGCGAAGGCGGCCGCAGTGGCAATCCAGCGAGACGGCAAGAACCTGCCCACGCTGACATCCTGGCTTGGCCATGCTGATCCGGCAGTGCGATTCTGGGCTGCTCAAGGCGTTGCCTCACTTCAAGCGACGCAAAGCGAAGCAAGGGCGCGTCGTATCGCCCAGGGAGCATTGAGCGACACCGCAGCGTGGGTGCGGGTGGCGGCGGCGGAGGGCCTTTGTTCACAAGGCGAGCGAAAAGCTGCTCAACCTGTCTTGGAGGCGGCGCTCTCGGATGCGAATCCCTGGGTGCGGCTGCAGGCCATTGAAGCCATCGACCGGCTGGGTCTGAAAGGCGATTCGCTACAGCAAAAGCTCGATGCGGCGCATGGCGACAGCAACGAGTATGTTGTGCGAGTCGCCGAGCACGCGGCTCCAAAGCCCAGCGGCAATCGCCCTGAAGGGAAAAAGGGCAAGGGGAAGAAGGCCAAGACCTGACGGCCTACGCCTGCCTTACTCGAGTCGCGCTCGGAACAGGTACGGGTGAGTATTACCACCCCGATCGTGAGCGTCCTGCAACACAACAAGGTAAGGGCCGTCAGCCGGCAGCGCCACGCTGAGGACTGGATCAGCGCTTTCCGCAGTGTCGTCACAAGTCGTCAGCAATCGGCCCTCCGAGTCGAACACTGACAAAACCCCGTCAACCGGCGAACCTTGTCGACGAGCGATGACTTCGGCAGTCAGTTTCTGTCCAGCCTTGCCGGTAACCTGAAACACTTCAGGATCCTTCGGCTGAATGATACCGACCAGCGTCTTGCCCGGCTCGATTGGCTGCGGCTGCTTGAAGCCATCGTTGGGCTCCGCTTCCGCGACTTGCTGGTCCTTCGGAAGAACAAGCAAGCGATAGGCAGGCGCAGCGCCAGCCGGAGTGTGAACGACGAGCGGAATCTCACTCGCGGCAAAGGAATCGGGAACTTTGAGCTCGATTTCGACGAGCGTATCGCCGACTTGCTGCGGCGTCATCTGATTGGGAACGCCGGTCTTTTCTTTCTTTTTCAGCATCACTTCGAACGGTAGCTGAGCCCCGCTGGCTTCGACACGCTCGGCTACGTCGAGTTTCAAGCCGCGCAACTGGATCGTCACGGTCTGTCCAGGGGCCACCACTAGCGTGCTGGCAAAGATCACCTCGGGGGCGTCCTTCTTCGCAGTGTCCTGGGCGGTCGCCGCGGCCTGGCCAACCATGAGGCAAGCGAGGATGGCAGTGGCGAGCGAGCGACTAAGCATACAGCTCATGAATCAGATTGCCTTCGTCCAGAATCTCGAGCGGCCGCCCGTCGGGCGTGTAAATCGGCTTACGGGGATCGATACCGAGGGATGCCAGCAGCGTGTACGCCACATCGGCCGGTGTGACTGGCTTCGTCGTCACTGATCCACCTGTGTCGTCGGTAGCGCCAATGACCTGGCCCGGCTTCACGCCGGCCCCAGCAAATAGCAGCGACGCTGCCGGCCCCCAGTGGTCGCGCCCTTCGTCCTTGTTGATCTTTGGTGTGCGGCCAAATTCGCCAAAGCAGGCGACGAGCGTGTCGTCGAGCAGGCCGCGGTCGTGCATGTCGTTGATCAGCGACGAAAACCCCTGATCGAATTCGGGCAGCTTCTTATCGAGGCTCGGGAAGATCTTGCCGTGGTGATCCCAGCCGCCGTAATTGACGGTGACGAACGTCACGCCCGATTCGACCAGCCGGCGGGCGAGCAGGCAGCTTTGGCCGAACGTATTGCGGCCGTACTTATCTCGCAGTTCAGGCGATTCCTTCTCGACATCAAACGCCGCTTGGGCCTGCGGCGAGAGGATCATCTCGGCGGCCTTCTGCTGGAACTCGTCGTAGGTGGCGATCTGATCGTTCCCTTTAACCTGGCGGTTAAGCGAATCGATCGCCGCCAGCACCGTCTTGCGCCGCTCAAGAGATTTGTCCGGAAGCGGCTGAGAGCGGGCGAGATCGCGAACCCGGAAGCCGCCGGAATTTGGATCGCCCGCCTTGAACGATTCGTACCGACCGCCCAGGAAAGCACTGCGGCCGAGTTCCCAGGTGAATGAAGGATTGTTCGGCACCGCAACATAGGGCGGAACCTGAGAACGGAACCCAGTCTCGTGAGCCACCACGGCGCCGATCGCTGGATAGTCGCCGAATGGACTGCCGAATCGGCCTGAAAGGACCCAGTTGGTGGCTGTTTCGTGATGGTCGTTGTTGTGAGCGCCCGAGCGAACAAGAGCAACCTTGTCCATCGTCTGCGACATCTTCTGCATCAATTCGCCGAAGACGACACCCGGCAGATTCGTGTTGATGGTCTTGTACTTGCCGCGGATCTCTTCGGCAGCGTTGGGTTTGGGATCGAAGCTGTCGTGATGCGACAGGCCGCCACCGAGGAAGACCAAAATGACGGACTTGGCCTTGGCCGTAGGTGCTGCCGCTGAAGCGGATCGCAGTTGCAGCAAGTGAGCGAGGCTCAGGCCGAGCGGTGCGATCGTCCCAACGCGAAGAAAGTTGCGGCGGCTCACGCCGTTGCACAATCGCGAGCGAGACGGGTCAAGCTGGATGTCGATCATGGTTCACTCCTTGCTGCCTGACACGAGCGGCAAATCCTTGAAACTTCAGCTGCTCGGTATGTTGTGCACTCAGTGGTTGAAAGCAAACTCTTTCGTATTCAAAACGGCCCAAAACACGTCCTGCAAAGCGGCTTCTCGGTTTTCAGCACCCTCGAGCGCTCCGAGCACGGCCGCCAGTTCCTGGTCATTCGGTCTGCGCGACAAGGCTGACAGGAAGATGGCTTCGACTGCCTTGGCGTTGTCGGGCTCTTCGGCGGCCAATTTCTTCAAGCGGCAGTCTGCATGATTGAACTTCTGCACGAGGCTTTCGCCGCACTGCAAATGCAAAAGCTGCGGCAGGTTCACTTCGCCGTTGCGCTCGCAGGCACAGGCCGTCACCCGATCGCTGCGTCCGAACAATCCGAGAAAGTAGGAACTAACACCGGGGTCGGGGAGTTGAATCGCTCGCACGCCGAGCGGATAGCCGTCGAATCTTTCCGGCACGCCGACGCTTTGCGACATCGCATCCAGCAGCACTTCAGCGGGCAATCGGCGGGCGTAGTAGTGTGAGTAGAACCGCTGATCAGTTTCGTTTTCGGGCGTCGTCGTCTCGCTGAGTTGATAGGCTCGCGAGGTAACGATCATGCGCATCAGATGCTTGAGATTGTAGTTGCTTTGAACGAACTCGCGATTCAGAGCAGTCCAAAGCTCGCGATTCGTCGGCGGATTGCTTGCCCGCAAATCATCGACCGGTTCTACCAGGCCAACGGCGAAGAAGTGCCTCCAGAGTCGATTGACCATAGCACCGCTGAAGTATTCGTTCGTCGGATCCGTCATCCACGACGCGAGCGCCGTACGAGGATCTTGCTCACTTGTCAGTGTGACCGGCTGACCATCGAGCGCCTGCGGCGGAAGCTGTTCCCCGGTGCGCGGCTGGCGTACAGCAACCGGCCGTTTGCGGATTTCGTCTCGCTGCTTCAGCAGGTTCTCGCGGTGGCGATTTTGATCTTCGATTTGCTTGCGGATCGGCTCCGCGTCCGCGTCACTCTTACCGGCCAGGCTGTCGTTCAGCTCTTTTAGCTTCTTGTCAGACTCGGCCAACTGCCGGGCGTTGTTCTCTTCGTCCTGAGTTGCAATGACCAGGCTCGTCGGCCCCTCGGCAGAGTTTTTGCGCTGCAATTGGAGGCGGGCAAAGTAGGCTGCGAAGTGATAGTAGTCGTTCTGCGTATAGCGCTCGAGCGGGTGATTGTGGCATTTGGCACAGCCGATCCGTGTGCCGAGAAACGCTTGAGCGACGGAAGACACGACCTCCATCTCTTCCACATTGCGTTTCTCGCCGACCGTGACGATGTAGTAGCCGATCTGCGGGTTCTGAACCGAATCCCCCTGCGAGGTGAGCACGTCGCGAGCGATTTCGTGCCAGGGTCGATTGGCCGCTAGTCGCGACCGCACCCAAGCGTGCATCGAGCGTACGCCTTTCGCGCCGCGCACGTCGTGATCGCGCTCCTTGCGGTTCTGCAACACGTCGCAGAGTTGCAAGGTCCAGTAGTCGACCCACTCGGGGCGATCGAGAAGTCGGTCGACGACGTGCTTTCGCTTGTCGGGCGAATTGTCGGCCAGGAACGACGTGACTTCTTCCGGCGTAGGCAGGGTGCCGATCAAGTCGAGGTGCACACGTCGCAAGAAGGTTGCGTCCTCGGCCGGTGGAGAAGGAGGCAGCTTGAGCGAAGCGAGCTTGTTGAACACATGCTCGTCGATTACACCCCGCCGCTCCGCGTATCGGGCGGCATCGACCTGGTGCTCGTACGGAACCGTAAAGGTAACTACCTGCACCTGAGTCTGAAAATGAACGCGAACAACCGATTCACCACACCCCAAGGCCTTCACGCGCCCTTCGGGCGTGACCTCGAGCAGACTGGCGTCGTTCGAGAAAAACTGTGCCAGCCAGGTGACATCGCGGACCCTCCCGTCAGAGTAGTGGGCCAGCACGAGTAGTTGTTGCATTTGCTCAGGTCGCATCAGGCGATCCCCGGGCAACACCTCGATACGCTGGACCGTCGCCTCATCCGGAACCAGGCCGGGCGTGCCGGATTCGATCCAGCGGAGTAGCGTCGTGTAAGCGGCGCTATCGGGCTCGATCAGGCGTCCGCCCAGATGCGTCGTTTGACCCGTTGGCTTTTTGAGCAAGAGACTCTCTGCGGGCGATGTCTGGCTAATTCGCCGACCGTAAAACTCGCGTGTGATCCATCCGTGATCCCACTCGGGTGCATAGCCGCGGAGGGAAAGGCGAAAGCCGTTTTGACCCGCAAGCTTGCCGTGGCAGGCTCCCTGATTACAGCCGTAACGAGTGAGCACAGGTTCGACGTCATTGCGGAACGACGGCGGTGAAGTCGCGCCGGCTGCTTCGACACGAACGGGCACTTTGACCTGCTGGCCTTCGAACTCAACTACAACCTCGCAGGTGCCGTCTGCAACGGCTTGAAGCCGATTGCCGGCCAGGACCGCAGCGGTCGAGGGCTGACTGCTCGTCAGTTTGGCTTGCTCGCTGACATCCAGCTTTCGGCCGTCCGGTGCGACCGCGATCACCAGCAAGCCATGTTCGGCCGCGGCACCGTGCAGCTTGATTTCCTTGGGAGCGACTTCGAGCGAAGCGGGCGTCTCGGCAAAAGCGTGGCTGCTGAGGACGCAAAACGAGACCGCCAGCAGGGTTATCTGAACGCCAGCCTTCATGGTGGGTCCTGAGAGGTGGGAAGGTCGTGGGGAGGGCGAGCGGGGCGGGACGGTCGCTTCGGCAAGCGTCTATCTTAATCGGTCCAATTTCACGAAGTAAAGCAATAGCAGGCACTTCTGCCAAATCAGCGAACCGCGGGCCGGGCCGCGCTTAAGTCGACTCGTCGCTTTATAATGACTTTGATCTCGCCAATCGTTACTCGAAATCAGGCCCTCATGTACGGCTCGAACGAAATTCAGCACGCGACCAAAGTCCTTCGTGCCGGTGGGCTTGTGGCCATTCCGACGGAAACGGTCTACGGTCTCGCCGCGGACGCGGAGAACCCTGCCGCCGTCCTCAAGATTTTTGCCGCGAAGGGGCGCCCCTCCTTTCATCCGCTCATCGCGCATATCGCGTCGGTTGATGCCCTGCCGCAGTGGGCTGCGACGGTACCCGACAGCGCAAAGCGGCTTGCCGAGCGTTTCTGGCCGGGACCGCTGACGATGATTCTGCCGCGAAGCGAGCGAGTTCCCGGCGTCGTCACCGGCGACTTGCCGACGGTCGGCTTGCGCGTGCCAGCGCATCCGCTTGCTCAGTCGCTGCTTGAAGAATTCGGTGGTGGCCTGGCCGCTCCGTCAGCCAATCGCTTCGGCCGCGTGAGTCCGACGACGGCGCAGCACGTCCGAGAGGAACTGGGCGACCGTGTCGACCTGATCTTGGACGGCGGGCCTTGTCAGGTCGGCCTGGAGTCGACGATCGTCGATCTCTCCGGTGAAAGACCCGTTTTGCTGCGACCGGGGGCGGTCACGCCCGAACAGCTTTCCGCCGTATTGCCTAATCTGGAACTCGACCCCGCCGAGTCGGCCACGCATTGCTCCGGGCGGCTCGAAAGCCATTACGCTCCGCGGGCGAGCGTACAGATCGTCGCCCAAGAGGAGCTAAGCGAACGCCTTGCAAGAGAAATCGGCCGAGTCGCCGTGCTCTCTGCTGTTCAGCCGACAAGTACAGCAGAGTTCGACTGGTCGCCGATGCCTGCGGATCCGGTCGCCTACGCGCGGCAGCTTTACTCGCGCTTAAGGGAGATTGACGAGCGTCAAATCCCTCAGGCATTGGTCGTACTGCCAGCCGAAGCCGGCATTGGTTTGGCAATCGCCGATCGCGTTCGCAAGGCTGCCGCCCCGCGTTCGTCCGCGGTTCCCGGCTAACGTATGCCAGAGTTGATCTAGATATTCGACTCGGACCGAGCCGAATTCTGTTTCACTCGGATCATGGCAATGTTATCGTGGGCGGACATTTCTAATTGTCACCATGACCTAACGCTACCATGTCGCGCCGTGGGTTCACACTCGTCGAACTGCTCGTCGTGATCGCCATCATCGGCGTGCTGGTGGCACTCTTGCTGCCTGCCGTTCAAGCCGCTCGCGAAGCCGCGCGTCGGAGCAGTTGCTCCAACAATCTGCGCCAAGTCGCTCTGGCGATGCATAACTTTCACGACACTCACGGCTGCCTGCCGCCGGGCAATGTGCAGGGGACTACGGCGAGGCCACCTCACACGCGTTTCGGCATCGCCTTGGGCACGGAGCACGGTTGGAGCATCTTCGTTCTGCCATTCATGGAGGGTTCGTCGCTCTACAACGGCTATCGCTGGGACAAGAGCTGGGACGCGACGGAAAACTTGCCTGTTGTTCGGCAGCATGTTCAAACCTTTATTTGCCCATCCGCGCCAGGCAACAAGCGGGTGGATGTCGACAATAAGAACGCTGCCTGCGGCGATTACGGCGTGCTCAACGAGATTCGCAGCCAGGTGAAGTTGTTTGATGCGGGCTGGATCGATGCTCAGAGTCGCTACGCGCCGGAAGGGATGATGCTGGCCAACCAGTTGTCAACATTCGCCCAGTGCACCGACGGCCTCTCTAGCACCGTCTGGCTCGTGGAGGACGCGGGCAGGCCGCTCGTCTACAACCGCCGCCGCACGCAGATGACGGGTACCACGACCGGCGGCGGTTGGGCCGACTCTCAGAATTCGTTCGCTCTCGAAGGCTATAAACCAGACTGCTCTGCCGACCAGGACAATTGCGCGATCAATTGCTGCAATCGCAATGAAATATTCGCTTTCCACCCGGCGGGCACGAACGCAGCACTGGGGGATGCCAGCGTCCGGTTCCTGGCCCGAGATACGGAGCTACGCGTGGTCGCCCGACTGGTCACGCGCGCGGCTGGCGAAGTGGTTGAAGTTCCCGGCAATTAGCCGAAAGCTAAGTGGGCGCCTCTTCAGAAATCGCGGTGAGTAAGCGCTGCCGCACTTCGCTCATGCGACGCTCGTCCATAATCTTTCGCCCCGTGCTGCGGTCGGTTACATAAAAGACGTCAACCACCTGATCCAAATGGGTACCAATCTTGGCAATGCTCACCGACAAATCCAGCTCGAATAATGTGCGAGCAATCGAGTAGAGCAGACCCATCCGGTCATAAGCAAAAACGGCAAGAATGGTGTACCGCTCGGAGGTCGTGTTGTCGAACGTGACCTGGGTCGGCATGATCTTGGTGGCCGCCGATTGAGCTGTCACACGCTCATGCCAAAGACGACGAAACACGGGCGGCTTGCCACTGCCATCCTTCAGCGCGGCGACTAGCGCGGCACTCACCTCCGCCAGTCGCGATTCGGCTGGTACGCCGGCGAAATCCTGGTCCTGCACATAAAAGCGGTCGAGCACCATCCCTTCGGCCAGAGTGTTGATTTCGGCCGACAGGATTTGTTGCCGCATGCTGGAAAGCGCGCCGGTCAATCGATGAAAAATGCCGGGAGCCATTTCTTCATACGTGCCGACGGTGTATTCCACCACGTTCCGCCCGTTCAGGAATCGGCCCCAGGCGATCGCATCATCGTGGGGCAGACGATGCAGGCGATCCAACTCATCCACCAACTGCTGCGGCGAGCTGGCAAACAAACAGCATGAGGGCAAGGCATTGATCTGGGAATGCCACCAGTTTTGGTCGGGCAACTTCGCAGCGAGCGTGTGCACTTCTGCCCGCCGCTTTTGCTGCCGGTCGTTCATCGCGTCAGCGGGTGAATCGCTCGCCAGCAGCCCGAGCGCGTGTTCATAAAGATCGGTAATGAGCTGTTCTTTCCACTCATTGAGCACGCCAGGTCCGACGGCGGCCAGATCGGCGAGCGTTAAAAGGTAGAGTAGCTGCAGGTTCTCAGGCGAACCAACTTCCACCGCGAACGGCACCACGACTTTGTCGTCGTGAATGTCATGTTGCTGAGCCAGATCGTTCATTCGCAGATGTTTGTGCACCAAAAAGACGAGCGTCTGGGTGTCATGCTCCGACATTCCCAGCCGATGGGCCGTGCGCTCAGCCAATCGCTTGCCGACTTCGCTATGGTCCTCGACATAACCTTTGCCCAAGTCGTGCAGCAGCAGCGCCAGGTGCAGGAGGTACTTCTGCTTGAGACCCCGGTAGATTTCGCCCGGCTTGCCGCGATGCTGCGCCAGTCGAGTGACTTCCTCCACGGCCCGGAGTGAATGTTCGTCGACCGTGTACCGGTGATAAGCGTTGAACTGCAGCAGGCCGCGGGCGTGCGACATTCCGGGCACAATCTGCTCGAGCACGCGCAACTCATGCAGCAGTCGCAACAGTTCACCGAGTCGCGCCGGCTGATTGAGCAGCGATAGAAACCGCTTGGCAACATCGGGCGGCAACGGATCATCCGCGTTTGCTGGCCCACGCTGCATCATCGACGCCCGAATCGCCTGCCAGGTCTCGTGAGCAATCGGCTTGTCGGTGAGGTTTGCCAGATCGAGCAGCCGAAGCACCTCGCCCAAATCCCCGCGCAGCTTCGTCAATCCCCGCCGCCGTGCCGCGACGCTCGCCGGACCGACGCGGTAGTCACCCTCGAACTGGTGGCTGAGGAGCGGGTCCAGCAAGGAGCGGAACAGTGCCTTAGGTCGAGCACTTGCAGCAAAGTGCGAAGCAATCTCGCGCACCGTGCTGGTGTGTTGAAAGTATTCCCGCATGAATTGCTCGACCGGCAACAAACCCTCCACGGGTTCATAATTTCTAGCGCTCGCCAGTCGGAGTTGCTCGGCTCGATCTAGCAGATCGTTAGCCTTGCCAGCGTGAAAGTGCATGTCGTTCCGCAGCCAAAGCAAATAGTCCCGTGCCTTGCGGAGTTCGCGCAAATCTTCCTTGGATAGATTGCCGGCCTGATGCAGAGCCTCCAGTTCACTCGCCTGCCACCGAGCAAAACCAATCCAGCGGACGAATTGCATATCACGCAGGCCTCCACTCGAGCGTTTGACGTTTGGCTCGAGGAGGAATACGGTCTCTCCGTACTTGGACCGTTCTTCGCTCCGCGCGGCCTCGACCATTGTCAGCAGCCGGCGGCTATTCGTCCGGGTGCTGCGAGAGAATCGAGTTCGAAATGTTTCAAACAGGTCGCCGTCGCCCAGGATCAGCCGCGACTCAGAGAGCGCCGTGAATACGGTGGCATCCTGCATGGCCAACGTGCACGCCTGCGCACTGGTTCTCGCCGAAAAACCAACGTCCACTCCTGTGTCGTAAAGGTGCTGAGAAAATCGCCGCGAGAGGGGCAGTATTTGCTGATCCGAGAGCGGATGCAGCAGCATCAAATCGATATCGGAATGCGGGGCCATTTCCCGCCGTCCGAATCCGCCTAACGCAACGAGCGCGACGCTCTGATCCATTTTCTTGCGATCTTCGGTCGGCAATTCCGAGAATGCTGCCTGGAACAATTCGATGACGATCTGCTCGAGCAGATCGGTGAAGTGCGTGCAAACCTGCACCGCGGGCGAGCCACTCTCGTGCTGACGTTTGAGTTTCTCGCGCCCGGCAGCCAACCGCTCCTTGGCCACGCCGATCGCCGAACTCATTCGCGAACCTGTCGACATATCCAATCCCTCGCAAACGGCAGAGCAGGGCGGCACAGACGCTCCTTCGCGAGCGCCGCAGGCGGAGAGCCATAAACAAAGCGGCTGCGACGGTCGAAAACCGCCACAGCCGCTAGTACATTCGCATACGTTCGCCCGGGGACAAACTTCGCCTGGCGAGAGTAACGGCGTTTAGAGTGCGTCTTCGCCCGTCTCGCCGGTGCGAATTCGGACAACGTCCTTCAGGTCGGTAACGAAAATTTTTCCGTCGCCGATTTGACCGGTCTGGGCCGCTCGCATGATCGTATCGATCACTAGCGGTAGGTTTGAATCGGAACAAACCACTTCCAGCTTCACTTTCGGAACGAAATCGACGGCGTACTCCGTGCCGCGATACATTTCGGTGTGCCCCTTCTGCCGGCCGAAGCCGCGCACTTCCGAAATGGTCATGCCGTGCACGCCTCGCTCGGTGAGGGCGTTCTTCACGTCTTCCAGCTTGAAATGGCGAACAATTGCTTCCACTTTCTTCATCGACGAAACTCCTGGATGCAACGCTGCCGCCAACAGCCGATTTTTTGGGAGCTGAAGGCAGCGCGGTGGTGTGTGAACTTACCTGTTTGCCGCTGACGTAAACTCTGTCAGCGGCCGCGCTTGGATATGCTCCGATACTGTTAGTGTATCGGTCGGTTAGAAGAAGATGTAGCCCTCTTCGCCGTGTTGGCTGAGGTCGAGACCTTGGATTTCTTCTTCACGTTTGACGCGGAGGCCCATCGTTACATCCAGAAGTTTCAGGATGATGAAGGTGGCCACCGCTGCCAGCACCCAAGTAATGACCACGGCCACGATTTGACCAACCAGCAATTCGGTTCGGCCATCCACTAGCCCCACGGGCTTATAGTCGCTGATCAGATCTGGATCGCAAACCTGGACCGTTGCAAACACGCCAGTCAGAACGGCGCCAAGCGTTCCGCCGACTCCGTGAACACCGAAGGCATCCAGTGAATCGTCGTAGCCGAAAGCATGCTTCAGCTTCGTGCATGCCAGGAAGCAGACAATGCCCGCCGCGGCACCCATGGCAAGTGCCGGCATCGGCTGAACAAATCCGGCCGCCGGAGTAATGCAAACCAGGCCCGCAACCGCGCCCGATGCAGCACCGAGCACGCTCGGCTTGCCGCGAGTGATCCATTCCATCCCAGCCCAGGCCAGCGTACCGGCCGCGGCGGCAAAGTGCGTTACGCAGAATGCGCTCGAAGCCAGGCCGTCGGAGGCGAGTTCACTGCCGGCGTTGAAGCCGAACCAGCCGACCCACAGCATCCCAGCGCCCAGCACGGTGTAAG
>Ga0164290_1001103_pt1 | contig 52703 bp, 64 predicted proteins | sample Micstemetagenome_FD_108782 | JGI IMG/M metagenome (GOLD analysis project Ga0164290, IMG submission 108782) | Contaminated culture microbial community from soil near Moab, Utah, USA - Microcoleus steenstrupii SON62 (Illumina Assembly) | ecosystem: Environmental > Terrestrial > Soil > Soil crust...
CAGGAAGCTGGTGTCGACGCGGTTCACGCCGGCGCCCAGGCCGATGAACGGACGCAGGGCGTCGCCTTCGCTGCCGAAGTCGAACAGCACGTTCATCATCAGGGTGGCGGCCTTGAACTCGCCCTCGGGTGCTTCGCAGGCGCCGGCGGCCGGCGACACGTTGCACACGCCGCTCGGAAGACCGGGGCCCGGACGATCGATCCGCTCGATGTCGTTCTGGCGATAGCCGCCTTCCAGCTCCACGCGCCAGTTCTGGTCGAACCGGTAGCCCAGACGCGCAAACGCGGCCCAGTCACCCTCGGCGCCGATGTCGAACAGGGCGCCCGTCGTCTGCGAACGCGTCTCCACGTCGCCCAGCGTGTGGTAGCCCGCGTCAATCGCGCCATACCAGCCGTTCGGCTCAGCCGCCGCCGCGCCGGCCGACAGGGCAAGAGCCCCGGCCGCGCTGGTGGCCATGATAAAAGTCTTTACGCGCATGGGTGGATGCCCTCCGCAGCCCAAGTGAATCTGTGACGGCATACGAGCAGCCGCTGAGCTCTCATAACAGCCCCGCTAGCGGAGGTCGAGCGGGTCAAGCCGGATAAGCGGTCAGCGTGGCCATATAGTTACAACCTTGAAATCCCGACCCCGTAGGTCGATTCAAGGCGCACGTGTGGCTCGTCAGCCCCCGCCCGTCCGCCCGGTCGCCTTGCCGGATCCCTCGCAGACGGCGCAGGTTTCGCCGGAGACGCTGACGCCCGCGCCCTGGCATTCGGGACAGAGGGTCGGGTCGGGGTGCTGGAGCGAGGCCGGATCGACCGGATTGGACGGGGTCAGGTCGCGATCATCGATGTCGTGCGGGTTCATGCCGGTTGGAACGGCGCCGGAGGCCCTCCGGTTTCATGACGGCCGGTTTCATGATGACAGGGGCCGGGCCTGGCTTTACTGACCCGCCATCATGGACGAAACCGAACGGCAATCCGAGGAACGCGGCTGGGACACGGCGAAGACGCTGGCCGAGGCTCTGCCGTACATCCAGATCTACGACCGCAAGACGGTGGTGATCAAATACGGCGGTCACGCCATGGGCGAGAGCGCCGTGGCCAGACAGTTCGCCGCCGACGTGGTCCTGCTGAAGCTGATGGGGGTCAATCCGGTCGTCGTTCACGGCGGCGGACCCCAGATCAGCGCCATGCTGGACAAGGCGGGCGTGCGCTCCAGCTTCGTCGACGGCCTGCGGGTGACGGACGCCGACACCATGCAGGTGGCCGAAATGGTCCTGTCGGGCGCGGTCAACAAGGAGATCGCCCACTGGATCACCATGGCCGGGCGCGAGGCCGACGTGCGCGGCATCGGCCTGTCGGGCAAGGACGCCGGCCTGCTGACCGTGGAAAAGACCAAGCGCACCCGGCGCGACCCCGACAGCATGATCGAGCACGAGGTCGATCTGGGCTTCGTCGGCGAACCCACGCGGGTCGACGCCAAGCTGATCACCCGCCTGCTGGAATCCGACGCGGACTGGGTGCCGGTGATCGCCCCGATCGGCGTCACCGAGGACGGCCAGACCTTCAACGTCAACGCCGACACCGTGGCCGGGGCCATGGCCGGAGCCCTCGGGGCCAAGCGGATGCTGCTGCTGACCGACGTGGCCGGGGTCAAGGGCGCCGACGGCCAGATCATCCGTCAGATGACGGTCGGCGAGGCCTCGAAGCTGATCGACGACGGCGTGGCCACCGGCGGCATGATTCCCAAGCTGCAGACCGCCATGGCGGCGGTGCGCGAGGGGGTCGAGGCCGTGGTCATCCTGGACGGCCGCCGCCCCCACGCCATGCTGGTCGAGCTGTTCACCGAACACGGCGCCGGCACCCTGGTGAAGGCGGAATGAGCGCGGAGCCTCTCGCCGCGACGGAGATCGGGGCGGACCTGCGCCACATCCGCAGCTGGATCTTCGACCTGGACGACACCCTGTATCCGCCCGAGTCGCAGTTCATGGGGCTGATCCAGCAGCGCATAAACGACTATGTGGTCCGCACCTCGGGCCTGCCGGCGGACGAGGCCCTGGTGGTCCAGAAGAGCTATCTGAACGACTACGGCACCTCCCTGGCCGGGTTGATGGCCCACTACCGGATCGATCCGCACGACTTCCTGGCCGAGGTGCATGACGTGCCGCTGGACGTGCTGACGCCCGATCCCGGCCTGCGCGCGGCCCTGGAGCGGCTGGACGGGCCGCGCATCGTCTTCACCAACGGATCGAAGGCCCACGCCGAACGGGTGATCGAGCGGCTGGCGCTGGCCGACCTGTTCGACGGCCTGTTCTCGCTGGAGGACGCCGACCTGATCCCCAAGCCCGACCCCCGCACCTTCGCGCGCATGACCGAACGGTTCGGCGTCGCCCCGGAATCGGCCGCCTTCTTCGAGGACACCGTCAGAAACCTCGAGCCCGCCCACGCCATCGGCATGACGACCGTCCTGGTCGGGACCCGGGCCCACGACCCGAATATCCCCTTCGTCGACCACCGCGCCGCCGCGCTCGGTCCCTTCCTCGCCACAGCCCGCCTGCCCGGAGACGCCTGATGCTGGATCGCGCGCACCTTGAATCCGTCATCGAGACCGCCTGGGAGGGCCGGGCCGACATTTCGGTCTCGACCCACGGCGAGGTCCGCAAGGCCGTCGAACAGGCCCTGGCCCTGCTGGATTCAGGCGAGGCCCGCGTCGCCTCGCGCGGGGCCGACGGCGTCTGGACCACCCATCAGTGGCTGAAGAAGGCCGTGCTGCTGTCGTTCCGCCTGAACCCGAACACCCGCATGGGCGCCCACGTCGGGGCGACCATGGGCGTCACCGATCCGACGCCGGGACCCTACTGGGACAAGGTGCCGGTCAAATGGGCCCACTGGACCGAGGCCGATTTCGAGCGCGCCGGCTTCCGCGCCGTGCCCGGGGCCGTGGCGCGTCAGGGCGCCTTCATCGGCCGGAACGTCGTGCTGATGCCCAGCTTCGTGAACATCGGCGCCTTCGTCGACGAGGGCTCGATGGTCGACGCCTGGGCCACGGTCGGCTCCTGCGCCCAGATCGGGAAGAATGTGCACCTGTCGGGGGGCGCCGGCATCGGCGGCGTGCTGGAGCCGCTGCAGGCCAATCCGACCATCATCGAGGATGGCTGTTTCATCGGCGCCCGCGCCGAGGTGGCCGAGGGCGTGATCGTCCGCGAAGGCGCGGTCCTGGCCATGGGCGTCTATCTGTCGGCCTCGACGAAGATCATCGACCGGGCGACCGGCGAGGTCTTCCGGGGCGAAGTGCCGGCGTATTCGGTCGTCGTGCCGGGCAGCCTGCCCGATCCGGCCGGCGGTCCGTCGCTCTATTGCGCCGTCATCGTCAAACGGGTCGATGCGCAGACGCGGGCGAAAACCGGCGTCAACGAGCTGCTGCGCGACTGATCAGCGGGCCGCCAGCCGGACCAGCTTGCCGTTCTGCTCGTCGGTAATGGCCCAGACCGCGCCGTCGGGACCGACAGCGACGTCGCGGACCCGTTCGCCCAGGTCGGTCATCAGCCGTTCCTCGCCCACCACGCGGCCGCCTTGCAGCACCAGGCGCGCGATGTGCTTTTCCTTCAGCCCCGCGACCAGCAGATTGCCGCGCCAGCCGGGGAACATGGCGCCGTCGTAGAGGGTCACGCCGCCAGGCGCGATGACGGGGTCCCAGTAGTAGGCGGGCTGCTCCATGCCCTCGCGCGCCGTGATTCCCTCGTTGATCGGGCCGCCGCTGTATTCGACGCCATAGGCGATGACCGGCCAGCCGTAGTTCTTTCCGGCTTCGGTGCGGTTCAGTTCGTCGCCGCCCCGCGTGCCGTGTTCGATGGTCCAGACGGCGCCGTCCGGGGCGACCGTCACGCCCTGGACGTTGCGGTGGCCCAGCGACCAGATTTCGGGCAGGGCGCCGGCGCGGCCGACAAAGGGATTGTCGCGCGGGATCGAACCGTCGGCGTTGATGCGGATGACCTTGCCCATGTGCGAGCCGAGGTCCTGGGCCTGGGGCCGCATGGGCCGGTCCGACCGTTCGCCCAGGGTGACGAACAGATGGCCAGCGCCGTCGAAGGCGAGGGACGAGCCGAAATGCTTGTCGCCATTATAGACCGGCAGGGCGCGGAAGATGACCTGGACGTTCTCGACCCGGGTTCCGTCATCCGACAGCCGGCCGCGCGCGACCGAGGTGGCGTTGCCGCCTTCCCGCGGCTCGGCATAGCTCCAGTAGATCAGCCGGTCGGCGCCGAAGGTCGGGCCGACCGCGACGTCCAGCAAACCGCCCTGGCCGCGGGCGTCCACGGCGGGCAGGCCGGCGACAGGTTCGCCGATGGCGCCTTCCGCCGTGATGAGTCTCAGGCGGCCGGGCCGTTCGGTGACCAGCCAGCGGCCGTCGGGCAGCAGGGCCAGGCCCCACGGATGCTCCAGCCCCGAGGCCACGATGCTGTGCGCCAGGGCTGTTTCGGTGCGGACGCCGGGCGCGCGGGTCTGGCCCGGAAAGGCCGGCTGCTGGGTCGCGCCGTTGGGGGGGCGGGTCTCCAGCGGGGCGCCGGCCGGAGGCGCGGCGTTCTGTCCATTGGCTCCGCAGGCGGCGGAAAGGGCGGCCGCGGCGACCGTGGCGGCGAGGGCGAACAGGCGCATGGGAATCCCCTTGAACGATACGGCGTACGAACGGTCCGCCCTGCCTAGCCGTTCCTGTGTCGCGCTGTCACATGCATTGCCTGTTCGTGACGGTGTTTCCTCGACTTGAATCCGCCACCGCCCGCCTATATAGGCACGCCTCTTCCGGCGGTCAGACCAGTTCCCGCCGGGACTCGAGCAATCGGGGCTGGGTAGCTCAGCTGGTTAGAGCGGTGGATTCATAACCCACAGGTCGGCGGTTCGAGCCCGCCCCCAGCCACCATTTTTCCCTTGCAGATCAGCGCCTTCCCCTGACGGGGGCAAGATCACCAGCGCGGGCGGTCGGGAGAAAAGGGGAACGTCCGGGACAGTTCGGGAGGCAAAGTCCCGGAATAGTCCCGGAGGATGTTCCGCAGACGTTCCGCTGACTCCGCTCAATGCGCATTGGTGCGCATTATTGCTTGACCCTCTGGCGGGCATGCGTATTAATGCGCATATGAAAAGCGCGGACGTGATCAAGGTTCTGGAAGCGAACGGGTGGGAGCGGCGGGGTCAGAAGGGCTCGCACGTCTCCTTTCGGAAGGCGGGCAACCCGAACGTGGTGACCGTCCCTCACCCGAAGCGCGACCTCCCCCTCGGAACGCTGCGCTCATTGGAAAAGCTAAGCGGCCTCACCTTCCGGTGAGGCAGACGATGACCCGGACCAGCCGGGAGACGATGAAGACGAAGAGGACGATGACGATGGCGAAGGTTTTCTACATGGGCGTGGTCGAGCGAGGCCTGAACGGCTCCTACGGCGTCTACTTTCCCGATCTGCCCGGCTGCGTGTCGGCAGCCGACAGTTTCGAGGAAACGGTCTCCGGCGGGCAGGAGGCGCTGGAGCTTCATCTGGAGATGATGCGCGAGGACGGTCTGACCATCCCCGATCCGAGCCCCGTCACGGCCTTCGACCCTGACGACTACCCCGGTTCCGACGTGGTGAAGATCGTGATGTTCCCGGTCGAAGCGGCGGGAGAGACGAAAGAGGCCGCCGTGCGGGCGAACGTCACTATGAACCCGCGCCTCTTGCGCAAGGTCGATGCGGCCGCCGAAGCGCACGGCCTGACCCGCTCCGGTCTGCTCGCCCTGGCCGCTCGCCAGTGGATCAGCGCGAACCCCGGCGCCACGGATCGCCGGGCGGGATGACGGACGACGCGCCCGAATCGCTGCAGGCGATCAGCGAGGCGTTCGGCGAGGGCCCCTACCGGGACTTCGCCGAGACGGCCGGCCGCATCATCCAACGCAAGCTGGCGGAGCGGGGTATGTCGGGCGTCGATCCGGCTGATATAGACCCAGACCTGAGCGAGCAGCTCCTTCGCGCCGCATGGATCGAGGCCGGGATCACCAGCTTCCCGGCCGCGGACCCGGATCAGATCATCGCTGACCTGACCCGGCTCTTCGACATGATGGCGATGGACCTCGCCGCCAACGCCGACGGCGGCGACACCGAGCAGTGAAGAAAAAAGGGGGCCGGCTGGGCCGACCCCCTTCTGCTTGTTAATCGGCCGCCCGTCAGTGGGCGGGGCCGGCCCGGAGGTAGGTCGCCACCTGCCGAAGCATCGCCGCGTCGGCGCCATCGAGACGCTCGCCCCTCTCGAAGCTGTCGGCCACCAGATCCAGCTTCACGAAGGCATCGGCCGGGCTGACCACCGGCGCTTTGGCGACGGAGGCCCACAGGAGAGCGATGTTGGTGGTCAGCAGCGCGGCGGCATCATCGCTGATACCCGGACGATCCAGCCTCGCCTCGGCAGCCCGGATGGCCTGATGAAGGTCGGCCAGGGTCCGGCGAGCGGGAGGCGCGACCACTTCCGGCACGGAAGCGGTCGGCCTGACGGCGCAGACGGCCGTCACGTCGAGGCGCTTTCGGCGGGGGTGAGCTTGATACCCTCCAGAAGCACGACGATCTCGCTGTTGAGCGACCGCCGGTTCCGCCGCGCCGACGCAGCTAAGGCGTCCCGCAGCGCACCGGGTAACCGTAGCGTCACGCCGACAGTGACAGTCTCGGTCGCCATAGTGTCTCCCTTCATCAAAATGGTGTCAGGACACTATGGCGCATCATTTCGATGCGCAAGGGGTCGTGGTTGCGATTTTCACCGTTTTAGTGTCATGGGGACGGATGGCCCGCCAAGATGACTATTCCCGGATCACCCTGCGCCTTCCGCCCGAGCTTCATGAGAAGGTGCGTAAGGCCGCGGGCGAGCGCAGCCTGAACGCGGAAATTATCACCCGGCTGGAGCGGACGTTCGAAGAGGACGACACCGTAGCCGGCCACGAGGTGCGGCTCGAAGACCTAGAGCGGCGGATGGACGAGATGAACGACGAGTATGACGCTCGTTTCGACAAGGTCGAAAACCGGGTCTGGCGCCTACTCGAACACGCTGGCCTCTACGACCCGAACCCCGAAAAGTGAACGGGCCTAGCGCCCGTTCTGGATGATCACCTCGCCCGCTGACTGACCGCCGCTCTGGATTCCGTAGGTCGTCTGGACCGCCTCGATACGGAAGGCCGCGAAGGTTTCGCGGACCTCCGGCCGGTCGTTCAGGGACAGGATGAACCGCCCCTTGATGCCGGCCAGGATCAGCGCCAGCACCTCGAACTGGTCGCGGTTGAAGAGGTCGGCGCCATAGTCGCCCTCGTTCCCCCAATAGGGCGGGTCGATATAGAACAGGGTCTCCGGCGAGTCGTAGCGCGGGATGAAGCTGTCGAACGACATGCGCTCGATCACCACCCCGGCCATCCGCTCGTGCAGATCCTCCAGAATGGGCCCGAGCTTCGTCACGTCGAACCGGCCGGGATCGCGGACGGTGACGCCGAAGTTCCGGCCCTCGACTTTGCCGCCGAAGGCGCAGCGCTGGAGGTAGAGGAAGCGGGCGGCCCGCTCCAGATCGGTGAGGGTGGACGGGTCCACCTTCAGGAGCCGTTCGAACTCGGCTCGAGTAGTCAGTTGGAAGCGGAGCATATCGCGGAACAGCGGGTAGTGGCGCTGCAGGATGCGATAGAGCGTCGAAACGTCCTGACTGAAGTCGTTGATGACCTCGACAGGCGGACGCAGCGAGCGGCGCAGGAACACGCCGCCCATCCCCACGAACGGCTCCGCATAGGTCCGATGGGGAATGGTCTCAATCAACGAGACGAGACGGCGAGCGAGGTTTCGCTTGCCGCCGATATACGCAGCGGCCGGTCGCACGGGAGCGACGGCCGAGAAGGGACTCGACTCCATTGGTCTGTTTCTGCCTTAGACGGTCCCGCCCGGTGCACGGGTGACGGGACTGATGACGGCCGCGGCCGTCTAGGTGCAGGTTCCGGCCTGCGGTTCGGGGTGTTACAGCACCCCTACCCCCGTCGATTTTCTCGAAGGAGAGATTTGTGATCGCTGCTCTCATCGCCCTGCTGACCTTGACGCCGCAGACGCCGCCAGCCGACTGGCCTATCGGCACCGAGCGTGAGGTCGAGGCCGGCGTCTATATGCAGGTCGTCGCCAGCGAGAGCGGGTGGCGTGTTTGGCGCACGGAGCAGCGGAGCGGGGTCAGCTGCAAGGCAGTGAAGTCGGCTGCTGGCCGCCCGCACCCTCGCCCGATAGGCGTCGGTGACGCGCTTTTCACCGGGACTCCCTACCTGACAATCGGTCTCTATCAGGACAGGTTCACCTATCGCTGGTCGGCCCGGCACCTCGGGAAGGTCAGGGTGAAATATCGGACGCCGGGTGATCGCTTCTGGGAGGAGGGCGCCGAGGTGAATTTCCCCGCCAACGTCATCGGTGAGCGGCCAATCGAGATTGAAGTGACGAGCTGGGAATATCCCGCGATCTACGAGGGCTATTCGGAAGAGGCGGCGACGTTCGACTTGGCCGGCCTCGCATGGGCGCAAGAGCAGGTGCGGGTCTGCTCGTCCGCACCTATCGTCAAGCCTACAACGTAGGAAGGCCCCGCGGCGGGTGCCGGCGGGCCTCGACGCCTCGGGGGCGTGACTGCTTCCGATCTGGAAGCAGTGCGCGGTCTGAGCTTGTTCCGGGCGGGAACAAGCCGAAACCGTTCTGGGCTAGAACGATTTAGCCCGGCGGCGACGGTCGGCGCTCAGGGGGCGCAGGAGGGCACTCGAAGGGCAGAGGCATCTTCTGGGCCCGCCAGAACCGGCAGGCCCGCCCAACGGCGGCCCAGCCCTCTTCTCCCCATGCCTCGACCGCGTTGTCATGCTGCTCGCCCGCGATGCGGCTCGTCAGCACGTCGTCGGGCGGAACAGGCTTCTCCTTAACCCGCAAGTCCTCGGCAGGCGGGAAGATCGCGCCCGGCGTCTCGCAGCTGGCGACAGCGACGGCGCAGCTCGCGATGATCAGGAAGACTGTCCGGGATTTGCTCAGCAGCATGGTCTCGCTCCTTTTGGCGGTCGGTGATGGCGGAGGTGTCGAGGGTCCGCTCGGTGGCGGCCGTCTCGCGGCCGGTCGAAGCCTGCGATTGCGCGCGCTGGTCCTCGGCGTCGTTGTCGGCGCGTTCGTCGCCCCGGCCGGCGAAGTAGATCGCCAGTGCCAGGGTGATCACCACCGCGACTGCGCCGATGGCGAGCCACGAGCGGGCGGGCAGGACTCGGAAGAACGCTGCGAACGGCATCACTCACCCCCGGTCTTGAGGGCGGCCTTCAGATCGGCGCTGATATCGACCCGCTTCGCGCTCGACCACTTCGGCGCATACGACGGCTTCGAGACCTCGTAGACCGTCGCCTTGCCGTCAGACGACCACCGGCCGTCGAAGAACAGGTCGCGCTCTTTTTTGCGGCGCTCGATGATCGAGGCGGGCTTCTGCCAGTTCATGAACTCGGCCCGAGCCTTGTCGGCTTGGCCCCACTTCCACGACTGGACCCAATCGGCGCTACCGATGGCGCCGGTGTTGTAGTGGAAGGAGAGCGCGGCGGCGAACTGCGCCTCGGTCAGGGCGTGACCACCGAACGCCGCCATGACCTCCGGGCCGTATTTGTTGGCGCAGAGCCAGAGATAGATCTCGATGCACCGCTGGATGCTCTGCGGGTTGTCCTTGTAGCGCTCGACGGAGTGACCCGACTTCGAGGTCACGCCGATGCCCCACGTCCAGACGCCGACGCTGTCCTTGTAGGCCTCGCGCACGATGGCCTCGTGGCCGATCAGCTCCAGCGCCACACGGAGGGTGATCTGGCCGGGCAGCCACGGCGGCGCAGGCTCGGCCTCGGCATCGGCCAGGCCGAAGCCGTCGGCCAGCGTCCCGATGAGCTGGACGTCGGCGGGCGTGAACTTCTGGCCGGGCGCGAACGGGCGCACCGCGGCGAATAGACCTTCGCGGGTCATGGCAGCTCCTGAATGTCTGGGGGTGCGGCCAGCGGGCCGCTATGGGGCCTTAGCGGCGAAGCGGGGGGCCGCCGCCCTCTGCGATCCGGCTGGCCTCGGCTTCGGCCGCGCCCGCCACCTGATCAGCCGCGTCTACGGCTGCGTCCTTCGCATCGATCGGATGGCCGCCGGCAGCGGCAGCCGCGGTGATCGCGTCTGCCATCTTGCCGGTGTTCTCGGTTTTCTTCGCGTCAGCGGCGTCCTGACCGGCCTTGTTGATGAAGTAGAACGACAGCGCCATCGTCGCCATGCCCGAAAGCTGGCCGATCATGTAGACCACGATATCCTTGTTCGCCTCCGGGACAGCTCGGAGCAGCATCGCCGCCAGAGCGGCGACGAAGGCGAACACCAGACCGCTCGCGAGCCACATGCGCTGGAGGTCGAGGGTCTTGATGGTGGGGTCGGTCATAGCTTGCTCTCCAGTCGTTTCGCCGCGTCAGCGACGGCATGCAGTTGGCGAATTTCGCCCTCTTGCTGGGTGACGCGCTCCAGCGCGGCGTTTCGCTCGCCGCGCAGCCGGATCACGTCGGCGTGGGACGTCGCCAGCGCGGCCTTCTGATCCGCGATGGTCTGCTGCAGGACCGCCTCGCGGGCGGCCGACGCGCGGGTCTCGGCCTCGGCTTCCACCACGCGCGAACGAAGCTCGTTCAGCACGTCCTGAAGCCGCTCGATCTCCTCGCGGAGGGAGGCGGTCGTGCCGGTGAAAGCCGTAGCCATCGCGCCGATTACAGCCGCTTCGCCCTGGGCGTGGTCGCGGCTCGCGACGGCCGCGAGGGCGGCCTTGTCTTCCTTCGAGCGAAACTTGCGCAGCAGCTCCGTCAGGATTGCACCGACAGCGGATGAGCCGATCAGAGCGAGAACGATCTGCGTGAGGGTCAGGGTGGTGTTAGCAGTCTCCGGCACGGGCGGTCCCCCTGATGGCGCGACGGACGCAGAACGCGGCACGGATCATGTGCCAGAGGGTCACCGCAGCCACCGCGCCGGCCATCCCGGTGAGGGAGGCCGTCAGCAGCTCGTTGCCGATCAAGGTGGAGAGGCGAGCGGTCGCCCCGGAGAAGAACACATGCGGGAGCATGCTCAGCTCCGCCGCGACACAGGAGAGCGGGCTGCTGATCGTCCGCGGAGCGTGGGCTTCCAGAGCACGGCGCCATGGCCGGAGCGCCCGAAGGGTCCACCACAGGGCGCCGCCCACGCCGAAAGCGGCGATGGCGACGAACAGGTTCGCCAGTTCCATGAGGGTCATGGTTCACCGCCTGTCGGCATGCGGGGCTCCTGCGCTGGTGGGGCGGGTCGGCTCAGACCAAGGGTGGCGGCGGGACGGCACTCGCGAGGCCGGGCGCAGCGAGTTCCGGCACCGGCGGAGCCGGGTTCACGGCGGCCTCGGCTCCCTTCACGTCTTGCTCGATGCCGCGCACCATCGTGTCTAGGAAGCGGGCGAGGTTCTCGGCGTTCTGCCGGGTCGCGGACCCGACCGGGAGATTGGAGCCCAGAAGCTCATCCAGCTTGGCTCGGAAGCTCTCGTAGACCTTACCGCCGAACAGCTTCTCGGCACCCTGCAGCTTGTGCAGGTGACGGGTCGCCAACGCCTTCTGCATGGCGGCCTCCTCTTCGTCAGTCGAGGGCACGGCATAGGTGGGGGTTTTTGCGGCGGTCACTGTTCAGGCTCCATTGCTACATGGTCGGTTGAGGGCGAGGCATCGCCCGGAGGTGCGGGGAAGTCCCCGATGACGCCGGCGTCGCGGGCGACGGCGAACCAGTCCCGGACGGCCGCTCGATAGGTGTCCCAGAGGGATGCCGTGGGGCCACCGATGCGCACACGGTTGTCGAGCAGTTGGGTCCAGTCGCTCCGGGCCAGCGCCACATCGCGGCGGCCCCGGAGGTCGTTGAGAAGCTCTTCGCCCAAGCCACCTTGCGCGGCCTGATATTCCCGCAGGGCGACCTCGTAGGCGGCCTGTTCCTCGCGTCGGAGCGTCGAACAGCACGTCGAGCAAACGAACTGGCGGCTGAAGAGGTCGGGTCGGTCCCGCACATCGAAAAAGCCCGAGGCGTGGACAACGCGGCGGCACTCGCACGAGTATCGGGCGTCGGCCTGCTCTGACCTGCCCTCTTCCGTAAGGAAGGTGGCGAGGTCCACGCGGAAGGGAGGCGTGGGCTCGGTCATGACACACCATTTTTCGGGTAGATCATCGCCGTCGTCAGCTCGCCATTCGGCGTTGCTGAGCGGGTGCCGGAGGAGGTGGCGATCTGATAGGAGAGCCGAACGTCGGTCAGGTAGCTGCCGGCATATTCCTCGTAGTCGAGACCCGCCCCGACGTAGTTGATTGACGGGTCGACGGTCACAGCCTGCGTGATGTCGAAGGCGTCGTTGTAGGTGCCCGGCGCGTCTTGATTGCCGCGATATGGCGGGCTGACGAAAATCTGCCCGGCGTCCTGCCAGCCGAGGGTGGCGTGATATTTCCAGAGCCCGATCACCATATAGCCGGACTGGCTCACGTTGCCGTCCTGCAGTTCGAGCGGGTTGCCCGTCCAGCCGGGGTTCTCATGAACCGACTGGATTACCCCGGTGACGCGGACGTTGACGGTGTTGTTCACCGCGCCGCCGGAGCCGTTGAGCTGATAGTAGGTCCGCACAGAGTCGGTCGTGCCGCCGGTCGGCCCGGCCGTCTGGTTAGATGGCAGGGCCACGGTCGTGATCTTGAGCCGCGGCGTGAAACCGGTCCCCGAGGCGCTCTCGGCGTAATAGTTGTTCGACTCCCCTGATCCTGGCTGGCTCACCGGGCCGTCGCGGAGGAAGACGATCTCAGGCGTCAGCCCGATATCATAGCCGAATGACACCGGAACGCCGTCGGTGACGCTGACCGGGAAGGGCTGGACCGCCAGCTTTAAGCGTCGAGAGCCGACAAGTATCTCGGTGCCGACCGATACGCGGTCGATCACCGCCTCGCGCATCCTGACCACGTTCCCGCGCACCTCGAAGGGCGCGATGGCGTTGGTGCCGTTGTTCGAGATTTGGACGGCGGTGGCCCAGAAGTTGATGGCGCTGTAAGCCGCGTCGGGGCCGCTGACGGCCAGCACCTGCATCCCCGCTATCTGGTTGCCGGCGACGGCCTGAAGCAGGGCGCGGCTCTCCAGACGGCCCTCAAGCGTAGCGGAGGCGGTCTCGGCCGCCGTGACCCGCGCCTCGACCGAACCCGGAGCCCAAGGGGGGGCCTCGGTCTGGGTCGCGGTTGCCTCGGACAGCATGGGGCGAAGCCAGAAGGCGTAGCTGGACGGCTGGCCAGCGTAGGTCGGGCCCTTGCGGAGAAGAAGCTGTATCCGCGCCGTTCCGGCCGGCGGGGTGAAGAACAGCTTGAGCCGCTTGAAGTCAGTGAGAGATGGCCCGCCCTGCTTTTCGGCCTGATTAGACGAGGTCGCGCTGCTGAACCCTTCGTCGGGGTAGAGAAGCGCGGCGCCGGCGGAGTTCAGGCAAGCCGCGATGAGGCGCATCGAGCATCGGTGAGCGCCAGTGTAGGCGCTGACGCAGGCCCGCTTGACCCCGTCCCAGGGCACCTGCTCGCTGTAGAAGTCGTAGTAAGCCGACTCGTTCGTCCCCGCGCCCGTCAGGTCGGCGGCGTAAAGAGGCCGCTCGCTGTTCACTGGCGGCGAATAGTCGCCGTTGTTCGGCCAGACGGAGGCGGTGGAGGCGCCGCTCAGATAGCCGCCCGCCGACCACGGCCCCGGAATAACGCCGGGAGCGTAATCGCTCCCGAAGAACTGCGAGCGGGTGAGCAGATTGGAGCCCCCGGCTCTCGCCTCGATCAGGGCCACCCGGCTGGCGTCTGCCTTCCCGAGAGCCAGATCGGCCGCCGTCTGGGACAGCTGCGAGACCGTGCCCGACAAGCTGGCGAGCCGGTCCGCAACGCCATCGCCAGTCTCGATGAACTGGACCTGATAGACCCCGCCCCCGCCGTAGGTGCGGAACAGGGACCGCCAGTAGGCACCGGCGTTAGAGATAAGAACGTCGGCGCCCTGAACGACCTCATGTTCCTGCCAGACGTTCAGCGCCGGGGTCACACGAGATGCCGCGGTATAGCCCGGCAGGAGAGCCCAGTGCTGACTCAGGTTGATTGTGTAGAGGTCGACCCCACCCAGCGGGCCGCTGATCTGACGCCAGCGCGCCTTTACCTTGAGGGTCCGGCCCGCGACCAGCACGGCAGCGGCGTCGGGGCACAGGTCGACGGCCGCCGAAATTTGCATGACGCGACCGACGCCCGCCACGTCGACAAAGCTGAACGGGGCGACCGCCTGAATGGGGGTGACGCTCGGCCCGCCGGTCCCCGGCTGGCCCTCATAGGCCGTCCGCCATCCCTGCCCCTGAAACTGGAAGTCCCGGGCAAAGGTGGTTCCGGTGACCCCATCGACGCGGGACTTCACCACCAGTAGGTCGGAGGCGTTGGCCTTCTGACCGTCAAGCGAGGTGACGGCCAGCTGGAGGCTCGACACGCTGGCCTCAAGCGCCAGTTCATCCGCGACGTTCGGCTCCGTCAGGAACGACAGGATGTCGATGTCCTGCGTCCCGGCAGGGTAGTTGATCAGGGCCTCGGGCCGGAGATAATCGGCGCTCGGAAAGGTCGCTATGACGTAGTCGTGGTCGACCACGACGGAGAGCGTCTTGATGCCGTCCACCGGGTTGATGTTCATGTTGGCGTCGGAGATGCCCCACGCGGCTTGGCTGTCGGCCGACAGCGCGATGCCTCGGAGGTAAAGGTTAGCGGCACCCGAGGTGGTGAGGGCCCTCGCCCGCAGCGTGATCCGGGTCTTGTGTCCCGCCTTCAGCGGGAGCCACGCCAGCGGCCCGAACCGAAAGTCTGTCGTCCTGACGTTCAGAACCCGGCCATCACCCGTGGTCGAGAACGTAGTGCCGGCGTAAGCGTCTAGGGGCGGGTAGACGTCGGCCCGGATGGCGGGCGTGTCGGTCCAGCTCACCCGCCAGAACGCCGAGTCCTGCGAGAAGTCAGACGGCAGCGCCTGTTCGGACAGTTGGCGGGCGCGGGCGGCCACCACGGCCAACGCGCTCGCTTCGGCCTTGCCGGTCTGGAGGTTCACGATTGACTGCTGCTGGGCCGCATTCACCGCGAGCAGGCCCGTCGTCGGCGTATTGATCGCCACCTCGGTCGCGGTGAGTCGCGCGGCCAGGCCGGTCGTCGGCGTGTAAATCGCCGTCTCCGTAGCCGTGATCCGGGCCAGCGCCCCCGTGGTGGGAGTGTTCAGTTGGTTGAAGATCGCCTGCGTCCGGTCGACCAGCCCGGAGGTCGCCGTGTTGAGCGTGGCCTCGTGCTGAGCGATGGCGTCTTGAGCGTCCTGCAGAAGCTGCGACAGGACCGGCACCTGAGAGGCCTGCGCCGCGATGTCCTCGGCTGGCACGTCGCCCACGTTCTTCGTGTCATCGGAGACGTTTGAGCCCGCTGGAACCGTGTGGAGCCCGCTGGTCGTCCACGCCGAGGGCCAGCCATCCCCCGAGCGCCAGCCGCCACGGACGCGGTAGCGTTCGCCAGACCGCAGCCCGGTGATATCGCCCACCGGGTTCTTCGCGGCGAGGATCAGGCCGGCGCTTTCCCACGGGTCCGGGGAGCCGGAAGTCGGGGTGCGCTGGACCTCAAGAATGAGGTCGACGCCGACCGCTGCTTCGAGAGCAGTGACCGAGACTGCGAGGACGCCGTGGCTGGAGCCTTGTGGACCGGTGCGGGTCGCGGGCGCCACCTGAAGGTTGTCGGGCGGGAACGGGTCTTTGCGGACATTCACCGCTTCGAGCGTCATTGGCTCGGGCGAAGTTTGCCCGGCCTCGGTGACGGCCCGGATCTCGACGTCGATGAGGGTGCGGCCCTCGAAGTCGTCGGCCGAGACCGGCAAGGCCCGCGGCGACGGGATCATGACCATGCGGTCGCCGGCAGCGACCGGAGGCAGGCCCTGCCACGAGGTCTCGGTTCCGGGTGCGGGCGTCGGACGCCAGCGAGCGGAGAAGCCGACGATGGGCGAGCCGCTCCACGGCGGCATGTCGAACGAAACCCGGACCCCTTCAGGGTCAGCCTGAACGCCGAGGAAGCGGGGCGCCGGCGGGCTCGCCTGCCGTTGACGGTTCAGACGGGTCTGGAGCGGCGGGATGGGCCCGGTCTCACCAGCCATGAGAAGCGGCGCCACATAGCGAACGCCAGTCAGAACAGCCGTCAGGCCCTCGCCCGGCTCGACGCCGATGATCTCGGTGTCCTCGCTGATGCGCGTGGGGACACCGAAAGCGATCAGATCGTCGCGCTTCGGGGAGAACTCGGGCGCGCGCGGCACGGCGAACTGAAGCTCGCGGGTGACCACCGCCGCATCGTCGGCCTCGTTGATGACAGGGACGGAAGTCGCAACGCCGGAGGCCAGCCGAATGTCGACGGCGTAGCTCTCGCCCGGAAGCATCTCGACCGGGTGGGCCAGGCGGACGCCGCTGACCAGACCACCGGACCAGCGGCGGCAGCGGATGCGGCTGGACGTGCCGCCGTCGACGCGCTGCCATGCGAGCCGGACGCGGGCGCCGTAGCCCGAGACCAGATGCTCGGCGTCGAGGGTCCATGTGTCGATGCGGCGGCGGTGAAGCCTTGCGCCAAGCTCCCAGCGCCCATCGCGGTAGGCCCGCTCGGGCGTCTTCTGGCCTTCCAGCCGCAGGGCCTCGACCAGAACAGCCGCCTCGACGCCGGGCCCTGCGGTTTCCGCATAGCCGTCGGCGTAGACGTAAAGCTCGTCTGGGTCGCCGCCCTCTTCGATGTTCTGGAACTCGACCCGGAAGGCGTGGACCGGGTCGGGGTAGACTATCGTCCAGCGGTGATCGCGGAGGTTCGAGTTCGCGAAGAGCTGGACCGGAGCGGGCTTCTCAACCCAGCACACGGCCGCAAGCTGGCGGCCATCCCAGAACAGGGAGGCGCGCCCGGCCTGCTCCAGCAGCGCGATCACCTGATCCTGTCGGCGCTCTTCCAGAAGGTAGATGCCGGCGCGCCAGTCATACTCGTCGCAAAGCTCGGCCCACGCGCGGAGGCGCGCGTCGGCCTGGGCAGGCTGGAGGGGCAGAGCCGGAGCGGGCCCCGTCATCAGCCAGCGCATCAGGGCGGCCGGGTTCGAGGTCGGCGCAGGCGAACCCCATGCCGTGCCGTTCCACGTCTCGCAGACGGGGATGATCCGGCAGGTGATCGGCGCGAGCGTTCCTTGGTTCAGGGCAGTGGCGCGAACGGCGAACTCGATGATCGAGAGCGTCTCGTCGGTCACTGCCTTGCGGAAAGCGACCGAGCGGATAGCCGTCAGGGCGATCCGGTCTCGGCGCTTCTCATTGTTGTCGGGCTTCAGGGAACGGACGAACTCGAACTCGTAGCGGCCCATCGGCAGCGAAACCGAGTGTGTGAACCGCATCGGCTCCTTCGTCGTGGAGCTGCGCGACACCGCGGGGGCCGTCGACCATGTTCCGCCGCCGGTCGGGTTGCCGTCCTCGTCCACCGGGCGGTAGCGGACGTAGACGGTGACGGAGGCGGCAAGCACCCGCCCGTCATCCTTCTGGAAGTGCAGACCGCCGGGCAGGAAGAAGTCGAAGTCGAACCGCTCGCCGGCCGCCGATCCGGCGCGGACGATAGGGGTAGCGCTGCCGGTCGTGGCCTCCAGCTCTTCCTGAAGGTCCAGCTGGTCAGGATCGTTCTGGTAGATCGTGAACTCACGCGGGCCGGGCGTCAGATGCTCGACCATGCGGAAGTCGCCGGGCCCCATCGAACTGGCGAGCGTGTCCCCGATCTTCAGATCAGCGACCGTGCAGGGCCCATAGTGCAGGCCGAGGATGCCGTGCAGCCAGACGTCGTCGCCCACCGACTGCGTGTAGGTCTTGGCGGCGAAGTCCGGCGCCACCACCACCTCGCCCAGGGCGAGAGGCATCGGAGCCCACGGGCGGTATTGGTTCGAGGCGGTCTGGAGGGCGTAGCGCTCGTTGACCTTGGCTTGGTTCTCGGTCTCCGGCGCGAAGATCGCCGCGACCGCCGCCTGACCGAGGGTCAGCACGGCCGCGGCCGCGACCCGCGCCAGCAGCGTCGTGCCGAGGGCCGTGCCCCCGCCGCCGATCCACATGGACACCGCGATCACCGCGATGGTCATCAGGATCTGGCCGATATCCTTTCGGCCGCCGCCGCCCATCGGCTCGACCACGACGTTGATGATCTGCCCCTCGACCAGAACCCGGTCGAGCGTCTGGTCTCGCTCCAGCCGCTGGCCGTCGACGTAGACCACCGTGCGCGACAGATCGTCGGCGTCGATAGCTCCGCTCTTCACGGCATCGAGCAGGGCGGCCTTGATGGTGCGACCGGCCGGCTGCTCAAGGTAAGCGACCTCGCGCGAGAACGGCTCGGGCGACAGGACGAGCGGCACGGAACCGTCAGCCATCGTGCCTCCTAGAAGTCTGGGGCCGCTCAGGCGGCGCGAATTTCGGTGATCCAGTCCGGGACGAAGGCCCCTCGCAGGCGGTAGGCCGCCGCGGGGTCGTCCAGATCCAGAAGAACGGTGCCGGCGCGGGCGTCGGCGTGGATCAGCCGGCGAGGCGAGAGCATGAAGCCGACGTGCCCGGCCCCACCCAGCCACTCCAGCCACGCCACCACCCCCGGCTGCGGTTCAACGGGCCGCCAGTGGGCGAGCCGTTCGGCGATGAGGCGGGAGCGTTCGGCGCGCCCGGCGAGCCGGACGACCGAGGCGCTGTAGAGGGTCCGGTAGTCCGGCGTTTCGACGCCGCAGTGGGTGGCGAGACACCAGCGGGCGCAGCCGCGGCAATCCCAGCCAGCCGGAGTGTCGCCTTTCGGAACGAACGGCGTTCCGATCAGCGGGGCCACGCGCGCCTCAAGGTCGCGCGGGACGACCATCGTCGTCATCAGAACAGGCCGGGCACCGTGGCCGGCGTGTAGATGCGGGCGCAGGCCGGTTCCTGCTTGAACGAGCGCGGCCGGATCACGGCGGACACCTGCGAGGCGTCACCCTCGACGGAGGGGATGCGCGCGCCCTCGATGGCGATCTCGGCAGTGTCGGGAGCCGAGACGCGGACCAGCGAGAGCGACACCTCGGGCGGGTTTATGGCCGAGTCGCAGGCGTCCTCGATACGTCGATCGACATTCGCAATCGTCAGCTTTCCCTCGCCGAAAGGGTTCTCTTTGCTGGCGCCGGCCCATGCCAGGCGGAAGGGAAAGTGCGGGAAGGTCTCGCCCTCGGACACGATGCCGTCGGCCCAATCCGTCGCCCTGATGGGCTCCGGGTCGGCGTCGGAGGTGATGGTGACCAGCTGGGCCAGAGGCTCCTGCTGACGGCCCCACGCCTCTTCGATAAAGGCCTCGGTCAGTTCGCTCATGTCAGGCGGTCTCCAGCCAGAGCCCGACGCCCATGATCACCGTGGGCCCGCGGTCCTCGATCATCCGAGGCGCGCCGTCCGCGGCGAACGAGGCGACACACAGGCGCTCGCTCTCAGGCTCCACGATCCAGAAGTCGGCAGCCGTGCGGGCGAAACTCTCGAGGATTTCCCGTTGCACCTTGTCGCAGCGCAGGGCGCCGTCGAAGCGTCGAGCGGGATCGATGGCGGTTCGGCGGGCGACAGGGCGGTCGGTAGCGCTGGCGAACTCAACCCGGCTCGGCAGGGGCTCCGCCCCTCCACGGGCCTGAAACGGCTTCAGGAGGGCAGGCCACGAGGGAAGCTGGAGGTCTTCTGCGGCATGGGTGCCCGGCGACCACAGAAGGGGCTCAGCGCGGCCCGCAGGGACGGGACCGACGAGCGGCTTCAGGAGGGCCAGGTCCACCGCTTGACCGGTCAGCGCGGAGACCCGCGCCTCGACAGTCGCCGTTGCCGTGCCGCCCGGAGCCGCGATGCGGAGATAGGCCCGGCGGAAGGTGTCGGACAGGCCGGACACCCCTTCGCCGTGAAGGCTCAGAAGGGCGGGCCGAACGGGCATCTCATGAGCGATGATCTGGCTGCCGCCGCCGTCGCGGAACACGAGACGGGCGCTCGGCTGGACAGCAGCGCCCGCCAAGTGCGCAGCGATGAAGGCCTGCGCCTCGATCACCTCGCCGGCCGACGCGGTCGGGCGGCTGCCTGTCGCGGGCTGGATCGTCAGGAAACCATTTGAGCCTGCGTTGCCCGCCCCCCGCAGAACCTGCCGGCCGGGCGCGCCGCGGGAGGTTTCGTCAACCGACAGCGTTAGATCGCCCGACGCAGTCCAGCCCTGCGCCAGATCCACGAACCCGGCGTTGATCAGCCGCTGAGACATGCTCACCTCTTCTTCGGCTGGGGCGTCAGGGCGTGGGCGCGGTCGAGGGTGCCGTCAGCGCCCATCCGACCGACTTCGCTGCGCACGGCCTCGCGGAGGATCACCTCGACCCCACCATCCGGCGTCCGGCGCTGCTCGGCTTTCACCGGCTGCGAGGTCTGGTTGATCACGTTCACCGGAACATTGACGACCGGAGGCGTAGAGTAACCCCGCGCGCCGCCCTCCATCCCGGCCATGAGGGCTGCGGTGCGATGGGCGTTGTGGATGCGCGTCCCGCCCGGCAGCTCGGCCAGTTCGAGACCTTCCTCGCCCACCGGATAGAGGCCGGTCGCGCCGACCAGACCGCCGCGGGCGAAGCCCTTGGAACCGGTGACCGTCACGCCTCCGCCGCCTGGCTTCGGCGAGAGGCCGCCACCGCCGCCGAACAGCGAGCCCCCGATGTTGGTCAGGAACGAACCGAGCAGACCGCCACCACCACCGCCGCCGGACCCACCGGGCGCGCCGAAGATGCCGTTGACCAGTGGCTCGATCAGGAGCTTCTGGATCGCGACTTCCATGAGGGCATCGACCACCCGGCCCAGAGCATCGACCGCCACTTCGCCCATGGCCTTGAAGGCGTCGCCTGCGTTCTCCGCGTTCTTCCACGCATCGCGCAAGCCGGCGTTCATACCGTCGAGTGCGTCCAGCGCCTCGCCTTGAATGATCTGACTGAACTCGCCGAAGTCCGCGATCTGGCTATCTCGCCATTGGCCCAAGGGCCCGCTCGTCCGGCGCTTGACGTCTTCCCGCTCCTTGGCGTGAAGCTCGGTCATAAGATTGAGCGTGTCGATCAGGGCTTGGCGCGCGGCGGGCTCCTGCTGGGCGGCGATCTTCGACTCCAGCGCCGCGCGCGCCGTGTCCTGCGTGATCCTCAGAAGCTCAAGCTCGATCTTCTGGCGCTCTTCGGCGGTGCGGGCGCCTGACGACGCCAAGGACAGAAGGTCTGCCTGCACGTCGGCGTAGGCCTGCTCCGCCTCCGCGACCTCGCGGGCAGCCGTTTCCTGCGCTTCCCGGAGCCGCTCGCGCTCTTCCGCATCGCGCGCCGCCTGCTGGAGGCCCTCAATATTTTCGAGGCGAAGCGCGTTCTCTTCGGTCCAGCGGTTGCCAGCCTCTAGGGTCTGGCGGCGTAGATGGTTGGTCCACGCCTCCTGCGCCGCTTCCGACTCGGCCAGCAATCGCGCGGCGTTCGCACGAATTTCCGGGGTCGCTCCCGAGCGCATGTCCCGACGGAGAAAATCATCGGCAGCCCGAAGCTCGTCCGCCCGAAGACGCTCAGCCTCGCGTTCAGCTTCACGCTCTCTGCGTTCCCTATCCCGGTCAGCCTCGGACCTCCCTCCGCCGCCACCGCGGGCGGGTCGGTCGGGCCGCTCCCAGCCCGGCGGCTTTGCGGGTGCAAACTCGCCGGTGCCGTCGGCCAGATGACGCATGTCCGCAGCGAGCGCAGACCTCTCACGGTCCCGTCGGTCGAGAAACTCTCGGCGCTGCTGGTTCACCCCCAGCCACGTCAGCCAGCCCGGCTGTCGGCGGATGCCTTCGTCTCGGGCAGCGTCCCCCTCTTCGGCCGTTCGGCCGCGGACCACGTTGCTGATTGTGCCGATCAGACCCCGAGAGGGGCGCGAACCGTCGCCGCCGCTGAACCTTTCGAGGGCGTTATCCAGCTTGGCGAGCCAGCCGATGATCGAGGCGATGGCGGATACGACGTCGGCGAAGTCGTCGGCCAAACCAACCACCGCGAGCCGCATGGACGAGTCGATGCGCTGCTGGGCGATCTCCATCTGGCGGTCGGCTTCGGCCAGGGCGTCGACCACATCCTTGCCGGCGACCAGCCCGAGGCGCTCGGCTTCGGCTGTCAGCTCTCGGATGCCGTCGGCGCCCAGCCGCAGAAGCGGCAGGCTTTCCTCGACGCCCAGCGATTTGGCGAACTTGACCTGAACGGCCCGGTCTTGAACCTGCCCGAGCGTGTCAGCGAGGATCAGGAGCATCTGGTCGGCGGTCTCGACGTTCGCCAGCTGGTCCTGCGTGATGCCAAGAGCCTCGAACACCGGCTTGAGCTTCGCGTCACCGACGCCGGATTTAAACGCGCCGAGGGTGCCGTTCAGTTTTTCAAGGTTGGCGTCGAGGCTCTGAGCCGAAACGTCGACCTCTTCCGCCGCGAACCGGAGCCCCTGAAGGGCCTCCGTCGACGTGCCGATCCGGTCGGCCGTGCCGCTCAGGTCATCGGCCCACTGCATGGCCTCACGGGCCTTCGTCAGACCGATGGCGAGGACACCGAGCCCGGCGGCGGCGGCAAGGCCGATGCCGCCCAGCGAGGACAGCCCAGCGCCCAGCGGACCCGTGCGGCCGGCCAGACCCTCGACCCCCTGTCGGACTTGCCCGGTGGCGGCGTCGAGCGCCTTCATGCCGGGCGCAGGCTGGCGCATCGCGCGGTCGAGGTCGCGCGCCATCTTCGACCCAGCGGGACCAATGGAGGCGAGTTCCGCCTTTACCTGCTCCGCCCCCTGTAGGGACATGCGCAGGTTGATGGAGCCTCCACCGGCCATGCGCTTACCCCCCGTCCGTCTGAGTTTTCTCTGCGAACGCCTCTAGCGCCCCCGTCTCGATGGCCCGGAAGGCCTCGAAGGCAGCGCCGTGGTCGAGGTTGTCGGAACCCTTCGCCGCCTGCGTTTCGTAGGCCAGGAGGGCGTCACCGTGCTTCAGGCCCGTGATCGCCCCAGCCATGCCGGCGCGCTCCCATAGACCGGGCGTTGACGATGCCAGGGCCCACGCCAGCCGGCCCGCTGCCGTCTGCGGCGCCGTGTCGATCTGGGGGCAGAGTTCACGCTTGGCCGGATCGTCCGGCTTCGGCGCACTCGCACCCTTCGAGCATGGCTCCGCGTCGTCCTGACACGCAAGGCAGCGCTCGCGCCCTCCGCCCCACCAGTCTTTCGCCCGCTTGCGCAGGCGGACGACCTCGGCGGCCATAGGCACCTTCGGCTGCTCGACCCACGACATGAACGGGGCGAGCAGGCTCTGACCCTCCGGCGGCGCGCCGTGGATCAGAGCGGCGCGGATCGCCTCGACGTCGGTGTGATCGAGCGGCTCGCCGGTGCCGGGGTCAACGATGCCCTCCCAGCCCTTAAGGCACCGCTGGGCGGTGTAGACTGCCGCGAGGACGGACGAGTAGCCCTGCAGGCGGTCGAGGTCCAAACCCCGGATGGTGTCGGGGTGGTCGGCGTCCAGATCGAAGCCGAGTTCCTCCAGCGCCGCGCGGCCGTGGAAGACGCGCGACATGACCGATGCGACCTCGGCGGCGACCACCCGCTGGGTGACGCCGTCGGGACGCTGCAGAAGCCAGCGGACGCCGGGGGCCAGCTGAACCCATGTCGGCTCGGAAGGAGCCCAAGCCGGATGGGTCACTCGTAGCTCGCCACGCTGTTCGTCAGCACCACCGTCACCATCGGGTCGGCCGCGCCGATCTCGGCGCGGCCGCGGAGCGGAACGTCGAGACGGCCGGGGCCGCCGGTGCCGACGCCGACCTTGGCGAAGCGGACGTTGCGGACGGTCATGACCAGCTTGAGGTTGGCGCTCAGCTCCCACGACAGTTCGATATCCTGCGTTCCCGGCAGGTATTGGCCGACGCCGATCTTGCCGAGGTCGCGAAGGGCGGCGCCCTTGAAGCGGCCGGTCAGGTTCAGGGCGACGGTGCGGCCTTCGAGCTGCACGTCGTCAACGAACTTGCTGCCGGCGTAGTTGTCCTCACCGAGGGTGTTCGTCAGCGTCACGTCGCCCGAGATGATCGAGCCCAGCGCCACGCCGTCGCGCTTGATGCCGCCCACCGCGCGCGGAACACGCGAGGCCAGGGTGGGGAGGTCCGGCGTTCCGGCGATGGACGCGCCGTATTGCTCCAGCGCCTCGCGGGCGAAGTAGTCGGCGTTGATCCGGGTGTAGCCGCGGTCGGCCCCGATGGGGAACTGGAGCGAGCGGCAGACCGCGCCCACCGCGCCGTCGAACTGCGAGCTGGTCAGCTTCCGCTCGAAGGTGGTGGTCGGCACCACCGCCACGCCGGAGTTGAATGTGTGGGTGTACGGGCCCGCTCCGGCCGCGACTTCTGCGCCGAAGAACTCCGCGAGCGTGTGGCCGATCTGGACGAGGTCGAGCGGCCAGACCACGCGGAGCGCGGCGCGCTCCAGATCCGGCGCGGCCGGGCGCGCGTCGATGGAGTTGGCGAAGCCGCCACCCATCACGTCGTCGTCCTGCGGCTCGGACGCCGGGGACGGCGACCAGTCGTAGAAGTGGCGACGGGTGAAGGTGACGCCCGGCGCGGCGGCCGAGGTCATGAGGTTGGTCTGGCGGCCCGAGTAAAGCTCGCTCAGCCGACCGCGCGGGTCGTTCGAGGTGGTCATTGGTCAGGTCTCCAGAGAGGTTGGACTCAGGCGGTCCAGACGCGGATGCGCGGCTGGGCCAGTTCGACGTCTTGGCTCGTGGCGTTGCGCACCACGTCCTTGTGCAGGAGGTCTTTCGCGTCCTCGGGCGAGGCGAGGATCACCTCGCCGTGCTGCAGGCCGCGCGTCTTGCTGTCCTTCAGCACCACCAGATGCTGTTGTTTCGGAGCGGCGGCAGCGCCGCCGGCCTCTCCGCTGTTGTCGTGGTCGAGCTGCGGCTTGGTCGAAACCGCCTCGCCTGCCGGGTCGGCATGCGAGAGGTCATCGGCGGCGGATTTCGGGGTCGGGGTCTTCATCGCTGGCTCCTGGGCTCAGGCGGCGGCGTCAGTGCCGGTGTAGAGGACGCGAACGGGGATCACGGCGGTGGCTGCCGGCAGGGCGTCCGGGAAGGCCACGTCGTCGTCGCGGGTGGGCGCGCCGACTTCTGCGAACACCTCGACGCCGAGGCCGAGGTTGCGGTTCTGTGCGATCAGCTCCGCGAAGGCGCGGATTGTGGCGTCTCGCTGGGCGCGGCGCGCGGCGCGGGTGTCTGCCGACGATTGGCCGGGGTTCGGCTTCGCCTGAACGGCGTAGCCGACGGCGACCTCAATCTCGATCTCGTCGGTGTTGTCGCCCTCTGCACCCCGGACGAAGGCCAGAACGTCGGGCTCGCCGCCGTCCATCACCATCATGGCGTGAACGATGCGGGAGTTGTCGATCATTGGCGCCCAGAGCGACGGCTCGGGCTCGTCAATCGTCGGGGTGGGGAAGAGCGCCGGGGCCGACAGGATCAGCGCCTCGATGGCCTTCAGGATGGCTTCGTGAGTGCTCATGCGCTGTCCCGGTTCTCTGCCGACAGCTCGCCGGCCAGCGCGTGGACGAAGTCGGCCGGGAAGTTGTTGGCGATCTCGTTGAGGATCTGGCGGCCCTTAATCCGGCGGCGCAGCGTGGCGGTCTTGGTGAGCGCGAAGATGGGCGTGGCGGCGCGCTGCTGGTTCTTCGCCTCCTTGCCCGTCCGGGTCAGGGTGACGTCGTTCGCGGCGACCAGAACGCCGGTCTGGCCGTTCTTCGAGATGATCGGCACCAGCTCCGTCCCGAGGGCGGCGCCCACCTGCTCGACATAGCTGTCGTCCTTGGTGAAGCGCCCGCGCACGTCGCGGCCGGGGCCGCTGTCGCGCGAGCCCATCATCTTGCCCCGGCGCAGCCGGCGGATGATCGCCTTGGCCGGGGGCAGCGGGACGGCGAGGAACTTCGAGCCGTTGGTGACCTTGATCGTCACGCCGCTCTCGAAGGCGTCGATGATCAGGCCGGCCTTCGTGTAGAACCACCCGGCTACTTCGAGGCTGTTCTTGCCCTTCGGATAGACGGTCGCCCGCCACGTCTTCGAGAGGGCGATGGCCTGATGGAAACCGCCGGCAACGATGTCGGCGCGGAGGCGGCCCTTGCCGGCCTCGACCACCCGCGTCATCGCGCCATGGTAGGCGCGCTCCAGCGCCAGCAGATCGCTGTCGATCTTGTCCTGAAGCCGTCCCTGAAGGGCCAGGGCGAAGTCGCCTCGGCTGCCCTCCAGCTCGATCTTGAGCCCGGCGTCTCCCGAAGTCGAAAGCCTGCCGCCCACCGGCGAGCCGGTGGCGCGTATCTGGTCGCCCATCCGGGACGAACGCCAGCCAGAGAAGGGGCTCGACATTACCGAACGACCGGGCAGAGCCAGTCGCGACCGTTCATGTCGTCGTCCAGCCGAGGCTGACCGTGAATGGTGAAGAGGACGCCGTTGACCGAGATGGTGTCTCCGTCGCCGGGCTTCTGGCCGGGGGCCTTCGCCTCGACCTCAGCGCCCGAGAGGCGGATCAGCTCGCCAGCACCGATCTGCGGCATCTGCCCCACGAGGGCGAGGCGCTGGCCGGCGTCGAGCATGGCGGCCAAGTAGACGGGATCGCCGCCCGCCTTCGTCCAGATCGCCGCGGTGTCGTCCGCGAGTTCGGAGAAGGCGGTGGCGTCGAGGTCGGCCAGGAGCGCGTTGAATGTCATCGACGCCTCCCGGCCTCGCTCGGTCAGCCGCTATCAGGCGGCCGGGATCAGCTTCACGTTCACGGTCGCGTCCGCCGAGGCCTGAGCGGCGACGGCGTAACCGATCTTGGTGTTGCTGGTGGAGGTCGTGGTCACGTTCTTGGCGGTCGCGTCCCAATAGACGGTCGCGCCTTCGGTGATGGCCCCCGTGGCTTTCGGGAGGTTCACAACCCCCTCGACCACACCGGCGTAGGTCTCGCCCTCGGCGGCGTTGGCGGAAGCGACCGCAAACGCCTTGCCGTGGACATAGCCACCGCCAGAAACGACGCCGCCCGCGGGGGCGACAAGGTCGAGGATTTCGCCCCGCTGCACATAGTTCTTCATGGTCTCAGTCTCCTGCAGGAAGACGGGGCGGCCTTAGGCCGCCCGCGTCAGGTCATCGTTGAGGGTGGGGATCAGGCGGCGCCGCCGTTCTTGAAGCCGGCGGCGTAGTTCACGGCTCCGAAGCCGAAGTCGTGGAGCGCCTTCCACGTGATGCCGTCCTGATTGTAGCGCTCGAACTGCTCGACCTGCGGGGCCTCGTTGTCCTGCAGGAAGCCGTAGACGAACGCCGGCAGGTCGGCCGGGTCGGTGAACAGACGCCAGCTCTTGTCGGTGATCCACGGCGCGATGACCACGATCAGGTTCTGGCCGATGACCACCGCGTCGGCCTGCGTGGCAGGCGTGATCGGGGTGACCAGCTTCAGAGCCGCGACCCGGAGCTTCGAGCCCACCATCAGGATGGCCGGCTCGTAGCCCATGGGATCGCCGTCGAGGTTCTTCTGCTCGGCGTAGGCCTGATAGGCCGCGTCGAGGGTGGCCTCGGCGGGAGCCGCGCCCGAGGCGGCGAGGTTCCCGTGGTCGGCGTGGAAGAACGTCTTGCCGTCGCCCATCTTCGGCCCGTTGCCGTTGTTCGACAGGATCAGGCTGAACGCGACCTGTTCCTCGGTGCGGCTGGCCGAACGGCCGAACTGCTGCGCCATGTCGGAGAAGGTGCCGAGGTCGTTGTTCACGATGGCCTGACGGCTGAGCGAGATGTTCAGGCCGTAGGTTTCGAGCCGGACGGACTCGCCGCCCTCCTTCAGGGCGCCGTGCTTGATCTCGCCGCCCTCGGCCAGCTTCTTCAGGTTCGGCACTTCGCCGCCCCGGATCATCGCCGTCGGCTTGAAGTCGGCGAACGACCGGCGGCGCGAGATGGAGCGATAGACCTGCGGAGCGGCTCGGTAGCTCTCCAGCATCACGCGGTTGGCCGCGGTGCCGAGGATCAGCGGGAAGTCCGAGGTGGTCTGCATGCCGACCGAGCGCTGGAAGATCTCGACCTCGTCGTGCGAGGTGATGCCGTTCCGCACCGCCATCATCTGGGCCAGGCGCATGCCGCGGAAGCGCCGGCCGTTGTCGGTCGGGGCCGCGCCCGTCATGCGGGACACCAGCGCGTCGACCATGCCGTCGCGGTCGTTGGCGCCCTCTTCCCCGGCCCGTGCAGCGCCACCGGCAGCGATGCCGGCGGTCTGAGCGGTCTGGGCGCGAGCAGCGCAGGCGAGGATGTGGCTCTCGATGGAGCCGACGGTCTGGGCCGGATCAACGATCAGGCTGCGGACCTCGGTCTCGATCTCGGAGCCGAAAGCACGGGCCTGATCGAGCAGGCGCAGGCCGTCGGTCAGGCCGACACCGGTGTTGGCGGCGGAAGGCGCGGCGGGAGCGGCAGCCGGGCCGGCGGCGCGGATGCCTTCGGCAGCGGGAGCAGCGGGGGCGGAACCAGCGTCCGTTTCCGGGGCGCGGGCGATGGCGAGCGCGGCAGAGGCCACGCCGCCCATGAGGCGGATACGCATGTCTTCATTCTCCGTGGAGGTTGGGTCGGCGGGGCTCGCCGGGGTTTCCGGGGATTGGCCCGCAGAACGCACCCCGGCGTTCGCGTCTGCGGGAACGGTGACGAAACTGACTTCCATCAGCGTCCAGCGGGTGGCCCGCCAGACCTCGCGGTCATCCTCGATGCCGACGAGTTCAAAGGTCTCGATGGTGTAGCCGCAGCTGATGCCGGTCAGCTCGCCGCGCTGGACCATGCCCTCGACCATCCGACCGAAGTCGGTGTCGGCGAAGGCGATGCGCCCGACCAGATTGCCCGCCTCGAAGCGGGCCTCGGTGACGGTGCCGACGATGGCGCCGATGGCGCGGTCGTTGTGGTGGTCGAGGGCGCGGACCTGGCCGAGCGCCACGCGACTGATGTCGCAGCCTTCCGGCGAGACCTCCAGCTCTTCATAGCCGAACCACGTCCGGCGACGGACGCCGGTCGAGAACACGGCCTCGACCGAGCGGGTGACGGCGTCGTAGCTGGCCGGCGCAAACGATGCGAACCGCTGAACGGTCTGGCCGTGGTAGCCGGTCGGGGCGGCTGCCCGTTGGCCGGCGTCGGTTTCTGGCGCGCGGACGGGCGCGCCGCCGAGCAGTCGCGAGCGAAGCAGCATGGGCTTACCCCTGTTGTCTGTTTTCAGGTTCGTCCGCGCCGGTCAGCGCAGCGATGATGGCGGCCTTGGCGGGCCCGTTGGCGGCTCCAGTGCGGAGGCCGGTCGCGGCCTCAACGAAGCCGGCGTTGATCGCCTGACTGTCGCCGCGCTCTACGGCTTCGATCATGCGACCGAAGAACCCGACCACGTCGCCGTCGAGACCACGGGTGTCGCTACCCTCGACCAGCTTCGGCAGGACGAAACCGGCCGGGGGCTGGAGAGCGCCGGTGCCGTTGACCTTGCGAGGGTCGGTGTCGAGGACGAGGCCCAACCGATCGATCTCGCTGTTGACCGTCGCGGCCTCTTCGAGATGCTCGCGCCACTCGATGCCGCGCTCGGCCAGGGCCTCCGGCATGTTCTTGAAGCCGGCGCGCAGCTCCATGATCCGGGCGGCGACGTCCTTGATCGGGTCCACCCACTCGCGAGGCGGGGGCGTCCAGATCGCGGTGACTTCGGCCAACCGGGGCTCGCGGCGCAGGAGCGCCTCGCGCCGCATCACCCGCGCGAAGGCGGGGTCGAGCAGGCGCGGGATGATGATGTTCTGCTGCCAGTGGTCGAGCAGCTTGTTGAACGCGACCATGGCCGCGCGGAGGCTCGAGTAGTTCGCCGACGAAACGTCGCCCGTCATCAGGTAGTCGGGGATGCCGAGCGAGGCAGCAACGCTGCGCAGCTCCTGCCGGAAGAACACGTCGCTGTCGCCGTCAGGCGTCGGGACGAAGCTGGTGAACTCTTCGCCGGGCAGCCCTTCGACCACCATTCCGGGCGTCAGGCGGTCGAGCGCGGGCGACCCGCTGGCGGTCTCGCTCTCTTCACCCTCGGGCGCGCCGGTGCCGGTGTCGGGTTCGTCGGCCTCGTCCTGCGACAGGGTCCGAATGATGCCGATGCAGGCCTGCAGCTTTTTCTTCGTGAGGATCGAGTCGGCCAGGTCTTCCAGCGACCGGATTTTCCGCATCGACGGGCAGAGCCACGGAACGCCGCGGGTCTGGCCGGGCCGGGTCTGTTCGAACAGGTGATCGACGTGCTTCGCATCGACCCGGTTCGACTTCCTCATGAAGCCTCGGCTGGGGTCGCCGGGATGCTCTTCGAGGATGTGGTAGGCGGCGCGGGAGCCAGCCGTCGCATACTCGACCCCGTCAACGATGCGGGGTCCGCCGCGGCTGAGGATGCCCGCGTGAGGGCTCTCAAGCTGGTCGCCCTCGATCAGGGTCATGAGCGCGTCGGGCACGTTGCCGACGGCGCTCCAGACGTTGAGGACGTCGCCGCCCTCGATCATCCCGCGAACGGCAATGCCCTGAACGCCGTAGAAGTCGTTCCAGCCGTCGACCTGCGACTTGGCCCAAGCGAGGTAAATCTGCTGCGCCAGCTTCTGGATGCGCGGGTCGCTGTGGACCGCGCGAGCTTCCATGCCGTCGCCCACGAGGTTCGCCACGAGCTGGCGGACGGCCGAGGCGACATAGGGGTTGTTCCGGGCGAGGTCGCGCGAGCGGTTCCGCAGAACGCCCAGATCCGGGCTGATCTCGGCGTCGGCGCTGCCCGGCCCTGCTCGCCAGCCCTTCGTCAGGCGGCTGTGGCGCGCGGCCTCATAGCCGCGACGGCCGGACAGCGACCGGGTCGCGACCTCGGCCATCTCCGCCTTGGCGCGCTCCACCATCCGCTCGCGCTTGGCGCGGGGCGATACGATGCCGACCAGATGGTCGGAAAACCGCGCCTTCATTGTGCCCTCGTGAAGGAGGCCGCGAGGAAGCGGGTCCGGCGACGGCGAGGCCGACCGCCCAGCGCCTCGAAGTGGGAGATGGCGGTCTCGATCTCGGCCGTGCTGCGATAGGTCTTGCGGCGGCCGTTGCTCTCGACGGTCAGGACGCCGCTGGCGAGCGCCGTGCGGAGCTGCGCAATCTCTGTCTCGTAAGCGTCGTTCGCGGGCATTGCGGCCTCCTCAGTCGTCGCGCGACCAGATCAGGTCGTCGCCTGGGCGACTTTGCCGACGGCGGCGGCGCCGTCCCTTGGCGGGCGGCGGCGGCATCGCCGGCAGAGCGCCGGGGGCTTCGGAGGTGTCGTCGGTCTCGGAGGGCGCGGCGGGTGAGCTGGCCGCGCCGACCTCATCGGCATGTGCGTTCAACTTGAACCCCATCTGCATCAGGCCCCGGAGGGCGGCGTATGCGTAGACGCGGCAGTCGAGGCCCTCGTTGGCGCGGCCGGCTATGGGCTGCCAGACGAAGTATCGCTGCCCGCCCTCGACTTTTGCGACCAGCCGCTCCGCGGTGATCTGCATGAACCAGTCGAAGTCCCGGTCGGCGGGATAGTGCATGTAGCCGGGGCCCGGCCGGGTGATCTGGAGCCGGGTCGAAACGACGTCCTTGCCGGTCTGCGTCCCGATGATGAAGGGCTTGAACCTGTCGCGCTTCGAGCGCTTCGGCTTGATTGCAGGCCAGATCGGCGAACGCTTGCCCGCCGTGTCGCTGGCCCCTTTGATCGCCCAGATCTGACGGCCGAGGCGCTCCTTCGAGAACTGGTAGACGGCGTCGGTGTGGTGGCCGCCCGAGTCCTGACAGGCCGCGGCGATCCGCATCTCCCTGCCGCTCGGCGTTCGGAAGACGCTCAGCAGATATGCGTCGAGCTTCGCCTTCGTGCCCGGATCGTCAAACGCGCCGGGGATGATCTTATACTCGATGGACCACGACTCTTCGTCGCGGCCCCAGCCGACGACCTCGATCTCGACCCGGTCGTCTTGCGTGTCGATGCCCGCGGTGATGAGGGCGACACCGTCGGAGGCGTGACCCTCCGTCCAGTTCTCCCGCCTCGCTGCGAGCGTCTCGGCGGCGACTTCCTTCCCGGCGTGGCGCCGGAAGGGCAGGCCCATTTGGGTGTTCGTCCAGACCTGCAGCTTTTCGTCATCGCCCAGAGCGTCGAGGAATTTCTTGACGATGCGCTTCGGCGCATCCTTCCGGGTCCATGGGCTGAAGAGCTTGCCGGCCTGAAAGCTGGCGTGTTGGTTTGGAACCGCCCACTCGCCGCAGCCCCGGCACTTCGCCCGGTAGACCGCCCAGCGCGAGCCCTGCCACCAGTCCCAGACCTGATCGACCGGCTTCTCCGCCCCGGCCTGCGCCAACGAGGCGTAGGCTTCGAGCGGGATCTGGCGCTCGCCGCAGCAGATGAAGGGGCGGGTCTGGTGCCAGCGGATGGTCTGGAGGGCGCGAAGGCGCTCGCCTTCGCTCCAGCCGACGCCGCAGCCCTCGCAGAACACCTGCGCCGTCTCGTGCTTGTGGACCTTCTCGAAGCCCTCGGCCTCGACCTTCTCCCACTGGACGTGGCGCCATTCGAGGAACTGACGGTGATCGCAGTGCGGGCACTCGACCGAGGCCCGGCGCTGGTCGCCGTCCAGATAGCTGGTCTCGATCCGGCTCTCGCCCGAAAGGGTGGGAGAGCAGACCCGGACGCTCAGCGGGTTCGAGAACGTGGCCTGCCGCTCGTCGCCCAGGGCGAGGGGGTCGCCTTCCTTGGTGACGGGGTATTTATCGACCTCGTCGTAGAGCGTCAGCCGGATCGGCCGTCGCGCGAGGTTGTCGGGAGAGCCCGCGCCGACGAGCGCGAGGAAGCCGCCCGGATAGGCCTTGTAGAGCAGCGTGTCCTCGGACTTCCGCGTGTGGCGGTGGCCGACCAGCGCCTTCAGCACCGGCGTCACCCGGACCATCGGGGCGATGCGTTCCTTCGAGAACGCCTCGGCCGCGTCTTCCTTCGGCTGAACCAGCAAGATCGGGCAGGGGTCGAGGTGGGCGTGATAGCCGAAGATGTTCTCCAGCAGCGCCGTCTTCAGCAGCTGGGTCGAGACCATGCAGGTGAGGATCTCGACGCCGGGCTCGGTCACCGCGAGCATCGGCCCGCGGGCGATCTCCACCGTCGAGGTCTTCCACTTCCCGGAGCTGCTGCCGGCTTCCGGCGCGAGGTAGCGGAACTCGTCAGCCCACTCGGGCAGGCTAAGCCGGGGCGGCGGGCGCCATGCCTTGAACGCCGTCAGCCTCAGACGATTGATCTTGTCCGAACGGGTCGCCGGGTTCGCCCAATTCGGTGAGGTGCTGGTGGACATGGGCGGTCAGCACCTCCGTCACCTTGTCGACCGGCACGTCGAGGTCGGCCGCGATGAGCGGGCCGACGCGAGAGGCGAAGTTCAGCCATGCGTTCCGCTGGTGGCGGAACATGTCGAACAGGACCGCCTCGGCGTCCGCGAGTTCGATCACCTCGCCCGAGCGCTTCCGCGCCTCGATCATGCGGATGGCGGCCAGGCCGTTTTCCTTGATCGTCTGGGCCGTGATCAGGTCGACGGTTCGCCCTTCGGACAGGCCCGCCATGAAGTCGAGGATGGTCTTCGCCGCCTCGTCGCCCTGCGCCGCGGCTTCCTCCAGATCGCCCACCATCGCAGGGGGCAGCGCGGCAACCTTCGCGGCAACCGGCTCGGGGGCCGTGGTTGCCGTCCGGCGCGCCTTGGTGGCCGAGTCCGCGAAGCGGCCGACGCCGGCATGCGCGAGGCTCTGGTCGGACGCCTCCACGTCGACCTTCCCATCCTTCAAACGCAATAGCCCACGGGCCTGCCACTTCTGAGCGGCGGCCTTCGAGACCCCGTGAAGTTTGGCGTAGCCGGAGACCGAGGTGAGCGTCATGGCAACCTCCGGCAACCGGCAACCGGGTTTCAGCCCCATAGCTGCGAAACATATGCGCCCTGCCCGACCGTATTGGGTCGGCGGGGGCCGGGAAGAACCTATGCCCTGGGGGGGGTGGGCCACCCTACCGAAGTCAAGCGCGACTGGTTCTCACCTGTCGCTTTCCGGTCTGGCCTCAACCTCGACCGGCTGCCTTGACCGGGGTGTAACCGGCGTCGGCCTTGAGGGCCTAGCCCGGTTAACCGCCAAAACCGGATCAGTCAAGAGGGGCAGCCGGTCGCCCCCTCAATGGTGGCGGGCATTTGGCGGGCAGACGGGGCGTTTCACTCTGTGACTCGTCACAACCCGTCACGCTGTCACGGGGCTGCTAAGCCGTTGATGTTGCGAGGGTGACACGTTCGGACTGTCCCGATGTGTCCCGTTCTGTCCCGACGGGAAAGGATCTGGCTTCCGGCCTATTCCGGTTCGTTCCGGGTCAGCTTGGCGCAGGTGTCCGCGATCCTCGGGTCAACGTCACGCTCGCAGACGCCTAGGCGGCCAGCCTGATAGACCGTGCGCAGCTCTTCCCATTGCCGGTCGGTGTCGTGTCTGCGCTCCAGCGTCAGCGCGATGGGGACCACCGTCATCATGACGAGAGCAGCGACCACCGCGAGCGCGATCAGCCCTGTGGCCGGCGCGGCGCTGTAGCGCCGCTCTGGTGGGGGAGAGGTTGGCATGGGCCCTCATGGGTGGGTCGCATCGGCGGCGAGGGTCGCTCGCGCTTCCAGCCCCGGCAGGGGACCGACGCGATAGGGTCATGCAGGCCGGGCGCTAATCCGGCTCTGGGGTCACTGGCACTCAGGAACCGCTAATATCCCCAGCCATCCGCCTCCGGTCAGGGCTTCGCCCACCCGGTCAGCTAATGCCTGAATGGCGGGTCTGCTTTCCCCGCCGCTGCATGATGACAAGCCCGATGCCGAGGCAGAGCGGGAACGATGGAGCTAGGCCAGGGGATTGCACCCCAGATAACGCCCTCACGGGCCGTAGCGTTGAAGGATCGGTGCGGCCTAGCGCCCGCCCCTGAACTTGCGAGCTTCGGCCTCCAGCTTCGACCCCCAGCTTTCGGCGCTGACGGTCTGCGGCGGCGTGTCGTCCCCTTGTAGGGGCAACCCCTTGGCGTGGGCGAGCAGGACGCGGGCGAAGGTGTCGAGGCAGGTGAGCGGCTGGCCCTTGCCGTCGGTGACGTCCCAGCCCAGCGCTTCCCAGAGTGGGCGCTGGACCTCGAACGGCTCAGACAGCACGACGAAGTGCAGACCCCAATCGTCCGCCGCGTTCAGCTGGTCGTAAACGAACTGGCGATCCTCGCTGATCTCAGCGTCGTCGTCGTCATCGTAGGGGTCGTTCTCGTCGTAGAGCGCCCAGAAGCGCTCGGGGTAGTGGAACCACGTCTGCTCTTCGGTGCGGCCGAAGTTCTCGGCGGAGTAGCGCAGGGTGCGCTCAACCAGATCGTCGTTCTCTGGCGCCCAATGCCGGTTAGGCAGGTTCATGCCGCGCTCGATGGCGGCGATGCCAGGCAGATCGATGAGACGTTTTAGGGCGGGCTGGCTCACAGGCACAGTTCCGTTTCGTGGAGAACGACCACCGAAATATCGGCTGAGTCGTCTCCCGGGTCGCCCTCCCCCTTTGGGGATCTGTTCGAACTAGAGCGGTGGCCGCACTGCAGTGCCGAAGCACATGGTGTAGCCTGACGATACATGGATGGCCGAAAACCGCAAGATGCTGTGGTCATGCCGCTTCCTGATCCTCCACAGCCGCGATCTGGTCGGCCTTGATATCCATGCGGCCCTTGTAGGTGCCGACGAGCTGGACCCGGACGCGGTCGCCACTGATATCGATGACCTTCCCCATCGCCTCCGCGAAGGGACCACCGATGACCCGGATGAGCTGCTCGGCGCTGTAGGCCGGCTTCTTCTTCTCGGTGTGGTCGAACAGGCCAGCCGACTCGAGGGCGGCGATCTGAAGCAGCGACCACGGGTCGATCTGCGCCCGCTTGCCGCCCACCTCGACCATGCCGCTGATGCCGGACACCCGCTCAACGTCGTGGAAGGTCTGCCGGGCCGGACGGTCATTCAGGAACCAGAGGCCGACGAACAGGTAGCCGACGAACAGCGGGCGCTCGATCAGGCGCTTCCGGCCCTTGCTCCAGTGATATCGGCGCTCCAGCGGTATGTAGGCGGTGATCCGGCGCTCTTTCAGACCATCGATGGTCTTCCGTTCGCTCATGGGTTCGCAGCGCGCGATGAACCACCGCAGCTCCTCGCTCGCGGTCCCGGCGGCCTCGACTTCGGCCACGGAGACCCGCAGAGCCGAGACGTCGGTCACCATCTCCTTCGCCAGCGCCAGAGCAGCGTCGGCCGCGGCGGCAGCGCGGATCGACTGCTCGGCCGCCTTAACGGCGGCCTGGGCTTTCCGGTTCGCCTTTTTCCGTTGGCGTGAGAGAGCGCGGCCCATCAGACTTTACCTTTCGCAACCTGCCTGCACCCCCGGCAGCGCCGGGGCGGGCTTTTGGCCGGCAGGACCACCCACGCTCGGAAGGGCTCAGCGCAGCGAGCGCAGAGGGTCAACCAGTGCGATGAGATGCATGGGGTGCCGTCTCGCCTCTCGGCGTCCTTGGCGGCGGCCAGCTCGTATCGCTGACCGTGGAACATGACGACCGTGCTGATGGGCGGAGCTTCGGCGAACCCGAAGCCCTGCGGCACGGCGTCAGGGATGCGGCGGCGGCCCGTGACAGGTTGTGACATGTCACAAGTCGTCACGCTGTCACGCGGGGCTAGATCAGCCATATCAGGTCGCCCTCCATGCGGGTTCGGCGCTTGGCCTTCAGGCCGAGCAGGGAGCGGTGGAGGCGCTGGCGGTAGGTCTCGTCCTTCTCCCCCTCGACCCGCAGGCCGATGACCTCGGCCCGCTCGCTCACGTCTTTCCGGCGAACACACTTCGTCCCGACCCGGACGCCCAGGGCGGTCGGCGGCGCGTCCTGCGTTGCCCCGTTGTCGATGACCCACCGGACGGCTTCGAGCGTAACGGTCTCGTGGTTGTTCAGGGCCTTGTTCCGCTTCTGCGGGGTCAGGGTGTCGGATGCGCCCTCATAGGTGACCGTGCACGACCAGACCTCGTCGCCGTCTTCATCGATCAGACCGATGGGAGCGGGCTGGAGGGAGAAGGCGATCACGTCGCCGTCCCTGCCGTTCTTGACCTTGTCGAGGGTGATGGTCCGGTGATCCGGCATGTCCTCGTCGCGCTTCACCGAGACGATGGCGTCGGCAGCGCCGATCAGGCCCGACCAACCCCGGATGCCGCGGGCGTCATCCTTCCCGTGGTGGGCGACGATCATGGCGAGGCAGTCGAAGTCCCGGCTGATGGCCTGAATGGCCTTCAGCCCCAGCCCCATGTCTGAGCTGCTGTTCTCGTCCGAGCCGGGCATGCACTGCGCCAGCGTGTCGAACACCACCGCGCCAAGGTCGAAGTCGTTGTCGTTGAACTCCGAGACCGTGTTGCGGATGGCCTCGCGGAGGTCATCGACCGCCGAGGGGTCCGCCAGATCGACACCACCGTCGAAGAGAACGAACGGCGTGTAGCTCTCGCGGGGAAACCGCTTGCGCCATGCCTCGACCCGCGTCCGGCAGCCGGCCGCGTCCTCGGCCGCGACGTAGATCACCCCCATGTGCTTCGTCCGGCGGCCCATGACAGTGGCCCCGCAGGCGATCTTGAGGGTGTGGTCGAGGACGACGAACGTCTTGCCGGCCTTCGACTGCCCGGAGATGAAGGCAACCCCGCGCCGGGGGTAGAGGTCTTTCGTCAGGTAGGTCGAGACCGACGGCTGGATCTCGGCGAACCGCTCGATGATGAAGCGAGGACGCTGGGCGACTACGCGGAAGGGGATAGGCTCACTCACGCTGCATCCCCCATCAGGACGTTGTTCCAGTCCCCGATCTGGTCGGGCATGTGTATCTCGACGTCGCAGCGGGACCGGGCGCGCTCTGCGAGCGCTTCGGCCGCTTCCAGCCCTGCCCCGTTCTCGTCGTTGTCGGCAGCGATCAGCAGGCGGCGGACGCCGGGCGGTATTTCGAAGCCCCGAAGCCCAGCGGTCGAGAACACCGGCCACGTCGGGACCGAACGCAGGACCGAAAACGACCCAGAGGTCTCCAGCCCTTCCGCGACGGCCAGAGTGCCGTCAGCGGCCACTGGCGCCGTCCTGACGGCGGCGCTTCGCATAGGGCCGAACATGAGCCGGGAACTGCTGCCGAAGGCCTTGCGGCCGTCGTCGGTCACATAAGTCGCGTGGAGACCGCGGGACTCACCACCGCCGCTCCGGGCAAGGCAGACGATGGCGGGGGCCGGCGCCGGCGGCGGCGGGTCGCCCTGCATGATCGACCACGGCGCCTTCCGCGGAACTGCCGGGTGAAACCGAATGTCCTGACAGTCGAGGACGAGGCCCCGGTTCCAGAGGTAGAGCGAGCCGGGCGTGTCGCGGAGGTCGACCGTGCTGCCCCAGACGTCGGCGCAGAAGGCGATCTTTTCGGCCTCCAGCTTCCGGGCCTCGGCCTGCCGGATGCGCTGGGCCTCCGCAATCTCCGACCGGCTGGGCCGGAACTCGCGAGCGTCGGCCAGGCCGAGGTGCGCCTTGCAAGCTCGGAAGTCGTCACCGGCATGGGAGAAAAACACCACCCGCGTCCCGTCGTCCGAGACCTTCAGGCTGAGCGATCGATCACGCTTCGAGTGCCCCGGACCCGGAACGCTCGCCTGCCGACCACCGGCCGACAGCTCGCCGCCCAGACGGGCGACGATCTCACGGAGGTCTGGGATGGCGGGTCTGATCTGGTGGATTACGGCGCCAGCGGCCATCACGCAGCAGGCTCCGGTTCATCGAGCGGGCGGACCTGTCCGGCCACTCCCGCGATCATCTGGAAGAACGCGCGGGCTTCATCGGCCCCGAGCGTCAAGGCGAGGTGCGTGGCAGACGCGAAAACGAGTGCCTTTACGCCCGAACCGGGGTCGCCAGTCGCCAGCTCTTGCGCAGCGTCCCGGACGAGGTCGTGAGAGCGTTTGACCCGCTCGGCAGGCGACAGCGTCGACGCGGCCACCCGGAGAACGGGCGAGGCCGGGTGGGCCGCGCGGAACAGTGGGGTGACGTTGTCGGCCATCAGTGGACAGCCTCGCTGGTCACCACCGGGCCGGGCTTGAGGCGCTTCGCCGCGTCAGCGGCTTGCTGCGCTTCGGCCAAGGCCTTCTGCGTAGAGGCCTGAACCTCCCGGACCTCAGCCTCGGTGCGCATCCCGTCGGCGTCCATCGCGTGGACGGCGCCCAGAGAGGCCGCAGCGGCCTGAACAGCTTCGACCACCGCCGCCTGAAGCGCCTCGTCGTCCTCGCCCTTGATGGCGCGGGAGGCGGCCCCGGTAATGATATCGCGGCCCACCACCGCCTCCAGACACATGATCTGGACGAAGCTCGGCATGTCCGGCGCGGCCGGGGACTGGAGCAGGGAGACCCGCTGGTGCTTGATGCCAAGCTCAACGGCAGCGGCTTCGACGCCGCCGGCTGCTTTGACCAGCTGGCGCCAGAGCGCCTTCACCTCTCCGGGTGTCAGGGCGCGGCTCATTGCACGTTCCTCGGTTTTGCACTGTAGCCGCCGAGCGTAGGGCGGCTGAAAAGGGGGGCACTAACGGAGAGGGGACGGACATGGCCGACCACGAGATTATCGACCCGGCGCTCTACCGCGCGATCCTGCACGGCGTGGCCGCTGGAGCCTGCCGACGCGCCGCGCGCGCCGACGCCAGCAACCGGGAGCGCTGGCTGTCGATGGCGGAGACCCACCGCTTCCATGTGGTTGATCTGCTCCATCAGGCGGCCACTCCCTGCTCGCCTGCTTCGGAGCGGGCGAGCCGGCGCCGTTCAGCGACACGCGCCAGATGATCAACCGTGATGTCCCGGAAGCCGCGGCGCTTGGCAGCGCGCGCGACGGCGGCGAACCATTCCGCAGGGATGGAGTCCAGATCCACCCAGCGGCGGACGTTTTTCGTCGGCAGCCCGACGGCCGTAGCCAGATCGGGGATGCCGAAGCGTTCGATGATCGGTGCGAAGAACATGACGACGACGCTACACGAAACGTGTCAGCAGTCAACATGACTGCCGACGCGAATTCTGCGACGTCCACCGACATGGAGCCCGGCGAACGACTTCGGCAGCGGCGGACGGCTATGGGCTTGTCCGCGGAGGACTTGGCGGTGAAGGCCGGCATGGCGCCGTCGACCGTGCGCGCTCACGAGAACGGCCAGAACGGCATCCGCCTACCGGCCGCGAAAAAGTATGCCCGCGCCCTGGCCACAACGCCCGAGTGGATCATGTTCGAGGCTGGACCGTCTGAGTCGGTCGCCAACGATGCGATGCCGGTGGCGCGCAGCGTTCCTGTCCTCGGGCAGGTTCAGGCGGGCGCTTATCTGGAGATACCGGACGACCCGGAGCCCAGCGGCTTCGTGCCTTTCTACGACCCGCGCTATGCCCGTGCGACCGTCTACGCCCTCCGCGTGATCGGTCGGTCGATGGATCTGCACTATCCCGACGGCTCGACCGTCTACGTCGTCCCGGCGGCCGAGGCCGGGGTTCGGGAGGGCGATCACGTCGTTGTCCGGCGGGAGCGCGCCGGCCTCTACGAGACCACGCTGAAAGAGATCGTTCTGCAGGAGGGGAAGATGGCTTTGCGGCCCCGCTCGTCCGACCCGGCCCATCAGGAGGTGCTGATCGCCGCCCACGATGCGACATGGCCCGAAATCATCGCCGTGGTGGTCGGAAGCTACACACCAGCTGTCAGCCGGTCCGGGCATGTGATCATGGGCGGGGGTTTCTGACACGAACCGTGTTGACACGTTTCGTGTAACGAGCTTAGGTTCTCCTCATCCCAGAGGAGAGCCCGATGCTTGCCGAGACCGAACGCCCCACCTCGACCACCGCTACGGATGATCCGCTCGCCGCCATCGCGGCAGCCGACCGCGCCGTCGCCAGCGCCAACAGGAATGGGGACGCCCTTGAGAGGGCCAGCGCCCGACGGACTGAGCTGATCACGTCCGCCGCAGCGGCGGCCCCACCGGCCATTGCAGCTGCGACCACCGCCCACGAGCGCGATCTGATCCGCCGAATCTTCGACTGCATCCCAAAGGTGCTGACGCTTTCGCAGGCCCACTCGGAAGCCGACGCCAGCGACTGCAGCACCGTCGACGCCAAGTTCGAGGCGTGGAACGAGGCCCGACGCGAGGTTGAAGGCCTAGCTTGCGAGGTCATCGACCTGCCCCCGGAGAGTGCAACAGACGCCCTGCGGCGGGTCATGCTCTACCGTCACGTCCTCGCCTTCACCGAACACGCCCCTGTCAGCGCCGGCAACGGTGATATCTTCGCCGAAGACCTGCAGGTGATGGGCGACGGAGCCATAGCGGCGCTCACCGCCCTCGCCGCGGCGGCCACCCCACCCGACGGTCCGTGGGCCAAGGCGAAAGCCGCTTACGACGCCGCGGTGATCGCAGGCGAGGCCGCCGGTGTCGCGGCGAACGCGGCGAACGACGCCTTGGAGGCGTCGATGCCGGTCCCGGCCGTCCTCCAGATCGGCCCCGGCCGCTGGTATTTTCTCGAGGCGCATATCGAGCGCGACGTGCGAGAGCCCATACCGGGCAATCGCCGCCTGACCATCGAGGAAGCGGCCGAGAAGCTGGCGGCCCTGCGGGAGTTCAAGCCCCGTTACGAGGCCGAGAGCGAGCGGCTCGGGGTCGCGCGGCTGGAGAAGGCCTACGACGCAGCCCTCGGCCATCAGGGTCGGCTCGCGGTCGACCTGATCAACACGCCCGCCCCCACCGCCGACGCGATTCTTGAGAAGCTGCGGGTGCTGGTTTTCGAGTTCCATGGCGGCGACAGCGAAGAGGGCCTTTCGGAGCTGCTGACCGGAAGCGACCCCGACCCATGGGCGGCCGTCCGGGTCATGCAGGATCTGATGCGCCTGACCGGGTCGGCCTCGCCGCTGGCCGACGTCCAGCCGTTCGACGCCCAGGCGTTCATCACCACGTTCGAACGCCAGCCCGGCTGCCTCATGACCGCCACCGGCCCGCGCTGGACGCGGGCCGACACCGAGACAGGCCCCTTCGCCGGGTCCGCTGACTGGAAGGCCCTGACAGAGTGGCAGAAGCGGGCCGTTCGGGACGAGGCGAACCGCCGCGACCGCGCCGCGAAGTCGGGGGCGGTCTGATGGGCCGCTGGACCAATGCCGCCCACGAGTCGACCCTGCTCTGGCGGATTGCCCTTCTGGGCGCCGCCATCGCCTTGGGCGTCGGCTTCATCTGCGAGACCCTTCTGAGGCTCGCGGCATGAAGCGCTCGATCCTCGATACCGCCGTCAGGACCGACCGCCCGCGCGTCCGCAGGCGCCTGCGCCGCTTGGCGATGACCTCCTACCGCACGGCGATGCGCGACGGCATCAGCGATGCCTCTGACGCCGCGCTCTGCGAACTCGATGAATCCCTGCCGGGGATCGAGCTGCTCGTCCTTCAGATCACCAGCCGGAGGGCCGTCGCATGATCATCGAGCATCACGCCGCCGACACCTACTGGTGCCCGTTCGGCCGCAAGTTCACCGGCGACACCGAGGTCGGAGCCGCTGCGGCAAACCGCAACGGCCGAGACCAGCCGCACGAGGTCAGCCCCTGCCTCGGGCGCGACTGCATGGCGTGGCGCTGGGTCATGATCGACGGCCCCATGGGCGACGATATCCCCAGCGAGAAACGCGGCTACTGCGGCTTGGCCGGTCAGGTGCGCCCATGACCACCGCCGAACACGACCGCGCCGCCATCCTCGACCGCGTGGCGGCCGGGATATGGAAGGCCAGCAAGGTCGCCTCACCGGTCTGCTGGGAGCAGGCGAAGATCGAGGCCCGCGCTGACACGACCCCGCACCTGACCGAGGCCGTGCGCCTGACGCAGGCGGAGGCCCGAGCGGCCGTCGGCGCCCTAATCATCGGGGCCGACCCGCGCGCCGAGGACGTGCGCCTGTGCATGGCCGGGGAACACGCGACCGGCATCGTGGGCGGGCTCTGCGCCGAAGCATTCGACGCTATGTTGGCCGAGGTGCTGGCATGACGTCGTCGGCTGCCATCGCCCGTGTCCTGCCGGACGTCCAGCGCGAGGTCGTCCTCGGCCTCACGACTGATCGATCGGTTCGCCGCGCCGGCATCGCCGGAGCGGAGTGGCACATCACCCCCGTCAATCTGAGCAGCCGCACGGCCCAGTTACGGTTCTCCGAGAGCCTGATCGCCAAGATGATCCGCGACGGCCTCCTGTATGTGACGCAGGCCACCGGCCCGCTGCCCCGCAACCCGGAGGGCGTGAAGTTCTCAGCGCGCTTGAGCCGGACAGGCTTCGAGGTCCGGCAACACCTGCTCGACGCCGGGCACGGGACGGAAAGCGAGCAACCATGAAACGCCTTCGCTGGGTGGCCGCTTGGTCCCTGCGCATCGTCGGGGTCGTGCTGTTCGTCATCGGCGGCGTCGGCATGATGCTCTGCGTCTGGGCCGAGGGCGTGGAGGGCCGACGATGACCGACCTCCCTCCCGAGAGCGACACGCTGCTTCGCCACCGGATCGACCTCATTCTGGGGGATTTGGTTCGCGAGGTGATCGCCGCCGACCGAGGCCGTAAGCGGGCCAGCACGGCTCGGCGCCATTGCGCCAAGGGTCTCGCAGTGAACCAGATCCTTCAGGCCGTTTCCGATAGTCGAGGTGAGCAGTGACCGCCGCCAACGACACCACCGCCGTCATCGGCCCAGCGACCGAGCGCCGCCTTGAGGCGGCTTTCGCCGAGACCTGTCTGTTGACGTGCCAGGGCACCGCCCGCCTGCTCGGACTGGACGAGAAGAGCCTCCGCGCCCTGACCGACAAGGGCGTGATCAGAGCCGTGCGCCGGGGTGGCGGCCGGACCCGCGCATACACCGAAGGTGACATACGCGCCTTCCTGACGGAGAGTGCCGCGCCATGCAAAGCCGAGCCCGCCCCGAAGCGCGTGACCGTCCCCTGCCGGAAGGTCGTCAGCTTCACCGAGCGCCGCCGGCTGAAGCGGGCCTGACCACCGACCAGAAGATCGCCCCATGAGCGTCTACAAGCCCGCCAAGAGCCCGTTCTTTCAGTTCGACTTCGTCCTGAAGGGGAAGCGGTTCCACGGCTCCACCGGCGTCGAGACGCGCCGGGCAGCTGAACAGGTCGAGCGCAACATCCGCCAGCAGGCCGCGCTCGGCCTTCTGGACGACGCCTCGCAGATGACGCTGGACGAGGCCGCGGCCCGTTGGTGGGATGAGAAAGGCTCGACCCTGAAGGGCGGCGACCGTCTGGAGGCGCGCATGGAGCGCGCCATCACCCTGATCGGCCCGGCCACCCCCATCTGCCAGATCACCACCGCTGTCATGTCGCGCGCCATCGAAAAGCGGCGAGGCCAGACCCGGACCCACGCCAAGGGCCCGAAGGCGAAGCAATACCTCCCCACCGCCTCGACGGTGAACCGGGACATGATCGACGCCGTCCGGCCGATCCTGAACCGGGCCCGGAAGGTCTGGGAGGCCAAGCTTCCCGAGATTGATTGGCAGGAGCTTCGGATGGAGGAGCCGAAGCCGAAGCCGAAGGAGTTCGCGGGCGACGAGCTGGATTTGGTGCGCTCGCACGTCTTGCCGCACTGGCACGACTTCATCCACATCGCGACCCGCTACGGCTGCCGCCTGTCCGAGATGTTCTTCGGCCTCGATGATCTGGACCTGCACAAGCTGGACGACGCCCGCGTGAAGCTCCGGGAGCGCAAGGGCGGCGATGATCATGTCATCCCGCTGCTGCCCGAGGATGCGGCCATGCTCGCTGCCCGGCTGGGCCGGGCGCGCGCTGCCGGCCTCGACACGGTGTGGTTCCGGGAGCGACGGCTGCCGGGGCCAGGCGGAAAGGTGGTGCTGAAGGCGCTGCGCTACGGTGGCGCCGAGATTGCGATGCGCCGGGCGATGGTGCGATCCGGCCTGAAAGCCTCGAAGGGCGTCCGGGGGGCCCACGCCTTCCGCCACAACACGGCGATGAAGACGCTGCGGGAGAGCGGAAACCTCCGCGTCGTGCAGGAGCTGCTGGGCCACGCCGATATCAAGTCGACCATGGTCTACGCCCACGCCATCGAATCGGACGTGCGCGCCGCGCTTGCAGCGGTTTCCCGGAATAGTCCCGAACCGCGCGCGGAGGGGCAGGGGAAAGGCTCTGCAGATCAACCGTCTAACCCGTCGAGAGCGGCCGGTTCATAACCCACAGGTCGGCGGTTCGAGCCCGCCTCCAGCCACCATTTTCCTGCGTCGTGATTCTCCCGGAGCGTTCTGACGCCTTCAGGACCGCGCCCTCCTTGAGACCTGTCGGACTCTCCGTCCACGGAGCAGATAAAACGCGCTCATCCACAGGTAAAAGGCCCACAGCAGTGTGTCTCCTGTGTCACCCGCGCCGGCTGTCATATCACTGTCACACGAATGTCGTCCCACTTTCCCACGGCACGCCTAGAGGGGGCGGGATTTCAACCGGCTGCCGCCGGTCGCAGGGCGCACGCGCCCATCTTCATCGGGGATAGATGACAATGACGAACCGCAAACGCGTGTTCTGGGCCACGACGGCCCTCTTCAGCGGCCTCCTGGTCGCTGGCGCCGCCTCCGCCCAGTCTTCGGGCACCGTCGCGACGGAAGCCACCGAACTGGACACGGTGGTCGTCACGGGCACGCGCGCGCCGTTCACCGTCGATGGCACCATCGTCGCCGAGACCGTCGCCAAGACGCGCTCGACCCTGACCCAGGAATACATCTCGACCCAGAACCCGGGTCAGACGGTCCTGCAGACCCTGAACCTGGTCCCCGGCCTGAACTTCGTGAACGCCGACCCCTACGGCAACTCGGGCGGCAACATCCGTCTGCGCGGCTTCGACGGCAACCGCGTCTCGGTGACCTTCGACGGCATGCCGCTGAACGACACCGGCAACTACGCCACCTTCACCAACCAGCTGCTGGACTCGGAACTGATCGAGCGCGTCTCGGTCAACCAGGGCACGACCGACGTCGACAGCCCGACGGCCTCGGCCACCGGCGGCACGATCAACTTCCGCTCGCCGCGCCCGCTCAACGAAGCCGGCAGCCAGTGGGGCGCCGCCTTCGGCGAGAACGCCTACAAGCGCCTGTTCGCCCGCTTCGACACCGGCGAGTTCGGCCCCTGGGGCACCACCGCCTGGCTGGCCGCCTCGATCACCGACTATGACAAGTTCAAGGGCCCCGGCTCGCTGACCAAGACCCAGTTCAACGGCAAGCTCTACCAGGACCTGGGCGACGGCGACTTCGCCAGCGTCGCGGGCCACTGGAACGTCAACCGCAACAACTTCTACAACAACTTCATCACCCAGGCCCAGTTCGACGCGGGCACCTTCCTCGAGAACGACATCGCCTGCGTCCGCCCCGCCGGCGTCAACGGCACGGTCCAGAACGAAGGCGACATCGAGTCCACGCTGAACAACGGCACGGGCTACATCATCCGTTCGGACGGCAGCCTGAACCCCAGCAACACCAACCAGAGCTGCACCAACTATCACGGCCTGCGCATCAACCCGTCGAACACGGGCAACATCCGCGGCCAGTTCAGCTACGGCCTGACCGACAGCCTGCGCTTCACCTTCGACCCGTCGTTCCAGTACGTCATCGCCAACGGCGGCGGCTTCACCCTGTTCAGCGAGCGCGACGACCGTCTCGACCAGAACTCGACCAACAACGCCACCGTCACCACGCCGGCCCAGTGCGTCGCCGCAGCTATCCGCACCTCGGGTACCGACCTGAACGGCGACGGCGACACCTGCGACAACGTCGGCCTCTACACGCCGTCGAACACCAACACCCACCGCTACGGCATCCTCAGCTCGCTGATCTGGGACATCAACGACACCCAGCTGATCCGTATGGCCTACACCCTGGACTACGGCCGTCACCGTCAGACCGGCGAAGCCGTCCGCTTCCGCGGCGACAGCGAGCCCCTGAACGTGTTCGGCGGTCAGGAGCGCTGGGGCGACGAGAGCGCCCGCGTCTTCGGCCGTGACGGTTCCTACATCCGCTCGCGCGATCGTTTCTCGATCGCCCAGCTGAACCAGATCGCCGTTGAATACGTCGGCCGCTTCTTCGACGAATCGCTGACGATCAACATCGGCGCCCGCGCGCCCTTCTTCGAGCGCCAGCTGAACCAGTACTGCTACTCGCAGAACGGCACCTCGACCGTGCGCTGCACGACCGAGACCCCGACCGCCACCCTGGCCAACGGCAATGTGACCTTCGCCTCCACCGGCACGTCGCAGTTCATCGCGCCGTACGAAGCCACGCTGAAGTATGACGACATCCTGCCGAACCTGGGCGCCGTCTACCGCTTCGGCGAAGGCCACAGCGTCTACGCCAGCTACGCCGAAGGCCTGTCCCTGCCGCGTACCGACAACCTGTACCAGCCGGTCCGCAACCCCACGACCTTCGCCCTGGACTTCTCCGCGGTTCAGCCGGAAACCACCAAGTCCTACGACCTCGGCTACCGCTTCAGCGGCGGCAACGCCGTGGCGATGATCGCGGCCTGGTACATCGAGTACCAGAACCGCATCGTCTCCTCGTTCGACAACGACCCGACCTCGCCGACCTTCAACTTCAGCGTCGACCGCAACCTCGGCGCCGTTGATCAGCGCGGCGTCGACGCCCAGGTCGGGTACGAGTTCAGCGAAGCCTTCACCGCCTATCTGTCGGCTTCGTGGAACGACAGCGAAGTCCTCGGGAACGTGCCGCTCTCCGGCACCACCTTCCTGCCGACCGAGGGCAAGAGCCTGGTTGAGACGCCGGACTGGACCTTCTCGGGCCGCATCGACTGGCAGGCCACGCAGGACCTGAACGTCGCCCTGCAGGCCAAATATGTCGGTGAACGCTTCGCCACCGACGTGAACGACGAGATCTCGGACAGCTACATCGTCACCGACATGGACGTTCGCTACGACCTGACGGACACCTTCGGCATCCGCAACGCTTATGTGCAGCTGAACGTGAACAACCTGTTCGACGAAGAGTACCTGGGCAACATCTCGACCGGCAACAACGCCCTGCCGGTCGACATCGACCCCACCGCCGGCGTCAACCTGCGCGCAGGCCAGTTTCGCACCTACTCGCTGGGTTCGCCCCGCACCGCGACCGTCAGCCTGGGCCTGAAGTTCTAGTTTCAGCCTGACATCGAGACGAACGAGGGCGGCCTGTTCACAGGCCGCCCTTTTTCTATGGCCCTGTTCCGCGCCCGTGCGTTGAAACCGGACCCTGCGCCCTCTATCTGGCGCGATCGGTCATTCGCCGATACGAGGCCCCATGAACCAGACACCCGTCCCCGCCGAATGGGCGCCGCACCGCGCGATGTGGGTCGGCTGGCCCAGCCACGCCGAGCTGTGGGAAGACAATCTCGAACCGGCGCAGGCCGAGGTCGAGGCCCTGGTCCGCGCCCTGGCCGGTCCGGGCCGCGAGACGGTGCGTCTGCTGGTGGGCAAGCCGGAGGCCCTGGCCGATGCGCGCGCCCGTTTTGACGGCGTGGCGAATGTCGAGGTGGTCGACGGCCTGTTCGGCGACATCTGGCTGAGGGACACCGGCCCCATCTTCGGAGCCGGCTCGGCGAGCGCCGCGGCCTTCCGCTTCAACGGCTGGGGCGGCAAGTACGATCTGGAGCACGACGACACGGTCGCCGACCAGATCGGCCAGGCCTCGGGCGTTCCCCTGACCCGCAACGACTTCATCCTCGAGGGGGGCGCGGTCGATCATGACGGCCAGGGCACGATCCTGACCACGCGCCAGTGCGTGCTGAACCCGAACCGCAATCCCGGCTGGACGGAGGAGAAGGCAGAGGCCGCCCTGACCGCCTCCCTGGGCGCGAGGAAGGTCCTGTGGCTGGGCGACGGCCTGCTGAACGACCACACCGACGGCCACGTCGACAACCTGGCCCGCTTCGTCGCTCCCGGCGTCGTGGCCTGCCCGGTCGCCTGGGGCAAGGGCGATCCCAACGACCATGTCTATGACGCCGTGGCCCGCTCCCTGTCGCAGATGACGGACGCGACCGGGGCGCCGCTGAAGCTGCTGCGCCTGCCGTCGCCCGGCTTCGTCGGCGACGAGGACGAAAAGCCCGTCCCGGCCAGCCACATGAATTTCCTCATCGCCAACGGCGCTGTCATCGTGCCCACCTACGGCGACGACCGCGCCGCCGATCTGGCCTGTCAGGGGCTGGCGACGGTCTTCCCCGACCGGGAGATCATCGCCCTGCCGTCCATCGCCATCCTGTCGGGCGGCGGATCCTTCCACTGCATCTCCCAGCAGGAGCCCGCCTGATGGCCCGCACGATCTCGGTCGCCGCCCTCCAGACCTCGTACGGCGAGGACATGCAGGCGAACATCGACAAGACCATCGACCTGATCCGTCAGGCGGCGGGCAAGGGCGCCCAGGTCATCCTCCCCAGCGAGCTGTTCCAGGGCCCCTATTTCTGCGTCAGCCAGGAAGAGAAGTGGTTCGCCACCGCCCATCCGTGGCGCGAGCATCCCTGCGTGACCGCGCTCCAGCCCGTCGCCGCCGAACTGGGCGTCGCCATCCCCGTCTCGATCTTCGAGCGCGAGGGGCCGCATTATTTCAACAGCATGGTCATGCTGGACGCCGACGGCCGCGCCCTGGGCGTCTATCGCAAGAGCCACATCCCCGACGGCCCCGGCTATCAGGAGAAATACTATTTCCGGCCCGGCGACACCGGCTTCAAGGTCTGGGACACGCGCCACGGCCGCGTCGGCGTCGGCATCTGCTGGGACCAGTGGTACCCCGAAACCGCCCGCGCCATGATGCTGCAGGGGGCCGAGGTGCTGTTCTATCCGACCGCCATCGGCTCCGAACCGCACGACAAGGAGCTGGACACCGCCGACCCGTGGCGGCGCGCCATGCAGGGGCACGCCGTCTCGAACGTCGTGCCGGTCGTCGGCGCCAACCGCACGGGGCATGAGCGGGTCACCGAGGCGGGGCAGGTCTTCTACGGCTCTTCCTTCATCGCCGACCATCGCGGCGATCTGGTCGAAAGCTTCGGCCGGGACGACGAGGGGGCGCTGGTTCACACCTTCGACCTGGATTACGTCGACCGGCATCGCGCCGCCTGGGGGTTCTTCCGCGACCGGCGGACGGACCTCTACGGCTCGCTGGTCGCGCCCCGTCCGGCCTGACCGAGGGCGCGTCGTTCGGCGGCGCAGCCCGGGTTCGTCAGCCCCTCGGCGCGGGCGGCCGCGACCTCGGCCCGGGCGGCCTCCAGATCGGCGGCGAAGGCGGGCGATCCAGTCTCGGCTGCATAGAGCCGCTGGCCCAGGGCCGCGCCGTCCGCGACGTCCGAGGACCAGTTCATGCGGCACACCGCGCGGCTCACCCCGATCTCCTGGCCGATGCGCCGGGCGTCGGCGGCCCGGTCGGGCGCGAGCGTCGCGAACATTTCGCCATAGGCCGCGCCGGCCACCGCTCCGCCCGCCGGCCACGACGGCCCGTCGCGGATGGCGTCATTGATCCTCTGACAGGGCTCCAGCCCCTCGACGACCTTGATCGGACGCGGCCGCGGCGACCGCTCCGCCAGCAAGCGGGTCAGGCTGTCGGCGTCGACCAGCAGCCGGTTCATCAGCCGGGTCAGGGCCGGGCGCGGCTTTTGCGCGAACCGGGCGCCGAGGACGCAGTCGAAATGCTGGGCTCCCTCGGGCGCCGCCAGCCAGGCGTGGGCCGTGGCCATCCACCAGCGGTCGGTCCCGGGCTCGCCGGGCAGGACGTCGGATGTCGACCAGGGCGTCGGCGCGGGCGCTGCATCGGCCAGGGCGCGTATCGCCCCCGGATCGAGATAGCCCTCGATCGTCTCGACAGGCGCGGGACCGCGGCCCGTGGCGCAGGCGCCCAGAAGGGCGCAGGCCGCGAGCGCGGCGGCGCGGCTCACCCGCCGGCGGTCCAGTCCAGCTGGACGTTGGTCTCGCCATTCTCCATCGGCGTGGCGACGACCCGCAGCAGCCTGCCGCTGCCGTCCTCGGCCGCGGCGCCATAGGCGCGGGCCTCGCCCTGGTTCATGGCCATGACCGACGCCAGTCCGGCGGCTTCGGCGGTCTTGCGGTAGTAGGCGATGATCGCATCGGGCGAGGACGCCGTGGTGAAGCTGACGATGCCGCCCGGACCGCTGGGCCCCTGGGCGACGGTCGCCGGGCCGGTCGGCGTCCCGCCCGGATAGATGACGGCGAACGAGGGGGCGCCCGCCGCGGCGGGCTTGGGCGTCACGGCCGGCGGTTCGGGGTAGGCGGGTTCCGCGACGGGCGCTGCGCGCGCCGCCGTATCGGCCGCGGCGTCATCGGCGGCGGCGGTGTCCGACGCTGGGCTCTGACCGCAGCCGGTCATAGCCAGAGCCGCCGTCAGTGCGGCGGCCGCGAACATGCGCTTCATCCGTATCGTCCCTGCAAAGACTGTATCGTTGGGGTCCACCGTGGCCCAAGGCTGCGGCGGCGGCAAGGCGGGTTCACGCCTTCTGGAAGGCGCGGAATGACGCGGCCGTCAGCCGGTCGCGGCGTCGGCCTGACCGGGCTTGCCCTCGGCGGGATCGGCGGCCGGTCCGGTCCTGTCCGCGCCCGTGTTCTTGATCGGGTTCGGATCGGCGTTCGGGGGCGATTGAGGATCGGCCGAGGCCATGCCCTCGCTGGCGAGGGTCTGGTTGATGGCGTCCTGATCGGGGTCGTCGTCCGAGCCGGTGGCCGCCCCGCCCTGCAGCGAGCCCGCCCGGGTGTCCGAGCCCATGCCCGATCCCGACAGGGCCTCGGTCATGGCGTCGGGCTTGCGGCCCAGATCGGGCTTCTCGCCCATGTCTTCGGCCTCGCGGGCGTCCTCGGTCTGGTTCTGGTCGTTCATGGCGAAGCTCCTTCGCCAGACAAAGCGAACCGGACGCACGGCGGTTCCGCATGCGAAAAGAGCCGGGATCGAAATCCCGGCTCCCGTTTCGTCTGCTGTTCGAGCGGCTCTTACTTGCCGAACAGCTTGTTCCAGCGGCGCTTGTCGCGGTTCTTCCAGGTCCCGCGGTGATAGGCGTCCGAGCCGATCAGCGGCACCACCGTGGTGGCCTCGGCGAAGACCATCTGCTCGTGCGTGGTCTGCACCTTGCCCCAGGAGGCGGCTTCCTTGAGCGTCGACGAGGAACAGGCGCCGTCGCGCACGTCGGCGACCGTGATCTGCACGGCGTATCTGTGCATCTCGGCCTCGACGCCGAGAATCTCGGCGCAGACGACCGTGTCCTGGGCGAAGTTCTTGGGCACGCCGCCGCCGACCATGAACAGGCCGGTGACGCCCGCCGCGATCTTGACGTCCGTCAGTTCGCGGAAGTCCGCGACCCCGTCGATCATCAGATACGGCTTGCCCTCGGCCATCCGCTCCTTCTGGTGCTTGACCAGGCCGAAGCCGGCCGAGCTGTCGACGAAGGCCGGGCAGAAGATCGGCACGCCTTCTTCATAGGCGGTCTGGATCAGCGAGCCGGGCTTCTTCGCATTGCCCTCGGACAGCCACTTGCCCATCTCCCAGATGAACTCGCGCGAGGAATAGCCGCGCGGCTCCAGCCGGTTGCAGATCTCCAGGATGGTGTGGTCGCAGGCCTGGAGCTCTTCCTCGTCGATATAGGTGTCGTAGATC
>Ga0164290_1001104_pt1 | contig 52677 bp, 49 predicted proteins | sample Micstemetagenome_FD_108782 | JGI IMG/M metagenome (GOLD analysis project Ga0164290, IMG submission 108782) | Contaminated culture microbial community from soil near Moab, Utah, USA - Microcoleus steenstrupii SON62 (Illumina Assembly) | ecosystem: Environmental > Terrestrial > Soil > Soil crust...
GACGGAGCCGGCTCCGTCTATGCACCCACCACCTATTTCAAAGGTGGTCCCGGTCCGGGTTTCTCGATCGTTCAGGACCAGCAGGCCCGCCAGCGCACCCGCGCCTTCAACAACACGGTCAGCGCCTCCTACACCGAGCCGATCGGCCGCAACAAAATCCTCGAATTCAACTATGCGTGGACCCGCAACTACTCCGAGTCGGACCGCAAGACGTTTCTCTTCAACCCGGCCTCCGGAAAGCATGACCTGGTAAGCGCCCCGCAGACCAACTCCTTCGAAAACACCTGGCTGGCACATCGCTTCGGTACCAACTTCCGGGTGCAGCAACGCAAATACAACTACCAGGTAGGTGTGGGCGTTCAGCTGGGTGAGCTCAGCACGCACAGCTTCCGTGCGCAGGGCAACAAAGACACAACCATCAGCCGCAGCTATGTCAACCTTTTCCCGGCGGCCAACTTCCAGTATAGCTTCAGCCGCAATAAAAACCTGCGCTTCAATTACCGCGGCCGCACCAACCAGCCTTCCATCAATCAGTTGCAGGATGCGCCCGACTTCACCAACCCGCTGCAGGTCAGCACCGGCAACCCGTTGCTCGGACAAGAGTTCGTCAACAATTTCAACCTCAACTATAACTTCTTCCAGTTCACCACCTTCAAGTATTACGCGTTCAATGTAAACGTGACTCAGACGCAGGACAAAATCGTGAACAGTATCGACAGCCTCAAGCTCAACCCTTTCGATTCGGTTCCGCGCCAGCTGATCCGCCCGGTAAACGTGCAGGGCGCCTACACCGCCTCGTTGTTCTTCGCCTTCGGCACGCCGATCCGTAAAGTAAAGGGACTGAACATCACAGCCAATACGATCAGCGTCTACAACCGCGATGTGAGCATGCTGTACAAGCAGCGCAATTTCAACCATACCTACCTCGTCACGCAAACACTGGGTGTGAACTACAACTACAAGGAAAAGCTTGATATGGGACTGAGCGGTAATCTCACCTGGAATAAAGTTGACTATGCCAACCAGCCGGCCCTGAACAACAATTTCCTGACGCAGACCTACTCGGCCGACATTACCTGGACCATGAAGAAGCCGGGATTGATCCTCGCCACCGATTTTGATTACTTCATCAACACCGGTCGAGCCCAGGGTTTCAACCAGCGGGTACCGATGTGGAACGCATCCATTGCCAAGCAGTTCCTCAAGGGCAAGCAGGCCGAAATCCGTTTCTCGGTCAACGATATCCTGAACCAGAACCAGAGCATCACCCGCAATACCGGAATCAACTACGTGGAAGACGTGCAGACGACGGTACTGCGTCGCTATTTCATGCTCTCGCTCACCTATAACCTCAACCGTATGGGTGGACGCAACATGTTTTCGATGCCGCGGCAGATCGAGCGCAATATGCGTAACCTCCGGATTGCCAACTAAGCCTTCTTTCCAGCAAAAAACCCTCCGCTGAGCGGAGGGTTTTTTTATGCACGCTGACCACAAAGGCCGCCAGCGGGTTACTTACGTCTGCGACGGGCCGGGGTGGGCGCTACGGTTGTTCTTCCGTAAAGAAGCACACCAAAAATCGACATCAGGGAAGGGATGAGGTTGATGGAGGGCTTATAGTAGGCCTCATAAACCTTTACTTCCGAACGCACTTCTGCAATAGCCTTGTTTCTCATATATGACGGTTTGAGGTGAATGACAGGATTCGGAAGGTACGGAATTTCTGTGGATAAACCTTCCGTTTTTGTTAATTTCTTGTGTATTTTGCTTGCAAATCCCCCGCCATTCTATGAAATGCCCACTATTTTCTTTGCTGTGTATCAGCACATTGATCAGCCTTTCGAATCCAGTTCAAGCCCAGCTTAAAATTCCCGGAACCGGCGCCTTCCGCAGCGAAATGCTCAAGGTGGTAGCAGACTTCCCACAAGGCTTCGCAGCCATCCGGGGTGGTGAAATCGACAAAACGCCGCAATCGGTGGAGTATGCCTCGCGGATTGCCATCGACGGCAGCAAGGAAACGAGCATCCACCGCTACAGCAGCAACGGCAAAGCGATCTACAGCTTTCAGTCGGTGCTGCTCCGTACGGAAGAGTTCGCTGCCGCCGCAGCCAAATACAAATGGGCTTTTCAGCAACTCAAGGGTATGACGGTTCGCTATGTGGTAGACCAGTACACGCTGGAAGGCCGGTTAGACGCGCCCGATGAAAGCCGCTCCTTCGCCGCGAGCGACCTGACGCTCAAGGATGCCCCCGATGCCCTGCAAAAGCTACGCATCCGCGTGCAGCTGCAGTATGAGCTGTCCGAATGGAAGGTTTCCCTCCTCGTATTTGAAAAGGAACGCGAAGACAAGGAGCAGGGCTCCGGCGCCGATGAATAAACAATGAACAACAAACGAAAAAGCCGTCTCCTTTCGAAGACGGCTTTTTCGTTTTGACTTTTGCGCAAACATCTATCCGCACAACCTGTCCCGCCTCAGCCGGATCTGCACATCAGCACATCAGCTCATCTGCACATCACTATTGGCTGATCCGGATCTGCGCGCCCTGGGGCATATTGCGGCGCATGTCTTCCAGAAGACGGCCCTGCTCTTTCTCGAACTCGGCGGGCGTGAGGCGCTTACCACCTCTGGGTTCTTTGATGCTCGACACCGAAACCTTGGGCGACAGCTCTACGGCACGATACAGCATCCTTCCGTTATTGACATCGACCTCCAGAATCAGTCCGGGCAGCTGGCCCTGGTATTCCTGCGGACCAACGCTCACCGGGAAGTCGGTGGTGTACCAGGCCGTAATGGTAGACGTGTCGGCAATGGGGGTGCGTTTCATCTCCCCGTTCTCCATGGTCATCGTCATGCGGGTGCCGATACGTTGCGCTACCGCCTTGCGGGCAGTATACCCCAGCACCTGCCGGGTCTCCTCGCTCAGCTTCCAGTTGAGGCGGCGGATGCTGTCGGTCACAATAAACTCATTGTCGAACATTTCGCGCTTCTCGACGCGCTCCGCCTTTTCGAAGTTGTGATACACTTCGTCGTTCATGCCTACGGCGCGGAACATACTCACGTTGCCGCCGGGCCCCTGCACGGTCACGTCGTTGGCGGCACCATCGGCCCGGGGCACACTGCGCCAAAGCGAGCGGGTAGACGTGAACAGCAGTTCATACACATCGGTACGTTGTGCCGGGATGCGCGCGGCAATCTCCGGGTCCAGTCCCTGGGGACGGCGCATCTGCATCGTACGCTCATAGATCACTTTTCCTTCCTTCCATCCCTTTGGCGCCACTTCGCTGGCTTTTCCATGCTGTTCCTGGGCCTTTGTGGCGCCTGCCAGCAGCAGGCAAACGGGGAGCAGTAGTTTTTTCATTGGTTTTTTTGTTTAGTTGTTGATTGCTTTATTAGTCTGCTTGTTTATTGGTTTATTGGTAACAGGGGCTGCGCGGTGCCCGATCGATCCATGGGGTTCCGGGTTTTGTGTTCTGTGTTTTGGGTTCCGTGTCTCCCATTGGGTTTTCTCTCTCATTCTCCCCATTTTCCCATCATCCCATTACCCCACTACCCCATTACCCCATCATCCCATTTCCTATTACGAAATTCTTCGTCAAATATACCGCCCGTCTTTTTCGAGGCTTGTTAAGCTTGGTTGGAACTACGTTAATTAAGGTTAAGCCGCGAAAAGCAGGCGAAAAGTTGGGGGTACCTTTAGGTCATGCAACGCCTTTGGCAACATATCCGGTGGATGCCCCTGCTGATGGCTTTGACCATCGCGGGCATCGCAGGCTTTCAGTATTACTGGCTGAAAAAGGCCTATCAGCGCGAACGCCGTACTCTGGAGATGCGCAGCAACATCACCTTCCGCGAAACCGTTTTCCTGCTGCAGGCGGCGCGTTTGCGGCTCGACAAGCTCCCGGTTGACAGCAGCGGCAAGGGAGGAGTTTTCGTATCCGATTCGGGGAGCAGCCGGATCATCATCCGCAGCATCGACGACAAGCCCCTGCGGATGCGCGTACGCGACGATGCCCGCATGATGCGTATGGTGCAGGTACTCAACGAGCGCCTGGCCCGCCAGAAAAAAAACGATTCGCTCCGGGGCGAACGGACCATCCTGCTGGCAGAGACCAATGTGCCCGACAGCCTGGGCCCCGACCGCCATCGCCGCTTCCGGCAGCGTGATCGGCTCCTGCAACTGCTGTATGAAGCCGAATCGCCCCAGGACAGCCTGCGTCTGGCCGATATCCGCGGCGCGCTCGAAAAGCGGCTGCGCCAGCAAAACATCCCTATACCCTTTCAGGTACTGCGCCTTGCCGGTGGCCGCCGCGACGATGAAGAATTCAATAAGGTATCCATTGGCTTCCGCAGCCCGGTAACCTACCAGCTGGTACTGGAAAACACGTTTCCTTACCTGCTGCAGCGCATCCAGGCACCCATCATCATGTCGCTGTTCCTCGTGCTGTTCACGCTCGTCACCTTTTGGGTGCTGTATCGTAACCTGCTCCGGCAGCAGCGGCTGGCGGCCATCAAAAACGAGTTCATCAGCAACATCACCCACGAGCTGAAAACACCGATTGCCACTGTGAGCGTGGCCATTGAAGCCATGCGCAGTTTCAATGCCGGCATGGACCCGGAGCGATCGCGCGAATACCTCGACATCTCTGCCAACGAGCTGCAGCGCCTGTCGCTGCTGGTCGACAAAGTGCTGAAGCTGTCGATGTTTGAAAAGAAGGAGATTGAACTAAGGGTGGAAGCGCTCGACCTGCGCGAACTGGCCGGGGAAGTCACCTCCTCGATGCGCCTGCAGTTTGAGCGCCGGCAGGCCATCGTGCATACCGAAGCCGAAGGCGACACCACCCTACGCGGCGACCGCCTCAACCTGGTGAGCGTCATCTTCAACCTCGTCGATAATGCGCTCAAATACAGCGAAGGAAACCCGCAGATCCGGATCAGCGTGCTTGACGCGCAGGACCATGTAACGCTTTCGGTGGAAGACCAGGGCATTGGCGTGCCGCAGGAATACCGCAAGCGTATCTTTGAAAAGTTCTTTCGCGTGCCCCATGGCAATGTGCACAATGCCAAAGGCTATGGCCTCGGGCTGAGCTATGTGGCGCATGTGGTGGAGCGCCACCGCGGCAGCATCCGGGTAGAACCCAACCAGCCACAGGGCAGCCGCTTTGTGATCACCTTACCGAAAAACCTGTCATGAAGGCTCCCCGCATCCTCTACGTAGAAGACGAAATTTTCCTTGCCAAGATCGTCAGCGAAACCCTGCAAAGCCGGGGCTTCGATGTGGTGCTCGAAAGCGATGGCGGAAAAGCGCTTGAGCGATTCGAGGAAAGCCAGCCCGATGTATGCCTGCTCGACATCATGCTCCCCAACAAAGATGGGTTCGACATTGCCGACGGCATCCGCGACCGCAATGCCGAAGTGCCGATCATCTTCCTGAGCGCCCGCTCGGAGGTGGCCGATGTCGTGAACGGATTTCGCCTGGGCGGCAACGACTACATCCGGAAGCCCTTCAGCATGGAAGAGCTGATCGTACGCATCGAAAACGTCTTGCGGCAGCCGGCGGCGGGAGAAGAACGCCAGGACCTCCAACTGGGCGCTTACACATTCAACCCAAAGCGGCAGACCTTGCTGCACGCCAGCGAGCAGCGCAAGCTTTCCTATCGCGAAAGCGAGCTGCTGCGCCTGCTCTACCAGCACCGCAACGACGTGCTCGAACGGCGCGATATCCTCAACCTGCTCTGGGGCAGCGATTCCTTCTTCAACAGCCGCAACCTCGACGTTTACATCACCAAGCTGCGCAATTACCTCAAGCTCGACCCGACCATCGAGATCATCACCATCAAGGGCATCGGATACCGCTTCGTGCTGGGTTAAACACCACCCTCTTTCCGCCCCCTTACGTTCTCTCTCCTCACGTTCTCTCTCCTCACGTTCTTTCTCCTCACGTTCTTTCTCCTCACGTTCTTTCTCCTCACGTTCTCTCTCCTCACGTTCTTTCTTTTCTGCGGCACGGCATTTTTGTACCCATTCGCCATGCCCCGCAAACACCGTCTGCTCTGGACCCTTGGAACGCTGCTCCTGTTGCTGCCGCTGCTGCTAATGCTGGCAGCCGAGCGTTTCGTGGAACCGGTGCTGCGACAAAGACTGGAAGCATTGGTGGTACAGGGCTCCGACAGTCTCTACCGCTTTCAGCTCGACCGCCTGGAGGCTTCCCTTTTTGGCGGCAGCGCCACTTTGTCGGGCTTCCGGGTAGAAATCGACAGCAGCAGGTACCGCCTGCTCAGGGAGCAGAAGCGCCTGCCGGCAGTAACCATGCGCATCTCCATGTCGCAGGGCCGCCTGCGGGGCGTACAGGTGCTTTCACTGCTTTTTGGCCAGCGGGTGGATGTAGAAGAGCTTTTTACCCGCGATGCCCGGATCGAGGTCTGGCAACAGTCGCCGCCACCACCAGGAGGACCTGTCGTGCCGCTTTGGCGCGCCCTCCGGCCCACCATCAAATCGATCAGCCTCAATACCCTCCGGCTGGATGGCATCCGCTTTCGCTACCGCTACGCCGACAGCATTGACATGCAGGTAAAATTCGACACCTGCGCCGCCCTTATCCAGGGCATACGCATCGACAGTGTGAGCGCTGCCGACCCGCGCCGCATCGCCTTTGCAGCGTCCGTACAACTTCACTTCTACGACCTGAAGTTCCGTGCGCCCGATTCCTCCTTCAAACTCAAGGCTAAGGTGATCGACTATAACTCCGACGGGCAGCTGCTCACCATCCGCGACTTCAAACTGCAACCGACGCTAAAGGAAAAGGAAGCTTTTTACGAAGCCGCATCCCTGCAGCGCGAAATGACGGTGATCGAGTTCGCAAGGCTCGACCTGAAGCGTTTTCGCCTGGAGGAGTTTTTTAACCGCAGGGCTATCGTGGCGGACAGCCTGGTGGTGGACACGCCGCGCATCCGTATTTATACAGATAAAACACTGCCGCCGACACTCGAAGGAAAAACGGGCCGCTATCCGGGCCAGCTGCTGCTTTCCGCCAAAACGCAGATCGACATCCGCCACCTGCTGCTGCGCCAGGCACAGCTGACCTACACCGAAAAAGCGGAGAAAACGGGCGCCGAAGGGACCCTCGACCTCGACCGCCTCGACCTGCTGGCCGGCAACGTTACGAACCTGCCCGAACGGATAAAAGCCGACCGCTTCTGCCGGCTTCAGGCCGGCGGCCGGATACTGGGAGCACCGATCCGGGCGCAGTTCCGGTTTGACCTGCACAGTCCGGATGGACTTTTCTGGCTGGACGGAAGCATCGGCGCCCTCGCAGGCGGCCGGCTGCAGGCCCTGGCAGAGCCGCTGGCCAACATCCGCCTGAAAGCGCTGCAACTGCAACAGCTGCGCTTCTCCCTGCAGGGCGATGAATACACGGCCCGGGGCTCCGTGTGGATGCGCTATCGCAATCTCGAACTGGTGCTGCTGAAGCGCGACGCCGAAACCGGCCTGCTGGAAACCAAGAAATTCCTGACCAAACTGATCAACCGGTATACACTGCTCCAGAACAATCCGGCACCGGGCGCACCCGAAATGATGGCCCGCAACATTGAAAAATCGAGACTGATGACACAGAGCTTCTTCGGTCTTATCTGGAAAGTGATCTTCAGCGGCATGCAGACGATCATGACCAATACCGGAGAACCGGTGGTTTAAAATAGGAAAATGGGGAATGGGGTGATGAGATAATGAACTGACGATTCAGTGCTGCAAAGCTCACCGCTCACCCTTAACTATCTCACCGGGTAGTAGGTCACCTTCTGTTTGCGTTGGGCTGCGTACTGAAGCAACCAGGCAATCGTAAACGTGGGGATGATATCAGTACCCGGCAGGAGCTCTTCGAGGAAGGCGAAAGCGCCACCGAACACACCCATCCTACGGCCAAACATGCGGTAAAAAACCGCAGCCGAAATGGGCGCCCAGGCCAGGTCGAGCACTTCGCCCAGGATCGGAATACCAAAAGAGGCCATGCCGATCAGATCCATCACCACGCAGGCCGCCAGCGAAGGGAGGGGCTTTTCGGATCGAACCGTTGGTTTCGGGGCTTTGAAAAAGAGTTGCTTCATGCTGTATGCGCTGCCGTTTTTCCGGCAACGGCCTTAACCCGCAAAACAGGTTCCGGCAGTTGTTAAAAGCCGGGCTTTAGCAAAACATTCAGGAGGCGGTAAAACCTTCGATGGCTGACCCCAGGCAGGCGACCCCATGCGGGCGCTCTGGGTTGCAGGCTGTCCCCCGGCCGGTATCGGAATCAACGACTACGCTTTACCGAATGTACCGCGCGGAAGAAGGAAACAGAAGGGCAAAAGCCGCTCCGGGCCGGTTGCCGGAGCGGCTGGGGATAGGGATCCGGATAAAACGGGCTCAGTCAAAAAATCAGAGGTCTTCCTCTTCGTCGTCTTCGTCTTCATTTGCGTCCAGCACCAGGTCGTCGTCGTCAACATCATCCATATCGTCATCAATTTCCACGTCGGCCACTTCCTCGAGATCGGCATCATCGAGCTCGTCTTCATTGCCGAGGATCAGGTCATCGCTCTCGTCATCGTCTTCGAGATCATCCTCCTCTTTGTCGCGGGGCCAGGCGGCCACCGGCAACTGCTCCTCGTGCAGGGCAGCGCCATTGCGCAGGGGGTGGAAGGTGCGGGGTGCTTCGCGTTTCATAAACAGGGTTTTTGTGTGAGCGGTAAAAAAGCTATGCCAGACCTTTCAGCAGCAGGTCGCTGTACGACCCGGCGAGGTAGTCATCTGCCTGAACGCCCAGCAGTTCTGCATACTGTGCGCATTGGGCCTTCAGGCGTTCTACACCGATGGAGCCATCCTTGTCGATCGCTTCCACTTCCACAAAGCTTCCCAGCCCTTCCACGCGGTCGAAATGGAATTTCACATTGTCGATAAAGTAAATGCGCCGCCGCTTGTCGACCACGACCTTGATGCCCAGGGCCGCGGTTAGCGCTGCCTTCAGGGCAGGGGCGGGTGCATGCTCATAAAGCAGCACATCCGACTGCTTGGCGCCGGCGATATTGTGCCGGTGATAGTGAATGAGCGAGCTTTCGATGGTGCCTTCGCGCAACTTCAGGCGGCCGTTCGGCACCTGGAAATAGGTATCAATCTGGTGGTCTTCGCCCACGAAGCGGGGCTGCTGATCGAGTAGCAGTTGCTCCTGCGCTTCGAGCCGGTTTGTTCTTGCCTTGAATTCAAAATTGAGATGCATAATCATGTGCCAGGGCACGGCCTGTTTTTTTTGCTGAATAAAGAAACCAAAGATGATGAAAAGGTTTCGCTTCGTGGCAGGATGGATGCTGGCGCTGAGCTGCATGTCCTGCGTATCCTCAAGAAAATACAAAGACGCGCTGGCACGCGAACAGACCCTTTCGGAAGCCAATGCACAACTGCAGGGCACCATCCGCGATCTGAACGGCAATGTAAGCCGGCTGGGCGAGCAGGTGCGTGGCCTGCAGGGACGGCTGGGCGAAGCCGAGACCGAGCAAAACCGCCTGGCAGGGGCAGCCGACTCTGCCGGACGCGCTGCAGCTGAAAAAGCAAGGCTCGCCAATATGACCCAGCAGCAACTGGCAGAAGAACGAGCAAGGCTGGCGCGGATGCAGGAGCTGATGGAGCAGCAGCGCCGCGCGGTCGAAAACCTGCGCCAGCGCATGACCAATGCCCTGGTCAACTTCCGCCCCGAAGAATTGACCGTGTCGGTACGTAACGGTAAAGTGTATGTAAGTCTACAGGAAAGCCTGCTCTTTCCATCGGGCAGTGCCGTGGTGAATCCCCGGGGGCGTGAAGCCATCGGCAAGCTGGCGCAGGCACTCAACACCAACCCCGAGATCACGGTGCTGATCGAAGGGCATACCGACTCCATCCCCATCAGGGGGCGCTTTGAAGACAACTGGGCGCTCAGCACGGCACGTGCCTCCTCTATCGTACGGATTCTCTCCAATACCTACAAGGTAGACCCCACCCGCCTCACGGCCTCGGGCCGCAGTTATTACGAGCCAGTGGAAAGCAACAGCAGTCCGGAAGGCCGCGCACGCAACCGCCGTACCGAAATCATCCTGGCCCCGCGTCTCGACGAACTGATGCGGCTGATTGAGCAGCCCGCAGGCGAGCGGTAAGCGAAAGCCCTGAAGAGCCGGGGCCGGGCGAGGGCAGGTTGTTGAAATAAACGAAAACTGTTTAAAAATGAAGAAAGCGGCCTTTCGGGCCGCTTTTCCGTTTCTTCCTTTATTGATCAGGAGTTCAGCAATTTCGAGCTGTTCAGGTATTCCTGCGAGGGATGGTAGATGAACAGGGCGGTGCCGTTCTTGATCATCCGGATCACCTTGGCCGAGTGGGCCCGCGGAACGGCCGGACAGCCAAAGCTGCGCCCCATATAAGCGGCATCGGCGCGGTGGCTGCCGATATAGTCGGCGCCATGGAGCACCACGGCCCGGGTCTCTGCATTGTCGTTCCAACCTTCTTCCTGGCCGGCCAGCTTCAGCGACAGGCCATGTTTGCCGTGGTAGGTTCCTTTGGTAATGTAAAAACCAAGGCTGCTTTGCAAAGACTCAACCCGATTAGAAAAACGCTCAGCGTAGTTCAGTCCGGAGTTGCGGCCATGTGCCACATACGTATTGAAGAGCACTTCCTGACTGTTCATATCGATGATATACATACGCTTATGGGCAGATGACTGCGAAAAGTCGACAATGGTGAGAATGTCCTGCTGCGGCAGCATGCCCATGCCCGCCATGTAGCTGTAGCCCCTGTAGGCATACGAAAAGGCGTCTTCAGAAAGACCGATGTGCTGCAGACCCAGCGAATGATACAGGCGACTGGCTGCAGAACCGCTCTCCTCATGGGTAAAGCCTGCGGCGGAATCGGAGGAGAAAGCCGGAGCGGCGGCACGTATATGGGCTATAGAGGCATGACTGGTTTTCAGGATCGGCAGAAGGGCTACGGAAACCAGCAGGCACAGCAGCAAAGGCAAAAGAGTTTTCTTCATGGAAATCCGGAGGTGGTTTTTCGGGTTATTGGAACGATGCGGATACAAATTTAGTATGTCCTGCCAAGGAAAAATGTTCCGGCCCGGAGCTTTGGCCCCGACTTAACATCGCCGTTAAAATGCTGAAAAATAAAGACTTGTTTGGCCAGACTGGCACAGGCGCAAACCGGGTTTTACCTATTTGCTCCGCCTCGTTTCGCGGCGGCGGGTAAGAAATTCGTTGCCATAGATCCGCAACAGCAGCATGAACATGCTGATCAGCAGGGGCCCAAAGATGAGGCCAATAAATCCGAACAAAGACACCCCGACGATCACTCCGAAGATCGTGATCAGGGGGTGAATATCGCCCAGCTTGCGGTTCAGGATCATGCGTACCACGTTATCAACAAGACCGATGAACCCTAATCCCCAGATCGCCATGGCGATACCGCGGGTATTATCTCCTTTGGCAAAGAGCATGATGGTCAGGGGCACATAAACGACGCCGGCGCCCACCACCGGAAGCATGGCCGTAATGCAGGTGGCGGCAAACCACAAAAAGGGCTCGTCGATGCCGATGACCAGGTAACCGATCAGTCCAACCAGTCCCTGTATGAAAGCGATCAGCGGAATACCAATGGTGTTGGCGACTACCATGGTACGCAGCTCCTTTCCCAGCAGCTCAACGTTGCTGTCGCGGAGCGGTATGTATTCGTACAGGGCATCTTCCATCCGGCGCCCATTGATGAGCATGTAGTAGAGCATGAAATACAGCGAAGCGGTGAGGGCGAGGGTATCAACCGTAATGCCCAGCACCTTTGGCAGCAGGCGTGTCAGAAAAGGCCCCAGCTGATTGATGGTGTCGGGCTTCACGATGTTATACCCGATCCGGTCGCTGATTTTCGCCGCCGCGGTTCTCAGGGTGGCCAGCACCTCGTTCGAATGGGTAACCGCATAGCTGATCTTGGCATACATGATATTGCCCAGTATGCCGATGGGCACCAGGATCACAAAGAAGGAGAGCAGCATGAGGATCCAGGCCGCCCGTGAAGGCTTCCAGCCGCGGCTTTCCACCAAAAAGAACATTCGCTCACGCATGATCACATAAAACGTGATGGCGCCCAGCAAGGCCGGGAAAAAGAACCAGAGCTCCCGCGCCAGCACAATGCCGAGAAACAGGATGAACAGGATAAAAGCGACCTGCCTGATGAGGTTGGTGTCCAGCGTATTATTCGGGTTACCCGGTGGATTCATCGTTGCCGAAGGTAAAAAAATGATGCGAGGGGCCATCCCTACACCTTTACCTTCTTCCACCTGCCCCGGCGGAACATTGCAAACGATGCCATGGTGATGGCCGTCTCCGCGATCGGAATCGCCAGGAAAACGCCGGTGGGGCCCATGCGCAATCCCTTCGCCAGCAGCCAGGCCAGCGGCACCTGCAGCAGCCAGAAGCCGACGAAATTGATCGCCGTGGGCGTGCGGGTGTCGCCGGCACCGTTGAAAGCATTGGTGAACACCATACCTGCGCCGTAAAAAAGGTAGCCCGTGCTGATGATCCGGAGGGCGGGTATCGCTACCGACCTGATCTGCGGGTCATCCGTAAAGAAACCCACCAGCGGACCAGGCAAAAGGAGAAACAGTAACGACACAAAGCCCATGAAGGCGACATTGTATTTCACGGTTTTCCATACCGCGGCCTCGGCACGTCCGGTATCACGGGCGCCCAGGTTTTGTCCGACCAGCGTCGCCGCCGCATTCGAAATGCCCCAGGCGGGCAGGATGAAGAAGATCACCAGCCGCAGCGCCACCTGGTAGCCGGCAGAAGCGTTGTGCCCGCCCGTTTCCGCCACCAGCTTCGCCAGAAACACCCAGCTGCAGGAGGCGATGATGAACTGCAGGGTAGCGGGCCAGGCTACCGAAAGAATGCTGCGGATCAGCGTCCACACCGGTTTGAGCGAGGCTGCCGTAAGACGGATCACACCTTTGCCGCGGAACAGGTGGTAGAGCTGAAACAACACCCCAACGCCCCGGCCAACGCTGGTAGCTACTGCGGCACCGGTCAGCCCCATGGCCGGAATCGGACCGGCACCCCGTATAAATACCGGACATAGGATGATGTTACAGACGTTGGCCAACATCAGGCTGTACATGGCGATGGAAGCGTTACCGGCGCCCCTGAAAATGCCATTGATCAGGAACAGCAGCATGATGACCGTGCTCGTGCCCATCATGATCCGGGTGTAAGGAGTGCCCACACGGATCGTTTCGGGCTCGGCGCCCATCAGCCGGAGTATCTGCGGAGCCAGCCAGAGCCCGGCGATGCTCACCAGTAGAATTACGGCAAGGCCCACCCAGATCGTCTGCATGGCCGTATCAGCGGCAGCGCGGTAATTCTTCTCACCCACCCGCCGGGCTACGAGGGCGGTGGCCGCCATGCTTCCGCCGATGGCGAGTGAGTAAATGAGCGTCAGCACCGACTCGGTAAGACCGATGGTGGAGATCGCGTGCGGACCCAGCCGGCTTACGAAATAGAGGTCCACAAGTGAGAACACGCTTTCCATGCCCATCTCGATGATCATGGGTATGGCCAGCAACACAATGGCACGACGCAGGCTTCCCTGCGTATAGTCGTGCTCGGCGCCCATCAGCGTTTTGCGGATGACGGCTAAAGTTGATAATGGCTTATCGTTGGTAAAAACGTTCGTAGACATTGCATATGAATTGAAAAAGAAGATAACCGGCCTCGGGGGCCGCATGTCGGGTGTCAGAAAGATGCCGGGGGACGAAACTGCTTCGGTTGCCGGCGGCTTAGAATTTCATATGCAGTAATTGAGCAGGCACCAAAAGTAATTTTCTTTTTCTTTTCGCTCAATCGCGTTTCTGCAGCAGTTGCAGGTATTGCTGTATGAATTGCTCTTTCTCGCGCCGCCGGTACTGCATCACGAAGCGCGGATGTGGCAGCGGTGCCAAATGCGTAAACCATCCGAAGCGGGTATTGAGCGCCGACAGGTATTTCAGATTCCTGTCGCCACCGATCACGCCGCAGATACTCCGGTCTGCAGGCTGGCGCAGTAGGGCTTCGATGCTGCGGATGATGAAAGGCTCCACCGCGGCCTGCAGTGCTTTATCATCGTAGTAATTGATGTTCTTCCCTGCTTTTACAAAACCGAGCGGACAAACCGAGCCGATGAAATGGTGCCGGTAGAAGCGCTCGGGGCCGCCATAGGCACCGATCACTTCGTAAATAAACTCCGCAGAAAGTTCCGACTGCATCCGGAAGGAATGCGGCAACTGCAACTCCCCGGTCAGCTGGCGCGGCGCGGTAAAGTTGACACCGGTGACGCCCGCGCCAAAGCGGCCGGGGTTGATGCCCAGCAGCAGGCGCCGCGGTTCGTCGTCGTTAAAGTACTTTCCCAGGAAGGCCTTGAGCACCTTCCGCACCTCCGGCTGCTGCTGCGGAAAGAGCCATTCGATACCTGCAGGAAGTTCCGGCAGCGGGTCGAGATGCGTGTAGAACTGATAGAGTGCCGAAGCCCAGTTGCCCATGGTCTAAAGATAATCTGCCCGCCTACGATTTCCGGGCCAGGCGGCGCCGCACCAGCTGCCACAACAACTCGGCACTTGCCAGGGTCAGCAGTGCAAAAAGCAGGGGCTTGAGGGAGCCGCCCTCGTCGGTGAGCGCCGCCGCAAGCGCCAGGCCATAAACCGCAAAGGGCAGGGCCGCCATCAGCACCAATCCGGGCACGCCCAACGGAATGCGGAAAGGCCGGGGAAGCTGTGGCTCTTTCATGCGGAAGCGGATGAGTGCTGCATACTCGAGCAGCAATGCGGCACCGTAAAGCGTGATGTCGATGATCAGCAGTTCGCCAAAATCCCAGAACACCATACCGCTGACCACCACAGAGCAGCAAAGCACGCTGATCCAGGGGCTGCCAAAGCGGGGATGCAGGGCATGCAGGCGGGCCGGAAGCAAACCGTCGGCCGACATGGCCTTCGGTATCCGCGACACCGACAGCAGTACCGACGAATACAGGCCCATCATGCTGGCCAGGCCACCAAAGGCCACCAGCGAGCCGAGCCAGCGCCCGCCTGCCAGCTCTCCCAGCAAGGGCACGCCCTGCTCCGAAACCCGCTGCGGATTCACACCGACCGTGGTGGCTATGACAATCATGATGGCATAAATAGCCACGACCGACACGAACGCAAGCGCCATAGAAACCAGGTAAGTCTTTACAGGTTTCCGCACTTCGTCGGCATAGGTGGTCACATTGTCCCAGCCGATGAAGTTCCACATGATGGTATACAGCCCCAGGCCTATGGCGGTCCAGTTGCTGCCCTTAAGGGTTTGCGCCGGAACATGCAGGTGGCCGTTCCATTTCCAGAGCGTGTATCCGAGCAGCAACGCAAAGGTGCCCAGCACGATGCTACTCAGCAAAATAGACACGCGCCCCACCGGCACGATGCCCAGGATATTGATGCCTGCCGATACCCAGATCAGCAGGAGGCAGATTGGTATTTTGTAAGCCGTAACGCCCGGGAAAAAATAATCCAGGTAGGTAACGAACAACACCGGATAGATGGCCAGATCGGCAAAAGTGTACAGCCAGCTCCACCAGCCTTCATAAAAAGCGAAGCGTAATCCGAGCGCCCGCTTCACCCATTGATAGTAGCCCCCGTTTACCGGCAGCATGCTGTTCAGCTCCAATACGGTCAGGATGGTCGGTATATCCCAGAGGATAGGGGTAATCAACAGCAGCAACAGCGCAGCCTGCGGACCCGCCTGCGCCAGCAGGGGCTCCAGTCCGTAAGGCCCGCCCGACACGGTCAGAAAGATGATGGCGGCGAGCTGCAGCGGGCGCAGTTTCGCATTCGGAGAGGAAGGCATGCGGCAAATGTAGTACCGTGATGAAAATCCGTTGTTCAACCTTAGCTTTGACTTTGCGCTCGGCATAATCGCCTTTTGCAGGCTCCTCAGTCAGCAGCACGAGTATGAACTCTCAAAACAACTATTTAAAAGTGGAACCTCCATTCATGCGCATGTGCGTGAAGCCCAACATCCGGAAAGCAGGGCCGACTTCGTGCACAAATTGAAAGTCGGTCTCAAGGAAGGCAGCGAAACAGAAGGCTGGCTGATGATGTGCCTTTACGCGCCGGGATTTCCAGACCCATCGCATCTGCTGGAAAAACTTCCTGACATCCTGAACCTCTTATCAAGAAGTATCCTCACCGCAAAAAGTAACAGTACCCGTTGAAGCTCCCGATCGTTCGAGCGGCCTGATTCTCCACTCCTCCATTGCTTCATCATCCCCTTACCCCATCACCTCATTACCCCATTCTCCCATTCTCCCATTAGATTTTACTTTCTCGTCCACCGCCACTGCTCTACCGCTGCTTCCTTCTCTACCCTTATTTCGATCTCATCAGGAAGTTGGGGAAAGAAGTCGAGGCCCGTTGCCTGCTCCACTTCATCGATCGGCACGACGAAGCTGCGCAAGGTGGCCGACGAAGGTTCATGGCGTAGCAGGAAGCCGATACCACGCGGTCCATCGGCGCCGTTACGCAGTACCACCTTGTAGAATTGCAGTGGCAGAGCTACATGGTTGGGTCCGATTTTGCGCAGGCCCTCTTGCAGCACAGGCCCGGTTACGATGAACACACTGTCGTAGGCCGTAGCCCAAAAGCGCACCAGTTCTTCGAGGCGGCGCCATACGCCGCGGTTGAAGGCAGGAAGTTGCGGACTGACATTGCTGTAAAGAAAAGAGGCACGCATGGTTTCGCGGCTGTACGAAAGGTCCTCTGCAGGCGCCAGATGGCCACGGTCATAACCTGAACCCTCGTAGTCGGCATCACCGGCAGTACCCCCCGCCACGGCCTGGTCGGGACGAAAGTTGTTGCTCCTCGGCTCGTTGGCGGCTGCCACCTGCCGGCCGGTAAGCACATAGGCCACCCAGGCGGCCTGCCCTGCGTCATCGCGGTAGACGAGGGTGAAACCCCGTTGCGGGATGCGCTCATCGCCGTTGCGGACAGCGGGCAACTCAAGGCGGGCGGGGAAGGGCGCCTCCTGGCCGCCGACACCTGCGGCTTCAGGGGCTTTGCGAACGGAAGCAGACCGCTCCGGGGACAGGCGGCTTTGCCGGTAGCGATACAAACCGACGGCAAGCAGGCCGATCAGCAGCAGGCAGGCCAACAGCAAACCGTTGACAGAAGAACGTTTGGATGCACGCATATGGAAAGGATCGGCGTAAATGTAGGCGATGCCGCGAAAAAGAAAGGCGCAAAACCGGAGCCGGGCGTGGCGCTGTTTTTTTCAGGCCGACTATTCCGGACAATTGAGTATCTTAACGTAGTTGCATGAGCCTGCTGCTGTGGGGCCATAGTGCCGGCACCGCAGGTTGCCGCCTTTCGTTCGCCGTCGTTTTCAATAACCCTCTATAAAACGCACACCCATGAGTCGAATGAAGTTCCTGATGTTTTTTGCGTTCTGCAGTCTTCTGATCAGCTCCTGCAAGCAGGAAACGGCACCCAAAGATGTGGCCGCCGATTTTGTCAGAAAGCTCTACCTGCTTGATTTCGAAGGTGCCGCCGCCCTGAGTGGCGCAGAAGCAAAAGATCTGATTCAAAAGGCCCGGCAAGACCTGGAGCAACGCACCCGCATCGATGAGGAGCAAGGCCTCCGGAATGCCGCGCCGGCAGACAGCCTGTTCGAACTGGCACAGTTTACCGAAAGCGAGCAGGGAAGCGAACGCATTGTACAAAACAGCGTGCTGCGCGTGGCCTTGCGCCCCGAAGGCGATGGCTGGAAGGTAGTGCCTACCGCCGAACTGGTCGATGCGGTGGTGAACCAGCGTTTTTACCTGGAAGAAGTGAAAACGGCATGGACACGCCTGCAGAGTGAATACGAGAAGCGGATGAATATTACCCGCGAATACATCAGCATGAAGAAAAACACGGGCGATCAGTCGGCGGCGCTGGCGGATCTCGACAACGCCCTCAAAGCCTGTCAGGCCGGTAAAACGGGCACAGCAACCGAGCGTGCGGATTATGTATCGAAGCAGACATTATTGGAAAACCTCCTTGAAAAGAGCGTGCAGCCCGCACTCAATGCCAGTACCGATATGTCGATGAACTATATCCTGCAGCTGAGCGACAGCCGCACCCGCATCCGGCAGGAGCGGGAGGCTTACAACACGGTGGCCGGCAAAGCGCGTGTGCGCGATTGGCTGCCCCTGGTCGGATCCTGAATTCCCCGAAAATAGGAAACCGGTAACACCGGATGATTGGGGCTTCCTTTATCTTGCTGCCCCGTCTCCCCAAAAGACGGGGCACAATTTTTTCAGTGATGCCGACCGGTTTTACCGACATCCTCACCTGATCGAACCATGAGCTCCAATATTTATTTTTCCCGCATCATCAAGGCCGGCGACCGGCAGCGCGAATTCAATTTTCGACGCCTGCCTTCGGGCTCCGACGCCCGCTACGAAGTCGACGTTCCGGATGACCGCGGCAACCGGGTCTACTTTCATATGTACCGCAGCGCCGAAGGTCTCTGGAAAGCCGATGCGCCCCAACTGCCCGAATGGGTGGTAGATGCCGAAAAAAGACTGGACGGAGCGATCAGGGAGCATATGGATGCCTGAGACAGAGCCCCCCCGGGACCGCCCGACAGGCAGCTCCCTTCCATCCGGTTGCCTGGTACCGGCACTGCGGCTACTGTCCCCGCTTTCTCCGGATCCTGATCACCGCATTTTTCGACAGATCCGTGCTTGCCGTAAGACGGTAGCGCTCGCCTCCGGTGTCAATCGTGATCGAGGCGGTATTCGGCGGCACGCTTCCGAGGCTATGTGCAATCAGGGTGATGCTATGCTCCTCCCCGCCCTCCAGGGGAATGGTAAATTCCTGCGGGTTTACGGTTACCGGCATGCGGCGGCGCACCATGCGGTCGTTGTGCAGGATGCTGATCGTATCGCCATCTTCAATTCCATTATCATAAACCCGAAGCACTAGTTCCGAAGCAGCTGTTTCGATCGATTGCACGGTCTCCGTGCGGCGCTCGCGGCTCAAACGCAGGAGTTCGGGCGGTGCGGCAGGTTCGGCCGGCCGGGCGGGCACGGGTCGGGTTGCCGCCGGTGGCACGGTGGCCGGCTGCTTCGTGCTTAGCGTATCCCTGCGGGGCGCAGGAGCAACGGGGCGCCGGGCAACGGGAGGTTTGTTTTCCGGACGGCGGGGAGGTGTCGGGGGCGTGCGAGGCCTGGCACTTCGGGCTGCCGGCGCCACGGGAGGCCTTGCCGGAGCGGGCGGCTTGCGCACAACCGGCGGTGGATTGCAGATCAGGAGCTCCGCCCGCATCCAGTCGGTTGTATCAACCTGTCGGCTGCGGCGCATCAGGGTAACGCCATCGCCTGCATCAAAAAGACTGGGTTCCTGGCCCCTGATCCGCAAGGTACCACGGAGATAGTCGCGCCCCTCCAGGTTGCGCAGGTTCAGATTGAATACACAAAGCGAATGCGAACCGGTGCGGCGGATGAATCCCTGACCGGCACCCCGTAATTTTCCTTCCGCCGCGTCGAAGTTGCCAGCAAAATGAGCCTGGCAAAATCCGCCAATATCGTCGGTATCGTAGGAGTAGCCGATATAGCCTGGTCCGCAGCGCAGCAGCACCAGCCGCACGTAGGGCACCCCGAATTCGCCCTTTCCTTCCCAGGTGCCGCTAAGATCCTGGGCCGGCACAGCACAGCAAGAAAATAGACAGAGCAATAACAGAACGAAACGGTTCATGCAGGAAAGTTAGGCACGGGTACGACTTTGCAAAACAAAGGCCCGGCCGCTCAGGGTTGCAGGCGTACGCGCACCACGGCATTCTGCTGCAGGTCCGTGCTCGCAGTCAGCCGGTACCTGCGGCCGCCGGCTTCAATAACCACCGTAGCCGTGTTGGGAGCCACCGTTCCCAGATTATGGGCAATCAGGGTAATGTCGTGAACAGGCCTGTCGGGATGGAGGGTGAGCGTAAACGATTGCGGACTCACCGTAACAGGCCGGTGATCAGCAACCACCCGTTCATTATGCAGAATGCTGATCGTATCGCCATCCGGCAGCCCGTTGTCATAAACCTGCAGGGTAATCTCACGACTTGCCGTAGTCAGTTCCTGCACAATCGCATTCTGGCGCTCCTTTTTCAGCGTCACCAACGGATCGGCTTTGACAGTCGGTACCACGGTAGTCGCGGCGGGCTTCGCTTCCGCCGCAGGCAGATCGGGAACTGCGCGAACCGCAGGCGGGGCTTCAGACGGTGTACCGAGCACCTGCTTTGGCTGGTCTGCAGGAGCTGCCTGTGCGGTATGGGCATCCCGCTCTGCTGCCTGAGCAATGGCGCGCTGCATGAATACCGTTGTGTCCACGCTCCGGCTGATCCGCTTCAGTTCCACCGGCACGCCGCCAAACGAAAGGATGTTCAGCGCACCTTTCAACCGGAGCGTTCCGCTAAGGCGGTCTTCATGGTTGGAGTAGCGGCTGTAGGTCAGGTCGTACTGGGTCAGCACATGACCGGGATCGCGGTGAATGAAGCTGTGCCCGCCGCCCCTGAGGCGCTGGTCGCTGCTGCGGAACCGGGCGCTAAAGTTGGTCTTGCACGAACTGCGTCCATTATCGTCGGAAGCATAGCCCACGTATTCGTCACCGGCGCGCACCAGTACCAGCTTGATATCATCACCTCCCCCATAACCGACCCAGGTTCCGGTGAGATCCTGCGCCTGCGCACCGAAAGAGAACATCGCAGAAACAAGCAGTAGTGTTGGCCGCATCATACGTTATCTGGTTTGCCGATCAAGTTACAGCAGGCCGCTAAATGTCTTTCAGCTTTAACAAAAGAACAGATTATGACAGCTGCAGGAGCTTAATACAAAAAATCGACTGCCCTGTCGGATCGTCCGACCAGGATCACCCCGGTGTTTTATACATCATCCGCACCCGAGAAAAAAAACAGGTTTTGATGGGAATAACGCTATGGTTCGGGCGAGTCCCCGCCTGTACCTTGACCGCATTATGGATCGGAAATCACTGGAGGAACTGGCCGCGATCATTATCGATGCCGCCATCGAGGTGCACCGGGTGCTTGGTCCCGGACTGCTCGAATGTATTTATGAAGAAGCTTTCGAATTTGAATTGTCGCTGCGGGGCATTCGGGTGCTGCGTCAGCAACCCGTACCAGTTTATTACAAGGGGAGGCGCCTCGCGAGGCACCTTGTCATGGATATGATCGTAGAAGATGCAATCATCGTGGAGCTAAAGGCCGTCACGGAGGTGTTACCCATTCACCAGGCCCAACTGCTGACCTACCTTAAGGTGGGCGACAAACCACTGGGCTTCCTGTTCAACTTCCACGAAGTATTACTCAAAAACGGTATCAAACGTATGATCAACAACATCGATCGTTTACCCCCGGGGGTTTGAAACGAGATATAGAAATACCGAAGACACGAAGACACGAAGTAGCTACCTAGAGATGCCCCCTTTGTGTCTCTGGTGTAGGATAAATGTTACAGCACATCCTTTCGTGCCTTCGCGTCTTTGGTGTAGGATAACAGTTACAACACTTTTCGCGTCTCTGGTGTAGGATAATTGTTACAGCAGATCCCTTCGCGCCTTCGCGTCTTTGGTGTAGAAGCACTTACAAGAGAAAAAGAACACTGAACATCTCTTCGCGTCTTTGCGTCTTTGGTGTAAAAACGCTACATGCAAAGCCATCAGGAAATGCCATCGCTGGATTACTTCGTGCCTTCGCGCCTCAGGTGTACCTTTCTGTAAAAGAAAGCGGGAATAGCTTTTATCTCTCCTTTGGGTCTTCGTCCCTTTGGTGTATTACTGCGATAAGAGAACTTCCCGGGAACCCTCCATCCCCTTTGTAAGCTTGCGCCTTTGGTGTTAGATGATGAAAGACTCAGCAGGAAAGGGCCTCGTAATTCCTTTGTGTCTTTGTGCCTTCGGTGTAAAAAAGCCTGAAGGAAACCGCTGGTGTCAGCGTTCCTTCAGGCCTTCATATCGTTGTTGATCTTACTGTGCCGATGATGGCTGGGGTGCCTGGCTTCTCTGTCCGCCGCCGTTGCCGCGGTTACGTCCGCCCCGATTGCCTCCCCGGTTCTGACGGCTGCCGTCCCGGTTATGATGGCCACCGCTGCCCTGCTTCGGTGCAGCTCCCTGCCGGTTTGGCTGCCCACCCCTGCGCGGTGCAGATTGTGGTTTCGGTTCTGCAGCCGCCGGCGGAGCACTCTTGTCGGCATAAGGATGCTCGATTACCGGAATATCCTTCTTGATCAGCTTATGAATATCGCGCAGGTAGGCACGCTCCTCACCGTTCACGAAGCTCATGGCCTTGCCGGAAGCGCCGGCACGACCGGTACGGCCAATGCGGTGCACATAGGTTTCCGGCACGTTCGGCAGATCGAAGTTGATCACGTGCGACAGATGGTCCACATCAATACCGCGTGCGGCAATATCGGTCGCCACCAGCACTTTCAGCTTACCATCCTTGAAAGAAGCCAGGGCATTCTGGCGGGCGCCCTGGCTCTTGTCGCCATGAATGGCATCGGCACGGATGCCGGCTTTCTTCAGGTTCTTGGCCAGTTTGTCGGCACCATGCTTCGTACGGGCAAACACCAGTGTTCGCTGGATCTTCTGTTCATTGAGAATATGGATGAGCAGATCGATCTTGTCTTTGCCGTTTACATAGTAAATAGACTGATCTACCGTTTCGGCTGTCGACGATACCGGCGTCACCTCTACCCGCTCGGGCTTGTAGAGGATCGACTCGGCCAAAGAAGTCACTTCCTTCGGCATGGTGGCCGAGAAGAAGAGCGTTTGCCGGTCTTGTGGCAGCACCTTGATCACCTTTTTCACGTCATGAATGAAGCCCATGTCGAGCATGCGGTCGGCTTCATCGAGTACGAAGATCTCCAGGTAATCGAGGTGCACATAACCCTGGTTCATCAGGTCGAGCAGACGACCCGGTGTAGCAATCAGGATATCGGTGCCCTGGCGCAGGCTCTGCACCTGCGGCACCTGGCTCACACCGCCAAAGATCACCTCGTGCTTCAGGCCCGTATGGCGGCCATAGGCGGCAAAGGAATCACCGATCTGCGAGGCCAGCTCGCGGGTGGGTGTGAGGATAAGGGCGCGGATGTGCTTGTAGCCCCGCTCATTACGGTTGTCGTTATACAATATGTCGAGGATCGGCAGGGCATATGCAGCCGTCTTGCCGGTGCCGGTTTGCGCGAGGCCGATGAGATCGATGCCGTCGAGCACAATGGGAATGGATTGTTCCTGGATAGGAGTAGGCGTAGAATAGCCTTCGGTCTGGAGCGCGCGCAGCAGCGGCTCGGAGAGACCCAGTTGTTCGAAATTCATTTTTTTAAAAAAAGATCAGGTAAGTCTGACCGATGTGTATCGGGAGATGGCAGGCGGGAGGCAGCGGCGGGATATCCGCCAGGGCCCTTCCGTTGTCAAAAAGATCAGAATACGTTCCGCGAAAGGAACAGGCTGCTTTCAGAACCGGCTGTTGCCTGCCGTCGCACGCATGCCACCTGGCAAATGCCGGGCTGCACATCCGTAAGACGGGTTATTAAAGGCCAGACCGCATGGCGCAACATGCGCTCCCGGGCACTTTCGGCAGTTTCCCTGATGACATCGTTTGAACGGAATGCGGAGCCGCAAAGGGCATCGCTGATCTGAAACGTGTCACCCGGTTACTGACGAATGGTGACCGAAGCCCTGTCGCTGCCGAAACTAACTTGCTAATGCGGATCATTGCGGTTGGTTCCGAAGTGGATCAAAGTAGCGAGCGGGCGATCCGGAATTACTCCGTGAAGGTAGGCCTTTTCCTGTGAATAACTTGGTAAAGCGGCGCAATCCCGCATCACGCCTCACCTGAAGAACGTGGAAAACCCCTACAGTCGGGCTTTTGGCAAAAAATTACCAACCTACGGATGTGATATATTATCTAAATTTGAAATGTTACACAACGAATCACCCTTACCTCACCCTTGACCCACGTTTCTGACCATGCTTCAAAACACCTTCCTTCCCCATCATCTTTTGCTGATTGATGACGACCAAGATGCCTGTGTATTGTTTGAATGTGCCCTGCGCAAAATTGGTTACGACTTCGAGTTCAATACCCGCCCCCATGCCGAGGACCTGTTTGCCGAATGGCCTTTCCTGAAACCCGACCTGCTCTTCCTCGATCTTACCCTTCCCGGCAAAAGCGGCCTCGATTGCCTGGCTGAACTCCGCGCCGATCGCCGCTTTGATCCGGTGAAGGTGATCGTTTACAGCGCCTCGGTACGTATGTCCGACATTGCCCAGAGCTATGCCAACGGGGCTGATCTCTTTATCGTAAAACCTTTCAGCCAAAGCCACCTCGTCAACGCGCTGGAGCATGTGCTGCAGATGAACTGGAACGAGAACCGCCGCGACCGCTACTTCATCAACAATCAATTTGTCCCTTTCACCGCAGGTAGCTGCATCCCTACCTGAATATTCCGGCTCGGCGGCATCACGTAACTTCCGGGCATGAGAAACAAATTCCTGTTCCTGCCGCTGATTTGGCTGGGCCTGGGTGCTGCCGCTCAAAGCAAGTTGCTTTCCATAGAAGAAGCCTTCCTGCAGAAATCGGTAACGGCTCCCAAAAATCTGCGGCAATTGCAGCTGCTGTATGGCAGCAACGACTACGTGTACCTCGACCGCCGGGGCCAGGAAGACCTTTGGATGCGCGGATCCCTGACAAGCGATTCCGCCCGGCCCTTCCTGCGCCTCCCTGAACTCAATGCCCGCCTGAGACAGGCCGGCACCGATACGCTGACGACCATGCCACCCATCCAGTTCAACCGCGGCGCGGAGTGGATCTTCCCGCATCCCCAGGGACGGGCCGCCCTGCACTCCGTCAACGGAAGTTTCCGGCTGCTGGCCACTTCTGCCCAACTCCTGCACCCGATAGTGGAGGAAAGCTCCGCAGGCTACGTAGCCTATGTGGAAGCACATAACCTGTTCGTAAGCGATGGCCGCACTGCGCGGAAGGTCACAGCCGACGGCAGCCGCGATATCGTATACGCATCTTCCGTGCACCGCGACGAATTCGGCATCCATAAAGGCACCTTCTGGAGCCCCGGTGGCCGCAGCCTGGCTTTCTACCGGATGGACCAGGGCATGGTGACCGATTACCCCATCATCGACTGGACCACAACGCCGGCGACCGTTCAGCTGATCAAATACCCGATGGCCGGCAACAAAAGCCATCAGGTAAGCATCGGCGTTTATCATACAGCCAGCGAGCGGCTCGTATTCCTGCAAACAGGGGCGCCTGCCGAACAATACCTTACCAACATCCCCTGGAGCCCCGACAGCCGGCACCTCTCCGTAGCCCAGCTCAACCGCGAGCAAAAACACATGCGGCTCAACCAATACGATGCGGAAACAGGCGCTTTCATCAAAACGCTTTTCGAAGAACGCGACGAACGCTATGTAGAACCCCTGGCACCGATCCTCTTTGTCAAAAACAATCCGTCCCGCTTTGTCTGGCAAAGCAACCGTGATGGCTTCAACCACCTGTATTTATACGATACCAGCGGCCGGATGATCCGCCAGCTGACCCAGGGCGATTGGGAAGTGCTGGACGTGAAGGGCTTTGACGAAAAAGGAAGCGCAGTAGTTTACTTATCTACCCAACTGTCGCCCCTGTCGCGCAATGCCTGGCTGGCCGATCTGCAAACGGGCAAAACCCGCCTGCTGACTCCGGGAATTGCCGTGCACAATGTACAGCTCAATGAAACGGGCAGCCGTCTGCTCGACACCTACAGCAGTGCGGAAGAGCCCAGGGCGGCCCGCATGATCGATGTGCGCAGCGGGCGTGGGCGCCGGTTCTTTTCTGCCCCCGATCCCCTGGCAGGCTATGCACGCGGGCAGATGCGTATCGGCATGCTGAAAGCCCGTGATGGCAGCACCCTGTATACACGAACTTTCCTTCCGGTGGGCTTCGACAGCACCCGTAAATACCCGGTAATCGTGTATTGGTATGGCGGCCCCCATGCCCAGCTGATAACGGCAGGCTATAACGGAGGTGCGGGCGACTATTGGTTTCAATACATGGCGCAACGGGGCTTCATCGTGTTTACGCTCGACACCCGCGGATCCGACAACCGCGGACGCGCCTTCGAACAAATCATTCACCGCCGCACGGGCCTGCCACAACTCGAAGACCTGCAGGAAGGCCTGGCCCACCTGCGCGGGCTTGGCTACGCCGACACGCAACGCATGGGCCTTTTCGGCTGGAGCTATGGCGGATTCCTCACGATCAACTTCCTGCTGCAGCACCCGGGCCTGTTCCGGGCGGGTGTAGCCGGCGGACCGGTTACAGACTGGAGGATGTATGAAATCATGTATGGCGAACGTTATATGGACAGTCCCCTCGAAAATCCCGAAGGGTACAACGTCACCAATCTGAACGAGCAGGCTGGAAAACTCAAAGACCACCTGCTGCTTATTCATGGACTTCAGGACGATGTGGTGGTGCAGCAACATTCTGTCCGCTTCGTACGCTCTGCCATCGACAAGGGGGTGCAGGTCGACTACATGCCCTATCCCGGCCACGCGCATAACGTTACTGGCAAAGACCGCGCGCACCTCTACCAGAAGGTAACGGATTACTTCCTGCAACACCTGCGTTAAAACGCCGTTTCCATTGGCAAAGCCTAGCTTTGCAAAACCAAAACAATCTGCTTATGCGTTCCCTCTTCTTTTTGCTCCTGCTGCTCGCGGCCAACAGCAGCTCCGCCCAGAAAGTGCTCTCCGTGGAAGAAGCCGCCGCACGTGTCGGCGACTCGGTGCAGTTTTGCGGCGATGTCATTTCTTTTCGCTATGCCGTTCAGGAAACAGGAAAGCCCACCTTTTTCTATTTCGGAAACCGCTTCCCCAATCAGGTGCTGACGATAGTGATCTGGGAAAAGCACCGGAAGAACTTCAGCAAACGTGTGGAGCTGGCTTATGGAAATGCCACGATCTGCGTTCGCGGACGGGTGCAGCTGGTCGATGGCAAACCGGTTGTAGAGGTCAGCAGCGAAGACCAGATCGGTGTGCGGGAAGAAGAAGACGAATAGCCACTAGCCACCAACTTTCCGGATGTAAATCCGTTCCGGCAGATCGCCGAAAACAAAAAGGGTGACATCGCAAAGCCAGAGCTCCTGTTGTATTTCCCTTCCCTCAAAACGGCCGATGAGGTAGTCGCCTCCACCCGCGGGTGAAGGACGCAGCAGAAGCAGCTCATCGGCACCCGCAAACGGCTGGGTACCCATATCGATCGTAACACGGTCACGGCCCTCGGCAAGCAGGTCTAGCAGGGTGTCGGCGCCGGCCACGAGGGCCAGATCGCCCTTGCTTCCACCCTGCTGCAGGTATTCGGGCAGATCAATATACCAGCCGCCGTATTCCCGTACAAAAGTGCATGTCTTCATCGGGTCAACTGATGCGTCTGATTGTTCACGAACGTCCGGTATCTTCTTCATCTTCCGGCAAAAAGCCATCGCGCTGCTGGGTTTCGTTGCCTTCGGTACGGGGCATAAAGTCGCCGGTGTCCTGGCTACCCTGGTAAGGATGATGCGCTGGCTGCGCTGCTCCCCTGGACTGAAGATCCTGTTCTATCTGTTCATTTCGGAGAAAGCCTCCTTTGTTCTCTTTCATGTTCCTTTTACACAGCTCGCTGAAAAAAAGATGCCGTTTTCAGCCCGTGGCAACGGAGCCGTCGCTGGCCATTTCGGTAAGCTGCCGAACAGTATCTGCCAGGGCCTTGTAGTCCATACTCTTCACAAAACAGCGATGTGCGCCATAGCTCATCAATGTCTCTTCGAGCAGGGGCAGCATACCGGTGGAGTAAAGCACTACCGGAATATGGCGCAGGTGCTGCTCCCGCTTCAAACGCAGCAGTAACTCGCCGCCATTGATTGCGGGCATGTTAAAGTCGAGAACGATCAGCCGGGGAAACGGGCCGGCAGAATCGATGGCCAGCATATGACGGTAAAACTGCTCACTCGAGGCGAACATCCGCAGCTGGCAGTTTCCGGCCGAGGCAAAGGCCTGCTGCAGGAGATGACGGTCGTCGGCATCGTCCTCTACGATACAGATCAGTGGCTTCTGATGGTTCATGGGCACACTAAAAGTACAGCTCTTCCTGAAAAAAAGTACCCCTTGTGCCGGGAAAAAAGACCCCTGCTACTGTTGCGGACTCAAAGAAGACCCATCACCGCATTGAAATCCTGCTTGTACGAACGGCTCACCTTCAGGGCGGCACGGTTGCGCAATTCGAGTTTGTATTCGCCGTTGAAATGCGGCTCGATCGCAGCGATGCAGGATGTGTTGACGATGGTAGAGCGGTGTATCCGTACAAATACGGATGGATCGAGCCGGCGCTGCACCTCCGAAATCGGTACGCCCAAAAGGTGCGATCCCGCTTCGGTTACTGCCTTGCAGTAGTTTCCGGCGGCTTCAATGTAGCAGATTTCCTTCACCTCCAGGATGCGCAGACGGGCGCCGTTGCGGCAGGTGATGCGTTCGAGGTAGCCTCCGCGTGCGGGCAGTGTAAAGGTTGACGCAACCGCCGCAGGAGCGGTGCGTCCGGCATGCATCTGACGCAGCTTCTCCAGTGCCTGCCCGAATCGCTCATCATCAAAAGGCTTCAGCAGGTAATCGACCGCATGCGCCTCGAAGGCATGCAGGGCATAATGATCGAAGGCAGTCGTAAAAACAACCAGGTAGTGCTCGGCATCCGGCAACTCAGCCAGCAACTCCATGCCGCTTCTTCCCGGCATCTGCACATCGAGGAAGAGCACGTCGGGATGGAGCCGCGGAATTGCCTCCAGTGCCGCCTCCGCATTTGCATATTCGCCCAGCAGTTCCAGACTGTCGGAGGCTTCGATGTATTTTTTCAGCAGGCGGCGGGCATGCAGTTCGTCGTCAACGAGTATGCAGGTCAGTTTTTCCATCAGGCGGTGAGGATAAATATGGCTTCAGTGCCGCTGCGCGCACGCGAGGCAACCGAAAAGCGCGCGCGGCTTCCGTAATAATTCTGAATTCGCTTCTCCACGTTCGAAAGCCCATAGCTGCCCGTGCGACCGGCCGGAGGTGCGAAGCCTTCCCCATCGTCGGCAATCGTGATGCGGCATCCGGTTCCTTCCAGCTTTACTGATATTTCGAGCAAGCCCTCTTCGCGGTTGCGGAAAGCATGATGAAAGGCATTTTCGACCACAGGCTGCAGCAGCAAAGGCGGCACCTCCATCAGGGAGCAGGCGGCATCCACATCGAAGCGCACGTCGATACCTTCACCGAAACGAAGCTGCTGCAACTGGATATAGGTGCGTAGGTTGTCGAGTTCCTCCTGAAGTGTAATGCTGTTGCGGTTACTGTAATGCAGCACATTGCGCAGGAGCGTACTCAGGCGCACGAGCATGGAAGTAGCCCGCTTCACCTCACCGAGTTCGATCAGGGAAATGATGGCATGATGGGCGTTGAAGAGAAAGTGCGGCCGGATCTGCATGTTCAGGAACTGCAGCTTGAGCTCGTTCAGTTCGGAACGCAGCCGCGATTGCTCCAGATCGCGGAGCCTGCGCTCGTGCTGCACCCGGATGAACCAGGCGAAACCCTTTACGGAGATATACACCAGCAGGTAGTAGTTGAGACGGGTGAGGTAGGCATTGGTGACCAGGCGGTAGAAGCGCTGGTGACAAACCGCTTTCTTCGACGGATCCATGGAACACATATACTCCATGTAGAGATACGACATCATCGTTTCGATGCCATAGGAAAGAGCGAAAAACAGCAGGGCGAGCCCGGCCTCGCGCAGAAAAAAAAGGGTGTTGAAGCGGGGCATCTCCGGCTGACGGATCAGGATGTGCCGCAGCATGTAAATCGAAAGCAGGGCCCAGAGGGCAAAGCGCCAGAGCGACGGAATGTACTCATGCCAGAGCTGCTCGTCGGGCATGAGGTAATTGAGGGAGATGTATTGCTGCGCCAGATTCGATGCCGCAAAAAAGATCCAGAACAGGATAAGTCCGTTCCGGAAACGTCGGTAAATGCGGCTGATCTCGGGATGTGCCATACTGCTGCAAAGGTATCGCGCCCGGAGCATCACCCCGGCAACGCTTCGTCCGTCCCGGCAACGGCTCGTCCGCCTGCATCGCCGCCGGAAGAACGGTTCAACCTTCGCCGGCACGCCTGGTCCGCGAACACTTGCCCGCATCTACCCGCACAGATACTTTCGGTGAAAATTCAAAAAACATGAAAAAAGTAGCCCTCTCCCTGCTGGTCCTCGGCTTTACCGCCGCCAGCTTTGCCGCCACCTATGCCGACGGAGAAAAGAAGAACTGCAAGAAAAAATGTAAGAGCGAGTGCAAAAAGCCCTGCCCCACGGTCAAAAAAGACTGCACGAAGCCCTGCGCAAAAAGCGTTCAGATCTGAACCGAAAACGGAAAAACAAGCGAGCCGAGCCCCCGGGGCCGGCTCTTTTTTTTGCCGGAAACAGGGCTGATCCGCAACTGTTTACAACGTTGGGCTATCCCGGAAAACCAGTGTGTTAAAGCACTTTAACAGGCCGGTTCGGGCCGAATCCACTACTTTTAATGCCATTTATCCTGATTTTTCAGGAGAAATTCATTTATTGTTGTAAATTCCGAACATGACTAACGAAGAAATTCAAACATTCCTGACCCGTCATCCCTCCGACACGCCGATGAAGATCTCCTTCAAGAAGCGCGATGCCATCCAGGGTCTGTTTATCCGTGAGCGAGACTTTAGTGACCTGAGTTCGAAGAATTTCTGGCGCATCGTGACCCGGACCAATCTGGAGGCTTACCGCAAGTCAAAAGATCTGAATCTTTCGCGCATTTTCCATGGCTCCGACTTCCAGAAGCTGAGTCCTGCGAAAGACGAAGCCTAGTTTCTTCCGTTTACGCTCCCTCCGCGCTGCTGAAGCCGGTAACTTATTGAGGCTGCCTCCGGGCAGCCTTTTTTGTGCGGTTACCCTCAGCCGACCCGATCCTTGCGGGGTCGCTCAGCCCGACACATACTTGAGGCCGATGATGGAGCCAATTAGCGTGAAGAGGAAGAAGATCCGCCACAACGTGGCCGGCTCCCGGAAGAAAAAGATGCCGATCAGCGCCGTTCCGGCTGCTCCGATACCCGTCCAAACCGCATAGGCCGTGCCCAGGGGCAGGGTAAGCGTGGCCCGGTAAAGGAGGTACATACTGAGCGTCAACGACACAAAAAATCCGCAGATCCAGAAGAGGGCGGTATTTCCACTGCTTTCTTTTGCCTTTGCCAGACAGGTGGTAAAACCAACTTCACAAAGACCAGCGATAATCAAAAGGAGCCAGGGCATAGGAATATGTAAATGGGGAAATAGGAGAATGGGAAAATAAGGGGAACAATCGAACAGGGAACACGGAACTCAAAACACCGAACACGGAACTCAAAACAAAAAAGATCGGCAGCTACGAGCATACCCATCATCGACCGGCTCCATCATCCCTATTCTTCCTCTTCCACAGCCTGTAAGTCAGGCAGGGAGAGCGGCTCTTCCGACAGTACTTCTACGCCCTTGAGTTTGCGCTGGATGGCGCGTGTGCGCTTCCCAACGACGTCCTCGAGCTGGTTGAGGCCGGTCTGGATATTGTTCTGTGCTTTCTCGAGCAGGCCGCCAAACTGGTTGAACTCTTTCTTCACAGCCCCCAGCACCTGCCATACCTCCGAGCTGCGCTTCTGGATGGCGAGCGTGCGGAAGCCCATCTGTAAGGAGTTGAGGATGACCGCGAGCGTCGTCGGACCCGTAACCACTACATGGCAATCGCGCTGCAGGTCTTCGAGCAGAGAAGCCTTGCGCACCACCTCGGCGAACAACCCTTCAAAGGGAAGGAACAAGATGCCGAAATTGGTGGTGTTCGGCGCATCCAGGTATTTTTCACAGATGTCTTTCGCCATGCGGCGGATGACACTCTCCAGGTTCTTCTGCGCCACCTCGATCGCCGCCGGGTCGCCCCCATCGTAAGCGTTTTGCAGGTGCTCGTAGGCGTCCTTCGGAAACTTGGCATCGATAGGCAGCCACACATACGCGCGGTCGGCCTCACGGTTCGGGAATTTCACGGCGAACTCCACGCGCTCGGCACTTCCCTTTTTTGTAGCCACATTCGCTTCATACTGCTCCGGCGCAAGGAGGTTCTCCAGCAGCATCTGCAACTGCACCTCACCAAAACCACCGCGCATCTTCACGTTACTGAGCACCTTTTTCAGTCCGCCCACATCCTGCGCCAGCGTCTGCATTTCTCCCAACCCCTTCTGCACGCTCTCCAGCTGCCGGCTGACCAGCTCAAACGAGTGCCCCAATCGCTCGCTCAGGGTTTTCTGCAGCTTCTCGTCCACCGTTTCGCGCATCTGCTCCAGCTTTTTCTCGGTGCTGTCGACCAGCTGCTGCTGCTTTTGCTGCAATTCATCGAGCTTCTGACGCTGCAACTCCTTCATGCTTTCCACGCTCTCGCCGAAACGCTCGGCAAAGTTGCGGAACGTACGGTCGAGCGTGCTGCGCTGCTGCTCGGTGAGGTGGCTAAGCACCGTCGACAACTCCGTACGGAACTGCTGCAGCGTGGCATTCAGCTCCAAACGGCTCTGCGCCGCCAGGGCCGAGGCCTCTTCCCGGTTGGTCTTCAGATCGGCACGGAGATACTGGGTGAGCCGGTCGAATTGTTTTTCGATGGCCCTATCGGCCGAGCCGCGGGGCCTGAATACAAGGATCAGGATGATGGCTGCCAGGCTAAGGATGCAGGAGGCAATAGTGAGAACCAGCATAATCGACATTAGCCTGCAAGATATTAAGAATAATATTTCTATGACAAGATTCAGGTCGGCCTCACAGGAGGCCTGGCGCGGTGCACCGGAGGTGCTGCTGCGGTTTGCATCCCCGATCGGTAAAAGCGCCTGCGGTGGCAGCCATCACCTTCCACCAACGAAAAAGCCCGCACATCTGTATGCTGATGGCGGGCTTTGATCGTGGAACGGTTCAGCAGATCAATAGTAAGGACGGATGACGGTTTGGGTGTTGCCACCGGCGCCGGTCCAGACAGCTTTGAAGAAGTAGGGCTGAGCGGGGCCGGGGCAGGAAGTGGGGTTGCCCTGGGCGTTCAGGCCGAATGTAACGTCTACGGTTGCGGCCAGACGGCTGTGACGCACCTGGCCCTGACCCAGGCGGAAACCACACTCGCTGCTCATACGCAGGGGCTCGATGATCTGGGTTACGAAAGGATTGCCGTAGCGGTTGGAACCCCACTCCGAAATGCCGGTCAGCGTGCCGTCGGTGTGCATACCCGTAACGGTAATGATCATCGGGCCGTTGGGACGGCTGTAGGTGCGGCGGCGGGCTACATTCCAAACGCGCTGGCTGCCACCGGGGAAAGTAATGGTCATCTGTCCGGTAAGCTCATGACGGATGCTTTGGCCAATGGGCAGGAAGCGGGGCAGGCCGCCGGTGGCATTGAGGAGCTGGCGGGTTCCATTCACCGTAATGGTTTGGGTGTCACGCACACGGGTGATCTGCAGGTTATTGACGGCTACCGAAAGCACGGTGCCGGAATCGCGCCAGCGGCGGTTGAGGGGCATCGTTACTACAATGGTGCCCTGGCGGCGATGGGTGCCTGCGCAGTTCAGACCGTTGAAGGTCAGCGTCAGCCGGCGGGAAGTGGCGGTGGAGTCGATGCTTGGGGTCACGTTGCAGGGCTGCGTCAGCAGACTGGCGGTCTGCAGTTCGCGGCCAAACATCACATTATTCTCCACAAATACATTGATATCATTGTCAACGGCTTCCATTTCAGTGCCTACACGCGACTGATCATCAGCGTGATTGGTAGCTTCCGTGGCGAGGTCAACGCGGTTGACGTTCGAATCGTCATCCTTGCTGCTTTTCTTGCAGGCAGTGATGGTGAGCGCAGCCATAGCGGCAAATGCGAGCAAACGGGTTTTCATGCGTGTAGTTTTAGTAATCAGATGGTACAAAGACCGGTCTCCCGCTACAAAGTTTAACGGGAATGTAGATTTTTTTTCATGCTCCGACGGAAATCAGGAACGATAAAACGGTCGAAAAGGCCTTTCTGAGCCCCGGCAGCCGGCCTGTGGCAATCCGGCAAGCAGATTTCCTTTTTTTTCGACCGGTGACCGGCCTCCGGGAGCTACCGTAAAAAAACTGGCACGCCAGTGGATATACGTACTGCGAACACCTGTTGTTAACCTAAACACTCTAACCATGAAACCGACAAACACCTACGGCCCTGTAGCCGATCGTTCCCTGCGTTTATTCCGCGAACCCCTGACCTGGATCCTGCTGGTAGGGCTTACCACATTCTCCTCCTGCTTCCGCAGTTCGTACCGCTCCAATGAAGGTTGCCCGGCCATGAACATCCCTTCCATGAAGGCGAGCTACCGCGGCCGCTAAGAAAAGAATCCGAAGCGTACACCTCTTCGCGCTGCAGCTTTGTACTGCCTGTGCGAGGCCGCTATACACACGTCGAAACGACCCATTGAAAAAAAGCTGTCTGTACAAGGCAGCTTTTTTCGTTTGTTGATTTACGTTAGTGAGAACTTCCGTTTCAGGGGCCGACGATCCGCCCGTCTTCCATCCGGATGGTGCGGCCGGTCCTTTCTGCAAAGGAAGGATCATGCGTAACGATCAGCAGGGTCTGTCCCATTTCCTGCGACAGGCGGCGAAAGATGTCGAACACGATGTCCGAATTCTTCTTGTCCAGATTGCCTGTGGGCTCATCACCCATGATGATGTGCGGATCGTTGATCAGCGCCCGGGCAATGGCCACCCGCTGCTTTTGTCCGCCCGACAACTGATGCGCTCCTTTCTGCGCCAGGTCGGCCATATCCAGCCAGCGCAGGCGCTCGAGGGCACGATGTTCAATTTCCGCCACAGAAAACTTCCCCAGTTTGAGTGCCGGCAGCATCACGTTTTTCAGCACCGTAAACTCGTTGAGCAGGTAATGAAACTGAAAAACGAAACCAATCTTTTCATTGCGCACCCTTGCCAGCCGGTTCGCGCCCTGCCGCGTCATGGTTTCGCCATCGATCAGCAGGGAGCCCTCGTAATCGGTATCCATGGTGCTGAGAATGTAGAGCAGGGTGCTTTTGCCGCAGCCGCTCTTGCCCGTCACAGACACGAACTCGCCCTTGTCCACGGCAAAGCTTACCTCGCGGAGTACCGGCGTGGTAACCGGGTCGTGGAAATATTTGCTGATATGGCGCGCTTCGAGAATGCTCATTTGCCCCGGATGATGACCACCGGGTCTACCTTGCTGGCCTTGCGCGAAGGAAAGAAACCGGCGAGATAGGTGGTGGCGAGTGAGAAAAAGGATCCGATGAAATAATACAGCGGGTTATAGTTGATGGGATAGGTTTTGATTGTAGGCAGCGCCGCCGTGTTGAACGGGATCTGGTCGATGAGGGCCGACAACCCGAAGCCCAGGAGCAGCCCGAGCAGGCCGCCGAAAAAGCCGATGCTCAGGGCGATGAGCAGGAAGATCCGCCGCACATCGGCACCGGTGAAGCCGGTAGCCTTCAGGATAGCGATCGTATCCATCTTCTCATAGATCATCATGTTGAGAATATTGTAGATACCGAAGCCGGCCACGGTCAGCAGCACGATGCCCACCACGTAGGAGATCAGGTTCCGGATGTTCGTTCCCGTTTCAAACTGTGCATTCGCCGTCTGAATATCTTCAGCGTCGGCGCCATAGGTCCGGTTATACTCGCGGGCAACTGCCGGCGCCTGCCGGATGTCGAGCAGCTTCACGTTCAGATCGGTGATATAGCCCGCCGGGCGTCCGAGCAATTTCTGGGTAGTGGCAAGGTCGGCATAGCTCTGCACCTTGTCCCAGTCGTTGACGCCGCTCTGAAAGATGCCCACCACCTTCATGGAAAACTGGTCGCCTCTCCCGGTAGTCACAGGCACTACATCGCCCACATGCACCAGCAGTTTGTCGGCAAGCGCCTTTCCGAGAATGATGCTGTTGGCCACCTGCTTCAGATCACGGGTATTGCCTTCCACGATATAATCACTGAAGTGAAAAAGGCGCATTTCCGCTTCCACATCGATCCCATAGATGGCGCCGTTGATCGTTACGGCGCCGTTATTGAAAAAGATGGGTGTATTGATGCGCGGAGCCACGCCCAGCACCCGCGGATCGGCAGAAATGCTGCGCCGGATGGCGGTTACATTGTGTAATTCTTCCCGGGCATGGGCCGACTTTACGGACGAAATGAAATGATAATGGCTCCGGTACTGTTGCGTGGCCGCAATGGGTTGTACGGCCGCAGGCTTTACTTCGTTAAACAGGCGCACATGCGGTGTGCGGTTCACCACCAGCCCGTCGAGCATTTTGTTGAGCCCCGTCATGAAACTAAGCAGGGTGATGAACATCGTAATACTGAAGGTGACCCCTACGGCGGCCACGACCGTCTGCCGCAGGCGTGCGCGCAGCAGCGAGAGGGCGATATCGGGGATCAGGGGAAGCTTCACGGCTTGATGATTTCCTCGTCTTTGCGCAATCCGCTAAGGATCTCCACCCGCTGGTAATCACGAAGACCGGTCTGCACCCGGCGCTTTTCCTTTCCTTTCAGCAGCACGAAGCTATCCGACACCAGGTAGCTGCGCGGAATGGTCAGGGCTTTCTGTTTCGTTTGCAGCACGATGTTGGCTTCGGCCGTAAGATTGGGGTAGAGCTTTTCAGGACGGGTATGGAGCCGGGCCTTTACCTCAAAGCTGCGGGTGCGTTCATGCATGATCGGGTCGATCTGCTCCACCACGGCTTCGAACACCTGGCCCTTGTAGCTGTCCATTTGCACCAGCACTTTTTGTCCGGGCTGCACCCGTGCGATATCGTATTCGTCGATCTGCAGCTCGAGCACAAAATCGTCGCCGGCGCCAATAACCGCAACCGGGGTTTGCGGACTTACGAGCTCTCCCTCCTTTCGATGGATGCTGTAGACACGGCCGGCCACCTGGCTGCGGAGGGTAAAATCACCGAGCTGTGTCCGCGAAAGAGCTGCCGTGGTGCGGCTTACCTGTTGCGACTGCCGGAGCTGCCGGGCTGTCTGCTCATAGCGCAGCAAAGCCGCCCGGTATGCTTCCTCAGCGGTACGGAGCGCCAGTTCCCGCTGATCGAGCTCGGCACGGGTGCCGATGCCTTCGGCCCAGAGCTGACGGGAGCGGGCCGCCTGCGTCGAATCATGTACCAGGCGGCTGCGGGCCTGGCGGATAGCGGTACCCAATTCGGCAAGACGGTCGGCGTTGGCCCCTACCGTGCTGTACTGTGCATTCAGCTCTTCGCGCTCGGCCTGCAGGCGCTGGCTTTCCTGCGCCAGCAACAACAAAGGCTGCCCGGCCTGCACCAGGTCGCCTTCCCGCACCAGCACGCTGCGCAGAATGCCGGTCACCGATACATACACATCGTACTGACCGCGGGCTTTCACGATGCCGGAAGCGTAGACCGATTCGGTCACCGGATGTTCTTCCGGAAAGATGGATTCGGTTTTCTGCCGGCAGGCTGCCAGGGCCAGCAGGAGCAGCAGGGAGGTTCGTTTCATAATCGGAGGTCCCGGCAAAGGTAGGCGGCCACTATGCTCCAAAAAGTGAGCAGCGTCATCAAGATTACATTTCATGCACGCTTCTGCCCGGTTCATACGTTAAGATTTTACAAAAGCAGCCCTCGGGAGCGAATTGCTGTAACGGGCCTGCTAGCTTAGGCGTCGAAAAACGTCATGTACCGCGTCGGCAACCATATCCTTCTGCTGCTCTTCCTGCTGCTGGCAGGCAAGGGAGCTTATGCCAATGGGCCCGGACGTCCCCTGCCCCTCCGCCACGTGTGGCAGCTTCGCGTCAAGCCCGACACGGTCACCTCGGTCGTGCCCTTCAACCGCATAGGCAACCTGATCCTGATCCAGGCAAAGGCGGATTCCGTTGAGGGCAACTTCATTTTCGACACCGGCGCCGCGCAGGTGCTGCTCAACCGCACGTATTTCCGCGACTACCCGGTGCGGGTGCAGGCGGATGTGGAGCAGGCCGGCGTTACGGGCGCCGGCGGCGCGCTCAGCCGCACAACCATAGGACGGCTCGAGCTGGGCACCCTGAACTACCGCAACCAGGAGGTAGATCTGGGCGAACTGTATCATCTCGAAAACACCCGCGGCATCAAAATCCTGGGGCTGCTGGGCATGAGCCTGTTCCGCGACTGCGAAGTACTCATCGACTACGAAAACAACCTGCTCTACATCAACCGGGTGCGCCGCCGTGAAAGCGTGCTGTATGCCGCTCAGGTGCTCCGCGATGCACCGGGCTACACCGAGTTCCCGATCGAAATCAAAGAAAACTACATCCTGCTCAGCACGGAGGTCGGCGGCCGGAAATTGCAGTTTGTGATGGACTCGGGTGCCGAAGCCAGCGTACTCGACAGCCGTTTGCCCAACACGATTTTTGCCCAGGTACAGATTACACGGCGTGTGCAGCTGAACGGATCGGGCAGCCGGAAGGCGGAAGCCTTTTATGGCACCCTCGCCAAAATGCAGGTGGGCAGCCAGCAGCTGACCGAACTACCGGTGCTGATCTCCAGCCTGGAGCATACCTGCTTTGCCGACCTGAGTTGTATTAACGGAATTCTCAGTTTTGAGGCCTTTGCCCCCCGGCGGATCGGCTTTAACTTTGTAACGCGCAAAATGTATTTATGGAAATGAAGCGTACCATATCGCCGTCTGCCTCCTGGGTGCGCTTTGTGCTCCTGCTCGGCCTGCTCTTATCGGCCGCAGGCATCCGGGCGCAGGAGGGGACGAAATGCTCGGTGCGCGACAACCGCATCTACCTCGAACTACGCAAAGACCTGCCGGATCATGAACTCCGGATGTTCGTGGAACGTTTTGACCTGGCAGACCTTGACCTGGCCGACTTCCTGCGACGGAACAAGCAGGAAACGCTGCTCCGCAAAGGTTGGGTAATCGAGAGCAACACGCCACAGAAAGCGGTGCTTTACCGCGAGCTTTTTCCGGCTGCCGATTTGCAGGATCCCGCCGACCGGTTTCACCTCACCCGCAGCTCCTTCCCGCTGCCCCGCGGGAACTTTGGCGTGAACCGCTTCCTCAACAAGTATCCTTTTGCCACCCGTGATTCCCTGGTCACCTTCTTCCTCCGTGGGTACAAGAATGCCCGTAATGTGCTGCTTAGCGGAACCTTCACCAACTGGAAGCGCGGCGCGTTGCGCATGCAGGCGGTAGACAGCGGCTGGATCGTACAAACATCCCTGTCGCCCGGGAAATACTGGTACAAATTCATCGTCGACGGCGGCTGGCAGATCGACCGCGACAATATGCTGCAGGAAGGCGACGGCGAAGGCAATGTCAATTCGGTGTACTACCGGACCAATCACATCTTCCGGCTGAACGGATACCAGCAGGCTGCCTCCGTTTGCCTGGCTGGCAACTTCAACAACTGGGACCGCCAGAAGATCCGGATGCAGCGGGTGGCTACTGGCTGGGCCCTTGACGCGTTCATCGGTGCCGGCACGCACCTGTATAAATACGTAGTAGACGGCAGCTGGCTCACAGACCCGGGCAACGCCGAGCGCCTCCCCGACGGACATGATGGCTTCAACTCCGTACTTCGCAAAGGCAACCCGCTGCGTTTCGAACTCAAAGGTTTCCCCAACGCCCGCAAGGTAGTGGTGGCCGGCACCTTCAACAACTGGCGCAAAGACGAATTGTACCTCGAGCGCACCGCCGGCGGCTGGTCACTTCCCTATGTGCTGGCCCCGGGCTTCTATGAATACAAGTTCATCGTAGACGGAAAGTGGATGGCCGATCCGGGCAACCCCTCGAATACGGGTGGGCCTGGCCTTCACGGCAACTCCATCCTGGTGGTCGGGGCCAACCACACCTTCCGGCTCAAAGACAAGCCCGGTCTGCAGAAAGCCTTTATCGCCGGCGACTTCAACCATTGGAACCCCAGAAGCCTGCCCATGCGCCGCGAAGGCGACGACTGGATCGTATCGCTGTACCTCGCGCCCGGCAAACACCGCTACAAGTTTTTCGCCGATGGCGCCTGGCTGCTGGACCCTTCCAACAAACTCTGGGAACAGAACGAATTCAAAACGGGAAACTCCGTGGTTTGGGTGGAATGAGGACTGGTGCGCGGTGAGCCCGCCGATAGGAACCGCGTCGGGCAAGGCCGCCCTTTCGTAACTTGCCTTAGAACGACCGACCTACTCCTGTTCGGCTGAATTGTAGTTTATGCTGAAACGAATCCTGAAAATCACCGGCATCACCCTGGCCGTATTGATCGTATTTGCCCTGCTGGCGCCCTTCCTGTTCCGTAAGCAACTGGTGGCCTCATTGAAAAGCGAGATGAACCGGCAACTCACCGCAACGGTAGACTTCGATGATCTTTCGCTCTCCTTCATCAGGCGCTTTCCGCGCGTTTCCGTAGCCGTAGAAAACCTCCGGATCGTCGGCAAAAACGAATTTGCCGGCGACACGCTGCTGCAGGCCCGGCGCATCGAAACCACACTCGACTTCTGGAGCGTTGTGAAGGCGGAGAACTTCCGTATTTATACGGTCGAAGCAGACGAGCCCCGCGTGCATGCCCTCGTGAACGGGGAAGGAAAAGCCAACTGGGATATTCTACCGCCCGATACCAGCAGCACAAAGCCCGGCAGCACAGCACCCTTCCGCCTCGAGCTGAAGCGCTACGCAATACACAATGCCAGCATCCGCTACACCGATGAACAAGCCGGTATCAGCACCCGCCTGCAGGGCCTCGACCATGAAGGAAGCGGCAATTTCGATGCGGAAAAATTCACATTGAAAACCAGCACCAAGGCCGGCGCGCTTACCGTCCGACACGGCGCCATTCCCTGGCTTTCGGACGTAAAAACAACCGTGGAAGCCGACCTAGAAATCGACAACCGCACCAATACCTATACGCTCCGCGAAGGAAAGGTTTCCATCAACGAACTGCGGCTGCAAACCAACGGCTCGGTGCAGCTCGTCAACGACAGCACCTATAAGCTCGATCTCACCCTGAAAGCTCCTTCTACCGATTTCCGCGAAGTGCTTTCATTGATTCCGGCATTGTACCGGCACGATTTCAACAAAATCAAAACCAGCGGCAAGGCCCGGTTCGAAGGATTCGTGAAAGGCATATACGGTCCCGCACAGCTTCCGGCCTTCAACCTGGTGCTCGATGTGCGCGACGGCTTCTTTCAGTATCCCGATCTGCCGAAGCCCATGCGCGACATTCAGCTGGACCTGCGGATCGAAAATCCCGACGGTGTGCCCGACCACACCGCGCTGCTCCTGAACCGCGCCCGCTGCAACTTCGACGGCGAACCAATCGAAGCCCGAATGAGCCTGCAGCGGCCCATGAGCACCCAACTGATCGACGCATCGGTAAAGGGCCGCCTCGACCTCGCGCGTACCGGGCAAATGGTGAAGCTCGATACCGGCACACAACTGCGCGGAGTGGCACTGGCCGATGTGCAACTCAAGGGCTCAGTGGCGGCGCTGCAGCAAAAACGTTACGACGGCTTCCTGGCCTCCGGCAGCCTGCGCCTGAACGACTTCTTCTATGCCAGCCGGGAATACCCGGCAGGCCTGGCTTTCAGTAAGCTGCTGGCCACGTTCAACCCGCGCAACATTACCCTTTCGGATCTGACAGGTCGCTATGGCAAAAGCAACTTCACCGCCACCGGAGCACTGAACAACCTGCCCGCCTACCTGCTGAAAGGCGATGCCCTCAATGGCAACCTGAGCATACGCGCCGACCAGCTCAACCTGAATGAGTTTATTCCGGTTACTTCCGACACGAGTGCTGCCCCTGCAACGCCACCCTTTGCCGTGCCGGCCAATATCAACTTTACCCTGAATGCGGAAGCAGACCGGGTACACTACGACAAGCTGGACCTGGAGCAACTCAGCGGCAGTCTGGCGATTCGTGAGGAAACCGTATTTATGCGGGATCTCAAAGCACGGGCACTGGGCGGCAACGTAAAGATCAACGGCACCTATTCGACGCTTGCCGACAAGAAGCGACCCGATATCAGTCTCAGCTACGACGTACAGAACCTCGACGTGCGGCAAACTTTCCTGGCATTCAACACCGTGCAAAAGCTGATGCCCATAGCGCGTTACATGGGTGGCCGCCTGACCTCGCAGCTAAGCCTGACCGGAAAGCTGGGTAATGGCATGATGCCTGACTTCAACTCGCTGAACGGAAAAGGCAACCTGCTGCTGCTCGATGGCGTGCTCGAGCGTTTCGCACCGGTAGACCGGCTTGCCAACCTGCTGCAGATCTCCCAGCTGCAGAAGCTGTCGCTGCGCGAACTGCGGAACTACTTTGAATTCGCCAATGGCAAGGTACTGGTGAAGCCCTTTACGGTAAAAGCGGCCGATGTGGAGGTGGAAGCCGGTGGCCTGCATGGCTTCGATCAGTCGCTCGACTATGTGTTGAATGTAAAGGCTCCGAGAGCAAAGCTGGGAAACGGCGCAAATACGCTGGTAAACAACCTGGCGGCGCAGGCCAGCGCAAAGGGCGTACCGGTTCGGCTAGGCGAAACCGTTAACCTTAAAGTGAATATGGGCGGCACCATCAGCGATCCGAAACTGCGCACCAGTCTCAAGGAATCCGGGCAATCGCTGGCAGAAGACCTTAAACAGCAGGCGGCGAGTTTCGTACAGAATAAGATCGACAGCAGCAAAAAGCTGTTGATCGACACCCTCAAAGCCACGCGCGACCAGCTGGTGCAGGACGCCAAAAACCAGGTAGTGAATACGCTCACGGGCAACCGCGACAGCAGTGGCCAGTCGAAACCCCTCAACGCCGAAGAAATCAAAAAGAAGGCAGAAAATACGGGCAGGGGCCTGATCCGTGGCATTCTCGGAAAGAAAGAGCCGCCGAAGGATACGGCATCGGGCAACTGACTTTCCCGATCTTTCCGGCAAAGATTCACTTCAGATTAAATGTCAACATTCAAATGGTGTGCTTCGAAGCCTCCATGTCCATTGATACCATTACAGCGTTACCGTTTTTGACTTTTGAATTTTGACTTATCCAACCCGGCCGTTTCAATTGGAGGCAGCTGCGCCACCAGTCGTTCGGGTCGTATCCACCTCCTGTTTCTTCTTCTTTTTGAAGATCCCCCGGAGCACCTGACCGAAAGTCTTCTTCTCAGGAGCGGCCCCTTCCTCCGCCTTCGCTGCAGATGGCGCCGGGTTTTCTGAAGGGGCAGGCACCTCTTTCTGAGTGGCAGTTGCGGTGTTCGAAGCCAGGGTCCGCTGCTCCGGCTCGGCTTTTATATTCGAAGCCGCTCTGGCAGCCGCACGCGTTGGCTCCCCCTGCGCGAGTGAGTCGGCTTCCGTGGCAGTAATGACAGGTTTGGGAGCATTCAGGGGCTTTCGGGTAAGGGCAGGAATCGCGTTGGCTGCCATTGCCGGTGCAAGACTATCGGTGACCATCGTGGAATCCACGCGAAGCGAATCGGTCCTTTCCAGGGGCTGAACGACGTTCTTTGGTGCGGCCGGGGTAAGCAGCGGAGCCGCTGCGGCATGGGCCCGCTCCGTTTCGAGTTTTGTGGCCACCGTACTGGTTTCGGGGCGAACCTGGATCAATTGGGCAAAGAATCCGCCCCGCCAGCCCAAGACGGCCAGGGTTGCCACGGTACCGAAAAAAAGTACTTCGGCGACAATGCCTCCGCGGCGGGGCGTATGGTGCACAACCTCAATACTCTCTTCCTCCCGTAAATAAGCGCCCCCGCCAACGGGTGCTTCGGCACGCGGGTGTCCCTGCTGCAGCTGCGGTGGCTGCTGGTAAAGCGTAGCCAGGGCCCTCCGCCGGAGCTGCTCCGCCCGGCGGGCCAGTTCGCGTTCGCTCAGGGTGCCTTCGGCGGCTTCCGGGGGCAGCGGCGTCAGTGAATAGCCCTTGGGTAATGCCGCTTTCACTTCTGCGATATCGAAGGGCTCCTGCCAGTTTTGGCTGCGTCCCTCCACCCACAAAAGATCGCCCGGCAACAGGCACTGTTGCAATAATTCATCAAGTGAAAAAGGGCCAGACTCCTGGTTGTTACGCAGAAGGTAATAGCGTGCATTCATAGATCCAGCATTTTGAAGCGGAAAGCGTATCAGAGGGCGCCTGCACCGTCCGAACGCAGGACATTCCAACGTAGAGGATACCAATTACATGCCTTAAATGACAGCCGGCCGATTCTTAACGCACAGGTATGATTTTTTTACTTCCGCAGGCAGTAAAGTGGCTATTTTCCTTTGCCGGAAGCCGGCTGCAACAACAAAGCCACCGGACGTATATTGACGCTCAGACGACTCAACGACAAAACCAGCACATGCCCGCACCTTCTGTCCGCAACCCGATGCCTGCCCTCCTCCTGTTCGCCTTCGGCCTGCAAGCGTCCGCACAGGAATCCGACACCACCCGCCCGTTGCAGGAGGTAGTGGTGGAAGCTTTCAACCAGAACCGCCGCCTGCGCGATCTTCCCGCCTCCGTTCATTATGTGGGCCCATCAGTGCTGCAGCGTTTCAGTCCGGTATCGCTGGTGCCTGCGGTGAACACGGCCCCGGGCGTGCGCATGGAAGAACGCTCGCCGGGCAGCTATCGGCTGAACATCCGCGGCTCCGCACTCCGTTCACCCTTTGGTGTGCGGAATGTGAAGGTCTACTTCAATGATATTCCCATCACCGACCCCGGCGGACATACCTATCTCAATCAACTGGGTTTCTACAACCTGCATCACCTGGAGATCATCAAAGGGCCGGGAAGCAGTGTGTATGGCGCCGGCACGGGCGGCGTGGTGCTGGCCGAAAGCATGGGCGCCGAAGAGCGCCCGGGCCTGTTTGCCGAATATGCCACCGGCAGCTATGGACTGCACAACGTATATGGCCGCGTAATCAGCGGAAATGAACGCTTCCGCAGCAAGGCAGGCATCCAGCACCAGCAAAGCGAAGGCTACCGCCGCCATTCTTCCCTGCGCCGCGACGTGCTCAGCTGGAGCGGCGATTTTCGTCCCGACGAGCGCCGGCGCATCAAAACCACTTTTCTCTACGGCGATCTTTCTTATGAAACGCCCGGCGCCCTCACAGAGGCTGAATATGCAGCCGATCCCGCTGCTGCCCGACCGGGCAATGCCTTCTTCCCCGGCGCCGAGGCCGCAGGGGCTTCCATCCGCCAGCAACAGCTGATCGCCGGCATCTCCTACGAGCAGCGCCTACGGGAACGTCTTTCGGTAAAGACGGTCGCCTACGGGCAATTCACAGAGCTCCGTAATCCTACGGTCCAGAATTACGGACGGAGCACAGAGCCGCATGGAGGTGCCCGCAGTACCTTTTCGTGGACACAGCCGCTGCGGCAAGGACAGTGGCGGCTTGATGCCGGCGGCGAGTGGCAGGAAGGATACACCACCGTCGACATTTTCCAGAACCGGGGCGGGGTGGCCGACACTTTGCGCAACAGCGACGAGATCCGCAACCGGCAGTCACTCTTCTTCCTGCAGTCGGTGCTCGACCTCGGTAACTGGACCCTGACGGCCGGCTCTTCGTTGAACCTGCTCCGGGTGCGCTTTCAACGGTTCAACCCCGGCACGCAGGGCCCCCAGCAGCAGCAATTCCGGCAGTGGGCGCCGCGCCTGGCCCTGCTCCGGCGTTTCGGAATGGTCAGCGCCTGGGCCAGCTATGCCCGGGGCTTTTCGCCACCCACTACGGCCGAGCTGCTACCTACCGGCGGTGCCATCAATGCCGGTTTGAACGCAGAGCTGGGCGACAACTATGAAGCCGGCCTGAAAGGCATCCTGGGTCGCGGCTTCCAGTTCGATATCACCGCCTTCTCCTTTGCCCTGCGCAACACCATCGTGCAGCGGCGCACAGCCGGCGGAGGCGATTTCTTCGTCAATGCCGGACGTACGCGGCAGCGGGGCGTCGAAACGGCGCTGCGTTATGACTTCCGGGAAAAGAGCTGGTTGCCGGCAGCCGGCGGACTCTGGCTCAGCCATACCTGGCACCGCTTCCGCTATGCCGATTTCCGGCAAACCGAACTCGACTATTCGGGAAAGGCCCTGCCTGGTATCGCACCGCACACCATAGCCGCAGGTGCGGATCTATGGCTGAAAAAGCGTCTCTTCTTCACCCTGACCTATTACTACAGCGACCGCCTGCCGGTAAATGATGCCAATACGGTGTATGCCGGCGCCTACCATCTTGTTGGCGCCAAGGCCGGTATTCAGCAGATCCGGAACAAACGGTTTCGGCTGAAGCTGTTCGTGGGTGCCGACGACCTGCTCGACGAGCGCTATACGCTGGGGCCTGATGTGAACGGATTTGGTGGCCGCTTCTTCAATGCGGCACCACGCCGCAACTTTTATGCATCGATCGTAGTGGAATCGTTGTTTCGCCCGGCGGAGCGCACAGGTGCACAGTAACCGGCCATGCCGGTTTCGGGAATGGGGACGACCGCCCCTTAAGCGGCTGCCTTCAGTTTGTGTTTTTCAGGCCGTACTTCTTAATATAGATTTTCCGCTCAGACGCTTCCGCCGAAGTCGAATCCTTTCAGGTTCTTGAAGTGCCCGTTCAGCTTGATCTTCTCTTTGAGCGCTTCTATTTCCGAAATCAGCGGAATGACTTTATTGACATGACGCTTCAGGTATTCGAGCCGCTGCCGTTCGTCGAGCAGGTGCAGCAGTTCGTATTCTTCCTGCAGGCTGAAGCCAACGTGGTGGGCGATATCGTAGCTCTTCAACGTACCGTCTTCCTTATTAAACTCCTTGCTCACCTTCAGGATCCGGTGCAGCTCACGGATATTGGCAAGCAGGCGGCGCAACACCTCGGGATTGGCCTGCTCCTGCGTATCGGGATACGTAACGATAGCGCCGCTGTAGAGCTTGTCGGGGATCTCCTGGATCACTTCCAGGATGCGGAACACCTTCTCACCTTTTGTTTTGATATCCATCTCGCCACCTTCATAGAGCTTGCTGATTTCGGTGATGCGCACAACGGTGCCATAGTCCTGCAGTTTGCTGTCGATGACCGTAGGAATACCGAAGAGCTTTCCCTTTTCATAACATTCGGCGATCAGCTGTTTGTAACGTGGCTCGAAGATGTGGAGGTTGAGCTGCTCATCGGGATAGACCACAATGCTGAGGGGGAATATCGGGATGAAATTGGTCATGCCGGAAGATACTGCAAATATGGTGCACTCTTCGACCCGCCCAGAGGAACAGGCTTCGACTCCGCTACGCTTCGCTCAGCCTGTCAGGAGGCTGTCATCCTGAGCCTGCCGAAGGGTTACCTTTACGCCGATATGAACGTCACCGGCTTTACTTTCATCCGCAATGCCGTCACCTACAACTACCCTGTGGCGGAGGCCATCCGCTCCATCCTGCCGCTCTGCCGAGAGATGATTGTGGCCGTCGGGCGCTCCGATGATGCCACCCGGGAACTGGTGGCCGCCATCAGCCCAAAAGTGCGCATCATCGATACCGAATGGGACGACCGTCTGCGCGAAGGCGGACGGGTGCTTGCCGCCGAAACCAACAAGGCCTATGCCGCCATCCCGGAAGACAGCGATTGGTGTCTGTACATCCAGGGCGACGAAGTACTGCATGAAGACGGATATCCCGCGCTGCAGGCGGCTATGGAACGCTGGAAAGACGATCCGCGGGTGGAAGGACTCCTGCTCCGGTATCGTCATTTTTTCGGCTCCTACCAGCATATCGGTTCCGAAGGACAGTGGTACCGCAAGGAGATCAGGGTGCTCCGGAAGCGCCCCGACATCTACTCCTATAAAGACGCGCAGGGCTTCCGCAAGGGCGACAACGAAAAGCTGAACGTAAAGCCAGTGGAGGCCTGGATGCACCATTATGGCTGGGTGCAGGATCCGCGGATCATCCGGGCCAAGTTCCGCGTCAAAGACATCATTAACCATGGCGCGGAAGGCCCTATCGACACGCCCGAAGAGGTAGCTAAGATCGTGGTGCCCGACGACTATGTGTACGGACTCGTACGCTCGCTGGCGCTCTACAAAGGCACCCACCCGGCCGTGATGGAGGAACGCATCCGGGCCGCCGACTGGACCTTTCAGTGGGATATGGCGCGCAACCGGCTCCGCTTCAAAGACAGGGTCAAGAACCTGGTAGAAAAACTGACGGGACGGCGCCCCTTCGATTACCGGAACTACCGCATAATCTGAGCGGCACGGAAGCTATCGTTGCCGCCGTCCATCCCCCTGTGGGGCGCTTTGGCCGAAATGCCTTCCGGAAACGCAGCGGATGTGCTTTCTTTGCGCTTCAAACAGTTGTAACTGCATGAATACGAACAATCGTGCGCTCGTGGTGCTGGCCGCCTACGACTATGAGGCGCTCGCGCTCACCCTACAGACACTCGAACATACCCTTTCTCCGGAGGAGCTGGTGGTAGTGGTCATCAATGGCAAACGCCACAGTATTGCCGGTGAAAAAACCGAGCGTGTTGCCCGCGAATGGGCCGCCCGCAATCCGAAGCACCGCTTTGCCGTGCGCCCCCTCAGCTGCGGCAAAGCCGCCTACCACGGCCTTACCGAGATCATGGCCAACTATGAGCCGCTGCGCAACGTGCAGTTCATCTGCAAGATCGACGACGACATCATTGCACTCCGAAAGGGCTGGATGGACCGCCTGGCCAATGCCTATGCCCAGCAGGCACAGACCCAGAAGGTGGGCTTTGTAACGGGTCTGATCAACAACAACTGCTGGGGCTTTACCGAGCTGGTAGACATCTTCGGCAAAAAGGAAGAATACACGCACATCCACAATTACACCTCCCTGGCCGGCGACTTTGGCGAGCGGAAGGTAGCTCCCGGTGTTATCGATACCGGCATGGGCGGAACCGTCTGGAACTATCCCTACCTGGCCTGGTGGATTCACCAGTGGACGACCCTGAAACCCGAAGACTTCATCGCCCGCACCGAAGGATTGGGTCTGAAGCAGATCGACCGCCTCACACACTATTCGATCGGCTGTGTGTTTTTTGAAAAGAAGTTCTGGCTGGATATGGATGCCGACTATTATGGCTCTGATTTCGATGAGCTGCTGATGCACCGTACCTGCCGCGATAAAAATTTCACCAAGTGGGCGTTGATGGATGAGCCGATGGCACATCTCTTTTACCGCACCCAGCGTCATGCCAATGCGGCCATGCTGCCCGCTTTGAAAGAAGTGATGGCCGGCTTCTACAACGACGCTTCCTTCCGCAACATCAGCCCCATCACGCACGAGGATATGATGCCGCTTCTGGAAGAAATCCTCGTGGAGGCCCGCCCGCGCATCTCTTACCTGTTCAACAAGGTGGCAAAACTCTCCTGGGGCCGCCGGTGGAAGGAAAAGCAGGCAAAGAAGAAATTGCTGCGTACCGCATAAATACGGGCTATGTCAATAAAGAACGGGCTCCCTTCGGAGCCCGTTTATTTTTTCTTCGCATCCCTTCCCCTTTGCCGCTGCCACAGTGCTTCATACTTTTCGCGGGTGTAGCGGGCTGTGGCCATACTGATCTCCCAGCCGGCGCTGCCTTCCAGGAACCCACCCTTGAGTACATAGTTCTTGAAAAAAGTAAACAGCGGCGACAAGGTTCGCCGGAGCAGGGAGGCCTGCTTGCCTTCGCGGAAGTACTTTTCGGCGCTCAGTTCCGCATAGTAAGAGAGCTTCCGCCGGTATTCGTCAACCGAACCGGCCGTGCGGTGCAGCACACAGCCATCCAGCACTTCCAGCCGCAGCGGTCGGAGGGGCAGCACCCGCTCGTGCACCAGCGCTTCGTTCCAGGCGCACTCGGCACGATGGAACAGGCGGATGCGCACATCGTTGCTCCAGGCGCCGAAGCGGATAAAGCGGTCGGCCAGGTAATTGTGCCGGCGCAGGCGCCAGGCGGTGCCGGGTTTGGGCTGCCAGCGGCGTAGCGCCTCCTGCAACTGTTCGTCGGCCCGCTCGTCGCTGTCTAAACAGAACACCCAATCGTGACGGGCCATGGCTACCGCCGCGCGGCGCGTGGCGCTGTAACCGAGCCAGGGCCCCACATGCACATGTGCTCCCAGGCTGTGCAGGAGGGCTACGGTGCCATCCGTGCTGCCGCAGTCGTAGACCACCACGTCGTCGGTGAGGGCGCGCACACGCTCTACGGTGTCGCCGATGACAGACACCTCGTTTTTACAGATCAGAACAACGGAGAATCGGGCTTCCATGACTCAATGCGTTTTGCCGGCGCTCAGCCACTTCCACCACCACAACACCAGGAACACATAGAGGTAGACGCCGTACTGCACTTCCAGCCCAATATCGAACAAAAAACTGAAGGTGGCTCCGGCATTCAGGATGAGCCATCCAATGCGATGGCGGATACGCCGGTACAACAGCGGAATGACCTGTACGAACGTAAAGGCTGCGAACCCGATCCAGCCTGTTCCCACACCATAAATAAGCCATTCGCTGTGTGGGTATTTGCGATCGTCTGCCCGCATTTGTGGCACATGCCGGTCATACCAGTCATTGGTGGCAGGAAAGATATCGCCGAAACCGACGCCGAAGGGATGTGCCTGCAGCAGCTCCCATCCGGCGCGGATGCTCAGGAAACGGCTGCCATCATTGGCGCCGGGCAGGTAGGCATCCCGCCGCACCGAATTGTCGATATCATAGCGAATATACTGTACCCGGTTGCGGAAGCTGGGAAGAAACTGCCAGGCCAGCAGGGGCGCGGCGGTGAGTGCCAGTGCCAGCAGCGCAGCGGCCGCAAGGGAGCGCCGCTTCCAGGCCAGATGGAGTACATAAAGCGCCAGCCCGAGGTAAAAAGCCCCAAGGCCGGTGCGGGTGGCCAGCACGTGCAGGTAAAGGACGAGGCCGAGTGCAGTTGTAAAGAGCAGCCCACGTAAGACCCTGGATGCCTGCGGCCACAGGAGCATGCAGGTAAACACGGCAACCGCAGCCAGCCAGCTAAACCGCACATGATCGTCCTGCAGCGGCGTAGCGAAGGTCTTCGCCCGCAGAAAGGCCTCATTGTGGCCGGCATAATCAAGAAGATAGCCGCCAGCGCTCCATGCCGCGCCAACCGCAACACAGAGCACAAAGAAGCCGGCAAGTATCCGCCAGTGCCGGTCTTCGAGCTTCCAGCTCCCGGCAAAGGCCAGGGGGAAAAACAGGAGTGGTAGTTTGATGCGCAGGATACTGGTCCATTGCTGCTGGTCATCACTCCAGATTCCGGAAACCAGGGGAAGCAGGAAGAGCAGGCTCATACCGAACAGCAGCGGCGTGTGCACCAGGCGCTTAAGCTGCGCCGGCAGATCGCGGTGCAGCGAGGTAACAACGATAAAAGCGATCATGGTGATGGAAAGGCCGGCGCGCGACACAAACAAACTCAACACGGAAAGCAGGAGCAGGCCCAGCAACACGGGCTGCCGGTACTTCATCGGAACCACCATACATTTGTAAACCTACAATAGTTTTTCATGTGGCAGTCTCTTTTCGCGCAATTCCAGGCCGGTGACGTGCGGGCGCTAGCGCGCCTTTTGTCTTTCGTCGAGAACGGCCAGCCGGGTTACCGCGAACTGCTGTCGGTGCTCCAATGGCCGGAGCACGTGCAGGTGGTGGGTATCACCGGCCCTCCCGGCGCGGGCAAAAGCACCCTCACCGACGGCCTCATCGGCGCACTGGTGGCACAGAACAAAAAGGTGGCCGTACTCTGCGTAGACCCATCCTCCCCCTTTAATCTCGGCGCTGTGCTCGGAGACCGAATCCGCATGAGCCGATGGTACACGCATCCGAACGTATTTATACGGTCGCTGGCTACCCGGGGATCCATGGGCGGACTGCACCCGCGCATCATTGAGCTGACCGACCTGATACGCGCAGCAGGTTTCGACTACGTGCTGGTGGAGACCGTGGGCGTAGGACAGAGCGAGATCGAGATCGCCGGACTTGCCGATACCACGGTGGTCGTGCTGGTGCCCGAGGCGGGCGATGAAGTGCAGACGATGAAGGCCGGACTGATGGAGATTGCCGACATTTTTGTCGTCAACAAAAGCGACCGCCCCGATGCCGCCACGTTCATGAAAAATCTCCGGCAGATGCTGGCTCCCGCCTTCTCCTCGAAACAGGAGGAAATCCCGATCCTCGCCACGGTAGCACACGAAGAAAAAGGGCTGACCGAGCTGGCTGCCGCCATTGTCCGCGACCTGCAGCAACCGCATGCTTCGGAAAGAAAAACCTGGTTACTGGCGGAAAAAGCCTGGCAGCTGATCATGCAGGAGCGCATGCAGGACATCAGCAAGGAAGCCTTACGTAAGGAGATAGCCGAAAACCTGGGCAAGGAGAATTTGTACAAGATGGTTGAGCGCCTGACGGAACCGCATTGATGGGGTCGCGCCCCGCCGGGGCGCATTACCTAAACCGCCCCGTTGCACGGGGCTACAGAGCTCGCGCTCCTAGCGGAGCGCCCGGCGCATCGACAAAAGCAGGAAATCTGGTGTTTTTTCGCCAACCCTACACGTAGTTTGGTGCGCTCCTAAAGATTGATCACCAGAAAGGCGCCCCGGCTGGCTGCGCAAGCTCCC
>Ga0164290_1001105_pt1 | contig 52646 bp, 39 predicted proteins | sample Micstemetagenome_FD_108782 | JGI IMG/M metagenome (GOLD analysis project Ga0164290, IMG submission 108782) | Contaminated culture microbial community from soil near Moab, Utah, USA - Microcoleus steenstrupii SON62 (Illumina Assembly) | ecosystem: Environmental > Terrestrial > Soil > Soil crust...
ACGCAGCGGGTCGATCTTCCCGGCCTTGATCGCCACGTGCGGCTCGATCCCGCGTCGCTCCAGCTCCAGCAGGAACGGGCCCGCGTCGTACCCCTTGTCGGCCCCGAGCGTCGATGGACGCACGGGCGGCCTTCTGGTTTTCCAGCCGCGTGCGCTGGTCCGCCGATATCGTTCTTATGACGCCAGCCGCTGGTTCGTTGTCCCATGCCCAGACCCACACGCTCAACGGTGCCGACATGCGCCCCGCCCATCGTTTCGACGTCGCAGGCAAGCACGCCTACCTGATCGGTATTGGCGGCTGCGGCATGAGCGGGCTGGCCCGCATGCTCAAGGCCCGCGGGGCACTCGTCAGCGGGTCGGACATGAGCCAGTCGGAGGCGACGGATGTGCTGGCCGCCGATGGGATCGAGGTCGGGTTCGACCAGTCCAAGGAATGGCTTCCCGAGGCGTGTGAACTGGTGATCGCATCGGCAGCGGTGAAGCCGACGCACCCGCAGGTGCTGGAGGCGGAGAAGCGCGGCATTCCGGTCTTGTTTTACGCCGAGGCGCTGGGCAAGTGCATGCTCGGGCGGACGGGGATCGCGATCGCCGGCACGCACGGCAAGTCGACGACGACGGCGATGCTGGGCGCGGCCCTCACGGATGCGGGTCTTGATCCGTCGGTGATCGTCGGCGCGACGTGCGGCCAATTGGTGACGGGCACTCTGGGACGCCAGCCGGTGCCGAGCGGGGCGAATCGGTTGCCCGCCGGGTTTCGGCTTGGTTCTCTCGCGATCCCGCAGGGGGCGATGGCGGGGAACCCGGGGCTGCTGGTGGCGGAGGCATGCGAGTTCAACCGGTCGTTCCACAACCTGCATCCGTTGATCGCGAGCATCAGCAGCGTCGAGGCGGACCATCTGGATATCTATGGCTCCCTCGATGCGGTGGTGCAGTCGTTCCATGAGTTCGCCAAGTTGCTGCCGAGTGAGGCCGACGGTGGGCGGCTGTTGATTGCACACGACGGCGCACATCGGCGCGAAGTGACAGCGGGGCTGGACTGCCGCGTGGAGACGATCGGATTCTCGCCCGCGGCGGACTGGGTGATTGCCTACGACATCGCGACGCGGGGCGTGACGCTGACGCACGAGCGGAAACTGGTGGCGAAGTGGAACATGGCGCTGCCGGGCGCGCACAACGCGACCAATGCGGCGACGGCGCTGGCGCTGGCGGTCATCGCGGGGGCGGATGCGGCCGTGGTGGCGGAATCGCTGGCGAACTTCCGCGGCGTGGATCGGCGGATGCAACTGCTGGGCGAGCGGCAGCACGCGGGGGGCGGCAGCACGCGGGTGTATGACGACTATGGGCATCATCCGACGGAGGTGGAATGCACACTGCGGGCCCTGCGCGAGCATGAACGCCCTGAGGAGCGCGGCGGGCGATTGATTTGTGTGTTCCAGCCGCACCAGCACAGCCGCACGCGGTTCCTCTTGGAGGAGTTTGCGGCGAGCTTCAGTAGTGCGGACGTGGTGATCGTGCCGCATATCTACTTCGTGCGCGACTCACAGGAAGAGAAGACCAAGGTAACGGCGGGCGATCTGGTGGATCGCCTGCGCGACCGCGGTGTGAAGGCGATGCACCTGTATCCGTTCGGCGCGATCATCGAGCATCTGGAGAATCTGTGCCGCCCGAATGATTTGTTGGTGGTGATGGGCGCCGGGCCGGTGTACGAGGTGGCGCGGGGGTATCTGGCGCGCAAATAGGAAGAGTATTGACAAAGTGACACTGTGCCACTTTGCCACTTGGGATTGAGCATGCTGGTGACCGATGAGCCGACGATCCTGACGCAGCACGCGATCCGAACATGGTTCGGGATCGGCGGCGGCGCGGACCGGTATTGCCAGCCGCGAAGCGTTGAGGAACTGCGGCGCTGCGTCGAGATCGATCCGGCCCTGCGCGTGCTGGGCGACGGCGCGAATCTGCTTGTCGATGATGATGGCGTGGGCGAGCTCGTCGTGGAGTTGAACGCGGCCGCGTTCACGGCGTGGGAGATCGACGCTCGCAGCGGGCGCGTGCGGGTCGGTGCGGGTGCCAATCTGCCCAAACTCATCAACGAAACGGTGCGGCAGGGGCTGGGCGGCATCGAAGGGCTTGCGGGCATTCCGGCGACGGTGGGCGGCGCGCTCGTGATGAACGCCGGCGGCGCGTTCGGCCAGATCGCCGATGTCGTGGCCCGGGTCTTTGCGATCGATCGCGCGGGGCGCGAGATCGTGCTTGAGCGCTCGCGGATCGCGTTTGACTATCGCGTGTCGGGGCTCAATGAACTGATTCTCACCGGCGCGGAGTTGCAACTGACGCCCGGCGATACGGCGGCGTTGCGGACCAAGCAGAAGGATGTGATGGCGTACAAGAAGAACAGCCAGCCGATGGCGGACAAGTCCGCGGGCTGCTGCTTCAAAAACCCGACGCTGCGCGTGCCGCTGAAGGCCGCAGACATCGAGGCGGCGGCCGGACAGCGTGTGTCGGCCGGCATGCTCATCGACAAAGCGGGGCTCAAGGGGCTGCGCGTGGGCGGCGCGGAAGTCAGCCCGCGGCACGCGAACTTCATGGTCACGTCCGCCGACGCCAAGGCAGGCGACGTGATTGAACTGATGAAACTCGTGCAACAGCGGGTGCGTGACACGCTGGGCGTGGAACTGCATCCTGAGGTTGTTGTGTGGAGCCGTGCGTCATGACCGGCGGAACGATGGGCAATCATGGAAAATTGTCGGTGCTCGTGCTTGGCGGCGGGCCGGACGCCGAGCGCGAGGTGAGCCTCAAGAGCAGCGCGACGGTCGCTGCGGCACTCCAGGAACATGGCTGCGTCGTGCATCGCCAAATCGTCGAGAAGCCCTCGGCACGCGAACTTGGCGCGATGCCGGGCGATGTCGTGTTCCCCGTGCTGCACGGCGGATGGGGCGAGGGCGGGCCGCTGCAGGACATCCTCGAACAAGGCTTGCGCCCGTATGTCGGCTGCCGACCCAATGCGGCACGCATGGCGATGGACAAGATGGCGACAAAGTTGGCGGCGGCCCGTTGCGGCGTGCTGACGGCCGACGCGGCGGTGCTCAACCCGCGCGACTCGGGCTGCCCGATCTCATTCCCGGTCGTCATCAAGCCGGTGCACGAGGGCTCAAGCGTGGGCGTGCATTTCTGCCGCGACGCGGGCGACTATTCGATCGCATTCGCCAAGGTGCTCGCGGACATGCACGCGCACCCGGGGCGGCTTTACATGATCGAGCGTGCGGTGCTCGGGGCGCGCGAACTCACCGTCGGCGTGCTCGATGGCGAGGCCCTGCCGATCATTGAAATCACCGCCGCGGTCGCGTTCTACGACTATGAAGCCAAGTACAACCGCAACGACACGCGCTATCAGGTGAAGCCGAGCCTGCCCGCGGGGCTGGAACTATCGATCCAGGATCGCGCGGTGCGACTGGCCCGTGAGATCGGCGTGCGACATCTCTGCCGCGTTGATTTCCTGCTCGACGCGCAAGGCTCGGCGTGGCTGCTGGAACTCAACACGCTGCCGGGCTTCACCGATCACTCGCTGTTTCCGATGGCCGCACGCGCGACGGGCCTCGAGACCCCCGCGCTTTGCGGCAGGCTGGTGGACCTCGCGGTGCGGGACGGTGCCCCGCGACGCGAGCACGCCGCCGTCGGCCAACAATGATCAAGGACGCATGGACTCGGCCGCATGGATGGCGGCATGAGCGATGACTGGACGAAGGACGGACCCATGAGCGACGCAACCGAAACAACATCAGGCGCGACGCTGCCCGACATGCCGCCGACGGCGACGGCATCGGCTCCGTTTGATTGGCGACGCTTCGCCGTCCATCTTGGCACGTTCATGCTCGTGGTGTTGTTGATTGGGATCGGTGCGGCGGTGGTGTTGGGGCGCAAGCCGCTCGCCAAGACGGTGGCGACGTCGGTCGCGAGTCGCGGACTGAGCCTCGAAATCCAGTGGCCGCTGATGCAGGCCGAACAAGTCAAGGGCAAAAGCGCGCAGGGCAAGAACACCAAGCCCAAGCAGGCGGGCGCGTCGATCAGCACCACGAGTCTCAAGCCCGGCGCGGAGTCGCCAGTGCCCGCGGCACGGACGTGGATGCCCGAGCAGTTTCAAGAGCAGTTGCTGACGACCGGCATGCGCGCCCTCGGCGGCGCGCCGGACCCGTTGAGTCGCGAACCGCTGGATCGGCTCGGCAGCGCGATGGCCGAGTCGGGCTGGTTCGCCGGTGTGCCGACGATCGAGCGGCACGAGAACGGCAAGATCATGGTGAAGGGGCTCTGGCGCGTGCCCGCGGCCGTGGTGCGCGTCGACGACAAGGACCATCTGATCTCGTGGGATGCCAGGCCGATGCCGGTCGTGTATGAGCAAGCGCTCTCGGGCCTGCGCGTCATCAGCGGGGCCGCCCTGGGGCCGACGCTCAAGCCCGACGGCACGAAGGACTTCTCCAAGGCGTGGGCCGGCGAGGATGTCGAGGCGGCGATCGAGTTGCTCGCGCTGCTCGTGCAGCAGCCTTATGCGAACCAGATCGCGGGCATCGATCTTTCGATGTATGCAAGCAAGAAGTGGCTGGTCATCGACACCACGATGGGCACGCGGATCATCTGGGGCGGCCGCCCCAGCAAGCCGCTCAATGGCGAGTGCTCCACCAACCACAAACTCGCGAAGATCGAGAAACTGCGGCGCGAGGTCGGACGCATCGACGCGGGCGTCGGGGCGATCGAGGTGTGGTGGCCGATCGATCGGGCACTGCAGATCGATCTGACGGCGACGGCCGCCCGGGCGGCGGAAGAGCAGGCCGCTCGTGAACTTGAAGCCAAGAACACCAGGAAGCCAGGCTCGAAGCCCGTCGCCAAGCCCGCGACGCGCTGATCGCGCACGCGCTGTCCCTACACTGGGCCATGATCCGCGTGCCGATCGACAACACTTCGCGATTGAATGTGCTGAGCGAGGCCCTCGAAGTCGCCAGCCGCGCCAAGGAACCGACGGACATCTTTATGGCGTTTGGCCCGCGGCTCTACAAGATACGCCCGATCGACTTTATGTTGTCGATCTCGACGCGCGGCTTGCCACCGGGTCAGTTCAAGATTACGCGCCGGTTTGACGTCGCCGCCGTGCGCCGCGGCGAGGCCGAGGTCAAGCCCATCGACACGTGGGCCAAGTTCGCGTCGATGCCGATCCACTCCGGCGGCTTCGTGAGCGAGGTCATCTCGACTCCCGAGCCGAAGTTGTTTCATGACGTGTACCTCAAGGGCGATCCAATCGTCGCTGACGAGTTCGCCTCGTTTGGCAGTTGCATTGCCATCCCACTGTGGGACGACGGCAAGGTGCAGAACTGGACCATCCAGTTCCGCACCGAGCCCCGCGCCTACAGCGTGGAGGAACTCGAGGACAACCTCTTCAACGGCAACCTCATCGGCTCGATGACGCGCACGTTGGTGGCCGCTCGTGAAGTGCGGCGTCTCAACGCCGCACTGACGCAGCAGTTCGAGCAGGTCGCACGCGTGCAGCAGGCGCTCTTGCCCGACAAGACGCCCGCGATCGCGGGGCTGCGGATCGCGACGAGTTACCTCACCAGTGATCAGGCGGGCGGCGACTACTTTGATTTCTTCGAACTGCCCGGTGGCAAGTGGGGCGTGGTCATCGCCGACGCCGCAGGGCACGGAGCGGCGGCCGCCACCGTCATGGCGATGCTCCGCGCGATCCTCCACTGCTACGCGCCGAGTTGCCAGCAACGAGAAGCGACCGCCGTCGGCGCGCTCACCTTTGCCAACGCCAAACTCTGCAAGAGCCGGCTCGACGGCAACTTCGTGACCGCGTTCCTCGGCGTGTACGACCCGGCGGCGCACCAGTTCGAGTTTGCGAACGCAGGTCACAATCCGCCACGCGTGCGTCGCGCCGACGGCACGATCGAAGTCGTCGAGTATGAAGGCGCGGGCCTGCCGCTGGGCATCATGGAGCCGTACGAGTGCGGGTCGAGCACACTCACGCTCAACCCCGGCGACACGCTGGTGCTCTATACCGACGGCATCACCGAGGCCTTCAACGCCAGCCGCGAAATGTTCGGCGAACATCGGCTCGACACGGCATTGCGATCGTGCGACGGGCAAGCCGACTGCGTGGTCGACTCGATTCACAAGGCGCTCTTCGACCACAACGCCTCGCGCACCCGCAGCGACGATCAGACGCTTGTCGTGCTGGAGCGCCACCGCGACCACGGAGCCCGCGCGTGAGCGACGAGCACGACACCGCGCGACTCGGCGAGTGGTTCGACGCGCCCGACGCGATCGAGGGTGTTGCCGGCCTCCGTTTCTCCTGCACCATGTGCGGCAACTGCTGCACCGGACCCGAGGGATACGTTCTCGTCAACGACGCCGAGTGCGAGGCGCTCGCCCGCCGCGCGGGCCTGCACGCCAGTGAGTTCATCGAGCGCTACACCCACATGCTGCCGATGGGGCGCTCGCTCATCGAACGCACCACCGCGCACGGGCAGGACTGCGTCTTCCTCGATCGCGAGAAGTTTCCCGGCAAAGCCGTCTGCGGCGTCTATGAGGATCGCCCGCGACAGTGCCGCACATGGCCGTTCTGGGAAAGCACTCTCCGCTCGCGGCGCGACTGGGAGCGTGCCAAGCGCGTGTGCCCCGGCATGGACAAGGGCAACTTCGTCCGCGCGGATCAGATCAGGATCCAGCGCGCGATCGTGAGCATCTGACGGAGCGCAAATGTCGATGTCCTTTGAAATTCCGACGACGACACGCGACGCGTGGCTTCGTGCCGCCACCGATCCCCGCGTTGCGACGGAACTGGACGCGATCTACGCGATGCTCGCCGATCAGATCGCGGCCCGCGCTCCCGCGTGCTGGGCCAGCGGCAGGTGCTGCAACTTTGACGCCGCCGGGCATCGCTTGTACGTCACCGGCCTCGAGGCCGCGTACACCCTCGCGCGACTCGATTCGCCGCTGGCGGCCAGCGCGATCGACGCCGCCGTCGCCTGCGGCGGATGTCCGTTTCAAAGCGCCAACCTGTGCGGCGTCCACACCATCAAGCCCATGGGCTGTCGCGTGTATTTCTGCGATGAGTCGGCTCAGCAGTGGCAGCATGACCTCAGCGAGCGGGCCCTCGCGATGATCCGCGCGCTGCATGATCGTCACGCGATTGAGTATGTCTACGCCGAGTGGCGCTCGCTGCTCGGGGCAATGACGCGGGCGTGATTGCCCGTGATTGTGCCGCGAACGCGAGATGCTCATTGGTATTGAGCCCCGCGCCCCCCAATACTTCGGGCGATGCGCGAGTTCTGGCAGTTTGCAGGCAGGATGAAACGCCGCCCGGGGCAACTCGCGCTCGCGATGTTCTTCGCCTCCATCTCGTCCATCAGCGTTGGCGCAGGCATCCTTGGCATCAAGCCCGTCCTCGATTCGATCATCGGCGCCAACGCCGGCCCCGGCGCGGGCGTCCGAAAGGGCCTGCCCGAGCTCGCGACCGATCTCAACGAGAAACTCGCCGCGACCTCCTGGTCGATGGGCCTGCGCGTCCCCCAGTCGATCATCGAGGCGCTGCCGCACGGCGAGATGACCGCCGTCGTCGCGGTGGTCGGCTTCCTCGGCGTGATGACGGTCATCGGCGCGACGTGCAACTTCCTGCACATGTATCTGTCGCAGACGATCGTGAACCGCACCGTCACGCAGATCCGACGCGAGGTGCATCGCAAGACGCTCAAGCGTCCGCTGCGCGACATCGTCACCATCGGGCCCAGCGATCTGGTCAGCCGCCTCGTCGCCGACACGCTCCAACTTCAGGCCGGTTTCAACGCGATTCTCTCCAAGGGCGTGTCCGAGGTCGCCAAGGCGAGCGGCGCGCTCGTCGCCGCCTTCATCGTCAACTGGCGGCTCACGTCCATCACGCTGCTTGTCGCGCCGATCCTGGGCTACATGATCAAGACGCTGAGCAAGACCGTGCGTCGGCGCAGCCGCAAGGCCCTCGCCAGCCAGTCCGAACTCACCCGCGCGACCATGGAGTCACTCCAAGGCCTGCGCGTGGTGAAGGTCCACACCACCGAGCGCTACGAGGGCGGCCGATTCCATCGTCTCAACAAGGCGATGATGCGCGAACTCAACGCCGCCCGTATGGCCCGGGCACTTTCCAGTCCGCTCACCGAGGTCGTGTCGATCCTCGTCATCGGCTCGCTCGCGCTGGTGGCGGTCAAGGCAATTCTCGATCGCAACCTTGACGCGTCGAGTTTCTTCCTCACCCTCGCGGGCCTTGGTCTCGCCGCCGCCGGTCTCAAGCCCCTGACCGGCATCATCAACGACGTGCAGACCTCCGCCGCCGCCGCCGAGCGCATCGCCGAAGCACTCAATGCCCCCGAAGAACCCGGGCACGGCCGCGACCTGCCCAAGATGCCGCCGCACGCCGAGTCCATCGCCTTCGAGAGCGTCGTGCTCACCTATCCCAACGCCGATCATCCAGCCCTCGGCGGCGTGTCGCTGCGCGTCCGTGCCGGCGAGAAGATCGCCGTCGTCGGCCCCAACGGCTCGGGCAAGACCACGCTTCTTGCGCTCGTGCCGCGCCTGTTTGATCCGCAGTCGGGCGCGGTTCTCATCGACGCCAAGGACATCCGCACGTTCAACGTCCGCAGCGTCCGCCGTCAGATCGGCGTCGTCACGCAGGAGACCGTGCTCTTCAAGGACACGATCCACAACAACATCGCGTACGGCAGCGAAGGCGTGACCCGCGACCTCGTCATCGCCGCCGCCAAGCGCGCCCGTGCCGATGAGTTCATCAGCGCCCTGCCTCACGGCTACGACACCACTGTCGCTGAGCAGGGCATGAGTCTTTCCGGCGGTCAGCGCCAGCGCATCGCCATCGCCCGTGCGATCCTCCGCGATCCATCGATCCTCATCCTCGACGAAGCGACCAGCATGATCGATTCGGACTCGGAGGCCAAGATCGCTGAGGCGATCGATGAGTTCACCCGCGGGCGCACATGTCTCGTCGTCGCCCATCGCCTCAGCACCGTGCTCAGCGCGGATCGCATCGTGGTGATGAACGCCGGTCGCATCGAAGACGTCGGCACGCACGCGCAGTTGCTGGAGCGGTGCGAGATGTATCGCACGCTCGCACGCCACCAACTCGTGGCGGCGGAGTGATCCCAGCCGTCTCCCTCAACAGGTGTTGGAGCGTTCAATGTCGCCTCGGACGCACGTCAAGCCGCGACGTTGGCCCGCGACGCTCGCCGCCGCGCTCATCTCACTCGGCGCGGGACTGAGTGCGGCGTTTCTGTCACCCGGTCCCAAGCCTCGGGTCATCTGGGATGCCTCGTCGGGCGTCGGCGCGCCAAACGAGTTCCTGTTCCTGATGGTGCCTGCGTCGCCGCTGGTGGCGCTCTATGACGCTCCGGGCGGTGTCCGCATCGGCGTACTGGATCGTGCGATGCTCAACACGTTGGGCGAGGTGCAGCAGGGCGCATGGTTCTCGCTCGGCGGGCGCACGCCGCGACCGTTCGTGAGTGCCACCGATCTGAGGTTTGCGGAGTCAGATGCCGACCTGCCGTGGCTCGCCGCACTCAACGAAGCGATGAAGAGCGAACCGATCATCGAGTTCGCACGCTCAGTTCGCGTCGCGTTTGAACCGCATGCAGATCGCGTCGGCGTCGTGGTGTCTGTAGACTTGGGGCGACGCACCGAGATCTATGCGTATGAAGTCGTCGCGGGCCGGGCCTTTGCGCGCGCGATGAAGCAGGTTAGTCTCGGCGCCGAACTCGACGCGGACGCCGCCGCTCTTCGCAGCGGCGTGGTTGTGAGCGTGGCAACCGCGGTGGGGGCAGCTCTGCTCCTACGCCATCACTGGCGGCGTCAAGTTCGGATTTCGCACTGACTTTGCTTGCAGGCCTAGAAATCGCGCGCACACTTGAGGTATGCGAAGTGTTGGTGTGTCCTCGATGCGGGTGCTTGTCTCGGCCGTTGGCGCGAGTCTGCTGTTCGCGCTGCCCGCCCTTGCCGACGACGGCTTCCAATGGGCCACCATTGGCGCGGCGGAGAATCAAGCCTATCAAGGCTCGCCGGGCTACCGCGCTCACAACCGCGGCAGCGTCGGCTACGAGTACAACATTTCCAAGCTTGAAATCACCACGGCCCAATGGCTGGAGTTCACCAACACATTCTCGACGCAGACGGACGCGTACAACTTCACCAAGTTCGGCCCCACGTATTGGGGCGCAAGCCTTGACACCCGCTACACCGGTCCGGGCGTGAAATACAAACTTCGCAACGATCCGAACGCGGCGATGCGCCCGGTGGGCGGCATCAGTTGGCGCGATGCGGCGCGATACTGCAACTGGCTGCACAACGGCAAGTCGAGCGATCTGAACTCGCTCATCACCGGCGCGTACGACACCACGACGTTCGGCACCAACCCCGACGGCTCGTTCACCGATGCGCTCACGCATCTCGCTGGGGCCAAGTACTGGATTCCAACGTTTGATGAGTGGATGAAGGCCGTGTACTACGACCCCAACCGCTTCGGCAACAACGTCGGCGGCTGGTGGACCTACGCCAACAAGTCGGACGGCCCCGGCGTCACCGGCCTGCCCGGCGTTGGGACGACCAGCGCCGGACTTAACCTTCCTAACGGGGCGGCGTGGCTCATCCCGCTCGGCGCGTACCCGCAATCGCTCTCGCCGTGGGGATTGCTCGACACGAGCGGCGGGGCGATTGAGTGGACTGAAGATTCCGCCCCGAGGGTAAAGCCTGAAGAACGCGTGGCGTTGGGCGCCGGTGCCGATGGCGTCAACTCTAACGAGTCCATCGAGTTCGTGATTTCGATATCTCCCGACAGTTTGTACCCCGCAGGGTTGCGTATCGCTTCATCTGTGCCCGCTCCATCGACACTCGTGTGTATTCCCGCCTCCATGTCGCTCTTGTTCGCAAGAAGGAGACGCCCATGAACAAGCGCAGTACTCCACGCGCGCCCGGCGGCTGTTTTTCAACCATCGCACACCGAACGAACCCCCTTCCCCCCTCCCGCGTAATACGCTTGGGCCAGTGGTCATCGCCCTTTGGTCGGGGCGGCTTGGGTTTGTCTTCGGTGTGCTGAGGAACTCGTGCGATGAGCGTACACGGTCGATTGGACATGGCCCGCATCACGGTCGGCGCGATCGTTCTTTCGGCGGCCGGGTTGGCGATCTCTCCCGCCAACGCCTGGGCGCAGGCCGCGACGGAGCCCGCGCCCGCGGCTTCGCCCGCGATCGCGCCTGCACCGACCGCCGCCCAGCTCAGCGAGGACATGAACTTCGCCAAGCGTCTGAGCCGCGCGTTCCAGAGCGTGGCCGCCAAGCTTGAGCCCTCGGTGGTCCACATCACCAGTCTCCAGCGCCCCACGGTGGTGGATTTCTGGGGTCGCCCGGTCGGTCGCCGTGCGCTGCAGCCCACGGGCCTTGGCTCGGGTTCGATCATCACGCGCGACGGCTACATCGTCACCAACTACCACGTCATCAAGGGCGCGGAAAAACTCCGCGTGCGACTCACCGACGGGCGCGAGTATGACGCCAAGGTCGTCGGCCGCCCCAACTCGGTCGTCGACGTCGCCGTGCTCCGCATCGAAGCCGACAACCTCGTGCCCGCCGAGTTCGCCGACAGCGATCAGGTGAGCGTCGGCGAGTGGGTCATGGCGATCGGCAGTCCCTTCGGCTACAGCAACAGCGTCACGGCGGGCATCATCAGCGCGACCGGGCGCACCGGCGTCGGCCTCACCGGCTACGAGGATTTCATCCAGACCGACGCCTCGATCAACCCCGGCAACAGCGGCGGACCGCTCGTCAACCTCGAAGGCAAGATCGTCGGCATGAACACCGCGATCGCCACCCGCGCCGGCGGCAGCGAAGGCGTCGGCTTCGCCACTCCCGCCAATCTCGTCCGTGACATGGTCGATCGCATCACCAACAAGGGCCCAATCAAGCGCGGCTGGCTCGGAGCCGATCTGCTCGACGCTGATCAGGGTGCCGTGCGCCGCAACATCCAACGCGGCATCAACCCCGGCAACGCCATGCGCCCCGGGCGTGTCGTCGTCGAGAGCGTCGTGCCCGGCGGCCCCGCGGCACGCGCCGGCCTGCAAAAAGGTGACGCCATCCTCTCCTTCCGCGGCGCGCCCATCGACTCGGTCTCGCGCCTCAAGACCGCGATCTCGCTCTCGCGGCCCGGCGCGTCGGTGCCTCTGCAGGTCGAACGCGATCGCAAACCAATGACGCTCAACGTCGAACTCGGCGACTACGCCGACGGGCTGGCGGACACCGCCGCCGCGATCGTCGTGGAGCCCGTCGAGGTCGCGGTGCGCGATGTCTCGCCCGCCGAGATGAAGGAACTGGGCCTGGACAAGATGCGCGGCGTGCGCGTGGTCGATGTCATCCGCGCCGGCCGCGCCGATGCCGCCGGCGTCGAACCCGGCGACATCATCACCGCCGTCAATGGCAAGCCCACGCCCAACTCGGATCAGTTCGACAAGGAAATCTCGCGCGTGGACTTTTCCCGCGGAGCACGGCTCTCGGTCGTGCGCGGCGAAGAGCGAGGCCGCATCGACATCGTCGATGAGACCAACGGCGAAGGCGCGAACACCGATAACTGATGCTCGAATCGACCGGCCGCTCGCGCGGCTCGGCTTCCGTCGACAATCGGTCCCTCGTTCGCGGCAATCGGAGCCGAGGTGCGCAAGCACCCGGCCCTTTGTCCCTACTCGCTCACGTCCGATGCGTGCCGAGCACAGTGCTCCGAGTGTCGAACGCGAACCTGCGATTCGACAGCATCCGCAGCCGCCTATGCCGTCTGTGACGGTTCGTTCCTCGACATGGCATGATGTGCGGGCCTCTCCCCGTGTCAGGTGGTGAATCACCCGCCTCGGATGTCCGATGTCCCTGTGCGGAACCCCCCGCCGGAGACGTCTCGGACGATGACCGCGCCCAAGAAGCCACACGCCATCCCGAGTCCGCCGACGGGGCACCGGCCCAACTCGATCGGCATCCAGGCCCGCGAGCTCGAAAAGCTCTGCGACCTGCTGGATGTCCGCACGAGTGCCGAAGCCGCCCGCAAGCGAGACTTCATCCGCTGGCCCTTCCGCCACGCTTCGCTCGCGCTCCGCATCGTCCACCCCGGCGCCACGACTGTGCAGATCTCCGTCGCCTGCCGCAATCTATCCTGCGGCGGGCTCAGCGTCATGCACTCGGCCTACGTCCACACCGGCTCGCCCGTCATCGTCACGCTGCCCCACCCCAAACTCGGGCACGTTGATGTCGACGGCACCGTTTCGCGATGCTCGCACCTCCGCGGCGTCGTCCATGAGATCGGCATCCGCTTCAACAAGCCCATCAACGCTCGCGACTTCGTCAACCTCGACGCCTTCGCCGACGCCTTCAGCCTCGAAAAGGTCAACCACGAAGAACTCCGCGGCTGTGTGCTCCACGTTGAAGACAGCGAGCTGGATCGCAAACTCGTCCAGCACTACCTCCGCGGCACGCAACTCCGCGTCCGCCCATGCCTCACCATTGATGAGGCTCTCAAACTCGCCCCCGAGGGCTGCGATCTGGTCATCGCCAGCCTCGATCTCCAGGGCACCGAGAACGTCGACATCATCGGCAAGTTCCGCGAGGACGGCATCCAGGCCCCGATCATCGTCGTCACCAACGACACCAGCGTCACCACGCGCCAGCGACTGACCGATATGCACGCCAACGCGTTCATCACCAAGCCGCTCAAGCAAGACGTGCTGCTCCGCGCCATCGGCGAGTTCCTGATGGTCGGCTCCCAAACCGGCTCACTTGCGACCACGCTCAAGGCCGACGACCCCAACGCGCCGCTCGTCGAGGGCTTCGTGGACTTCCTCCACACCGCCGCGTCACGACTCGAAGAGATTCTCAAGCGTGACGACGCCGCCCAATGCCGCCAACTGTGCCTGCAGATCAAGGGCACCGCGCCCGCGCTCGGCTTTGAAGCCGTCGGAAAACTCGCCGACGACGCAGCCCACGCCGTGACATCCAGCATGAGTGTGAGCGAGTCGTACAAGCCGGTGCGCCAACTCATCAGCGCGTGCATGCGCTCACGGTCCGATATCGCGGCGTGAAGGAGCCCTTGCCATGAACGCCGCGCTCAACGCGCGTACCGCGCGTGCGGGTTGCGCCGGCGCGTCCATCTCCCCAGCGTGTCGTTTGCCGCGTCGCTCCCCTGTCGGAACCCACGGGTGCCGATAGAAACCCGTGGATGCCGCCCGTGGCATCGAGGGGATCAACCGCGTGCGGATCGGGATGACATGGAGCAGGATGCGGACTCTGCTGGCCCACACCGTGGCGGCGGTGGCGGCTGCGTTGCTCATCCGCGCGTGGGCCATGCCCACGCTCCACGCCGATGACCACGCCGCGACACAGACCGCTGTCGCCGCCGCCCAAGAACGCGTCGAGAAAGCCCTCGTCAGTCGCATCGACGACCTGGCCCGCACATGCGAGGATTGGGCGGCGTGGGACTCGATGTACGAGTTCGCCGCCGATCCCGTCGCAAACGCCAAGTTCCGCGAAGAAAACTTCGTCGCCGACACGGTTGCCAGTCTCGGTCTGAGCCGCGTCATGCTCCTCAACATGGCCGGCGAAGTCGTCGCCACGCAGGACTACAACCATGTCGCAGCCGACGCTGCCGACTTCGGCTGGCCCTCCGGCGAGCCGCGATTCCTCCGCCACACCGATCCGTCCGGCGAAAGCCGCGGCACGATGATCGGGCCCGATGGCCGACCCAGTTGCTATTCGTTCAAGAGCGTGCGCACCGGCACGAAAGAAGGCCCGTACCGCGGCTTCCTTCTGATGATCCGCCCGCTCGACGTTTCAGATCTGGCCCACATCGGCGATGTCACCGGCACGCGACTCACCGCCGCCGGTCTCTCGACCCCGGCCCAGATCGACGACGCATCCGCGCTGCCCGCGGCGACGATCCCGCTGCTGGAAGATGCGGGTTCCACCGTCATCACACTGCGGGCCGCCATCGACGCTCGCGCCCTGCGCGAGCAAGCCGCGGCACGCGATGCGACGCTGGATCAGGTCGGGCTCGCCGTCGTGCTGCTGTGGCTCGCGTCGATCGTCGTCGTCACCGGGCGCGAGAGCGTGCGCGGTGACGCCCTCTTCAGCGCATCCTCGTGGGCCGATCGCGCGTGGGTCGGGCCGGTGCTCGGCACCGCCGCGATCACCATGGGCATCGCCGCCGGCGCCACAGTGCTTTCCCACCGCTGGGAGCGGGTCCAAGTCGATGCCGAGTTCCGCCGTCGGGCCGCCAACTTCGATGCTCTCATGACCGGCGCGCTGCAGCGCGAACTGAACGAGACCGGCGTCGTCGCCGCCGCGATGATGGCCACGGCCAACGACCGTGTGGCAGCGTTCTCGCGCATGATCGAAGCACGCGTCGCCACCGACGAGCATCGCGAGGCCTACGCGCTCGTCAACTCCACCGCGTTGGGCCTCACGCTCGCCGTCGCCTCCGCCCCCACGGTCGACTTCTCCACCCTGCTCGCGACTCCCGAGATCGCGGTTGCGATCAGGCGTGCCTGCGATGAAGACGAGCCCGCGATGGCCGCTCCGATCACGCTCTCGACCGAGCGCGGCACGACCACCATCCTCGTCCTCGCCGCACCGGTCTATGACACCGAGAAGCCGCGAGACCTTGTCGCACAGCGACGCGCCGCCCTCCAAGGCGCCGTCCTCTCCATCCGCGACGCCGACGAGGACATTCCCGCGCTCCTTGGTTCCTTCCGCGGCGGCCAGATCGCGTGGAGCATCGCCCTCGCCGATGGCACGCGCGTCACGACCGGCGGCGAACGCGCCCTCCTCGACGACCGGGCCGCGATTCACGACTCGCGCACCAGCGAGGCGAACATCGGCGGCCAATCACTTCGTCTCCGATACACCGCCGCTCCAGACTTCGTCCCCGGCGCGGGCTGGCTCGCCCCCGCCGTCGGCGTGCTTGGGATCAGCCTCGCCGGTCTCGTGACGGCGATGGTCGCCGCGTTCGTCCGCCGCGCCAACGACACCGCCGCCCTGGTCGAACTCCGCACCCGCGAACTCCGCGAAGCCAATCGTGAACTCGAAACCGCCTCCGTTCGCGCTCAGAGCGCCAATCGCGCCAAGAGCGAGTTCCTCGCCCACATGAGCCATGAAATCCGCACGCCCATGACGGCGATCCTCGGCTACGCCGAACTCCTCGACGAAAGCCTCAAAGACGCCGGCGAGCAGCGCGACTGCGTCGCCACCATCCGCCGCAGCGGCGAGCACCTGCTCTCGATCATCAACGACATCCTCGACTTCAGCAAGGTTGAAGCGGGAAGGATGGAGATCGAGCGCGTCCCGTGCGATCCTCGCGCCATCGCCGCCGAGGTCGAGTCGATCATGCGCGTCCGCGCCACGGCCAAGAGCCTCCTGCTCGACATCATTGTCGATCCCGGCGTGCCCGAGGCCGTCCTCTCTGATCCCACGCGCATCCGCCAGGTCGTGATGAACCTCGTCGGCAACGCGATCAAGTTCACCAGCCGCGGCAGCATCACCATGCATGTTTCCGCCAGCGTCTCCACCACTGCCCCGGCTCACCAACTCCGCTTCGCCGTGCGCGACACCGGCATCGGCATGGACGCCGACGCGCTCGCCCGACTCTTCCAGCCCTTTTCCCAAGCAGACTCATCAATGAGCCGTCGCTTCGGCGGCACCGGTCTGGGCCTCGCGATCTCGCGCCGCATCGCCGACCTCCTCGGCGGCGATCTCGCCGTCACCAGCGAGCCAGGCAAGGGCAGCGAGTTTGTCTTCACCTTCATCGCTGGCGTCGCCGACGCCGCGAAGTTGCCTTCGCCTCACGCTCGCGAGAGCCACGACGCAACCACGTTTGCGACAAACCTCAACGCACGCCAACGACTCGCCGGTCGACGCATCCTCCTCGCCGAGGACGGCGTCGACAACCAGCGTCTCATCCGCGCGTTCCTCTCGCGCGAAGGCGCGGAGATCATCGTCGTCGACAACGGTCAGGCCGCCCTCGATACCGCTCAAGCCGCCCGCGCCAACGCCCGCCCCTTCCACGTCGTGCTCATGGACGTGCAGATGCCCATCATGGACGGCTACACCGCGACCCGTGCCCTGCGCGCCGCCGGGTACGACGCCCCGATCCTCGCCCTCACCGCCCACGCGCTTCAGAGTGATGTCGAGGCGAGTCTGGCCGCCGGCTGCGACGACCACCTCACCAAGCCGATCAACAAGAGCAAACTCATCGCCGCGTGCGAACTGTGGGCCGGTGGCCGCGACGAAAGCGCACGCAGGGCCGCGTAGACGCGATCAACTCCGTCGACGCTTGCGTCGACCAGAGTGCCCGTTGCCGCGCGGCGCGTTCTCCACTCCCGACACATGCAGATACGGAATCTGCGCCCAGCGATCCGAGTTGGGTTCGGCGATGAACACTTCCGTCTTCATCAGGACCGCGAGATCGGGGCTTGACACCACGAACCCCCGTCCGCTGCTCGAGCGGATCAGAAACGGCTCAAACGGCTCGCGCGCCAATCGTTCTTTGATCGTGCTTGCGATCATAATGTCAACCTACCCATAGCGCATCTCGCCACGCACCGCTCGGCGATCCCACGCGGCGTCAAACACGGAAAAGGGTGGCCAACGGGACTCGAACCCGCGACCCCCGGGATCACAACCCGGTGCTCTAACCAACTGAGCTATGGCCACCATCTTCGGCCCCTCGGCGTTGCCGCGGCCGTCTGTTCTGCAAGGTGAACGATACGAGCCTCGCCCGCTTCAATCAATCACCCGCCGCGGCGCACCAAAAACCCCGCGTTTCCCAAGCAAAACGCCCACTTTTGTTCCGCCTCTGATCGACAAATCGGACACGGATGTCTATTGTTCTCCGGAGCGAAGCATCGCGCTCCGCTCCGCGATCCGTCACGCTTTTCGTCCGGCGTGAGGGGCCAGCCGGGATGTCGCTCAGTGCCATTTCCGGGGCTCGCGCCGGACGCCGCCAGTGTCTCTGGCCCGCCTCCGTGGCCCACTTCTGGCACCCACGTCCGGCAAGGAGCGTTCGCATGTCCACCACCGCGTCAACGATTTCGCACCCGGTCTCAAAACCAGTGACTGTCCGCACGTCTCCACCTTCCTCGGGGAACCCAATGAACACCAAAACCACCAACCGCGCTCTCCTCGCCTGGGTCGACGACATGGCCGCGCTCTGCACGCCCGACAGGGTCGTCTGGGCCAACGGCAGCGACGCCGAATACGCCGACCTCTGCGAGTTGATGGTCAAGGCCGGCACCTTCATCCGCCTCAATCCGCAAAAGCGACCCAACTGCTTCCTCGCCCGCTCTCACCCCTCCGACGTCGCCCGCGTCGAAGAACGCACCTTCGTCTGCCCGCCCAACAAAGAAGACGCCGGGCCCACCAACAACTGGGCCCCGCCCGATGAAATGCGCCTCAAGATGCGCGAGGTCTTCAAGGGCTGCATGCGCGGCCGCACCATGTACGTCATCCCCTTCAGCATGGGCCCCATCGGCTCGCCCATCGCCAAGATCGGCGTCCAGATCACCGACAGTCCCTACGTCGTCGTCAATATGCGCATCATGACTCGCATCGGCGACGCCGTCCTCGCCGCGCTCGCCGACGGCCCTTTCATCCCGTGCATGCACTCGGTCGGTGCCCCGCTCAGCCCCGGCCAAAATGACGTCGCATGGCCCTGCGAGCCCGACATCGCCAAGAAGTACATCGTTCACTTCCCGCAAACCCGCGAAATCTTCTCCTACGGCTCCGGCTACGGCGGCAACGCCCTCCTCGGCAAGAAGTGTCTCGCGCTCCGCATCGCCAGCGTCATGGCACGCGATGAAGGCTGGCTCGCCGAGCACATGCTCATCATGGGCATCCAGTCGCCCAGCGGCGAAAAGACGTACCTCGCCGCCGCCTTCCCCAGCGCCTGTGGCAAGACCAACCTCGCCATGCTCGTCCCGCCCAAGGCCTTCGACGGCTGGAAAGTCACCACCGTCGGCGACGACATCGCCTGGATCAAGAAAGGCCCCGACGGCAAGCTCTACGCCATCAATCCCGAGGCCGGATTCTTCGGCGTCGCGCCCGGCACCAACACCAAGTCCAATCCCAACGCGATGGCCTCGCTCGCCAAGAACTGCATCTTCACCAACGTCGCCCTCACCGATGACGCCGATGTCTGGTGGGAGGGTCTCACCACCGAGCCGCCGGCGCACCTCATCGATTGGAAGGGCGAAGACTGGACCCCCGGCTGCGGACGCCCCGCCGCCCATGCCAACTCGCGCTTCACCGCGCCCGCCAGTCAGTGCCCCAGTGTCGACCCCGAATGGGAGAACCCGGCCGGCGTCCCCATCAGCGCCTTCGTCTTCGGCGGACGCGTCAGCAAGGACATGCCGCTCGTCTTCCAGGCCTTCAACTGGTCGCACGGCGTCTACCTCGCCTCCACCATGGGCTCCGAAGCCACCGCCGCCGCCATCGGCGTCACCGCCACGCGCCGCGACCCCATGGCCATGCTCCCCTTCTGCGGCTACAACATGGCCGACTACTTCACCCACTGGCTCAACGTCGGCCGCCGCGTCCCCAACCCGCCGCGGATCTTCCGCGTCAACTGGTTCCGCAAGGACGACAACGGCAAGTTCATCTGGCCCGGCTTCGGCGAGAACATGCGCGTCCTCAAGTGGATCGTCGATCGCGTCCGCGGCCGTGGCTACGCCGTCGAAAGCCCCCTCGGCTGGATGCCCCAGTACGACGACATCGAATGGAGCGGCCTCGACTTCCCCGCCGACGCCTTCTACCAACTGATGTCGGTGGGCCGCGACGCCGGCGCGCTCGAAGCACGCTCGCATGAAGAACTTTTCGACCGCTTCCTCGATCGCCTGCCCAAGGAGTTCGTGCTCGAGCGTGAACTGCTCCGCTCGCGACTCTGGCGCTCCCCCGATCGCTGGGAACTCGCCCGCGAAGATTGAACGATCACCTCCGCGCGATCACCAACAGAAAAACGCCCCGAGCCAGGCCCGGGGCGTTTTGTTTGCACGCTTCACTCTCGCATCGCGACCGCGCGTCGCGATCTCAACTCTCGAGCTTGCGCAGCCCGAGGTTGTTCTCCGACAGACGCTCGCGGATTTCCTTCAGGCTCGTCGAGCCGAAGTTCTTCACGCCCATGAGTTCCGCCTCGGTGTGGCTGGCCAGATCGCCCAGCGTCTGGATGTTCAGCAGTTGCAGCGCCTTGCGGGCCCGCACGCTGAAGTTCAGGTCGCTCACCGGCTTGCCCAGGATGGCTTCCTGCCCGGTGCCCTTGTACTGGTCCGCCAGCGCGCGCCGCGCCGCGCGATGCGCGTCCTCAAGGCCCTGGCCCAGACGCAGCCCGCGGACCGACAGCATCTTGCGGATTTCCTGCAGGCTGCTCTCGCCGAAGTTCTTGTAACTCAGCAGTTCCGCCTCCGTGATCCGCAGCAGATCGCCCAGCGAGCGGATGTTCATCTTCTTCAGGCACGTGCGGGCACGCACCGACAACTCAAAGTCGGTCACCGGCGTGTCCAGCATCGCCCGCTTCTTGAAGATGTCGCGATCCATGTCCTCTTCGATCGACATCTCGCGGCTCGCCTGCACGTCCTTCATGTACAGCCGGGCCCGGTTGTGATTCGGATGTGTGTCCAGCACCTGACGCAGACAGCGCTCCGCGCGACCGTAGTCCTCGCGGTCCTCGTACATGATCGCCAGATTGATGAGCGCGTTGATCATCGCCGGCGGCTGCTCGATGCACCGCTCGTACATCGCCAGCGCCTCGTCCTCTTCGCCCACCAGATCAAGCAGATACGCCAGCCGGAACAGAATCTCCGCGTTGTTGGGGTCCGCCGCCGACGCACGACGCAACTCCGCGATCGCGCCTGCGCGATCACCCATGTCCAGCAGCCGCTGCGACTGTGCAAGTTGCTTCGCCGCCTGCTGCGGATCACGCCGCGCCGCTTCGCTCAGACCGATCACCGTGTCCAGTCCCTGATTGGCCATTGAAGGCTCCCTTTGAGTATGCTCGCGCGGCAGGTCCACCGCTCGGGGCTGCGAAAAACCAACACCAACCCCGATCCTTGCCGTGGGTCGTCATGGTAGGCCCGCACCCCACATCACGCCCACATCACCACTCCGCGCACCCGAACGATCGGCTTTCGTTTGGTCCTTCGCCACCAACTTCGACCCCCCACCCATCAATCCCTTCCCTTTCCCCACCGCGATGTTGGTCAAAGGTAGTTTTATGAGGTAGGTTCTGAGTGTGCCGTCGCCGCACGCCGGGTCGCGCCATCGACTCGTTCCTTCATTCGCGCCCGCGCGCCAGCACCCAGAGACCCTGCCCCATGCGCACCCCCACGCCACGCCGACTCGTCTCCACCCTCGGCGGGCTGTGTGCTGCCGCGCTCGCGCTCCTCCTCGCCCCCGCCGCCCGCGCTCAAACCATCATCGATTCCGAAGACCTCTTCCACACCCTCGGCACGCAGACCACCACCAAGACCGGCGAGCAGACGTACATGGTCGACGCCGCCGACTTCGGCGCGGTCCCCGACGACGACATCGACGACAGCGTCGCGATTCAGGCCGCCCTCGATCACGTCGCGCCGATCGCCGCCATCACAAAGCCCGGCACCTACACCGTCGGTGCCAACCGCCAACTCATTTCCCTCCCCGGCGGCTTCCACGTCGCCACCCTCACCATCGGCTCCTTCAAAACCCTCCGCCTCGCCCCCGGCGTCATCATCAAACTCGCCGACAACTCCAACTGCCTCATGCTCGCCAACAAGAGCGGCCAGGCCGGCGACCACAACGTCACCATCGAGGGCGGCACATGGGACGCCAACGGCACGCGCAACGACATGCGCACGCCCACGCTCCCCGTCGTCACCTTCGGCGGCACCGGCGGCTATCGCCCCTACTGGTGCGGCCAGGCCATGCAACTCGTCATGTGCCGCAACCTCACCCTCCGCAACCTCTCCATCATCAACGGCAAGAAGTACGCCATCCACGCCGCCGGCGGCTCCAACATCAACATCCACGACATCGACTTCGACACCATGTCCGACGGCGTCCACCTCAACGGCCCCGTTTCCGGCGTCCGCATCAACAGCATCCGTGGCTTCGCCCACGACAACCTCGTCGCCATCATCGCCTCCGAAGGAACCTACTACCCCGAACTCACCGGCGACGCCGTCGACTCCCCGCGCGACATCACCAACCTCGAGATCTCCGACATCTCCTGTGGCCTGCCCGGACGACCCACCTTCCAGCCCATCCGCTTCACCGGCCGACCCACCGACACCATCTCTAACGTCACCATCTCCCGCGTCGTCGGCGACAACTCCATCGCCGGCCACGGCATCGCCTTCGGCGACGACAACCACGACACCGAACCCGGCCCCGGCTACACCTCCGCCGGCCTCGAACACTGCAACATCTTCAACGTCCTCATCGAGGACATCGCCCTCATCCCCCAGCCCGGATACTCCGTCATCCAGATCGGCGGCTCCGGCGTCCGTGATGTCACCATCCGCCGCGCCCAGCAAGTCAGCATCACCGACTCGCTCGTCCTTGTCGACAAAAATGCCGATCTCGACTCCCTCGTCATCGAAGACATCCACGCCCCCGCCAACAACGCCCGCCTCATCTCCATCGAGGCCCGCGTCCGCAACCTCACCGTCCGCAACGCATGGGTCGAGTCGGCCCGCTACTCGCGCCCCATCCAGATCGCCTCGGGCAGCCGTTGCGACAATCTCTTGGTTGAAGACTCCACCTTCGTCGGCGGCGCGCACCACATCCTCAAGTGGTGGACCCCTGATCCCACCACACTCACCCTCCGCCGCTGCAACCTCATCACCGGCGAGACCTCCATCGGCTCCATGAGCACGCTGAACATCATCACCGATCGCAACACATGGAACGCCGCCATCGCCATCTCCGCCCCCGGCGGCGGCACCATCTCCCTCGACGGCTCGGGCGACATCTGCGTCCGCCCCATCACCCTCGGCGATCTCAGCAAGGGCATCCGCATCAACAACCCCGACATGCAGACCGACGCCTATCTGCTCTCCCCGCGCGTCGGCGATCGCGTCCACAACATCAACGCCCGCCGACATGAAATCCCCGCCGGCCTCGGCGTGCTCACCTGCTCCAAAGCTGGCTTCGGCCCCGGCACCGCCCAGTGGGTCGTCGGCGACGCCAGCGCACGCGCCGTCCGCGCCACGCCGACACGCAAGTCCATCCGCGTCGTCCAGCCCGCTGCCGTCGCGGATTGATCAGAAGTCGGCGCATCACCCCGCGCCATCCTCTCCGACAAGAGCCGAGCCGCGCAAGCGGCCGGTCCTTCCCGCGGCCGCGCCCCCTACACCCGCGCCTCACTCCCCATCACATTCAAACACCGCACCGTGCGAGATTGCACCAATCCCGCCGCCGCCGCCTCATCCAGAAACCGCGACGCCCCCGCGATCGCCCGCGCATCCACCTGGTACCGCAGCAACCGCGACAGATACACCCGCGCCAAATCCGGCGGCCACCGATACGCCCCCGCCCGATTCGCGATGATCCACTCCAGCCGCGTCAGGTTGTGCCGCAGTTGCCGATCCAGCGCGGCCGCCACCCGCGGCAACCACGCCGCCTCCGCCTCCGACTCGCGGCACATCCACGCCGCATACACAAACGGCAACCCCGTCCACGCCTTCCACGCCTCGCCCAGATCCAGTTGATGCGGGTACCGCACCGCCGGCGGCGAATCAATCACCACCTTGTCGCCGATCATCAGCAGCGACTCGGGCCACTCCTCGCCCCCATCCTGCGCCGCGCCGTCCGCCGTCACTCGCTCCCGCGCGTCAAAAGCCACCACGCCCGGCACGCTTCCCGCCGCCCGCGCCACCAGCAATCGACACAACACCACCGACGTGTGACTGTCCGTGTCCGCGTGAATCGTTGTCACCCGCTCGATCGGCACCCGCGAAAACAGCCGCACCGTCAGCGTCGGCCCATCGCACCCGATCATCCCCACCGGCACGATCGCCAGCGGCACATCGCTCCGGGCCGCGTCGATCATCGACACCAGCCCCAGTTCACACGCCCCCGACGTCACCAACCCCGCGATCTTGCTCGGCACCACCGGCACCAGTTCGATGTCGGCGTCCTTCTCCAGCCCCTCGATCATCGGGACCGTGTTCAGGTATCTCACGCACGCCAATCGCACCCGCGACATCTGCTCTCCATCACTCGCTTATACGGATCGCCGTCCAGCGGCGGTGTCTCGTGGTGGCCCGAACCTCCGGGGTGGGCCGCTGAGCCCAAGAAAACAGGCGATTTTCTGCCCAACTCGGAGATCCGGGCCACGGAAGGCACGCCCGAGTTTGACCGGCGTTCCGTATCACTCCGCCACTTCTTCCTCTCACACATACCGATACTCAATCGGCGCATCCACCTCGGGGTGCAGGCTCGCATGCACCGGGCACGCGTGCCCGACCTTCTCCGCACGCTCTCGCATCTCCACGGGGATCGCCTTCGCCGGAATCTCCACCACCACCGGCAGACGCCCCAGCCTGCGCGGGCTCGGCGGCGTCGTCATGTGCTTCTCCACCCGTGCGGTCGCACCGGTGATGTCCAGGTTGTTCCGCTCGGCCCACATCGCGATCGTCGTCAAAATGCACGACGCCAAACCCGCCGCCACCAGGTCGGTCGGGCTGAACGCCGACGCATCGCCGCCGATGTCCTTGGGCGCATCGGTCCGCAGCACCGCCCCCTCGGGGTGCGTCAGGTCACACTTCTTGTTCCCGGCGTAACGAACGTTGATGTTCACCATGCCGCAACAGTAGCGGAGCCCCGTATGTTCAGCAGCCCGCCTCAAACGACGCGACGAAGTCATCAAAGTCGGTGAAGTCGAGGAACCCGTCGCCGTTGAAGTCGGCGTTGGCCGCGCCCGCTTCAAACGCGGTGACGAAGTCATCAAAGTCGGTGAAGTCAAGGAAGCCGTCGTTGTTGAAGTCGGCGGGGCAGGTGTCGGCCAGGGGCGTGCGCCACACGCCGCGCCCGTAGGTGGCGGCGGTGAGTGTGCGGCGGGTTACATCGATCGCGAGATCACCGACGTTGACATTGGGGAAGTCGGTGCCGTCCTTTTGCCATGATGTGCCGTTGTTGATGGAGAAGTAGACGCCGGCACCGGTGCCAAGGTAGATGGCGCGGGGAGAGGAGGCCCAGTCGATGGCGAGGGCGAGCCCGCGCACGCCGCTGACGAGCGAGGCGGAGCGATTGGTCCAGGTGACGCCGTAGTCCGTGGTGTGGGCGACGCGAGCGCCGCTCGACGTGTCGGCCGACAGATACGCCTCGGCGGGGTTGGAAGGATTAATGACGATGTCGGTGACGGTGCCGTTGGGCACGCCGTTGGTGGTGGTGCGTGTCGACCACGTGGACGCGTTGGTGGTGAGCCCGACGCGGGCGAAGCCGCCGACGTAGATCGTGTTGCTCGCGCCCGGGGCGACGGCGATCGAATCAATCGCATCGCCGCCGACGACGCTGGTGGTGCTGATGGCGGTCCAGGTCGAGGTGGTCGAGGCGGCGGTGTTGCGCCACAGGCGCGTGGTGCCGCCGAGCAGCGTGTTGGAGTTGTTGGGATCCATCACCAGCGGGGCGATGAAGTTCACGCCGTCGCCGCCCCACGGCCCGGTGATGGTGCTTGTGCCGCCCGCGCGGCGATACACCGTGAGGTAGACGTAGGTGAAGTACAGACGGGTGTCGGGGGCGCTGAAGTCGTACGCCAAGTATCCGCCGTCACCACCTTGCACCTGCGGCCACACAAACGAGTCGGCGGTGCGCCAGATCGTGCCGTTGTCCTGCGTGCCCGTCGCCATGCGATTGACGTTGGTCGGGTGCAGGGCGATGGTGTAGTTCTGGGTGACGGCGAGATTGGAGTTGCGATTGGTCCAACTGTCGCCGAGGTTGGTGCTGGTCCACACGCCGCCGTCGTTGCCGGCCCAGAGCGTGCCGTCGGGGCCTTGCGTGATCCAGTGGTGGTCGGGGTGGAGTTGGCCGCCGAGCGTGCCTTGGGAGACGTCGATCCAGGTGTCGCCGCCGTTGGTGGTGCGGATCATGCCGGCGGTGGCGTAGCGCTTGTCGACGCCGCCCGCGAAGACGATGTTGGGGTCGGTGCGTGAGACGCCGACGCACATGTCGTACCACGCCTGGGGGCTGGGGAAGTTGGGCGTGGCGGTCTTCTGCGTCCAGTTGAAGCCTTGGTTGGACGAGCGATAGAAGCCGAGCAGGCTCGAGCCGGTGGCGATGGCGGCATACGCGACGTTGCCGTCGCTGGGCGCGAAGGCAAGCACGATGCGATTCACGCCGCTGACGGGCAGGCCTTGTGCGGAGCCGAGTTTGGTGAAGGTGTTGCCGCCGTTGATGGTGCGATAGATGGCGTCATCGGCGCGGCCGGCGATGAGGATGTTGGCATTGGTGGGATGAATGGCGACGCTGGAGACTTGGCCGGTGAGGCGCTGGCTCCACGACGCGCCGCCGTCGGTGCTGCGCCACAGGCCACTCCCGCTGGAGACATAGATCGTGTTGGGCAGGCCCGAGGGGACGATGATGCCGGTGATCTGGCTGCCGACCTGGCCCGCGTTGGCGACTTGCGACCACGTCGCGCCCGCGTCGGTGGAGCGGAAGAGACCATCGCCGGTGGAGCCGGTGGTGTATTCGCCGGTGCCGGCGTAGACGGTGTTGGCGTTGTTGGGATCGATGAAGACGAAGCCGTGGTTGAGCGAGGGGAGTTCGTCGGTGAGTGGCGACCAGGTGAGCCCGCCGGTGGTGGTCTTCCAGATGCCGCCGGACGCCGAGGCGGCATAGGCGGTCTGGGCGTCGGTGGGGTGGGGTGCGATGCAGACGATGCGGCCGCTGGCGTTGGCGTTGCCGGACCAGAACTCGTTTGAAATGGGGCGAGAGCCAAGGAACGTCCACGAGAGCGGGCCGGCGCGGGGTGCGAAGCGGTCGGCGGGCTTCCAATCAGGAACGGCGTCGCCGATGATGCGCCAGTAACCGGGGGGCGGCGGGCCGAAGCCGGGGCGATCACGGCGCGGGCCGTCGGCGGCACCGTGGTGAACGGCGACGGGCATGTTGGCGATCTTGGGGGCGGTGATGAGGGGAAGCGTGCTGCCATCGATCTCGACGGCCACGTCGGGGGCGGGATCGCTCGCGAGGGCCATGGGTCCGAGAACGCAGGCGAGGACGGCGGCGATGGCGGTCTTCATCGGAGATTCCCCTGTGGATGCGCGGGCAGTGGGGTCGGCGCTGGTTCCGTCGGGAGCCTGAGCGCGGACCATTCGCAGGGAATGCTAACAGACGACGAGGCGGCGGCCAAGAGATTTCCGCGCATGACCACAACATTGCGCGCAAACGTGGACATGCGCGGAGGAATTGCGGGAGAAGAGACGAAGCGCGGAAGAAGATTAAGAAGTCACGAAGCCCGCGCGGCGGGGGTCTTGAGGGCGTGATGCGCGATCAGAGATCTTCGTTGATGAGTTGGGCGAAGGTGTCGAAGTCTTCGAATGTGAGCATCGCATCGGCGTTGAGATCGGCGGCAGATTCGCCGGATTCAAACGCGACGACAAAGGCGTCGGCGTCTTCAAAGGTGACGAAGCCGTCGCGGTTGAAGTCGGCGGGGTTTTCAATGGTGAAGGTGAGCGCGAGATCCCCGCCGGAGACGCCGTCGCCGCTGGGGAGCGTGTTGTTGATGGTGTCGCCGTCGAGGGTGCGGCCGTTGGGGGCGTCCGACGGGAGGCTGAGCGTGACGGCGGTGCTGGCGATGCGCAGGGTGTAGGTGCCTGTGGGGAGCGGGCGGCCGAAGTTGAGCAAGGCGAGGCCCGAGCGTTCATCGCCTTCAGGGTCGGACTTGACGCGCTTGCCGTTGGCGTCAAAGACGCGGATGCCGCGATAGTCGATATCGACGAGGTCGCTGAACCAGACGGTGAGAGAACTGACGGGGCCGCTGGTGAGCGGGGCGACGGTGTTGGTGCCCGGTGCGTCGAGGCTGGTGGTGAGGACGACGGGCGGGCCTTGCACATAGTCCTCGCCCCATTGATTCCCAAGTACCCAATCACGCGGATCAACCTGGGCGAAGGGGATGCGTTCGCCGTCGCGGGCGGCCTTGACGTGGTGCTGGATGCGCGAGCCGTTGAGTTGCAGCGTGTCGTTGAGGTTGGTGGGGCCGGTGGCGGCATAGGTGATGGGGACGGGCATCTTGACGGTGCCGATGGAGTCGGGCTGGATCTGGCGATGGCTCATCTTGAGGAAGCCGCGCCCGTTGGCGATGACTTCCAGGTAGCCGCTGCGCAGGTCGAGGTTGCCGGGGTTGTAGACCCAGAAGTCGAAGAAGGGGGAAAGGTCGCGTCCGCTGACGCCCTCGGCGACGGCGATGAAGTCATCGGTGGTGCCGCCGGAGCCGGAGTACATGGCGCGCCAGGTTTTGAGGATGGTCCAGAAGGTGTCGTCGCCGACCATGCCGCGGAGCATGTGGAAGATCCATGCGCCTTTGGAGTAGGAGGTATTGCCGCTGAAGATCCAGCCGGTGTTGGAGGTGTCGTAGACGTAGACGCTGCGCGGGTCGTTGAGGTCGACGCTGTGGACGTTGGTCATGTACCAGGGGAGCCAGTCGGCACCGAGGGAGAGTTCGTAGTACATGGCTTCGGAGTAACTGGCCATGCCTTCGTTGAGGAAGATGTCGTGCCAGGTGCGGCAGGTGACGTCGTCACCCCACCATTGGTGGGCGAGTTCGTGGGCGTTGAGCCAGGGCTGGCCGTTGGACTGGCCGGTGTAGGTGGAGTGCTCCATGCCGCCGCCGAAGGCGAACTCATAGATGCCGTACTTCTCGTTGATGAAGGGATAGAGGCCAAAGCGAGGCTTGAAGAGCCCGAGCATGGGCGTGACGCCCTCAAAACCGGCGCGGAAGGCGGGGGTGTCGCTTGTGGCGGTGACGGCGAACTGCACGGGCATGGAGACGGGCGTGCCGTCGTCGCGGGTGTCGCTGTAGGTGTTGGTCCAGTAGCGATACTGGGCGGTGGCGAAGGCGGCGAGATAGGGGGGGAGTTGGTAGTTGGTCTTCCAGTGGGTGCGTTTGCGGAGCGGGTTGGAGAGGTTGGTGACGCTCTGGAGCATGCCGTTGGCGACGGTCGAGACGTTGAAGGGGGCGGTGACCTTGATCTCAAAGGTGGCCTTGTCGGCGTTGTTGCCGGGCGCGCCGACATCGCCGTCTTTGGCGGGCCACCACGAGCCGGAGAAGTAGGGCTGGCTGAGGGTGTGGACCTGGATGGGCGAACTGGAGCGCGTCCACACGAAGCCGCCGAGCCCGATGTTGAGGGGCGAGCCGGTGTAGGCGATGGCGAGCGTGAAGGTGGTGCCGGCGGCGATGGGCGTGGGGAAGACGACGCGACGCCCCCAGACGCCGACGTTGGTGGGGGTGAGCGTGGTGGTGCCGTCGAGCGTGACGCTGGTGACCGTGAAGGACGGTGCGAGGGTGAAGGTGAGGGACTCGGCGTCGGTGACCGCTCGGACGGTCATGGTGTTGGTGCCGCTGACGGTGCGGGTGGTGGGGAAGAGTTCGAGGTCGAGGGAGTTGCCGAGGACGTCGGTGGAGTCCCACTCGGCGCGGGAGGAGTAGGCGCGGGCGGCGTACTCGCGCTCGATGTCGGCGCGGGCGCGGAAGGCTTCGGCCTTGCCGCAGCCGCGATGGAGGATGGCGTGGATCGCGTCGTTGACGGCGGCGTCGGCGGCCGGGCCGGCGGTGGGCGCGGGGGTAAGGCGGGCGCGGACGGCGGCGATGGCCTCGGGCGAGGCGGTCGCGTGGGAGTGGGCCTCGGCGGCCATGGCGTGCGGGGCGAGGGAGAGGCAGCCGCCGGCGGCGAGGATGAGGATGCGGCGGGGGGATGGGGTTGGGCGGCTGGAGTGGAGGGTCATGAGTCGCGCTCCTGTGGTGTTGGCGGGCGTGGCGGAGGGGTGGTTGGGTTTGTCGGTCGGGGTCTTTCGCCGGGCGTGAGGGATTGGACGCACGGCGTGGGACTTGGTTGTTCGTTCTTGGTGAAGTCTGCGATTCCTACGGATCGCCGGTCAATCTCGGGCGTGCCTTCGGTGGCCCGGATATCAGAGCCGGGCCGAAAATCGCCTGTTTTCATGGGCTCAGCGGCCCGCCCCGGAGTTTCGGGCCACCACGAGACGCCTCCTTCTGGACGGCGATCCGTATCACAAGCCGCTCCACCTGCCCTTCCGCTCCGGGGAGTGGAGTTTGCGACAGGCATCCTTCATCCGGATGCGCGAGGTGGTCGGTTCCGTTCGAGGTTGGTGAAAGTTTGCAGTCGATCGTGCAGGGGTTTTTGCTGGGGAGATGTACCTCTTGGAGGGACTGTGGGAAAAGTGCTTCGGGGAGTAGGTCACACGAGGTAGCTGCGAAGGTCTCTCAAGCGGCGAAAGCGCGTCAACGACGGTTGGCGGCATCGGCGTGTGGGGCAGTCACGCGGGTACTGGCTTTGGCGTATGGCACGGGCGGCGCGGGGGGGCGTGCTGCGCGCCAGAGCGATGCCGCCGATGGTGAGCGCGGTGAACGCCGCGGAGGCTTTGATGAAGTCACGTCGGGCGGGGGAGTCAGGAACGGTGAGCGCGGGTTGCACGAACCACCTCCGCGGAAGTGGCGCGGCGGTGGCTTCAAACAGTCTGTCGCACTCGTGTGCGCGGGATATCAACTCGAAAGGTGCGACCCCACACCGGCGAGCACGCGAAACGAGGCGTGCAGTCCGAGACACTCGCACACGGGCACGGCATGCAAAGTCGCCGCGCCGAAAACGTCAATGAGAAAGTGTAGATCGCGGACTGGTCCACAACCTGTTCGCACGAACGTGCCGCGTCCCGAGAACGTCGGTTCAGCACCCGAGTTCAAACGCCGCGACGAAGGCGTCGAAGTCGGTGAAATCGATGAAGCCATCGCCGTTGAAGTCGCCGCCACCGGATTCAAACGCGTCGACGTAGCCGTCAAAGTCGGTGAAATCGAGCACGCCGTCGCTGTTGAAGTCGGCGTCGCAGTACTTGGGTTCGGCGAGGATGATCGCGTATGAGCCGTCGCTGAACTGAGCGCGGAGTGCGATCTGCCCCGAGTCATTGAGGCTGCTGTTCCAGCCGCCGAAGTTGCTGGCACCGAAGATCGTGTCGATGGTGGTCGGCGTACGCAGATCGGTGACGAGCGGGTCGTTGTTGACGTCGATGGGTGTGCCCGTGCGGACGATGAGATACATGTCGCCATCGGTGCCAAGCGCCCAGAGGCCGAACTGGTTGGTCGAGTCAACGCCGGGACCGGAGAGGTAGGCGTTGAAGATGACCAGGCCGTCGGCACTGATCTGGGGACGGAAGAAGAACTCGAAGTTGGCATCGGTGCCAGGGGCGATGTCGCCCTTGCGGGCCACGAGCGCCACCGATCCCGAGACATCAGACCAGACGCCCGCGTCATTGGCGGCGGTCACGCCGGTGCCGCTGAGCGTGCCGAGGAACGCGAGCGAGCCGGTGGAGCTCATGACCGGGGGGTCGAGCGTTGCAAACACGCCGCCGAGCGGCACGCCGGGGGCGGCATCACCGGAGCGGACGACCATCGAAAGCGAAGACACCGTGCCGCGCCAGATGGCCTGGTTGTTGGCGGCGGTGACGCCCGAACCGGCAAGGGTGGACCAGAAGTGGACGATGCCGCCGCTGGTGAGCCAGGGAAAGCCGAAACTGTCGTACGTCGCGGGAGCGGCACCGGGGGCGGAGTCACCGCCGCGTGCGATGAGTGTGAGGCTGCCGGGGGTGCCGAACCAGAGGCCTTCGTCGTTGAGTGAGGTGACCCCTGCGCCTGTGAGCGAGCCGACGAACGCGGCCTGGCCAGCGCTATTGAGCGTGGGCACGCTGAAGCCAAAGAACGGTGATGCGGTGCCGGGGGCGATCATGCCCCCGCGGGCGAGGAGCGAGAGCGAGCCGGGAGAGCCGTGGTACAGCGCGCGACTGGTGCTGAAGACGACGCCGGAGCCCGTGAGCGAGCATGTGAACGCGGCCTGACCGGCGGCGTTGAACGCGGGCTGAGAGTTCAACAGATCAAAAACGGCACCTGAGGTACCGGGCGCGGGGTCCCCTTCGCGGGCGAGCAACTGGAGGCTTGGGCCGATCTGCAACCAGTGGCCAAAGTCGTTGGAGCCGGTGATTCCCGGGCCGCTGACACCGCTGTAGGCGGAGATATTGCCGGCGTCGTTGAAGCGGTGGTTGCTGGTGTTGCTGAAGAAGACGCCGGCCGGGGTGCCGGGGGCGGGGTCGCCGGTGCGTGCGAAGAGGCCGATCGTGCCGCTGGCGTTGGAGAGCAACGCGATGTTGTTGGAGAAGGTCACGCCCGGCCCGGCGAAGACGCACCATGCGCTGATGTGCCCGGAGGCGCTGACCGATGGTGTGCCGAGCTGGGTGAATGTCACGCCTGGGGCGAGCGAGGGCACCTGCTGACCCGTAAGGAGGACCGTGTCGAACACGGCCTGCGCGAATGCGCTCGCGGTGAGGGTGTGAAGCGCGGTGCTCGCCGTCGCAAGGAGAATCCATGAACGCATGTGGCGATTCCTTTGTATGGCGTGCGATCAGCACCCGAGTTCAAACGCCGCGACGAACTCGTCGAAGTCGGTGAAGTCGATGAAGCCGTCGCCGTTGAAGTCCGCGCCCGGGCCCCCCACTTCAAACTCGCCGCCGAAGGCATCAAAGTCGGTGAAGTCAACAAAGCCGTCGCAGTTGAAGTCGGCGCGGCAGATGGTGAGCGTGCCGACTGGGCTGAACGCTCCGCCGCAGTCGTTGGTCACGAACGCCATGAAGTAGAGCGCGTTTGGAACCGAGCCGAGGGTTTGGATGTCAAAGGTGAGTGTGCCGGTGCTGGCGCCGCTGACGTTGGCGGAGAAGCCGGAGGGGAAGACGGTGGAGTATCCGAGGCCGTCGGTGATGGGGTTCCAATTGTTGAGGGTCGGATCCCACCAAGTCCAGTACCACTGCTGCACGTCGGTGAAGTTGGCGGAGAAGATCGAAGGCGTGTTGTGACAGTAGTAGACGTTGTTGACGCCGGAAATCCACGTCGGGGCTTCGAGCCGATAGAGCGTCGTCTGTTGTGGGCGCAGGGAGCGGCAGGCATTTCCCCCGCCCATGCGGATGTTGACCGAGGTGTGGAAGTTGAACGAGACGTTGGAAATGGTGAGCGTGGGCGTGCCGACGCCCGAGGCGGCCATGCCGAAGCCAGGGATGACGTCGGCGTTGTAGCCGTTGACGAAGGGGTACCACTGGCCGTTGGTGGGTGATTGCCAATCCCACTGGTAGTTCGTCACGTGCTGTGCGCCGAACGTGAAACTGGCCGTGCCGGTGATGTTGCAGACCCATGCCGGCGCGGGCAGGAAGGTATAGAACGGCAGAGGCGTGACCTGAAGTTCGCCCGACGCGCTGCTGACCGAGCCGCAGGGGTTGGAGATGATGCACGAGTAGAAGGCGTTGTCGCCGGGCTGCACGCCGGAGATGAGCAGGTTTGGCGTGTTGGTCCCGCTGTACGTCGCGCCGGTGCCGGTGGGGCCGTTGTTGATGTTGATGCCGTTGCGCTGCCACTGATACGAGAGCGTGCCGAGGTAGTTTTCGGGGGCCGCGCTGACCCCGAAGCCCGCTTCGCCGCCGGCGCAGACACCGAACTGGTCGCCGGGGTCGTTGTAGATCTGCGGCTGTTGCAGGCACGGGATGTTGCGCGCGACCCAGCCGACGCGCGCCCCGCCCAGGTTGGCCGCGCCCCACATCGCGGTGCCGTCGGCCGACACGCCCTGCGTGTCAATGAAGGCGTAGCCCGCGGTGTTGAAGCCCAGAGATTGGAGCCACGGGCCGATGAGTTTCCAGCCGAGCGTGGTGGACCACATGTAGGCGGGGAATCCGCCGCCGACGGAGTCAAAGAGGTCGCCGACGTGGACGTTGCCGTCGACCGAGCAGCCGCCGATGGAGAGTTGGTTGTAGGGGGCAAGAATGCCCATGTCGTCGGCGACCCAGCCGCTGCCGACTTGGCGCCAGCGCACCGCGTGGCGCACGCCGGGGGCAAAGTCGCCCTCTCCCCAGATGATGGTTCCCGCGTCGTTCACCGCATCCGGGAAGGCGATGCCCGGCCACGCGCCGGCGATGTTCGTCGCGCCCGCGCCGTTCCACACCACGGCCTTGGTGATGCCTGCGATGTCACAGGTGCCGACCAGTGTGCTCGCGGTGTTGTTGGCGGCCTGCACTTGACTGTTGAAACTGCCGGGCACTTGGGGAAGCAAGTTGAGCCCGCCGCCGGTCGTCCACGCGAAGGCGCGCATCGCGCCGGAGAGTTGACGCGTGCGGCCAAAGAACGTGACGCCGTCGCCGCTCAGGCCGTAGACCTCGGTCGGCGAGCCGGTTCCAAAGGGGCCGATGGCGGTGCTGCCGGTGCCGCTGGTCCAGCGGAAGCCCAGGTCGTTTGAGGATCCGCCGATGATGAGTCCATTGCGAGAGACGCCGTTGGCGATGGTGTAGTTGGGGAGTGAGACTTTGGGGATGGTGACCAGTCCGCCTGCGGGCGTCCAGCGGAACGCGCCGTTGGGCCCGCCGAAGAAGCCGTAGTAGCCGGTGATGACGCCGCCATCTTGGCTGCCGGCGAGCGCGTGCGCGCCGCTCGAGCCCGCGGGTGCGGGGATGGCGTAGAGCTGGGCGTCCGCGTTCGGCGCGATCGACGCGAGCGACGCGAATGCGAGCCAAGCGACGGTTGCGAACGAGCGCGAGTCCAGCGTGCGTGCGTCGGACATGTCAAGGTCTCCCGGCGGCGTGTGCGTGCCGCGCGTGGTGGTCAGCATCCGATCTCAAACGCATTGACAAACGCGTCGTAATCCGTGAAGTCGATGAAGCCGTCGCCGTTGAAGTCCGCGCCGACGCCCGCGTTCTCAAAGGCGGTGGAAAAGCCATCGAAGTCGGTGAAGTCCACGAACCCATCGCAGTTGAAGTCGGCGCGGCAGATGGTGAGGATGCCCGGCGGGCCCAGCACGGCGGCGCAGTTGTTGAGCGCGACGGGGCGGAACTGCAACTGGCCGTTGACCGTGCCGTAGTTGAGGATGTTGAAGCCCAGCGTGGTGGTGGACGATCCCGAGACGATGGCCTGCATGCCAGTAGAGCCATCCACGAAGTTGCCGTCGTTGATGGTGACCCAGACCAGGAACGTTGGGTCGAGGATCTGCCACTGGATCGACGCCGCGCCCGTGACGTTGGCGTTGATGAACGACGTCTGGCCCAGACAGTTGTACGCGCCTTCGGTGGGGAAGAAGTTGGGCGGGTACTCGTGGATCACAGAGGTCTGGACCGGGCGCAGCGAGCGGCAACTGTTGGCGACGTTGCATTGCACGTCGAACTGCGACAGGCTGCCGAGCGACACACCCGACATCGTGAGCGTCGGCGTGCTGGAGCCCGAGATGGTCATCGAGGTGTTGGTGAAGAAATCAAAGAACGGGCCGTCCGAGAGCGGCAGCCACTGCCCGAAGACCTGGGAGTAAAAGTCCCACTGATAACTGGTCGCGTTGACCGCCGAGACCGTCAGCGACGTGGAGAAGCCCTGGCAGACCGCGGCGGGCGCGGGCACCGACCAGATCTGCGGCAGGCCCGTGACGTTGACTTCGGTGGATGAACTGCTGACCGAGCCGCACGGGTTGGAGATGACGCACGAGTAGTAACCGGTGTCTCCGACCTTGATGTTCGTGATGGAGAAGTTGGGCGTGTTGACACCCGAGTAGGACGCGCCTGTCCCGGTGGGGCCGTTGGCGATGTTGATGCCGTTCTTCTGCCACTGGTAGGAGAGCGCACCGGTGTAGTTGCCGCCGCCGGAGACGCCCATGCTGGCGGTGTCCCCGTCGCAGGCGAGGATGAGATCAGTCGGGTCTTGGAAAAGCGTGGGTGCCTGCAGGCACGGGATGTTGCGAGCGACCCAGCCGACGCGGTTGACCGCAGCGTTTCCGTTGTAATTGGCGTAGCCCCAGAGGGCGGTGCCGTCGGCGGAGACGCCGTCAGCGAAGAGGAAGTCGTACCCGCTGGTGTTGTAGCCGAGCGAGTTCAAGAAGTTGCCGATCGTGCGCCAGCCCACGGTGGAGGACCAGATGTGGGCCTGACTGAGGCCAGGGGCATTGATCGCGCCGACGTGGACGCTGCCATCGGGCGTGTTGTCGCCGAAGGACATACTCGCGTAGCCGCTGGGGATGCCCATGTCGTCGGCGACCCAGCCGCTGCCGACTTGGCGCCAGCGGACGGCATGGTTTCCGCCGCCAAAAGCGCCGATGCCCCAGATCATGGTCCCGGCGTCGTTGAGGCCGTAGGGGTATGAGATGCCAAAGGGCCACGCCGCGGCGATGTTCGTGATACCGCTGCTTGTCCATACGACTGGCTTCGCGCCACCGGAGACGTCGGCGAGGCCCACGAGGACGTGGCCGGTCGGAGTGCTGCCGTGGACCTGACTGTTGTAGCCGCCGGGGAGCTGCGGCAGGATGACCGGCCCGCCCGAGGTGGTCCAGGTGAACGCCCGCATCTCGCCGGAGAGTTGGCGCGTGCGGCCGTAGAACACGAGTCCGTTGCCGCTGAGGCCGTAGACCTCGGTCGGCGAGCCGGTGCCAAAGGGTCCGATCGCGGTGCTGCTCGTGGCACTGGTCCAGCGGAAGCCCACGTCGTTTGAGGATCCGCCGATGACAAGGCCGTCACGAGAGACGCCGTTGCCAATGGTGTAGTTGGGGAGCGAGACCTTGGGGATGGCTTGAACGCCGGTCGCAGGGGTCCATCGGAAAGCGCTGTTTGGTCCGCCGAAGAAGCCGTAGTAGCCCGTGACGACGCCGCCATCCTGACTGCCGGCGATGGCCTGGAGCCCGACCGAGCCGGCCGGCGCGGGAAGCAAATAGAGCTGGGCTTGGGCGACGGAAGCGACCGCCCCGAGTGCGATGGCGAGCGTGAGCACCGATGTACGAGAAATGGCGAATGGACGAGCGGTTCTCGGGCTGAACATATCAAACTCCTGTGTCGGCGGACGCGAAGTCCATGGCGCAACGCGGGCCGACGACGCGGCCCCACAGAGAGTTGCCGCGCCCCTCGCTGATCTTGCAGCGATACCGAGGGAACGCAAGCGAGATCTGTCACTCACGCGGCGTGGGTCAGAACTTTCGTGACCCGGTCAGGTTCTCGGAACTTCACGCGGGGCCGGCGGGATACGAATCGTTGACGAACGAGATATGGCGCGTGGCGATCACCGCCAGAACGCACCCGCCGCATGCGCGGCACGGCGCCTCATCAATCGCATCCACCGCCGCCGCTCGCGCTCAGGAGCCTCCACCCTCTGAGCCGCTCCCGACGCGGAACGCCGTGCTCACCGCGAGGAACGCCCAGAGCAAGTCCCACGCCGAGAAGGACTGGAAGAAGACTTCAAGTTTGGCTTTGCCGCCCGCATCGTCGACATTGGCGTGCACGGCCTCGCGCGCCGCGGCCCGGGTGTCGTCGCAATATTGCTTGCGGGCCTCCGCGGACATGCCCTTCCAGCGAGCTTCGACATCCTTCCAGATGTCCTTGGGAAAGTCCTCTGGCTTTTCAGCGTCGTCGTTGTTCATGTCCTTGGGCCATTCGAGTGACTTTCCCTCGCCGACGGCGACCTCGACGAGTTGGTGCGCCATGTGGATCTTGAACGCCTCGTCGTCCTTGAACAGTTCGTCGATCCCGGCGTCGACGTTGGTGTGCACCTGCTTGACGATCGTGTTGGCGACAATATCGACGACGATGAACTTGCCCGCGGCAATCGACGCCAGTGCGACAACCGCGGCGAGCACGCCAGTGCCCGCGCCGCTGTCACCCCGACCGCCGATGTACGCGCCGAGGCCGACAAGCCCGCCGATGCCCCAGGCGACAAAGCCGATTTCTCGGTTGGTGTAGTGGGCGATCGCAGCCCAGATCGCCGCACCGATGGCACCAGCAAGCAACGAACCGATCAACGCGCGCACATTCATGTGACACCCCACAGTTGACGTGCCGCCACATGGCGGCACCACACCAGTGTGTCACAAAAGCGGGATAGATGTCAAGTCAAAGTCTGACGGTTGTTTGGGCTAATTCGGCTTCATTTGTGTGTCATGCGGATCGCCGTCCAGAAGGAGGCGTCTCGTGGTGGCCCGAACCTCCGGGGCGGGCCGCTGATCCCATGAAAACAGGCGATTTTCGGCCCGGCTCGGAGATCCGGGCCACCGAAGGCACGCCCGAGATTGACCGGCGATCCGTAGAAGAGCCGCCGTGCGCCAGCACGCGGGCGGAACCCCGCAGGAGATGTGCGTCTTTTGGATGGTCGACAGCGAAGCAGGCAAGTCCGGCCGCTGGCGCGGCACGGCTCGTGTCCAAGAGAGTTTCCAAAAAGAAAGCACGCCCCCAGGTTCGGGAGCGTGCATGGTGAACGTGAATGTGACCAGCGGTCGCCGCGGATCAACGCTTGGAGAACTGGAAGCGACGACGCGCGCCGGCCTGGCCGTACTTCTTACGCTCGACCTCGCGGCTGTCGCGGGTCAGCAGGCCCGCGTCACGCAGCGCCTCTTCGGTGGTCGGGTCGTAGTCGCGAAGAGCACGGGCGATGGCGAGCTTGCACGCGCCGGCCTGGCCCATGAATCCGCCGCCGTGGCAGGTGATCATGATGTCAAACTTGCCCGTCAGGTTGGTCACCTTCAGCGGCTCGTTGACGGCGTTCTGGTCACGCAGTTCGGCGAAGTACTCGGTAACGCTCTTGGGCTTGCGGAGGTCCACCGACATGATGCTGATCTTGCCCTCGCCCTTGCTGGGCTTGATCCGGGCGCGGGCGACGGCCGTCTTGCGACGCCCCGTGCCCCACCACCAGCCCTTGCGATCCGCGGGCACCGCTTCGCGGAGTTGACGGGTCATCTGACCAGGAGCAGGAGCGGCCGTCGCCGCGGCGTTCACACCATCAAGATTCAGGCTGCCGATCGTCGTCATGGGTTCTTTCCGCCCGTCAGGGCTTGTGGTCTTGGCCGCGAATCACTGCGGCATGGCTTTCAAAGTCTCGTTTCCGCCCACGCCCGAAATGCTTCGGGCCGGCACACTGGGAGAGGGGCACTTGGCACTTGGGGAAGGCCAGAAGCACCGTGCAAATTGCTTGGTTTACACCTTCAGCGTCTTGGTCCCCGCCGGAGCGGCTTCCGGTGCCGCACCCGCATGAATCTCGAGGTTCGAGAGCATCACGCGGGCGAGCCGGTTCTTGGGGAGCATGCGGCGCACCGCGTCGGAGATGAGCAGGTCAGGCTTGCTCTCGCGCACCTGGTTGTAGGTCTGCGTCTTCAGGCCGCCGGGGTACTCGGTGTACCGCATCTTCAGACGCTGCTCGCCCTTGCGGCCAGTCATCTCGATCTGCTTCGCGTTGGTCACGATCACGCGATCGCCGCAGTCGACGTGCGGCGTGTAATCCGGGCGATGCTTGCCCATCAGGTGAATCGCGACCTCGGCCGCAAGGCGGCCCAGAGGGATGCCGGCGGCATCGATCGTGCTGACGCCGCGATTGACGGCGTTGGGCTTGAGCAGGGTGGTCTGGCGACGCATCATGGGAAAAACCTCCGACGCAACTCGCCCGGGACGCCATGTCCTGAACACGTCAGAACGACGAACCGGGGCACCCGGCGGCTGATCTTGCGGATCGGGCCATCGGGCGGAACTCGCCGCCTACCGGGCGGGGCGGGCCAGACCGGTCAGGCCTGGCAGGATTTCAAACCGTGGAGCCGGGGCCAAAGGCCCGAGCGGAGACAAGGATAGGAGGCCAAGGGGGTGGGTCAAGCGACCGGACTGTTCGGTACTTGTGGAACCCCGCGCTTCGAGGAGTCGAACATGTTGGGGGGCGCATGGATAGAGTGTGAATATGGCTCAACCTCCCCGCAGTTCGAGTTCGTCGTCGGGGGGCGACAAAAACTCGCCCTTGTGGTCGCCGCTGCCGGTGTTTGAGGGCAACCGAGCCCCCGCGGACCGCGTCCCCCAGCCTGCGGTTGCGGCGCCAATGACCGAGGCCACCTCCGCCCCGCTTCCCGATGAGTCGCTCTATGTGCCCATGGGGCGACTGCTCTCAAGCGTGCCCAAGGGCATGCGCAAGGAAGAGTTGGCGGCGGTGGCTCGCTCGGTCGTGTCTTCAACAACGCCTGAACAGATCGAGCGGGTGCTGGTTCGCATGCGGGATCTGGAGTGGATCACCCTTGCTGACGGCTTCGTGCTTCTCACGCCGATGGGGCGGCGATTCATCGAGGCCACGCTCGCATCGAATCGACCTGTGGCGTAGAACGATTCGGAATCTTCTTTCGCTGAGTGGGAGCGACAGATGCTCTGGATTCTCGTCGGTGTCGTCGGCGTGTTGATTGCGGTCACGGAACTCCTCACACGCTACCGGGACAACCCTGGCGCGGCCATCCTCAGCCGCTGGGGCGCGCTGTATATCGTCCTCAACGTCGCCGTGTCCAGCACCGCGTTCGCGCTGACGAATGCGTATCAGTTTGATTCGTTCTTCCCCGAGCCGTCGGCACCGAAATCGACCGACCCGGCGGGTGGCGCGTCCGCCAGCGGATCGACGCCTGAATCCGCGACGCCGAAGCCCGGAGACAAAGCCGAAAAGATCGATGAACCGAAGCCGTCGTTCTATGGGTCCGGCGTCTTTCGGGCCCTCTTCGCCGCCTTCTCCGGCATCATCTTGTTCCGAACCGTCGTGCGCGTTGGCGACGCCGCGATCGGCCCAGGCCAGGTGATCGACGCGATTCTCGGGTACTTGGACCGGAACATCGATCGGGCCCGGGCGATTCAGCGCATCGAGTTCGTCGTGACGAGAATGCAGGGTGTCGATTTTGAGAAGGCTGCGGAGTTTTTCTCCGTCGGGCTCACTGGCGCGATGCAGCGGTTCACGCCGGATGAGCAGCGGCAGATCAGCGCGATCATCGACGGGCTGAAGAAGACCCAGACAACCAGCGAGATCAAGACATTGGCCCTGGGGTTCGCCGTGCTCAACTGGTCGGGCGAAGAGTTGCTCGACGCCCTCGTCAAACACATGAGCCCAAAGAAGCAGTGATACGGATCGCCGGTCAATCTCGGGCGTGCCTTTGGTGGCCCGGATCTCCGAGCCGGGCCGAAATCGCCTGTTTTCATGGGCTCAGCGGCCCACCCCGGAGGTTCGGGCCACCACGAGACACCTCCTTTGGGACGGTGATCCGTATGACCCGGTAGTCCCGACGGCGACCACGCATTCTCCCGTTTGAAATGAAAACCGCAGGGCCTCTGCCCTGCGGTTGTTGGTTTTCTGAGGATGTCTGCCCGCGACCGTGTCGCTCACCGGCGACGGCGGCGACCCGAGCCGACCAGGCCAAGGGCGAGGGCGGCGGCGGTGCCGGGGGCCGGGATCGCGACGGTGAAGCCAGCCCAGTCCTCACCTTCGGTGACCGACCACGAAATCGTCGTGAACGTGCCGACGAACTGGATCGTGCCGTGCCCTTCGTTGCCTTGGAGGGTATTGCCGAAGGGATTGGTCAGCGGGCCATTGCCCCAAAAGCCGGCACCCTGCGAGAGGATCTTGAACGGCGCATCGAAGTGCCACTTGCTGCTGGTGTTCGGGCGACCCAGGCTGACAATCGCCATGATGGGGTTGGTCACGGCCTCGGTGAAGAGCAGCGTGCCGCCAGTGGTGCTCAGACCGATGATGTCGGAGGTGCCGGGCGCGTTGGGGACGGTCGCGCTGGTGTACGGCGTCGAGGGGTTCCAATAGTTCGTGCCGCCGTTGAGTTGCGCAAACTCGCGCCCGCCGCGATACGTCACGCCGATGCCGTTCACCGAGCCGGTCACGGTCGCGCTGTCAGACGCGGTCCAATCGACCCAGTCGACGTTGGCCTGTGCGGCACCCGCCAGAGCAACAACACCCAGAACAAACGCGTGCTTGATCATCTCTCTCTCCTTGGCGTTCAGATCGCGGAACTGCAACGGTGCCGCGGTCCGCGCAGCACCTCTCCTCGCGGTCAAAGGTGCCACCAGCCAGACAGTCTGCCAGCCCACTGCACGCGGATTTCAGAAAAAGCGAGCCGCCACGCCCCAGCGCGCCAGCATGTGCGGCAGGGGTTCGGGTTCAACGTCTCAGAACCTTCGGCTCGCCTCGCGCTGCGCCGGGGGCGCAACCTGCAAAATCGCCCGCGCCAGCGGCAGGTCGCTCGGCAACGTGATCTTCAGATTCCGCGAGTCGCCCTCCACGACGGCCACCGCCCGCCCGAGCCGCTCCACCAGGCCTGCGTCGTCCGTGCTCGTCAGGTCCGCCTGTGCATACGCCTTCTTCAGCAACGCCGCTTCGAAAATCTGCGGCGTCTGCACCTGCACCAGTCGCTCGCGCGGGATCGTCTCGCCCACAAACCGCGCCTTGGGTCCGCTCGCGGGCGACAGTCCCAGAATTGCCGCCGCGGGGTCGTCCTCGGCGATCGTCTCCTCGCGCCCATCCAGTCGCTTGATCGTGTCCGAGACATCCAGCCCGGGCACCGCCGCGCCGAACCTGATCGCGGCATGGAGCACGCGATCAATCAGTTCCAGCGACGCGCACGGGCGGGCCGCGTCATGCACCGCGACGTGCGTCGCCTCCGCGGGAACATGCTCAAGCGCCGCACGCACGCTCTGCCAGCGAAAGTCGATCCCGCCCGGCACCAGTTTCGCCCCCATCAACCCCAGCCGGTCTGCGTGCTGCTCGCGAAACGCCGCGAACGCGCCCGGCTCGCCCGGTCCCGCGACGATGATCGACCGCACGGCGTCGTGCTTGGTGAACAGTTCCACGCTGCGCTGCAAGACCGGCTTGCCGCCCAGGTCCTCATCGAGTTTCGAACGCACCCCACCCGCCGCCGCATAGCGAGAGGACGAACCCCCGGCGGAGAGAACAACGCAGAGTTGCACGGCGTCGGCGGAGAACATCTCCCATCGTATGAGCGACACACCAAGAGCGACCCGCGCCTCGCGATCGTTCCAGGCGGCCCGGATCTCCGAGCCGGGCCGTGTGTGCCTGTGTTCTCGGGTCAAACGGCCCGACCCGGAGGCTCGGGCCACCCCCGTGCCGCGCGAGGTTCAACAGTGATTGGTCTGAGACCCGTATCACCCGCACCCTGAACAGCGGCCCCCGATGCCACGCCCCACGAACGCCCGCGCCGACGTAGACTCCTCCTCCTTGATCGTTCGTCAGGCGAGGAGGTCCGCGTCGCGATGGCTCTGCAGCGATCCAACTTGTACAACGTCCTCGCCGGCGGCTTTCTGCTCGGCGGCATCGCTCTCGCCGTCGGCCTCTCGTTCCTGCTCTCCGACGGCGTGTCGCTCGAAGGCACGCGCGGGTTCAACGTGCGCTTCAGCATCCGCGACGGCGCCATCGGACTCCAGTCCGGCAGCACCGTCCTCCTCGGCGGACAGCAAGTCGGCAAGGTCTCCAAGGTCACCTTCGACCCGCCCCCCTCCAGCGGCAGCGCGCCCAAGTCGATCGTCGTCACGGTGCGCGTTCGCGGCGACCTGACGCTGTTTGAGAACGCCGCCGTCTCGCTCGAACGCCCCCTGCTCGGCAGCGTGAGCACGCTCAACATCACCAGCGTCGGCGACAACACCGGCGTCACCGTGCCGCTGGGCAAGGGACCGACGCTCGAAGAGGGTGAAACCATCAACGGCACGCTCGCGCCGCCCGCGTTCTTGTCCCAGGCCGGGTTCGGCGCGCCAGAGATCGACAAGGTCAAACGTCTCGTCGATCGCGCGGGCTCGACGGTCGAGCGCGTCGACCAGATGGTCCAGCGCAACGCGCCCATCATCGACAAGGCCGCCGACGACGCCGGCGCGATCGTCTCCACCATGCGGGCCAAGACCGAGCCCTGGACCGCGAGCGTCGATCGCACGCTGGCGAACATCGACAAGGCGGCCGCGCGCGCCGAGCCGCTCATGGCCAAGGCCGACGCGACCGCCGACGACGCCCGGGCGACCATCACACGCATTCGTGCCCTGGTCGAGGAGACTTCGCCGAAGATCGCCAGCGTCGTCGACAACGCCGACGGACTCGTCAAGGGGCTCAGCGGCGAATCGACGCGCCTCTTCAACAAGACGATGGTCGACGCGGGCGCGACCCTCGAACGCTTCCGCAACTCCGCAGAGCAGGTCAACGCCTTCCTCGTCACCGAACTGCCCGGCGTCCAGCGCATGCTCGCGAACGCCCGCCAGAGCGCGGCGGCGTTGAAACTCGCGATCCAGGAAATCGGCTCGCAACCCTGGCGACTCCTGCATCGCCCGGACACCAAGGAACTCCAAGAGCAACTGACCTACGACTCGGCCCGCGCCTACGCCGACGCCGTCGCGAATCTGCGCGATGCCGCCGAGGCGCTCGAAGCGGCCCAGTCGACCCTGACCCCCGATGCGCCCGCCGACGGCCCGCGCATGCGCAACGTCGCCGAACTGCGCTTCCAACTCGACCAGGCCTTCGATCGCTATCAGAACACCGAGCGAGAGTTCATGCGCCGACTCATGGGCGGCGGGCCTGCGTATGACGCCCAAGGCGGCGCATCGAAGTAGCGACGAGCGTGCGTCGTCGCGCGAGTGCGCCCCATCCATCGCTATCCTCCCCGCGTGCCCACGCCGTGGACAACGCGATTCATGTCTCACTCCCGCGCCGACCTCGCCGCCTTGTGGCATCGCGTGCGCGCCGCGCTCCGCTCGCCCCGCCACCGCGCCACGTTCATCGCCGTCGGCGTCGGGCTCGTCGCCGCGTTCACGCTTTCGATCATCGTCGGCACCACGCTCGCGCGAGCGACGCCCGCGTGGTGGGCCGCCGCCGCGATCGTGCCCGAATCCGATGAAATCGAGCGCGGCCAGACGCTCGAAAATCTCATCATCAATCGGCTCTACGCCCACGACGGCACGCCCACGCACGGCGGCGGTCTGGAGTGGGCCGTCAGCCTGCCCGAGGCCGACGTCAACGCATGGCTCAACACGCGCCTCCCCAAGTGGCTCAACAACCAGGGCGCGTCGCCCGTCTGGCCCGTCGAACTCTCTCGCGTCCTCGTGCGCTTCGAGAACGGCGTCATCCGCCTCGGCACACACGTCAAACGCGATCGCGCCGAGCAAATCTACGCCGCCACCATCGTGCTCTCGCTCGCGCACACCGAACGCGCGATCGGCGCCGAACTCTGGCTCCGCACACCGTGGCTCTGGGTCGGGCGACTCCCCATCCCATCCGGCCTCATCGTCGGACGACTCCGCGGCGATCCGTCCCGCGATCTGCCCGCGCGACTCAGTCGCCTGCCGCAGACACGAAAGTTCTTGGACGCCCTCGTCGGCGATGCCCCGATCCTCGAACGAGCCGCGCTGCGCCTCGAGGACGGCCGCCGCGTGCGCATCACCCGCGTCGAGTCGCGCCAAGGACGCCTGAGCGTGTGGTGCGTCACCGACCCGGCGAGATGACCGCGCGAGCGATCCAGACCGCCCGCCCATTTTCCCCAGGCCCACTCGCCTCATGGCTTGTTGCCTCATGGCTTGATGCCTTTTCGCATCCGCACCGAGTTCTCCAACCCGCGCCGCCGCGCCGAAATCAGTGCGAACCCTGCGCTCTTGGCACAGGTAAACTCGCGTCATGGCACCGCTCACTATCCCGAGAGCCTACTTCGTCGGCCGTGCGTTCTTTGCCGACCACAAGTCCGCTCCATGGCGCGCCGCCCACCCGCTCATCCTCGCGGCCTGTGACTGGACGCCCACCAACAAGGTGCAGATAACAACCCATACGTTGAAGCACCCGAGGTTTCCACGCCGATGGCACCTTCCTTGGCGTCGCGCTGAGTACTCGTGGGAACTGGCGATCTCCGTTGAGCAGATCCGCAACGAGCGCGTTTGGCGACTGGTTCTCGAAGACACCAAAGACTCGCTCAGCGAGGTCGCCAGTTTCAGAGGCGGCGGCGCGAGCCGCCACATGCTGTGGTCCATTAACCTCGGACACAGCAATGAGTTTAGTTTCCAGCTTGCCAAGCTCTTGCCAACAACGGACGACACAGACGCTGACGAGAACGCCGTCCTTGATGTGTGGCGGACCTACTTTCGTGTGGTTGGCACATCCCCAGCGATCTTCGGGGACGGACGTCTTGTCCGAGTATCGAGCGACATTCGCGGCAGTTGGGATATCGACTATCCCGACAACTTTGCGGACGCGTACACCGACCATCTCTTTGGCGTGGCCAAAGACCATGGTTGGTTCGGCATTCCTGCCGTGACTCCGACGACATATCTCGGTGGCGCGATCGTCAAACGACTCGGCGGCGTCCGCGCGCTTCGCGCCCGATTCGACGCCATGTGTGATGATGCCATTGCCGCTGGCTCGATTGATCCTGAGTTTCCTGCGACGATGCCGCGGGCCCCCGAAGTCTGCGGCAATGGCATGCTCGCGATGTACGCGTCCGGTGTGAGCGACACGTCCGCGCTTCGCTACGAACTGCATGACACCGCCGCCCAGCGTCTGCTCTGGTGGCTCATGGACGAACTCATCGCCGCCAATCTCTTTTTGCCCGCGCGCACCGGACGAATCGCGGAGGCGAACCGTCTGACGCGCGAGTACCGCGCCAAGGTCGCTTCTGGCGAAATCAACGAGCCCGGTTCGCGCACTGTCGACTCTGCTCGTTCGATCGCCGAGTACGCGGGCATGATTCGCACACTTCAGCCGCGCTGTGTCACCCAGGGCCAAGTCGCCAAGGACTGCCCCAAGCGGTTCGCGCCCAACCGCGTCATCTGGCGCATCGGTAATCTTTTGCACAGCGCGCATCCCGTCTACGGTGTCGCCGTCAAGAAAGACCCAACCGCGCTCGCCGCGCCGATTCTTGTCGGCTCGCTGCGCCCTGAGCGTGCCGCCCTCCACTTTGACACCATGATCCATGGCTGGGACGGCCAGCAGAACCACGCCCGGCCCTCGCGCCGCCGCCTCACGCAGTTCGAGTGCCCGTCGTGCCGCGGGCGGCTGTTCAAGACTTGGGCCGCGTTCGAACATGACGGCTCGCCCTCTGAACTTCCGGTCGATGATCCTGAGAACTGCCCCAACCCGCAGGACTACTTCACATGGTTCACGCTGGTGACAAAGTGCGTCGCCTGCGGCGAGACCGGCATGACCTGCGACGAAGAGTGCGCGTAGCGGATGAGTCTCTCGGAGCGTCGCATACTTATTCGCCCCAGGCCCACTCGCCTCATGGCTTGTTGCCTCATGGCTTGATGTCTTCCGTGCCTCCGACACACTCCGGTCACACCGCATACGCCCGAATCTCATTCCGCCCCGGTTTGTCAAGGTTCACGATCATGTAGCGCAGCGCATCCACCGCGTGGTCGCTGCCGTCTTTGACTGGCGTGTTGCTTTCCGGATTCTCCAGGTCGTAGTGATATGTTTCAAGTGACTTGATCAGCGTGGAGCAGCGCTGGTGAACGAGCAATCGCGCCGGGTCGCCGCTCGCGGGTTTCAGGCGCGCGCGAATCAGGTCGAGCCCCTCGCGCACCTTCAGCATGCGGCAGCGCACGTTCAGCCCCGCGCGAGACAGCACTTGACGCGAAGTCTCGCCGGTCTGGTCGTTCTTGCTGTTGCCGGCGGGGTCGATGCCGATCCATTCCAGCCGCGGCCTGTCGCCGTTGACGATCGCGTCGGCATGTTCCTGCACCGTGCGCTGCGTGACGCGGCGTTCGTGCATCACGCGCACCACGCCCAGCGCATCGACGCACGCCCACAGCACGACCGTGGGGGCGCGGAAGCCAAAGTCCATTCCGCCGATCCACATCGCGCCCGACGCGATCGGATCAAACGCGGCGCAGTCGTCAAAGACATGCTCGGCGGGGTCGAACTCCTCGATCACGCAGTCGCCGCGGCGCGGGCGCTCGCACAGCATCTCGGTCTTCCACGTGTTCACCGCCACTCTTCCCTTCATTCGCAGGGCATCATCGATGCGCAGATGGCCGCCGACGATGCCGACGTCGTTGCCTTCGCGTTGCTTGGCTCGGCCCTGACATTCGTCCCACAGGCCGCAGCGGAGCGTCGTGCCGTCCTCGCGCGGCGTCTCGCACTCGCGCATCGGTTCGCATGGGCCGAGCACATCGAGCACGCCCCACTTGAACATGCGACGCCGCCCCGTCGCCGCCTCCGCGAGCAGCGTGTGCATGACGCCGAAGGGAATGTGCGCGGTGCTGAGGCATTCGACGCTGCCGCGCACATGGAACACGCCGCACGGGCGGCTGCGGGTGGTGAGTTGGGCCGCCTCCCAGACGCCGAGGTCGAAGAGTTCGACTTCGTCGCAGCGGAGTTTCTGGACGCGCGTGCCGCGGACGGAGGCCTGAGACTGGGCGAGCAGTTCGACCTCGCTGCCATTGGTCAGACGGATGCGTTTGTCGGTGGCCTTGCCGTCGATGAGTTCGGCGAGCAGCGGCGCGTGGAAGAAGCGGCGCAGATGCGCGTGCATCCGGCGCCCCTGATCCATGCTGCCCGCGAGCAGTCGGATTTCGATGCCGGGCTTGAAGACCATGTCGAGGGCGGTGGCGAGCGCGCCCATGAAGGTTTTGCCGCCGCCGCGGTTGGCCCACACGACGCAGTCGCTCGCGGGCGGCGCGATGCCGCGTGCCGCCTCGTCGCGCCCTTCATCGAAGGCGTGCCACAGATAGTCCATCGGGGCGGCGTGTCCGACGAGCAGCGGCGTGCGCGCCACCTCGACGCCGAGCACGTCGCGCACCCACCGCCACAACGCCTCGCGCGTGACGGGCGGATGGAGCGGATCGACTGTGGGCGGCGTGGGGGACACATGCGTCGCGGCGTGCGCAGGCGGCGTCTTTGTGCGTGTCTTCGCGTTCTTCGAGGGCATGGGTTGTTCCTTGGGGTGTGCTCAGGTGTCGCGGCAGACGGCGGAGTCGGCACAGGTGCGCAGAGCAAAAATCGCCGAGTGGTCAATCACATCGAACGCGCCCTTGTTCGCCGCACCGCGTCTTGTCGTCTCGTGCTTCGTGTACATACGCGATCGGTCGCTGGCTCGCGCGCCATCCGGCCCACGCCGCGAGATCCACAAACGGCGCGTCGCGCCACGGGCGCGATGCGCGACCCCGCTGGGCCCAGTGCCGAAGCGCGGGCTCGAACCACGGGCATCGTCGTGCGGCACGCTCGGCGCGGCGCTGGTCCATCAGTTCCCACGCGCGCACATGGGCACGACGCAGCAGCGGCTGGAGTTCATGGTGGGCGGAGCGCGGCGTGATCTGGCGCATGCCCGCGCGGGCGAAGAACGGACACGCCGCCCCCATCGCGGCGAGGGCTTCGGTCTTGCACGTCAGCGGTGCGTGCAGGTAGTGACGCACGAGCCGCGTCGCCACGCCGGTGGCGCGCCAGCGCGGGTCGATGATCACGCGGCTGATGGTGCGAAGGTCGACGTTGATGCGCTGCGCGATCTGGCGACGATCGCCGACGAGCCAGCCGGGCCACGCCGGCGCTCGCCACCACGCGTTGAGCGTGGGCATGGAGACGACCAGCACGCCGACGAGCGTGTCGGCGTGGGCGGCGCGCAGGATCAGCGCGACTGTCGCGGGCGGCCCGGCGAGGTAGTGGAAGCGCGCCAGGGCGTCGTAGTCGGCGCGGGTGCCGACGGTGATGGTGATGTCGTGGTCAGAGTCCATCGCGGACCTCGAGTTGCGGCGGGGCGTTGAGTTCGTGGCGGACGATCACGTCGGGGGCGAGCCATGCGCGGACGTCGTCGTGGGCGGTGGCGAGGATGACGCGGCAGTGGGCGGCGGCGGCCCAGCGCCGCAGGGCGAGACACACGCCGCGTGCGGCGGGCCGATCGAGCGTGCTGACAAACTCGTCGATGAGCAGCCAGTCGGGGCGGGCCTGCAACATGCGGGCGAGCGCCCAGCGCCAGCGCTGACCCTCGGAGAGTTCGCGGGTGCAGCGGGCCAGGAGCGTCGCGTCGGCGAGCCCGGCGTGGGCGAGGTCGCGCAATGCGGCGTGCATCGCGCCGGGCACGCTGTCGATGAGCGTGCGACGCTGGCCGAGCGGCGGGCGGGAAAAGGAGCGGACGCGGGCGTGGCGCGAGACGAGTTGGGCGCGGCAGGCGCGGAGGAGCGTGGACTTGCCGCCGCCGCTGGGGCCGGTGAGGAGCGCGACCTGGCCGGGTCCGAGCGTGTCGAGGAGTTGAAGCGCGGCGAGGCGAGCGTGGCGCTGCTGCTCGGCGGGGAGCGCGCGCCGCGGGCGGAGGCCGAAGATGGCGCAGGCGCGGAGCAGACGATTGGTGGGACGGGTTGTGATGGGGATGGGGAGCATGGGGGAAGAAGAGATGAAGTTCCGAAGCGACGGGGTGCGAAAGAGCAGACAAAGGGGACGGACTACTTGGTGGCGGCGTCGATGAGGGCGCGGACGGCGATGAGTCGGCGCCGGACTTCAAAGAGCGGCAGTGCGAGTTCAATGGAGGCGTCGCGCTGCGTGCGGCCCTGGAGCACGCACGCGCGGGCGACGCCTTGGAGCGCGTCGGGAATCTGAGACTGGTGGCGGAGGACGAAGACGAAGCCAGGCGAAAGGACGCGGGCCACGAGACGACGTACGCGATAGCGCAGCTTGGCGGCGTGACGATGGTCGGCGGCGGAGATGGTGGAGAGGCGGGCGACGGGAATGCCGCGGTCGAAGATGGCGCGGAGGAGTTCGGCGTCGGCGGCGGGGAGCGCGTGCAGGCGGGCCGGGATGATTTCGGTGAGGATGCGGGACTGCTTGCGGCGACGATCGGCGGTGGCGGAGGGGTCGGTCTGGCCCAACTCGCGGTCGTGGGTGGTGGGCTTGAGGGCGAGTCGTGATTTTGGTGTTTGGACGGACATGATTCCTCCAAATTGGGGCAAGGCTTGACTTTTGCCCCGGCTCTGTGTTCACTTGTTTGTGAACATGGCATAGTTTTACCGAAAATCACACAGAATTCAAGACTCCGATCGGTTTTTTACAGGTTTTGTCTGGTATGTCCACACAATTGCGCGCAAGAATGGACATGCGCGGGGGGCGGCGTCGGGGATGTGGAAAGTTTGTGGAGAAGTGTGGGGGAGAGCGGCCCGAGATGGCCGCGGGGTGGAAGAACATGCAGCACGAGCACGAAGAGCGGGGACATGCGGAAGGCGAGCGCGCGGCGAAGGACCTGGCGGAGCGCGCGGAGGCTGGGCGTGTGTTGGCGGGGCTGGGTGATGTGGTGCGCGAGCGGCGGCGGGTGCTGGGGCTGACGCTGCAAGAGGTGGCGGAGCGCGTCGGGTGCGCGAAGAGCTACTTGTCGTCGATCGAAACGGGGCGGCGCGGCGCGCCGACGGACGAAGTGCTGGCGCGGTTGGAGCGTGCGCTGGAGATGAGCGCGGGGACGCTGGTGGAGGCGGCGCAGTGGAGTCGCACGCCGCCGGCGGTGCGGAGGAATGTGCGCGGACTGGTGGGGCGGCTGAGCAGCGGGCAACACGCGGCGCGGACGTTTGCGGAGCGGCTGGAGCAGATTTTGCAACGCAGCGGCGTGGATGACGGCGGGAAGATACGCGGCGAACTGGATGAGGCGTATCGCTCGGGCGAACTGCGGCGGCTGATTGATCGGCTCGGGGGCGCGGAGGGGGAATCGGCGGGCGGTGTGGGTGCGCGGGGCGCGGCGGGTGAGTCAGGGGCGGGTCCGTCCGGGACGAGCGGGGCGCGGGGCGCGGACGCGGCTTTGAATGTCGGGTTGAATGCGGATGTGGCGTTGTTGCGTGCGCTGCCGCGGGAGGTGCCGCTGATCAATCGCGTGGCGGCGGGGTATCCGCGCGAGTTCACGGACATGGGGTATCCGGCGCGGGTGGCGGACGAGTATGTGCGGTGTCCGGACCTGGAGGATGCGGACGCGTTCGCGGCGCGGGTGGTGGGGGACTCGATGTCGCCGACGTATGTGGAGGGGGACGTGGTGGTGTTCAGTCCGGCGCGTGCGTTGAAGGATGGGATGGACTGTTTTGTGCGGTTTGAGATGGATGACGAGACGACATTCAAGCGGGTGTATTTTGAGAAGGGAGAGGCGGGGGAAGAGCGGATTCGGCTGCAGCCGCTGAACGCGGTGTATCCGCCGCGGGTGGTGGCGCGGGAGACTGTGGCGGGGCTGTATGCGGCGGTGACGGTGATGAGGAAGATTGGGTGAGGGGAAGAAGGCATCGGGCATTGGGCATTCAGGCATCGGGGAAGAGAAGAAAGCGGCGGGGTTATCCTCGGCGGGATCGATTGGCGCGGAGCGTGTGCGCGATGCTGCGCATGGCTTCACCCGTGGTGACAGGCCGTCGCCGCGATGGGGCGAAGCACGATTCAGGATTGACGGGACTGTGGATCGGGTCGTCTGGCGTTGGAAGTCGAGGGACGATCGGCCCGGCTCGGAGATTTGGTCCACCAAAGGCGCAGATGGCCCGGCTCGGAGATCCGGGCCACCAAAGGCACAGGACGGCCCGGCTCGGAGATCCGGGCCACCAAAGGCACAGGACGGCCCGGCTCGGAGATCCGGGCCACCAAAGGCACAGACGGCCCGG